>Ga0299913_10005934_pt1 | contig 10513 bp, 8 predicted proteins | sample RVTome_9_FD_201360 | JGI IMG/M metagenome (GOLD analysis project Ga0299913, IMG submission 201360) | Soil microbial communities from uranium-contaminated site in the Upper Colorado River Basin, Wyoming, United States - RVT155D38 (version 2) ... | reverse complement strand
CGGTCGGCCAGCAGCCGCGAGGCCTTGCCGAGCAGGCGGATCGACTCGAGCAGGTTGCGGCCGATCACCGGCAGCATGACGTTGAGCTCGAAGCTGCCGCTCGCGCCAGCCCACGCGATCGTGGCGTCGTTGCCGACGACCTGGGCGCAGGCCATGAGCGTCGCCTCGGGCAGGACCGGGTTCACCTTGCCGGGCATGATGCTCGAGCCCGGCTGCAGGTCGGGCAGATGGATCTCCGCGAGCCCGGTCGAGGGCCCGCTGCCCATCCACCGCAGGTCGTTGCAGACCTTCGTCAGGCTGACCGCGACCACGCGCAGCTGCCCGGACAGCTCGACGAGCGCGTCGCGCGCCCCCTGAGCCTCGAAGTGGTCGCGCGCCTCGGTGAAGGGGAGGCCGGTGCGCTCCGCCAGCTCGGTGATCACCGCCGCCGCGAAGCCGTCGGGGGTGTTGATGCCGGTGCCGACCGCGGTGCCGCCCAGGGGCAGCTCGGCGACCCGGGGGAGCGTGGCCTCGAGCCGCTCGATGCCGCGCCGGACCTGCGCGGCGTAGCCGCCCAGCTCCTGGCCGAGCGTCACCGGCGTCGCGTCCATGAGGTGTGTGCGGCCGGACTTCACCGCGTCGGCGTACTCGGCGGCCCGGGTCTCGAGCGTGCCGGCGAGGTGGTCCAGCGCCGGGACCAGCTCCGTGGCCGTGGCGCGGGTGGCCGCGACGTGGATGCTGGTCGGGAAGACGTCGTTGCTCGACTGGCTGGCGTTGACGTGGTCGTTGGGGTGCACGTCCGCACCGCGCCGTGACGCGAGGGTTGCGACGACCTCGTTCATGTTCATGTTGGAGCTGGTGCCGGAGCCGGTCTGGAAGACGTCGACCGGGAACTGGTCGAGATGGTCACCGTCGACGACCTCGCCGGCGGCCGCCGCGACCGCCTCGGCGACGTCCGGCTCGAGGACGCCGAGCTGGCCGTTGACGACCGCGGCGCACGCCTTCACCAGCGCGAGTGCGCGGACCTGCTCGTCCTCGAGGCGTGAACCGCTGATCGGGAAGTTCTCGACCGCGCGCTGCGTCTGCGCCCGCCAGAGGGCGTCGGCGGGCACGCGGACCTCGCCCATGGAGTCGTGCTCGATGCGAAAGTCGCTCATGCGCCCGACGCTACTCGTCCCACGTACAGCCAGTAGGTCTCGTCGCGCTCGCCCAGCGTGACGTCGTACGGGCGGGCCTCGGCGTTGCCGAGGACGGCGCGCATCGCGGTCTCGAGCTCCGGCGCCTCGGCGGCGGACCAGACCACGAGCACGCCGCGGGTCGCCCGCTGCGCCACCTCGAGGAAGGCCGCGCCGTAGAGGGCGGCGTTGGCCTCGTGCACGAGGTGGCCGGGGCCGTTGTCGACGTCGAGCAGGACCAGGTCCCAGGAGTCCTGGTGGGACTCCTCGAGCACCTGTGCGACGTCGCCCACGGCGACCGTGAGCCGCTCGTCGGCCAGGAGCCGCGGGCCGTGCGGCACCGTGCCGTCACGCATCCAGGCGACCAGGGGCTCCTCGATCTCCACGACGGTGCACTGCTCGACCCGGGCATCGGCCAGCACCTCGTGGGCCGTGAAGCCGAGGCCGAGACCGCCCACCAGGACCCGGCGAGGCCGGTCGACCAGCGCCAGTGCGGCCCGGGCGAGCGCGCGCTCGCTGGTGGTCTCCCGGGTGTCCATCACGAAGACGCCGTTGACGCGCAGCTCGAGCACGCTCGGCGCGCCCTCCTCGCGTCGTTCGCGCAGCACCACCTCGCCGCGCTCGGTCTCGGTGCGGGCGATCTCGACGTACTCCACGCCCGCAACCTAGCGCCCTTGCCACCCGGTGTGGCGCACGTTACGGTCCGGGGCATGGCTGACCCGACAACTGTCTGCGAGGCCTTCCAGGCCACCGCGAAGATCGACCCCGACGCCGTCGCGATCCGCACCGCGGGAGACGCGGTCAGCATCACCTGGAGGGAGTACGCCGAGCGAGTCCGTGCCGTGGCCGCGGGCCTGCACGCAGTCGGCGTACGACACGGCGACACGGTCGGGATCATGCTGACCAACCGCCCCGAGTTCGCCTGGGTCGACTCCGGGGCGATGCACCTCGGTGCGGTGCCGTTCTCGATCTACAACACCTCCTCGCCGGAGCAGATCGCCTACCTCTTCGGCAACGCCGAGAACAAGGTCGTCGTGACCGAGACCGCGCTGCTCCCCGCGGTCGTGGCGTCCGGCGCGGCCCTCGAGCACGTCATCTGCGTCGACGGCAAGCCCGGTGGCGCCACGATGAGCCTCGAGGAGCTGGAGACGGCGGGCGAGCCGGACTTCGACTTCGAGGCGGCCTGGCGGGCGGTGACCTCCGACGACCTGCTGACCCTGATCTACACCTCCGGCACCACGGGCCCGCCGAAGGGCGTGCAGCTCACCCACGGCAACCTGGTCACCGTCGGCCTGGCCGCCATGCAGGTCGTCGACGTGCACTTCGGCGACCGGATCACCTCGTTCCTGCCGTCGGCACACATTGCCGACCGCGCCTCGGCGCAGTACTTCGCCGCGCTCAAGGGCGTGCAGGTCATCTACGTGGCCGACCCCCGGAAGATCGCCGAGGCGCTGCCCGACGCCCGGCCGACGATCTGGTTCGCGGTGCCGCGCGTCTGGGACAAGATCAAGGCCGGCATCGAGGCGAAGGTCGCGGCCGAGGAGAGCCCGGTCAAGAAGAAGCTGGCCGACTTCGCCCTCGACATGGCCCGCCGCCGCGCGGAGGCCACGGTGGAGGGTCGCGAGCTGTCGGGCGCCGACGCCGCGCGCTACAAGCTCGCCGACAAGCTGGTGCTCTCCAAGGTGCGCGCCGCCCTCGGCATGGACGAGATGCGCTGGGCCTGGTCCGGCGCGGCCGCGATCTCGCCCGACACGCTGAAGTTCTTCATGGGCCTGGGCATCGACGTCTGCGAGCTGTGGGGCATGTCGGAGCTCTCCGGCGCCGGCACGCTCAACCCGCCTGGTCGGGTCAAGATCGGCACGGTCGGCCCGGCCCTGCCGGGGGCGGAGCTCAAGCTGGCCGACGACGGCGAGCTCCTGTTCCGCGGCCCGGGGGTGATGACGGGGTACCGCAAGGAGCCGGAGAAGACGGCCGAGGCAGTCGACGCGGACGGCTGGCTGCACACCGGTGACGTGGCCACGATCGACGAGGACGGCTACGTCACGATCGTGGACCGCAAGAAGGAGATCATCATCAACGCGGCCGGCAAGAACATGTCGCCGGCCAACATCGAGAACACCATGAAGAGCGCCTGCCCGCTGCTCGCCGCGGTGGCGGTCATCGGCGACAACCGGCCCTACAACGTCGCGCTCGTGACCCTGGACCCCGACGCGGCGGCGGCGTACGCCGAGAAGCACGGCCTGGCCAACGACCCGGGCGTGCTGGCCAAGGACCCCGGTCTCGTGGCCGCGGTCCAGGCCGGCGTCGACGCCGGCAACGCACGGCTGTCCCGCGTGGAGCAGGTCAAGAGGTTCGAGGTGCTCCCGACCTTCTGGATGCCCGGCAGCGAGGAGATGACGCCGACGCTCAAGCTGAAGCGGCGCCCGATCGCGCAGAAGTACGCCGCGGAGATCGAGCGCCTCTACGCCTGAGGTCGTCCGGGGCCCGGCGCTACGGCGGACGTCATCCGGGGTGGCTGGCCGCGCAGCCGTGTTCCATGACGCTACGGAGAAGACGTCATGGGAGGTGGCTGTGCGCGCAGCCACCTTGGATGACGTCGTACGACGACCCGGCGGCGCGCGCTTCCTCCGCCACCCGGTTCGTGTCCACAGGGAGAGGCGACGGGCGCGCAGTCCACAGGTCATGATGGTCGCCACCCGGGAGCAGGCACGTGCATGAACCCTCGTGGACATGGACAGGGACGACGCACCGCCGATGAGCACGCGGCTCCGGGAGCTGCACGAGCTGGCTGCGGGGCAGGGCGGTGTCCTGTCGCGGCGACAGCTGTACGGCCGCGGTGTGTCGCGCGGTGAGCTGCGCTGGCAGGTCCGGGCCCGGCGATGGCAGCGGGTGGGGCGCCACGCCGTGGCGCTGCACACGGGTCCGCTCACCCAGCAGGCGATCTGGTGGTCGGCGGTGCTCGAAGGCGGGCCACGCGCGTTCCTCGACGGGGCTACCGCCCTCGTGGCCGAGGGGCTCAGGCACTTCGAGGTGTCGACGATCCGGGTCTCCGTCCCGCGAGGTGCCGGCGTCCGGGCGCGGCGCACGCGGACCCTGGACCTCCGCGAGACACGACGGTGGAGAGCAGACGACGTGATGCCGACGGGCGTGCCCCGGGCCCGGCCGCCCATCGCGGCTGTGCGCGGGGCGTTGTGGGCGGTGTCCGACAAGCAGGCCGCCCTCCTCCTGACCATGACGGTGCAGCAGGGCCTGTGCACTCCCCAGGAGATCGGCCGTCAGCTGCTGCGGGTGCGGCGGGACAGGAGGCGGGCCCACCTCCACCAGGTCGTGCTCGATCTCATCGGCGGCGTGCGCTCGCTCGGCGAGCTCGGGTTCATCGAGGAGTGTCGGGCACGGGCGATCCCGCTGCCGGACCGGCAGGCCGTCGTACGCGGGAAGGACCGGCGCTACTACCTCGACTTCCGGTGGTCGCGCTGGGGCGTGGTGGTCGAGGTCGACGGCATCCATCACCTGTGGGCGCAGAGCCAGGTCGGCGACGCGCTGCGCCAGAACGCCGTCGTACTCAAGAATGACCGGGTCCTGCGTCTGCCCCTGCTGGGTCTGCGGATCGCTGCGGACGAGTTCTTCGAGCAGATCGAGGCGGCACTGGAGGCGGCTGGCTGGACACGCTCGGACGCCGCCTGACCTTCGCAACGTCATGGGAGCTGGTCACGCGGGCAGCCGCTCTCCATGACGTCCGGATGACGTCAGTCGGAGCGCACTACTCCGCGGAGCGGACCCGGATGCCGGAGACCGGCACGGTCACGGCGCCGGAGGGGTCCGTGAAGAAGTCGTTGCCCTTGTCGTCGACGACGATGAAGGCCGGGAAGTCCTCGACCTCGATCTTCCAGACCGCCTCCATGCCGAGCTCGGGGTACTCCAGCACCTCCTGGCTCTTGATGCAGTCCTGGGCCAGGCGCGCGGCGGGGCCACCGATGGAGCCGAGGTAGAAGCCGCCGTGCGTGCCGCACGCCTCGGTGACGACCTTCGACCGGTTGCCCTTGGCGAGCATGACCATCGAGCCGCCCGCGGCCTGGAACTGCTCGACGTACGAGTCCATGCGGCCGGCCGTGGTGGGGCCGAACGAGCCCGAGGCCATGCCCTCGGGGGTCTTGGCCGGTCCGGCGTAGTAGACCGGGTGGTCCTTGAGGTACTGCGGCATCTCCTGCCCCGAGTCGAGGAGCTCCTTGATCTTGGCGTGCGCGATGTCGCGGGCGACCACGAGGGGACCCGTCAGCGAGAGCCGGGTCTTCACCGGGTGCTTCGAGAGCTCGGCCAGGATGTCGCTCATCGGCTGGGTGAGGTCGATCTTCACGACCTCGCCGCCCGCGATGTCCTCGGCCACGCCGGCGTCGGGCATGTACTGCGCGGGGTCGGTCTCGAGCTGCTCGAGGAAGACGCCCTCGGGGGTGATCCTGGCCAGCGCCTGGCGGTCGGCGGAGCAGGAGACCGCGATCGCGACGGGGCACGAGGCGCCGTGGCGCGGGAGACGGACGACCCGCACGTCGTGGCAGAAGTACTTGCCGCCGAACTGCGCCCCGATGCCGAAGGACTGGGTCAGCTTGAAGACCTCCTCCTCCAGCTCCGTGTCGCGGAAGCCGTGGGCGTCCATCGAGCCCTCGGTCGGCAGGTTGTCGAGGTAGTGCGCGGAGGCGTACTTCGCGGTCTTGAGCGCGAACTCCGCCGAGGTGCCGCCGATCACCACCGCGAGGTGGTACGGCGGGCAGGCGGCCGTGCCGAGTGAGCGGATCTTCTCGTCGAGGAACTCCAGCAGGCGGGTGGGGTTGAGCACCGCCTTGGTCTCCTGGAAGAGGAACGACTTGTTGGCGGAGCCGCCGCCCTTCGCCATGAAGAGGAACTTGTACTCCGGCACGCCGTCCTTGTCGGGCGTCGAGTAGATCTCGATCTGGGCCGGCAGGTTGGTGCCGGTGTTCTTCTCCTCGTACGTCGTCAACGGGGCGAGCTGCGAGTAGCGGAGGTTGAGCTTGGTGTAGGCGTCGTACACGCCCTTGCTGATCGCCTCGCCGTCGTCGGCGCCGGTAAGCACGCCCTCGGACTTCTTGCCCATCACGATCGCGGTGCCGGTGTCCTGGCACATGGGCAGCACGCCGCCGGCCGAGATGTTGACGTTCTTGAGCAGGTCGAGCGCCACGAAGCGGTCGTTGCCCGACGCCTCCGGGTCGTCGATGATCCGGCGCAGCTGCTGCAGGTGCGCCGGCCGCAGGTAGTGGCTGATGTCGTGCATCGCCTCGGCGGTCAGCGTCCGGATCGCCTCGGGGGAGACCTTGAGGAAGGTCTGTCCGTCGACCTCGAAGGTCTCGACACCCTCCTTCGTGATCAGCCGGTAAGGAGTGTCGTCCTTGCCGGTCGGGAGGAGGTCGGAGTACCGGAACTCTGCGTCAGCCACGGACCGAGGATAATCTCTCGGTGCCGAGCGAGCATCTCGGTGTCCTGCGGACGGGTGCGGTCACACGGTCGAGTACCCGGTCGCCGCGTGCGGCTCGAGCGCGCGGGCGTGCTCGGCGAGCGCAGCCGTCGAGAGCGCCCGTGACGGTCCGGGCTCGAGGCGGAAGTGGCCGTAGGTGTCCCGGCCACGCGCCAGGCGCGCCGAGATCGGCGGGCCGGCGAGCTGGCGCACCGCCGTACTCGCATACCGCACGGCGAAGCCCGCGCGCGGCATCGCCGTGGTGTTCGGGCCGGATGCGTGCGGGGTCAGCGCGTGGTGGAACGAGACCTGTCCGGGGCGCAGGACCACGTCGACGGCCTCCTGCTCGTCCACGGCCACGGCGAGCTCCTGGCCACGGGTCAGGAGGTTCGTGGCGTGAGGGCGCTCGGCGTGTGCGAGGCGGCCGAGGTGGCGTCCGCTCGCGTAGCGCATCCCGCCGTTTCCGGGGGTGGCCTCGGTCAGCGCCACCCAGGCAGTCAGCAGGTCGAACGGCTCCAGTTGCTGGTAGTTGACGTCCTGGTGCCAGGTGATCCGCCCGGTGGCGTACGGCAGCTTCACGAACACGTCGGCGCTCAGCGCCACCAGGTCCGGGCCGAGGATGCTCGCCACCGGTGCGGTGAGCCGCGGGTCGGTGACGATGGCGTCGAGCGACGGCAGCAGCAGGTGGGTCTTCTGGTGCCAGGGGAGGGGGTGGTCGTCGAGGCCGTTCCTGGCCAGGGCCACCACCTCCTCGGCCCACGGGGCAGTCTCGGCGGCGTCGTACACGTCGATCGGGAACAGGTGACCGTCGCGATGGAAGGCCGCCACCTCGCTGTCGGTCAGGCTGGCGTTCACCACGTCTCCTCTCACTGGAGTCCTTGCTTGATGGCCATTGGACGCGAGATCTACCGTGAAGTCCATCAAGATCTTGCGGCAGGGAATGTGTAGTTTGGACTACATGATCGACCGCCGACTGCACGTCCTGCGGATGGTGCGCCAACGCGGTAGCGTCACCGCCGCGGCCGAGGCGCTGTACCTGACGCCGTCCGCGGTCTCGCAGCAGGTCCGCGGTCTCGCTCGCGACCTCGACGTCGAGCTGCTGCGCCAGGAGGGCAGGGGGGTGCACCTGACGCCGGCCGCGGAGGTGCTGCTCGCCCACACCGATCGACTGATGGCGGACTGGGAGCGCGCCCGCGCCGAGCTGGAGGAGCACCGGCGCGGCCAGGTCGCGCGCGTCGGACTGTGTGGGTTCCCGAGCGCGCTGGCGGCCCTCCTGCCGGACGTGGTCGCTCAGCTGCGGACCGACCCCGAGCTGCGCGTCGAGGTCGTCCAGGCCGATCCGGCCGAGTGCCTCGACCGACTCGTCGCCGGGACGTCGGACCTGGCGATCCTCGAGGCGACACGTGTGGTCCCGTCCACGGTCGACGAACGGTTCGAGGTCCAGGAGTTGTTCGATGACTCGCTCTGGCTGGTGGTCCCACTCGACCACGGTTGGGCCGGGGCCGCGGAGGCACGCCTCGAGGATGCCGTCGGGGAGGGGTGGGTCTGCGGTCCACCGGGCGGGTCCTACCACCAGATCGAGCTCGACGCGTGTCGTCGGGCAGGGTTCGAGCCGCGCATCGTCCACCGCGCCGTGGACTGGTCGGCGTACCTGGCCATCGTCCGGGCAGGCCTCGGGGTCGCACTCATGCCCGGGCTGGCGATCCCCGCCGACGCCGCCGTGGCGAGAGTCCGCCTCGCCGACACCCCGCGGCAGTCGCGCCGCGTGCTCACGTGCGTGAGGCGGGGCAGCGGGCACCACCCCGCGATACACCGCCTGCGCGAGGCACTCGAGAGGGCCTATCCGCGCCCACCAGGTGGTTGAGGCAGCGCACCACCTCCCGGCCGCGCCTCGGCGGGCTGCAAGCATGACGCCATGGCCCCTCGTCCCAGCATGCAATACGTCAACGCCTCGCGCGTCCAGCTCAAGAGGCAGGTGCGGCGGTTCGCCAAGGGCACCCGGCGCGGGATGCGGGTGCTCGACGCCGGCGCCGGCACGTCGCCGTACCGCCCGCTCTTCCGGCACGCCCGCTACGAGGCCGCCGACTTCGCCCAGGTGGACAAGAAGTACGCGCAGCTCGACCACGTGTGCGACCTCACCGACATCCCGGTCGAGGACGGCCGGTTCGACCGGGTCCTCTTCAACCAGGTGCTCGAGCACCTGCCCGAGCCGGGCGCGGCGCTCGCGGAGCTGCACCGCGTGCTCAAGCCCGGCGGCCGGATCTTCTGCTCGGTGCCTCTCTTCTACGCCGAGCACGAGCAGCCCTACGACTTCTACCGCTACACCCAGTTCGCGCTGCGCCGCCTCTTCGAGCAGGCGGGCTTCGAGGTCGTGCGGCTCGACTGGCTCGAGGGCTACTTCGGGACGGTCGCCTACCAGTTCCAGGAGATGCACAAGCACCTCCCGGCGGACGTCGAGGCGATACGGGCCGCGGTCGGCCGGCGGCGCGCGGTGAGGCTGGCGCCCACGATGCTGATGACCCGCTGGATGGCGGGGCGCCTGGCGCGCTTCTACTCCGAGGCCGAGGTCACGTGGAAGTACACCGACGGCGGCATGCCGAAGAACTACGTAGTGGTCGCGACGAAGCCCGTCGCGGGCTGACCTGTCACATTCCGGCTCCGGCCGGTGTCTCCATGTCGAAGCAACCCGACACCGACACCCAGGAGGAGTCATGACCACGAGGATCCCCCCGACGGAGATCACCGGTCTGTACGGCATGGTCGTCAAGAAGTTCAGCGCGCGGATGTTCGGGCACGTCCCCGAGTCGCTCGGCGTGATGTGGCACAACCTGCCGGTGCTCAAGGCCTCGATGGGCTACGGCCAGAAGCTGCAGAAGTGGGACAAGTGCGACGAGAGCCTCAAGTCCTTCGCCCACATGGCCGTCGCGTCGCTCGTCGGCTGCACGTGGTGCCTCGACTTCAACTACTTCATGGTCCACAACGAGGGGCTGGACGTCGACAAGGCGCGGGAGGTCCCGCGGTGGCGCGAGTCGGACGTGTTCACGCCGCTGGAGCGGGACGTCCTGGAGTACGCCGAGGCGATGAGCCACACCCCGCCGACGGTCACCGACGAGCTGGTCGCCGGCCTGCTGGAGGAGCTGGGCGCGCCGGCGCTGGTCGAGCTGACCAACGTCATCGGCTTCGCGAACCTGACCACGCGGGGCAACGTCGCCCTCGGCATCGAGTCGGAGGGCTTCGCCGCCGCCTGTGGCCTGAAGCCCCTGGCCGAGCGCCCCGGCGCCGTACGCTCGGCCTCATGAGCTCGGGAGACACAGGGGACCCGTTCGTCACCCACCGCAGCCTGCTCTTCACCGTCGCCTACGAGGTGCTCGGCTCCGCGGCCGACGCCGAGGACGTCGTGCAGGAGACCTGGCTGCGGTGGGCGGACGTCGACCAGGCCGAGGTCCGTGACCCCCGCGCCTACCTGGTGCGGATCGTGACCCGGCAGGCGCTCAACCGGCTGCGCACGATGGCCCGGCGGCGCGAGGAGTACGTCGGGGAGTGGCTGCCCGAGCCGCTGCTGACCTCGCCCGACGTGGCCGAGGACGTCGAGCTCGCGGAGAGCGTCTCGATGGCGATGCTGACCGTGCTGGAGACGCTCGGGCCGACCGAGCGCGCCGTCTTCGTGCTCAGTGAGGTCTTCGCCGTGCCGTACGACGAGATCGCGGAGGCGGTGGGCAAGAGCTCCGCGGCGGTGCGCCAGGTCGCTCGCCGGGCCCGCACGCACGTGGACGCCCGTCGTCCGCGCATGGAGGTGAGCCGCTCCGAGCAGCAGGAGGTGGTGGAGCGGTTCCTGCGCGCGATGACGACGGGGGACGTGCAGGGACTGCTCGAGATCCTCGCGCCCGACGTGCTG
>Ga0299913_10005933_pt1 | contig 10514 bp, 11 predicted proteins | sample RVTome_9_FD_201360 | JGI IMG/M metagenome (GOLD analysis project Ga0299913, IMG submission 201360) | Soil microbial communities from uranium-contaminated site in the Upper Colorado River Basin, Wyoming, United States - RVT155D38 (version 2) ... | reverse complement strand
AGTTCGACCGGGCCATCCGGCGGATCCACTTCCCCGACGATCAGAAGGAGCTCCACGCGGCACAGGAGCGGCTCAAGTTCGACGAGCTGTTCATCCTCGAGCTCGGCGTCGCGTTCCGCAAGCATCGCGTCGAGCGGGCCGAGCAGGGGATCGTGCACCGCCCGGACGGACCGCTCGTCGAGCGCCTGCTGGCGACGGTGCCGTTCGAGCCCACGAAGGCGCAGCGGCGCGCGATGGAGGAGGTCGGCGGCGCGATGGCGCGCTCGAGTCCGATGAACGCGTTACTCCAGGGCGACGTCGGTTCGGGCAAGACGCTCGTCGCGCTCCACGCTGCGCTCGTCGCGATCCAGAGCGGACATCAGGCGGCGGTGATGGCGCCGACGGAGGTCCTCGCCGGACAGCACTTCCGCTCGATCGACGCGCTGCTCGGTCCCTTCGGTGCCGTGCCGTTCCTCGATCTCGCCGGGGAACGGAGCGCGAGCGATGGGGGGCAGGGCTCGCTGCTCGATCCAGTGCCACCCGAGAACGACGAGCAGGCGCGGGTGACGTATGCGTTGCTGAGCGCCGCCATCACCGGGAAGGATCGTCGCCGGATCCTCGACGGCATCGCGAGCGGCGACGTCGACCTCGTGGTGGGAACACACGCGCTCGTCCAAGAGGGCGTCTCGTTCGCGGATCTCTCGCTCGCGGTGATCGATGAGCAACACCGGTTCGGTGTCCACCAGCGCATGGCGCTGAAAGGCAAGGGCGGGTCACCGGACGTGCTGATCATGACCGCCACGCCGATCCCGCGGACGCTCGCGCTCACGTACTACGGAGACCTGGACGTCGTCGTCCTCGACGAGATGCCGACCGGTCGGCAGCCGGTCGAGACACGCATCGCACGAACGGGCCCGGAGCGGGAGACGGCTTACGACCTCGCGCGACGCGAGATCGAAGCGGGCCGCCAGGCGTTCGTCGTGTGTGCCGCGATCGACGAGGCGAACAAGACCGAGGTCCGGGCCGCCGAGGCCGAGGCCGCGCGCCTGGCCACCGACGTCTTCCCCGACCTGTCCGTCGAGCTGCTCCACGGACGCATGCGTCCCGCCGACAAGGAACGGCGGATGGACGCCTTCCGCTCGGGCGAGCACCACCTGTTGATCTCGACCACCGTGATCGAGGTCGGTGTCGACGTTCCGAACGCGACGGTGATGCTCGTCGAGAACGCCGAGCGCTTCGGCCTCGCGCAGCTGCACCAGCTGCGCGGACGTATCGGACGCGGCGCCCATCGCTCGTACTGCGTCCTGTTCGACGAGAGCAAGGAGGACAACGAGGAAGCCCGGCGGCGCTTGGAAGCCATGGTCGCGACGACCGACGGGTTCGCGCTCGCCGATGAGGATCTTCGCCTCCGTGGCGAGGGAACCCTCTTCGACGTCCGGCAGTCCGGCCTGCCCGATCTCAAGCTCGCGCGTTTGGCCGACGACGCCGACCTCGTCCGGCGCGCCCGTGCCCGAGCCTTCGAGGTCATCGACCGCGACCCCCAGCTGCGGGACGATCCGGCGCTCCTTCAGGAGCTCCGCAGCCGGTTCGAGCCCTCGATCGACTGGTTGTTCAACACGTAGGCGCACGCGCACGACCGCGGATGATCGACGTGCCCGGGTGCCGCCGCCTTCAGGGGCTCCCGGAGGGTGCCGAGGGAATCTCGTGAGGCTTCACGCGTCCGACGAGCGGGCTCCCGAGCGGAGCCACGGTCGCGGCGCGCACCGCTCGCCGGTGCGCGCCGTCTGGCTGTTCGCCGTCCTGAGTGCCGCGTGGGTCGTGATGACGAATGCGATCATCCACGTGAACCTTCAAGGGTGGCCGCGCTTCTGGGTCCAGACGACGAAGGGCTTGGCGTTCGTCGTCGTCTCCTCGTTGTTCGTCGCCTACCTCGTGCGCGGGTTCGGCCGGCAGCGGGACCGCTCCGACGCCTCGGCCCGGGAGACGGATGACGCGCTGCGGCAATCGGAGACCCGATACCGGGCGCTGGTGGAACGCGTCCCGGGCGTCGTGTGGCTCAACGAGATCGACCAACGCGATCCGGATCGCACCCACTGCGTCTATGTGGCGCCACAGCTCGAGTTCCTGCTCGGGTACACCCCCGAGGAATGGATGTCCGAGGACGACCTGTGGCGGCGTGTGATCCATCCGGATGACCTTCCGGGAGTGTTGAAGGAGAACGAGCTCGCGAACAGCACCTTGAGCGTGGAGTATCGAGCCCGGCATCGGGACGGCAGCATCGTGTGGATCCACGACGAGGCGGTGCTCATCCCGGCCGACGGCGATCGCCCCGCGTGCTGGCAAGGGGTCATGGTGGACATCACCACGCAGCGGATCCAAGGCGAGGCGCTCCGAGACCTGAGCGAGTCCCTCCGCGCGGTGTTCGAGGCCACGCCGCTCGGGATCGTCGCACTGGAGAAGGACGGCCGGGTCCGTCTCTGGAACCCCGCCGCGGAACGGATGCTCGGCTGGAGCGCGAGAGAGGTCGTGGGCCAGCCCCTCCCGTACGTCCCGCAGGACAAGCAGGAGGAGTTCGACGAGCTCATCCGGCGCGAGCTCTCGGGCGAGACGATCGCCGGTTTCGAGACGCAACGGCTCCACAAGGACGGTTCGCGCGTCGACGTGAGCATCTCGATCGCACCGCTCCGGGACGCCGAGGACCAGGTGAACGGGATGCTCGGCGTCGTCGAGGACGTCACCGAACGCCGACGCGTCGCCGGCGAGCTCGCGAACCGGCAGCGACAACAGGAGGCGGTCGCGGGTCTCGGACTCCTCTCGTTGACGGGTGGTGAGCTCCAGTCGATGCTCGACGAGGCCGCGCGCGTCGCCGCCGTCACGCTCGATCTTGAGATCGCCGGCATCTTCGAGCTCCCGCCGGACGAAGACTCGCTGATCCTCCGCGTCGGAAGAGGCTGGCTCGGCAGCTCCCCTCTTATCGATGTGCACGAGTCGACGCTGGGAACGTACGCGCTGTACGCCGGCGAGCCGGTCATCGTCGAGGACCTTCGCACCGACGAGCGGTTCTCTTCGCGAGCGCTCCTCGTCGAGCACGGTGTGGTCAGCGGCGTGGCGACGGCGGTGCTCGGGGCCACGCGTCCGCTGGGTGTGCTCGAGGTGCTTTGCGAGGAATCACGCCTCTTCTCCCAGGACGACGTGCGGTTCCTGCAGGGCATCGCCGCGATCGTCGGACACGCGATCGAACGCGAACGCTCGAGCACCGCGCTCGCGACGGCCGAGGCGAAGTACCGCGGCCTGGTCGAGCGAGGTCCCGGGGTGGTGTACCTCACGGATCCTGTGCTCGTCCCGGCTCTCGTGACCTACGTGAGTCCGCAGGTCGTCGGCATGCTCGGGTACCCGGCGGAGGTGTGGACCCGCGACCCGAGGTTCTGGACGACGATCGTGCACCCGGAAGATCGTGAACGCGTGCTCAAGGCGGAGGCCCGGTCCATCCGGGAGGGCGAGCCGCTCGAGCTCGAGTACCGCTTCATGACGGCCGACGGGCGGGAGGTCTGGGTTCACGACAAGGCGACGAGCGTGGACGCACCTGATGGAACGCCGCTCGTCCGGCAAGGGCTGTTCGTCGACATCACCGGCCGAAGGCGGGCCGAGGACGAACGCCGGCGCGCGCTCGACCGGCAGCTGCGTCTCGCAACGCGGCTCGAGCTCCTGCACGAGGTCGACCGCGACGTGCTCTCGGCGAAGTCGATCGAGGACATGGCGGGGCGTGCGCTCGAACACCTTCGTCACCTCGTGCCGTTCGATCGCGGAAGCGTGTTCCTGCTCGAGGAGAGTGGGAGCTGCACGAACGTGGCGGTGCGCCACTCCCCGGTCATGGGCGACGTACCTCCCGGGCCTGATCCGTCGGATGCAGGGGTGGGCGAGCTGCTCGCCCACGAGAAGCTGCTGTTGATCCGGGACCTAGAGGACACCGATGTCGAGGACGCGTTCGTGACCACGTCGCGGACCCAAGGGATCCGGAGCCTGGTCTCGATCTCGCTCTTCGCCGAGGACGGTCATTTCGGGGTGCTGGTGCTCTCTTCGCTCGCACCCGACGCGTTCGACGAAGAGGCGATCGACATCGCCGAGGAGGTCGGCTCCGAGCTCGCCGTCGCGATCCGTCAGACGCGGATGCGGGAAACGCTCGCCGAGCGCGCGGGGCAACTCGAGCGCTTGGCCGAAGAGCGGCAGCAGATGCTGCATCGCATCGTCCGCGCGCAGGAGGAGGAACGCGAGCGTGTCGCCCTCGAGCTGCACGACGGCCTCGGTCAGGTGCTGACGTCGATCTCGCTGTTCGCTTCGGAGCTCGAGGATGCCGTGCCGCCGGAAGCGAGGCCCCGCGCGGTTCGCGTGAACGAGCTCATCCGGCGCGCGATCGTCGACAGCCGGCGGCTCGTCTGGACCCTTCGACCGCCGGAGCTCGAACGCCTCGGGCTCGTTCCCGCGCTCCACCGCCTCGCCGAGGAGGTCGGCACACCCGACGTGACCGTCGACCTGCACGAGGACATCGGAAGCCTCCGTCTCGCTCAGGAAACCGAAGCGGTCGTCTACCGCGTGGTGCAGGAGGCGGTGCACAACGCGCAGAAACACGCGTCCGCGTCCGCGATCTCGATCCTGCTCCACCGGTACGACGGCACCGTCTCCGCGTTCGTCGAGGACAACGGCTGCGGGTTCGATCCGCAGACGGTACCCACCGGTCGCGGTCTGGGTCTCGTCGGCATGCGTGAGCGCGCGGAGCTCGTGGAGGGCAACCTGGTCGTCGAATCCGCGGTCAAGGCGGGAACCAGGATTAGGCTGGAGGTCCCCATCGGGGAAGCGGGGTCCGATGAGTGACGGAAAGATCCAGGTGCTGCTCATGGACGACCATGTGGTCGTGCGCGAGGGCCTGCGAGCGCTCCTCGAGCGACAAGACGACATCGACGTCATGGCCGAGGCCTCGTCGGTCGCGGAGGCCGTGGCACTGGACGTCGAGCCCGACGTCGTCGTCGCTGACCTGATGCTTCCGGACGAACGAGGGGTCGAGGTCGTCCGGCGCCTGAAGGAGCGCTACCAGGAGGCGGCGATCCTCGTGCTGACGATGGTGGACAACCCGACCGACGTGCAGCAGTGCCTCGCGGCGGGCGCGCGCGGCTATCTCCTGAAGGAGACGGCGGGGAGCGAGCTCGTCGACGCGGTGCGCAAGGTCGCCGGGGGCGAGGACTACCTTCAGCCCTCGCTCGGCGCGGCCCTCGCGAAATGGAAGGAGTCGCCGGGCCGGGTGCGCGCGCGAGCCGTCGACGACCTGACGCCGCGCGAGCGCGAGGTGCTGCGGCTGATCGCGCTCGGGCACACGAACACCGAGATCGCGACGATGCTCTACGTCTCGGTCCGCACCGTGGAGAACCACCGGGCGGGCGTCATGCGCAAGCTCGGCCTTCGGAGCCGCGCCGAGCTCGTACGCCACGCTGCGGAAGCGGGGCTCATCTAGGACCATCACAGGCGGATGCGGGTGATCGCGGGATCCGCCAAGGGGGTTCGCCTCGCGCCGGTTCCGGCCGGGGTCCGGCCGGTCTCCGATCGCGCGCGTGAGGGCCTGTTCTCCAGCCTTTCGACAGACGTGTCCGACGCCCGTGTGCTCGACCTGTTCGCCGGGACCGGGGCGCTCGGGATCGAGGCGCTCTCGCGTGGGGCCGAGCGGGGGGTCTTCGTGGAGCGGAACCGTGGAGCCGTGGGGGCTCTTCGGTCGAACCTGGAGCGCACCCGTCTGGGTGAGCGCGCTGAAGTGGTGGCGTCCGGCGTGGCCACGTTCCTCGCCGGTGACGCCGGATCGGCCGGCGGGCCGTTCGACGTCGTGCTCGCCGACCCGCCCTACGACGCCCCTGCCGAGGACGTGGACCTCGTGCTCGCGGCCTTGTCCGAAGGGTGGCTCGCGCCCGGGGCGGCCGTCGCCCTCACGCGCCGGAGCCGGAGTTCCACGCCTGTCATTCCAGTACACTGGCGCATCGCGAAACGCCTGGAGTACGGCGACTCCACGGTGCTGATCTTCCGGGAGGAATAGATGGGCTTGACCGCCCTGTGTCCGGGGACGTTCGACCCCGTGACGAACGGTCACCTCGACATCATCGAACGGGCTGCTCGGCGCTTCGACGCGCTGCTCGTCGGCGTGCTCGACAACCCCGCGAAACAACCCCTGTTCGCCGTCGAGGAGCGTGTCTCCATGCTCAAGGAGGCAACGCACCACCTGCCGAACATCCAGGTCGACGCCTTCAACGGCCTGCTCGTGGACTACGCGAACCGGCGCGGCGCCGACCTGGTCGTGAAGGGCCTACGAGCGGTCACCGACTTCGAGTACGAGATCCAGATGGCGCAGATGAACCATTCGCTCAGCGGTCTGGAGACCCTGTTCATGACCGCGGCACCGGAGTGGTCGTTCCTTTCCTCGTCCCTCATCAAAGAGGTCGCCCGGTTCGGCGGCGACGTGTCCGGACTGGTCCCTCCGGTCGTCGCCGAGCGTCTGCGCGAACGGCTCGGGAGCGGTGGCTAGATGGATCTGTCGGCCCGTATCCACCAGCTCGAGGACATGGTGCGCGACGCGAAGTCGATGCCCTTGTCGTCTTCGGCGTTGCTCAATCGCGACGAGGTGCTCGAGCTGATCGAGCAGTTGAAGGACTCGCTTCCCGATGAGATCAAGCAGGCGCGCTGGATCGTGAAGGATCGTGAGGAGCTCCTCGCGAAGGCGCGGCGCGACGCGGAGACCATGGTCGACCAGGCGCGCGAGGAGCAGCTGCGTCTGGCCTCGCACGAAGCGGTCGTGCAGCGAGCCCAGGAAGAATCCGAGCGGATCCAGCAGGAGGCGCAGGACGACGCGCGCCGGTTGCGGCTGGAGGCCGAGGACTACGTCGACGCGAAGCTGGCGCAGCTCGAGAACGCGCTCCAGAAGATCCTCGAGGACATCATGGTCTCGAACCAATCGCTCGGCCGGACGATCGACCAGGTTCAGGCCGGGCGCGAGAAGCTCCGCTCGGTCCCGGGCACGAACGTCGACATCGGCCCCGACGTCCAGATGCCCGAGATGATGGCGGACCTGAAGGGAGACGAGGAGGCGTGATGCGCCAGATCGACATCCGCGACCTGCTCGACAAGCCCGGCTCCGCCAAGCGGGTCCGCCTCGAGGAACCGGTGCCGGGGCTGAGGACGGAGCTCGCCCTCGTGCCCGAGGACCAGCCGCTCGAGGGCGACCTCACGCTCGAGGGCGTCGTCGAAGGGATCTTCGTTCACGGCAGCGTCGGCGGGCGCTTCGCGATGCGATGTGCGCGCTGCCTGAAGGAGTTCGAGCAGCCGTTCGACGTCGCGATGAACGAGCTGTACGTGCGGGACCCGGGTCCGCAAGACGACTACGCGCTTTCTCCAGAGCTCACCTTGGATCCCGAGCCCATGCTCCGGGACGCCGTCGTCCTGGAGATGCCGTTCTCGCCGCTGTGCAAGAAGGACTGTCTCGGTCTCTGCGAGATCTGCGGCGGGGACCGCAACCTCGGCGAGTGTCCGGGCCATGCCTCGAACGACCCGCGATGGGCGGCCCTGGACGCCCTCCTCGTGCAGCGCGAGGACGAACAGGGGAACTGAAGACCGAAGGAAGGAAGGTTCCACCATGCCGGTTCCGAAGAGACGACAGACTCACACGCGGAGCGCCAAGCGCAAGGCGAACTGGAAGGCGCAACCCTCGACGTACTCCGAGTGCCCGCAGTGCCACCAGCCCAAGCTTCCGCATCGCGTCTGCGCGAACTGCGGGTACTACGCCGGCCGTCAGGCCATCGAGGTCGAGTAAGAACGTGGGCCTGGATCGGAGCGTGGGCCCGGATCCGGGTGCGTCGGACGATCCGAAGGCGCTCGACCGCGTCCTGGGCGTCCGCTTCCACGACGGGTCCCTGCTCGAGATGGCGCTGACGCATCGCTCGTTCGCGTTCGAGAACGGCCTGCCGGTCAACAACGAGCGGCTCGAGTTCCTGGGAGACGCGGTCCTGGGCATCGTCGTCACGGACATGGCGTTCCGTGAGTTCCCCGACATGCCGGAGGGTGAGCTCGCGAAGCTTCGGGCGGCGATCGTGAACATGGGTGCGCTCGCCGATGTCGCCCGGGATCTCGGGGTCGGGCGCTTCGTCCTGCTCGGCAAGGGCGAGGAGACGAGCGGCGGCCGGAACAAGAGCAGCATCCTCGCGGATTCGCTCGAGGCGCTGCTCGGCGCGATCTATCTCGACCGCGGTCTCGACGCGGCCCGGGAACTGATCGTCCGGGTCTTCCGCCCGCGGATGATCGCGTACGTCCGCGGCGAGGGTGAGCGGGACTACAAGACGATCCTGCAGGAGCTCGCCTCGTCCGAGATGCATGCGCTGCCCGACTACCAGATCAGCGAACGTGGGCCCGATCACGAGAAGGAGTTCACGGCGACGGTGCACCTGGCCGGCGAGCGGTGGGGCAGCGGTATCGGACGATCCAAGAAGGAGGCGGAGCAGCAGGCGGCCCACGAGGCGTACCTGCGGCTGACCGAGCGGACCGCCCCGGACGGTGCCGACACGGACCACGAGGCCGACGAGCGTCCCGTCCCCGGCCACCCGGTTCCCGAGCGGGCGAAGGGGGCGTAGGTGGAGCTCCCCGAAGTCGAGGTCGTGCGTCGCGACCTCGAGAAGGACGTGGTCGGCCGGAAGGTGACCGAGGCGGAGGTCCGTCCGTCCAAGAACGCGATGCGCGTCATCCGGCGTCACGGGAAGCGGCGCGAGTTCACCGACCGGCTCGTCGGCCGCAAATTCACCAAAGCCGAGCGCCGCGGAAAGTACGTCCTCCTGCACCTGGACAACGGGGACGTGCTCATCGTGCACTTCGGGATGAGCGGCCAGTTCGTGCGGGGCAACAAGCGGGTGCCGCTCCCGCCGCATACACACGTCATCCTCACGTTCCAGCAGGGTGGCGATCTTCGTTTCATCGACCCGCGCACGTTCGGCGAGATGTTCGTCACGGCCGCGGACGATCTCGGCAAGGTCAAGGAGCTCCAACACATTGCGATCGATCCGCTCGACCACGTCTTCACGTGGAACGCGTTCGGCGGCGCGCTGGCCGAACGCGCGTCGAAGATGAAGCAGCTCCTGATGGACCAGAAGTTCATCAGCGGCCTCGGCAACATCTACTCGGACGAGGTCCTGTTCGCCGCCGGCCTGCGGTACGACCGGCTGTCGGACTCGCTCTCCTCGCAGGAGGTGCGGCGTCTCTACCGGGCGATGCAGGAGGTGCTGCAGGACGCGATCCGGTTCCGGGGGACGACCCTGGACGACGAGGCGTACCTCGACCTGTTCGGCAAGCCCGGCGAGTTCCAGAACGAGCTGAAGGTCTACGGCCGGACCGGGTTGCCGTGCCGCCGATGCCGCACGCCGATCCAGGCCGTGAAGATCTCCGGCCGCAACGCGTATTTCTGCCCGCAGTGCCAGAGCTGACGAGCTCGGCTACTCGATCTCGGCGCCGGCCTCGCGCATCCGATCGATCGCGCGACCGCCGTCGCCGGGCTGCAGGTCGACCGCCCGGATCGCGTCGCGAAGCACCACGGTCTTGAACCCGAGCCGCCGCGCGTCCAGGACCGTCTCCTTCACGCAGTAGTCGGTCGCGAGTCCGGCGACGAGGACGCGTTCGATCCCGCTGTCGCGGAGCAGCGACTCGAGGCCGGTTGCCTCGACCTCTCCGGTCCCGGGGTCGCGGACGCTGAAGCCCGAATAGCCGTCCTCCCCGTCGACGCCCTTGCGCAGGACCGCGGCATCCGGTGGCCGATGCAGCGCCGGATGCAGCTCCGCACCCCACGTGTCCCGAACGCAGTGGACCGGCCAGATCCCGCCGTCCTTTTCGAAGTGGGGGGTGCGCTCTGGGTGCCAGTCCTGCGTGAAGACGACGGTCGCACCGGCGGCGAGCGCGGCCTGGACGTCACGGTTGACCACGGGCAGGATCTCCTCGCCTCCGCGGACGGCGAGGCTTCCCGCGGGGTCGGTGAAGTCGTTCTGGACGTCGACGACGAGCAGCGCGTCGCGGCGGTCGTACTCGGCCACGAACCTAGTATGCCGACGTGAAGCGGGTTCGCGTCACCGTGTCCGGGCGTGTCCAGGGCGTGTTCTTCCGGGCGACGTGTGCACGGCTCGCCCGCGACGCCGGCCTCGGCGGGTACGTCCGGAATCTTCCGGACGGCCGTCTCCAGGCCGCGTTCGAGGGCGACGAGCTCGCGGTCGACGCCATGGTGGACTGGTGCCGGCGGGGACCCGATCTCGCCCAGGTGCACTCCGTCGAGGCCGTGCCCGAGGACCCGGTCGGCGACACGGCGTTCCGCGTTTCCGGCTGAGGAACGGGCCCGGCGATTTCCGCCCGGAGATGCCCGGTCCGAGCACGAGCCACTGCTAGCATCGCCCGCAGATGTTCCTTCGCTCCCTCCAGATCCGAGGCTTCAAGTCGTTCGCGGACAAGACGATCCTGGAGTTCGCGCCCGGCATCTC
>Ga0299913_10005932_pt1 | contig 10515 bp, 6 predicted proteins | sample RVTome_9_FD_201360 | JGI IMG/M metagenome (GOLD analysis project Ga0299913, IMG submission 201360) | Soil microbial communities from uranium-contaminated site in the Upper Colorado River Basin, Wyoming, United States - RVT155D38 (version 2) ... | reverse complement strand
CCGGCGGTGTGGTCGTTTCCCATGGCGTCCCTTGAGTACCGGGTCCGACGTAGTACCGGACCTCGGTGCCATGCTGTCGGGGCACTGTGCATGCGAGCAACAGTACTTTGCTCACCGGAAGTACTACGCGCCCGAGTCGCGTACCTCGAATACCCGCACGCCGTCGGCCTCGAAGGCGGGCGCGTCCGGAAGAAATCCGGGTGACGCACCGGTCGCGTCAACCCCCGCGGCGCCATCCCACAGCCCCAGCGCATCCCTCGTCTCACCCGGCTCGAGGGTCACGACCACCCAGCGAACGTCATAGGCGTCCACCACTCGGGCGATGACCTCGAACGGATCGAACGGGGCGGACACGCTCGGGTGGCCGGTGCGCAGGTTGAGGCGTGCCGGGTCGGCGAACATCACCACCTCGTCGGTCGGGACGTTTGCCTCCAGGTAGGCGGCCGCGTCGGTCAACCGGCCGTTCGCCGTCTGCCACTGGACGTGCAGCACTGCCGAGCTGAGGACGGACAGGATCACGGCCGCAACCAGCCCTGCCCCGGTCAGGAACCGATGCGTCTGCGGGCGTCGGAGGAACGGCCACCAGCGGGACGCGGCTGTCGAGACCGGCGCGACAGACCCGACGCCGATGGCGAATGCCATCGGCAGCCAGGCCGGCGCCGAGTGGACGAAGGCTCCCTTCGGCGAGTGGAAGGTGAACAGGAGCCCCATCGTCAGGAACATCACGACCCAGTAGGCGAGGAACGGACGCAATTCAGGCCGGTGCCGATGCGCCCACAGGCCCGCCATGAAGAAGATCGCAAAGACCCCGCCACCGATGGCGATCGTGCGCCCAGCGAGCTCGGCCAACGCGGCGACCTTGCTTCCGATGATCACGCCAGGCCCGGCCGCCAGGTAGGACGCCAGCGATACGTCGTGGCCGATCGAGAACTGCTCGTTGTAGGAGGTGATCCACAGGGTGTGGCCGCCCGCCGAGGGCAGCACGGCCCCGTACACGTCGAGGTTCCGCGCCATCCAGGGCGCCAGGACGGCCAGGCACGCCGCCGCGGAGGCGACCCCGATGGCGAGTGCCACCGGCGCCGACACCGTTCGCATCCGCATCCACCAAGCGACCGCGGGCGCGACCGCCAGGATGAGGCCGTCCACGCGCGTCAGGGTGGCCAGGCCGATGAGCCCGCCGGCGAGGACCAGCCACCATCCCCAGCGGTCGGATCGGACCGCACGCGTGGACGCCCACAGGGCCAGCGCGCCGAGCACCCCGAAGGGGACGAACGAGTCGAGCAGCGACAGCATGATAAGCAGCGGCCCGGCGAACACGGCCAGGACGCCGGCGACCAGCGCATGCCCGCGGACGCGCCACAGGTCCCAGGTCACGAAGTGCGCGATGCCCACCCAACCGACTGCCAGCAGCACCATCGGCACCTGGCCTGCCCGCCAGTCGACGCCGAAGAGCGCCATCGAGCCGGCCGCGACGATCGAGGTGAGCGGCATCCAGTGGCCCATCGCGTCGACCGGCAGGCCGGGATCGGCGGGAAGCCGGCCGCCGACCTCCAGGAACGAGTAGAGCACCGGCAGGGTGAAGCCGTGACCATCCGCCAGCCGCTCGGCGACGAGGGCGTAGTAGGCAGAATCGGTGTACGGCGCGGACGGCACCAGCCAGGCGGCGATCACGCGTGCGACGAGCGCAGCCGCGAGCAGGATGAATAGGTCGCGATAGGGATAGGGTGCCGGCATCGGTCCGGAGTCTATCGGTGCGCGAAGGGCGGCCCGCTGGTACTTTCGCCACCTTGGGCGACCAGGGCGGACGCGTAGACTCACCGCCGATGCAACCTCGCCTCCCGAGCCCGTTCGCGATCTTCGCCATCACCGTGGCCGGGCTGTTCGGCATCCTGGCCGCCGCCCGCGGGCTGGTCGACAGCGACTACTACTGGCACGTTACCGCCGGCCGCCTGGTGTCCGAGCGGGGCGTGCTCAGCACCGACCCGTTCAGCTACACGTGGGGCGGCCAGCCGTGGACGATGCACGAGTGGCTCGGCGAGCTCCTCATCCACGGGCTGGTTTCGGCGGTCGGCGTCGGCGTGGCGACATTCTTCTTCGGCGTGGTGAGCATCTCCGGGCCCCTCGTCCTGGCCTGGACCCTGCGCCGGACCGGCGTGCCGATGCTGCCGCTGGCGCTGGCCGCCGCGCTCGTCGTGTACCTCTTCGGCTCCTTCGCCACCATCCGCCCGCAGGCGATCAGCTGGCTGTTCCTGGGCCTGCTGCTGTCCGGCCTCATCACCCTCCGGCCGGAGCAGCGATGGCGCCCGTGGCTCGCCGTCCCGCTCTTCGTCCTGTGGGCGAACGTCCACGGCCTGTACGTCATCGGCCTTGGCGTACTGGGCCTCTATGTGGTGCTCACCCTCGCCGGGTTGACGCCGATGGCGCCGCGGCGCTGGACGATGGCCGGGGTCCTGTTGGGCGGCTTCGCGGCTTCCAGCCTCACGCCGGCCGGACCGGCCGGGCTCCTCTACCCGCTGCGCTACGTGGACGCGGGGGACTGGGGCCTGCGCCACATCTCGGAGTGGCAGTCGCCGAACTTCCATGATCCAGTGCAGCTCGGTCTCCTCCTGCTGATCGCCGCGCTCCTCCTGAACGGCATGCGCGCCACGCCCTCCTGGCTGGCGGCCATGGCCACCTGCGGGGTGATCGGCGCCCTGGTGGCGGTGCGGAACGTGCCGCTCACCGCGTTGCTGGCCCTCCCGACCCTCGCATACGGCCTCGCCGACCGACTGCCCGCCCGTCCCGGCCCGCGCTCGGAACGGGTCCAGTGGGCTCGCCGCCTCATGGAGCTGGGGCTCGCCGCGGTCGTGCTGGTGGCGGCCGTGCTCATCGTGCCGCGCCTGGCGGCGGTGTCCGGCGACCAGGTCGTGCCGCGCTCGTTCCCGGTGGCGGCGGTGGATCGGCTCGAGGAGCTCGATCCCGATGCCCGCGTGCTGGCCGAGTACCACTGGGGCGGCTACGTCATCTACCGCCTGTACGACTCAGGCGCCCGCGTCTTCGTGGACGGGCGCAACGACATGTACGACGAACGGATCCTGGAGGACTACGTCTCGATCCGGAACGCCGAGGACGGCTGGGAAGGTCTCCTCGACTCGTACGGCGCCGATGCCATCCTCCTGCCACCCGAGGCCGCCGTGATCGACGCGGCTGCGCAACGAGGTTGGTGCGAGGTGTACGCGGATGACGTTGCGGCGTTGCTTACTCCGACGTGCCCGGCTGGGTAGCCGGCGGCGCCGTCTTGGGCTTCTTCCTCGGCGCAAGTTCCAGCAACGGCCAGATCAGGTATTGCGGCGTGAGATAGGGACTCACCGCGAGGCCTGCCCATCCGACGCGCCCACGCCATGTCAGCCATGCGCCGAGCGGGAGGCCAATCAGCAGCCACCACCGACCGAGGAGGGCCGTTGGGCCGGCGTTGACGCCGGGCCACAGCGGCTCGTAGGTCACCATGGCCACCAGCCAGGCCGCGGCGTAGCCGGTCGCCAGGACGACCACTGAATGGACGCCGAAGAGGACGACGGCGGGAATGCGCAGATCGGGGCGTTGCCACAGCAGCCAACCGGCCAGCGGGAGCAGGATCGGCCTCGGGGCGAGCACCATGAGGCCGAGGTAGACGAGACCCGCCGGACGGCTGCCGCCCAGGGCCAGCGCCCCGGCGACGAATGAGAAGGTCAGAGTGTTCCCCTGCGCGGCGTCGAACCAGAACCCGTATGAAACGAGCACGAGCCCGATGAGCAGCCAATTTCGCAGGAGGCCCACGGCGAGGACATGGAAGGCGAGCCACGGCCAGTAGCCCACCATGGTCACACCGGCCATGATCCACGCTGCGACGGGCGACCAGACGAACGGGACAGCGGTGTGGAGCTCGTAGATCGTGCCGTCGGCGATGGCCGCTCGCAGTGCAGTGAACGTCTGCCAGTCCACCGAAATACTCGGGCCCAGTCGGATGGTATTGGGGATCAGGATGAGGTTGGTGCCTACGTAGCTGAGCAGGAGCACCGCGCGCCACGGGATCGCTCGCAAGCGATCCACGAGTGGCGAGCTACTCACCGCCGGACCCAGATCCCGGCGAGATCATCCGTGTAGACACGCTCCCAGGCGTCGCTGTCGTCGAGCCAGTCGGCCAGCGGTTGGTCGAGCGGGAAGAGCACGTAGTCGATCGCCTGGCCATCCAGCAGGGCGCCGGGATGGCTCCGCAGCGTGACCGCGTCGGCGTAGCCGCGGATCGGCGCGTCGCCATAGATGTCCGACCGCCCGTCGATGTACACCGGATCCTCGGGAACCCGAAGGCCCAGGTAGCCGCCCCAGGAATACTGGTTGAACGGCCGGTCCCCGGGATCGTTGGCGATGATCCAGTCGACGGCAGCGACCGGCATGTGGTCGGCGACCATGTCGGCCTGGGCCTCCGGCGAGGTTCGGGCCCAGGTGACGCCGATGCCAGCGAGGACGGCCATGGCCACGAGCAACCCGTTGACGAGGGAGAACGCTCCGGCCCGGCGAGGGCGGGCGAGCCGCGAGAGGATCGGCCCGAACCGGCGACCCATGCCCGTCTCGGCGAGTACTGGCTCGAGCGCCAGGCCGGCGGTGGCGGCGATGATCGGCGCGACGAGAAGGAAGCGCGCCCCGAGCATGATCATGATCGTCAGGCCGCCCATCGTCAGCAGGTCGGCGGTGCGCAGGCGTCGAAGGCCGATGACCATGGCCGGAAGCACGAACACGATCGTGAACACGATGAAGACCTGGCCGATGAACGTCTCGGGATCCGGAGGCTGCCACTCCGAGACGAAGTCGCGATGCGCCTGGATGCCGGACGTCTCGATCGGGTACGTGTACAGCGCGAGCCCGTTGGGGTTCAGGGCAATCAGCGGAACGCATGCGGCGAGGACCGCGACGAGGCGGCCGAGATCGGGCCAGGCGAGCGTCCCCTCGCGGGCGCGTCCGACCAGGCGGTCAACGGCCGCGCCGACGACCACCGCCCCGCCCAGGAGGAAGACGAGCGGCCATCCGGCGTGGAGGTTCGCCCACGCCAGGGTGATGAGCGGGAGGGGTAGCAGCCAGCGCCAGCGGGGATCGGCCTCGTAGGCCCACAGGCAGGCGATGACGCCCGCCGCGAGGGTGAGGTCGACGACCTGCACGCGCACGCCGACCACCGGCCCGGCGACGATGAGGCCGGCGGCAAGCCACACGATGCGTCCCAACCACCCGGCATCTGGGCGCCGGCGCCCGTGGGCCCACCACAGGAGGGCCAGCGCGACGACGACGAGCAGCGCCCAGGCGAAGGAGAGGATCGTCGGGCCGATCTCGCCGAGCCGCCAGCCGAGCGCCAGGAGCACGTTGCTCAGCCAGTCCTGGCTGACCCATCGCATGCCGTCGCCCACGATGGTCCAGGTATCGACTTTCGGAACCGAGCCAGTGTCGAGCACCAGGCCACCGGCGCGGATGTGCCAGTACACGTCTCCGTCGATGAGCGGAATCGCCGGGCGCGGCTGGGCGACCAGGGCGAAGAAGGAGGCGATCGCGATCCAGCTCGCGGGGATGCCACGCAGACGAGCGTCAGCCTGCATCGGTCACCTTCAATCGTTGGCGCGCCAGCGCGATGACGGCCACGAGGACGCTGAGCCCCGACGACCATGGCACTGGCAGCGCGAGCGTGGCAGCCACCGGCACGCTCCAGCGCCATCCACGCCAGCCGCCGATGACCGCCAACGCGGCCGCCGCCAGCGTTCGTGCCCACAGCGGACCGGGAATGATCGCGATCTCGGTCGGAATCGGTCGGTCGACGTTGCCGGTCAGCACGTCAGCCCAGTCGAACCACAGGTTGGGGGCCACGACGAACGAGATGAGGCTGATCGCCGCCGTGGCTCCGACGGCGATCGCGAACGAGCGCCAGCGACGGGCGCCGGCGAACCAGAGCACCCCGACGCCGGGCGCCACTTTCGTGAGCAACGGAAGGGCCCATGCGGCGGGCCAGCGGAAGCCGATGACGATGGCCGCGGCGATGAGCAGATGGATATTCCCGGTCCCGACCTCGTCGATGATCGGCGATCCCGGGATGACGAGCAGCAGGCCGGCGATCACCGGTCCGGCCATCCACGTCAGCGCCGCCAGGTTGAGCGCCGCCCACACGCCGGCGAACACCGTCCACGGCATCCAGGTGAACGGCTGGAAGAGCTGGGCGTACGCCGGCGAGTACAGGTAGGCGTCCACGCCACCCACCTGTCCGCGTGCGTAGAGGCTCTCGAGGTCAAGCGCCCAGTAGGCACGCGCATCGTGCTGGTAGTCGTTGAACGTCAGCAGCCACCAGACGAAGAGGACGACGGCCACCCCGGCCAGCCGCGCTGCGTCGCGCATCAGGCGTCCGCGCTTGCTCGTGGGGTGCATCGCTCGGCAACCCAGTTCCATCAGGCGATCCATCAGGGACACCTCGGCTGGTCGATGAACGGCCATGGCCATCGTTCGAGCTCGAGCCGGAGCTCGGTGTCGCGGGGCTCTGTCGCGCCAAGGCCCGCCTCCCGATAGACGAACTCGCGACGCGCCTCGACTTCGTCCGGTGGTGACCCATGGGCACCTACGGCGAGGGCCTCGAGCTCCAGGGCCTGGCGCTCCGCGTCCTCGTCACAGGCGAAAGCCGCCACGGCGGCGCGGGCCTGGAATCCTCGGGCCTCGTAGCCGGCACGCGCGATCGCGAGGTCGGCCAGCTCGGTCCCGGCCTCCAGGTCGCCGTGGCGCGCGACATCCACGGCCTGCCATGCCAGCCCGGCATCGGCTGGAAGCGCATCGATACCGAGCAGGATGTCCCAGGTGGCGGCCATCGTCTCCGCATCGGACGCGCGCAGCCCGCCCTGGAGGATGAGGATTGCCTCCTCGGCGACGTCGTCTCGGCCGGTGCCGGCGTCGTCGAACGGCAGCTCCCCGAGGACCGCCGGTCGCAGGGCCACGGCCCGCGCCCAGGCGTGCGTCGCGTCGTGCACGTCGTCGGTGGCCGCGAGCTCGATCCCCAGGCGAATGGCGAACTGCGGATCGCCGAGCGTGCGGTCTGCCGCATCGGTCAGCCTGGCATCCGTCGGCCCACGAGGCTGCAGGGCGGCGAGCGCCGCGTATCCGCGCGGATCGCCCGGGCTGGCGTCGACTGCGCGCTGATACGAACGGATGGCCAGGTCACGATCATCGGCGTAGCTCGCCGCCATCCCGAGCCCCAGCCAGTAGCCGCCGTTCTCGGAATGTGCCGCCGTCGCCGCGCGGAATGAGTCGATCGCGCTGGCAAACTCGCCGGCAGCCATGGCCGTGCGCGCTTCCTGGGCCGCCGCGCGCGCCTGGTCGACTGACATGACGCCCGGGAGCGCCAGGGCGGCGGCGGCCGCGATGATGGCCGGAGCCGTCCAGCGCACGAGAGGCGTCCGTGCGGGCGATGCATTGACCGGAACCAGGAAGGCCACGGCCGTCAGCGAGACCGCCGTGATGGCCGGCAGGTAGCTGAAGTCATCGAGGGTGAGGGCCGCCAGGTAGCCGACCACACAGGCGGCGGCGACGCGGTCCGGCAGCGTCAGGGGCCCGCGCCGCAGGACGGCGGCGAACAGCACCACTCCCGCCCCGATGATGCCGAGCAGCAGGAGGACGCCGCCGTCCACCAGCGCCTGGAGCGGCGCGCTGTGGATCAGCCGGACGGCAAGCAGGTCCGCGTTGTCCGGTGGGAAGTCGAGGCGCATCCACGAGTACGTCCCCGGACCGGCGCCGACCCACGGCGACGCGCGGACCATGGCGAGGCCCTGCTCCCACAGCAGGAGGCGTCCACTCTCGCCTATGGCAGAGAGCAGCCGTGGGCCGACCAGCACCGCGGCGCCCACCCCCGCCACGCCGACCGCCGCGATTCCAGTCAGCCATCGCCCTCGCGTCATTCGGCCGTGCGCCGCGAACACCACGGCGGCTACGGCCGCGAGCCCGAGGCCGAGCCAGCCGGCGCGACCCAGGCTCAGTGGCACGACCACCACCGCGGTGAGGAAGACGACAGCCCCGATGGCCGTCCTCGCGGGAGAGCGATCGAGCCAGCCGACGAACGGGAGGGCCAGCAGGACGAGGATCGGCAACGCGTTCACCGACTCCCACGGAAACGTCATCACGCCCTCGAACGGCGCGGCCCCGAGCGTCGCGAACCAGTTGATCTTCTCCTGGACCAGGAGGTACGCATTGAAGGCCAGCGTGATCACGAGGCCAATGGCAACGGCGGCGACGATCGACCCACGCAGGCTCGATCCAGCCTCGCGGCGCATGAGGAGGAACCAGGCCGCGTAGGCGGCCGCAAGCCCGAGCGTCCCGAGGCTTTCCGTCCGATCGGCGCTGAGGAGGCTGACGACCGCGTAGAGGGCAAGGAGGATGAGCACGGCCGCATCGAGCAGGTCCGCGGGTCCCCGGAGACGCCACGCTGCCCATGCGGCGAGCGGAACGCCATACGCCAGCTGGGTGAGCACGCGCAGGCCCGGCTCGAGGTGGATGACCTCGGCGCCGAAGAAGACGATGAAGAGGACGATCCAGGCCTGGAGCGCCACGCGTGGAAGCGCTCGAGTCATCCGGTCGCGGCGCTCCGGATGTGCGCCTGCGTGAGCTCGTCGCGCAGCTCGGCGTCACGCCCTGCCGCGGCCATCCCCTCCAGGACCTCGGCACGTCGCTGAATGGCGTCGGAGGACTCTTCTTCCGACCCACGGGCGACGAGCAGGAAGAGCTCGCCGGTCTCGACGGCCTGCTCCTCCGTCGCGAAGAGCGTCTCCTCGAGCTTCTCGCCCGGGCGCAGCCCGGTGAACACGATGCCGATGTCGCGCCCGCCCGCCGGCGAGCTGAGCCGGATCAGGTCGCGAGCGAGGTCAACGATCCGGATCGGCTGACCCATGTTCAGGACGTGGACGTCGCCGGAGCGGCCGATGGCGCCGGCGTGCAGGATGAGCCGCACCGCCTCGGGGATCGTCATGAAGTAGCGCGTCATGTCGGGGTGGGTGACGGTCACCGGACCACCATCCAGGATCTGTTGCCGGAAGAGCTCGAGCACGGATCCCTGCGAGCCCATCACGTTGCCGAAGCGCACGATCACGAAGCGCCCGCTGGCCCGCTCGCCGATGCCGCGGACCAGCCCCTCGCCGATGCGCTTCGTGGCGCCCATCACCGAGGACGGATCGACCGCCTTGTCGGTGCTGATGAAGATGAAGGCGTCCACGCCGGCCGCCTCGGCGGCCTCGGCCACCACGCGCGTGCCGCGGACGTTCGTCCACACCGTGGCCGCGACGTTCGCCTCCGACAGCGGGACGTGCTTCTGCGCGGCGGCATGGAAGACGACCGCGGGACGTTCGCGCTCGAAGACGCGCGCCACGGCGCCCGCGTCAGTGGCGTCGCCGATGACGGCGGCCACCTCCGACCCGGCGAAACGGCGGCGCAGCTCCTCGTCCACGTAGAAGAGCGGCGTCTCCGCGCGCTCGAACAGGACGATGCGTTGCGCACCGAGCGAGGCCACCTGGCGGCACAGCTCGGAGCCGATGCTTCCACCCGCCCCGGTCACGAGCACGGTGCGCCCGGCGACGAGCTGACGCATCGGGTCCTCGGGGATCGCGATCGGCTCCCGGCGCAGCAGGTCCTCCACGCGGACCGGCCGCACCCGGTTGATGGACACCGTCTCGTCCAGCAGCTCGTCCACGGCGGGCAGGGTCCGGACGGTCGCGCCGGCCGAATCGCAGAGCGCCACGATCTGTCGCAGCCGATCGCCCCCGATGCGCGGCAGGGCCACGATGACCTCGACCACCTCCCGCTCGGCGGCGACGCGCGGGATGTCGTTCGCCGTGCCGACGACCTCGACCCCGTAGATGCGCTGCCCGCGTTTGGCCACGTCGTCGTCCAGGAAGGCGACCGGCTCCAGGCGGAGGGCACGATTGCGCCGCATCTCGCGGACCAGGATAGCGCCCGCCTCCCCGGCGCCGTAGATGAGGACCGGTCGCGGCGGCCCGGCGCTGTCGGGCGCGGCGATGTCCTCCAGTCCTTCCTGGCGGATGCGTGACGCGAAGCGGATGCCGCCCAGCACCAGGAACGAGATCAGGAACTCGATGATGATGGCGCTGCGCGGGAACCCGACCGAGCCGGGAAAGGCCCACGGCTGCATGACCACGAAGATGGCGAGCGTCATGATCAGCGAGCCCGCCGCCAGCGAGCCGACGATGAGCGCCGCGTCCGACACGGTCGGGTAGCGCCAGACACGCAGGTACGCCCCGGCGATGATGAAGCCGGCAGGCCGCACGATGGCGGCCAGCGGGACGAACACCCAGTAGGTGGCGACGGCCGCGAAGATGTTGTTGCGGTCGATCCGCAGGCCAACGGCGAGCGCCGCCGCGACGGCGGCGAGCAGCGCGTCCAGCAGGATCGGACCAGGCCGAGCGCTGCGCAGTCGCTCACCGAACGTGTATCGGCGTCGCGGCCGGTTCGACCGTCGCTCGCCCGCCGACAGGA
>Ga0299913_10005931_pt1 | contig 10515 bp, 9 predicted proteins | sample RVTome_9_FD_201360 | JGI IMG/M metagenome (GOLD analysis project Ga0299913, IMG submission 201360) | Soil microbial communities from uranium-contaminated site in the Upper Colorado River Basin, Wyoming, United States - RVT155D38 (version 2) ... | reverse complement strand
CCGCGCCGAACACGTACGAGGTCTCTGCCGGCGACATCGACTGGCTGTTCGTGCCGCTGGAGGCCGCGGCGCGGATGCGCGCCAGCTTCATGCTCCTGGGGCCGTTGCTGGCGCGCTTCGGCGAGGTCGTCATCAGCAACCCCGGCGGCGACCGGATCGGGCGGCGGCCGGTCGACCTCCACGTCGACGCCATGCGCGCCCTCGGCGCGAACATCGACTACCGCTACGGCTACTACTACGCCAAGGCACCGGGCCGCCTGCGCGGCACGGAAATCCGCTTCCCGATCGTGTCGGTCATGGGCACGGAGAACGCGATGCTCGCCGCGACCCTCGCGGACGGGCACACGGTGATCCGGCCCGCGGCCCAGGAGCCCGAGGTCGACGACCTCATCGCGTTCCTCCAGAAGATGGGCGCAGACGTCAGGCGGACCTACCCGGACACGATCGAGGTCGAGGGCAAGCGCCGCCTGCGCGGCGCGGACCACAAGGTCATGCCCGATCGCATCGAGGCCGGCACGTTCGCCATCGCGGCGGGCGTCACCGGCGGCCGGGTCACGCTCGAGGACGTCGACTGCGACCATCTCGACGCGCTCGTCCAGGTGCTGAGAGAGGCCGGGCTCGCGGTGACCTGCGACCCGACGCGAATGGAAGTCGACGCGACGAAGACCCCGCCGGGCAAGCTCCGCCCGGTCGACATCGAGACTGCGGCCTATCCCGGCCTGGCCACGGACATCCAGCCGCCCACCACGGTCCTCCTCACCCAGGCGAACGGCGACTCACGCGTCTTCGAGCACATCTTCGAGGACCGCCTTGAGTGGACCGGCGAGCTCGCCAAGATGGGCGCGAGGATCGAGCTGAAGGGTCCGCAGCGGGCGGTGGTCCACGGCCCGTCCAAGCTCAAGGCGGCGGACGTCGAGATCTCCGACCTGCGAGCCGGCGCGTCGCTCATCCTCGGCGCACTGGCCGCCGACGGGACCTCGTCGATCGGCGGTGCGCATCACGTCCGTCGTGGGTATGAGAACATCGAACGGAAATTCCTGGACCTCGGCGCCAGGATCGAGCGCGTCCAGGAAGGGGAGCTCGGCACCTCCGCATGAACATCGGTATTGATCTCGGCACGGCCAACGTCCTCGTCCACGTCGAAGGCAAGGGCATCGTCATCCAGGAGCCGTCGGTCGTCGCCGTGGACGATGATGGCCGGATCCGCGCCGTGGGCGAGGACGCCCGCGAGATGATCGGCCGCACGCCCGGCAACATCCACGCCATCCGGCCCATGAAGGACGGCGTCATCGCCGACTACGTCATCACCGAGGCGATGCTCCGGTTCTTCATCAACAAGGCCATGACCGGCCGGATGCGGATGCGGCTCAGCGGGCCGGCAGTGATGATCTCGGTGCCCGCGGGCGTGACCTCGGTCGAGAAACGGGCCGTCAAGGATGCCGCCCTCAAGGCGGGCGCCCGCGAGGCGCACCTGATCGAGGAGCCGCTCGCCGCGGCGATCGGCGCGAACGTCCCGATCTCCGGGCCGTCCGGGAACATGGTCATCGACATCGGCGGCGGGACCAGCGAGGTCGCCGTCATCGCCCTCGGCGGGATCGTCGTCTCGACCTCGCTGCGCGTCGGCGGCAACCGGATCGACGACGCGATCGCCTCGTACATCCGGAAGAAGTACAACCTGATGATCGGCGAGCGGACGGCGGAGGAGGTCAAGATCACGATCGGCACCGCCCTCCCGCTGGAGCGCGAGCTGTCGATGGAAGTCCGCGGTCGCGACCTCATCGCCGGCCTGCCGCGGACCATCCCGATCACATCCTCGGAGGTCATGGAGGCCATCGAGCTGCCGCTCCAGCAGCTCGTCGCGGCCGTCCGCCAGGTCCTCGAGCAGACGCCGCCCGAGCTGTCGAGCGACATCATCGACAAGGGCATGGTCATGTCCGGCGGCGGCGCGCTCCTGCGCAACATCGACAAGCTCCTGACCCAGGTCACCGGCGTGCCCTGCCACGTCGCCGAGAACGCGTTGGACTGCGTCGCCCTGGGCACCGGCGAGGCGCTCAGGCACTATGACTTCTTCAAGAAGTCGCTCGTCCAGAGTATCTAGCGGGCGAGAAGTAGACCTGAAGCGCACCTCAGAACCCTCCGAGGGCCGAGGTGAAGCTCCTGCGGGCCCCTCGGCCCGAGGATTCGCGCCCCCGAAAGCGCAGCACGCTTTCCTCGACCTGCACTGCCACACCTCGGCGAGCTTCGACTCGCTGGCGGCGCCCGCCGCGATCCTCCGCGCCGCCGCGACTCGGGGCCTGACCCACCTCGCGATCACCGACCACGACCGGATCGACGGCGCCCTCGAGGCGCGTGACCGCGCGGGCGACGAGGTGCCAGGGGTGACCGTCATCGTCGGCCAGGAGATCCGGACGCAGGCGGGCGACCTCATCGGCGTGTTCCTGCGTGAGGCGATCCCGCCCGGCCTCGCCGCGTCGGAGGCGATCGCGGCGGTGCGCGAGCAGGGCGGCCTGGTCGGCATCGCCCACCCGTTCGACCGGTTCCGCGGCTCGCTGGGTCGCAGCGAGGCGAGCGCGTTCGAGGTGCTCGCCGGGTCCGTCGACTGGATCGAGGCCTGGAACGCGCGACTCATCGTCGGCGACGGCAACGCCCGAGCGGCCGAGCTCGCCGCGCGACTCGGCGTGCCCGGCGTCGCGGTCTCCGACGCGCACACGACGCTCGAGGTCGGGATCGCGTCGACGACCGTCCGTGGCGACCCCTCGACCCCCGACGGCCTCCGGGCAGCCCTCGCCGGCCAGCTCGAGCTGGTGACCGGCCGGGCGTCTGCGTACGTGCGGCTCCTCAGCCCCGCGGCGAAGCTCGTGCAGCGCGCCCGCGGCCGGGGTCGTGTCCGAATCCTCGGACCTGCGGCTCGCAGGGGCGTCGCCTCGGTCCACGGAGAGCCGGTCGACGACACCCCGCCTGACTCGGTGCCGGATCGATGACCGAGCCGGTACCGCGGGACGCCGAGGAGGCGGAGGTTCGTCCGGAGCAGCTCTCGCTCACGCGCCGGCTCCGGCAGCCGCGGACGATCATCTCGATCGTCCTGCCGATCGTGCTGCTCGTCCTGTTCGTGCGCAGCCTGCCCGGCTTCAAGCTGGAGGAGCTGCCGGACAAGATCCTCGGCGCCAACCCGTTGCTCCTGCTCGCCGCCTTCGCGATCTTCTACGTCGGGTTCCCGCTTCGGGGCCTGCGCTGGGCGATCCTCGTGCAGAAGACCGGGTTCGCGCTCCGGGTGCGCGACGCGATCGAGATCATCTTCCTGTCCTGGCTCGTGAACTGCCTCGTGCCGGCCAAGCTCGGCGACGTGTACCGGGCGTACCTGCTCAAGATCAACAGCAGCGTCTCGCTGTCGCGGACGATCGGGACCGTGTTCATCGAGCGGATCCTCGACCTGTTCGCGATCGTGACGCTGGGGCTCGCGGCCGGCTTCGTGTCGTTCCGGAGCGGCCTGCCGGATGACGTCCAGATCGTCTTCGCGATCGGGATCGGGTTCGTGCTGCTGCTCGCCGTCGGCCTCATGACGATGCGCAACTTCGGCCGGCGGATCCTGACGCTCCTCCCGTTGCCGCACCGGATCCTCGAGTTCTACGACCGGTTCGAGGAGGGCGTCTTCGGCTCGATCGGCCTGCGGGCGCTGCCCCGCCTCGTCGTGATCACCGGCCTCATCTGGGCGACGGAGGCGATGCGCCTCTACTTCGTGGTCCAGGCGCTCGGGCTGCCCGACGTCCATCTCGGGATCAGCGGCGCCTTCTTCGTGGCCCTCGCCGCGTCACTGCTGACGGCCGTGCCGCTGACGCCGGCCGGGATCGGCTTTGTCGAGACCGGCGTCGTCGGACTGCTGACGGTCGTCTACGGCGTGTCCGAGACCGACGCGCTCGCGATCACGCTCGTGGACCGGGCGATCAGCGTGCTCTCGATCATCGCCATCGGGTCGGTCGTCTATGCGCTGTCGCCGAAGCGACGCGGCCTCGGAGTCCACGCCTCACCCACGCCCGCGTAGGCGGCGTTCCACGGAACGTCCGCGGACGGAAACATTCGCGGACGGGAAACATCCGCGGACGGGCGGCCCCGCGTATCACCGGATGGGACCTCGGTCGTGCTCAGCCCACGCGCGCCCGCCACACCGCACGGGGGCGCACCCCACACGACCCCACGGAACCCTCTAGTACCGGTTCTGCAGCGAAGCACCATGGAATGTACGAACGGGGGATATGGGCTGATTCGGGCGCCACGGATGATCCGGCCATGACCGGCACCAATGGCCGTGCGTTCAACGAGTGGCTTCGCGCCCAGTTGAAGGCCAAGAAAATGTCGCAGCGGCAGCTCGCCCAGCAGTCGGGCGTCGACCATTCGACGATCTCCCGACTGGTCCGCGGCGATCGCATGCCGTCGCTCGGCACCGCGACGAAGCTCGCTCGCGGGCTTCGCGAGCTGGGCGAGAACGACGACGGTCCGCAGTACCTCGGCCTGATCGCCGGCGGCGTCCAGAACCCCACGGCCCGCGTCGAGTACGCGCTCCGCGCCGACGAGGCGCTGAGCGAAGCACAGGTGCGCCAGGTCATGGAGTACTACCTCGCGGTGCGGATGCGCCGCGCCGGCCCCGCCTTCAACAACCAGGGCTCGAATCCCCTCCAGTCGGTCGATCCGGCCCGCACCGACTCGCACCAGCTCTCGTCGACGGCCAACAGCCCGGTCGTGGCGCGGCCGGCCCTCGTCGCGGGCGGCAGTGGCCGCGTCGCGATGGATACCCGCACACCGATCACGCCGCGACTTCGCCCGATCCGCAACACGGATCGCTACTGACCGCATCCACCGGCTGACCCGGGAGTGGCCTCCACGCTCCCGGTCCAGGGGCAGACGAACGCCGGCGCTCGGGGCGCCGGCGTTCGTCGTATCTCGGTCGTGTGCCGAATTCGGCTCACTCGTCGAAGGAGCGCCGTCGGGCGGGGCCTTCCAGTGACGGATGAGCCGCACGCGAGTCAATCATCGTCGAAGCTCCGGTTCACTGGCCCCAGTCGCGTCTGGGAGGCTCCGCCAGTCGATGAGTGAGGAGTCCATGGCTCAGCGGTCGCCGAGCACGCGACCAGCCGCTCTGGCCAATCGGCGGTCGATGACGCTCAGCCGACGAGTGTCGCGTCAGCCGGTCAGGCGTTGGCCACGGGAGCGGTGCCTGCGCCAAGCTGCTCGGTCCCACCGCCCCAGCGGCGACCGAAGTCGCGCAGCGGGCCCCACGCTGACAGCGCGAAGGCGCCGGCGAGCATGGCGAGGCCAACGAGCCACAGCACCGGCAGCGCGAGCATCGATGCCGTGGGCAGCGTCCAGGGCCGGTTGGTGCGGGCGCCCCAGATGACCAGGAGCACGGCGGCGGGGGCCCGGAGGATCAGCGGGATCGCCACGAAATGGGCATTCCCGACGTCCGGCGACAGGCCGGTGCCGAGGACGTAGTCGATCCACTTCGGCCAGAGCGTCGGCGCGAGCACGGCGCTCCCGAGCACGAGCATGCCCGTGACGCCCACGGCGACCGCCAGGCGCCGCCACTCGCCCCGCGCCAGGTACCAGAGCAGCCCGACGCCGCACGACGGCTTGGTGAGCAACGGGATCGCCCACAGGGCGGGCCACCGGAGTGAGGCCACGATCGAGGCCGCAAGGAGCACGTGGACGTTGCCGAGGTACAGGTCCGACGCCACGACCGGAATGACCATGACCAGCAGCGCCCACGGCCCGGTCAGCCACAGCAGCGCGAGCCCGATGAGCAGCGTCCAGATCGCCTGGAAGACCTCGAACGGCAGCTCGCCAAGCACGGCGAAGAACAGCGCGGCGGGTGGCGGGTAGGTGAACGCGTCCTGCGTCGCGACGGGGCGGGTGTACGGGTCCGCGAGGTCGACCGACCAGTAGGCGTGCGCGTCGCCCGCCTCGATCGGGCGCAGGATCGTGAACGCGACCAGGACGACCACGAACGCCGCCCGCAGCGCGCGGTCGATTCGCCGGCGTCGCCGCTCGGTCATGGTTGGCGGCGGCGTCATCGGCGATGGCGTCCTGGGCGTGGTGTCATCGGTAGATCGAGACGGCCGTGCGCGGCGACGCGTCGAATCGATCGATCAGGACGGGCAGCTCCGCGCCGGAGCCGATCGAATCGAGACTCGCGACGCGCGCATCCTCGGCGGGACCACCGCAGGGAAGCCCGATGGCTTCCTCGAAGAGTCGATCGCAGACCACCACGATCATCTCGCCCAGGGCCGGATTGTCGACACGGAAGCCGATCTGACCGCCGGCATGCTCGATCGGGAAACCGATCGCGTCCGGCAGCTTGAAGTCCGGAAGCCCGACGAGGAACACTGGCGAGCCATTCGCTACCCGAACGACGCGTTCACCCGCCGCCTGCATCACGGGCCAGCCGCCGTCTGGGTCGACCCTTGGCGGCTTGCGGCTCAGCGCGACGAGCTCGACCCCTGCGATCGCGATGCCGACGATCACGACCGCCGCAAGGGCAGCGGGGCGCCGAGCCTCCCGCCAGGACAACGATGCCCGTGAGAACAGGTCGCCGGCCGGGATCGCGAGAAGGAGTACCACGACGGGGTCGAGGAAGGCGTGGTAGTGGTCGTTCGGCAGGCCCGCGACCACGCGCTGGAGCGACGGGGCCACGACTGCGAGCGCGATCGTGCTGAAGCCCAGGATCAAGGCGAGCCAGCGCAGCCCGGTGGCCCCGGCGCCGCGCATCCGGAGGTCGCCGAGCGCGACGACACCCAGGGTGAGCGCGACCATGATGCCGGCCAGTTGCGGTACCTCCGTCACGAGCCCGACGAGCGGCCAGCCCACGACGCGCAGGAGCGTCAGCGCAAGTGCGCCGGCGGGGTCCCCGAGCGCGCCCGTGTCGCTCGCAAGGTAGGCGATGACCGCGCGCGTCTCGGAGAAGTCGGTGCGCAGCTCGTGGACGAGCAGCGGCAGCAACAGCAGGCCAACGATCAGCAAGCCCGCCAACAACGCCGCGGCGACTCCTCGGTCACGGCGCATCTCAGCGACCCCGATGCCCAGCATCGCGACGAGGAAGACGACCCCGAGCACGTGCAGCTGCGTTACCGCCCCCGCGGCCGCGATTGCGAGCGCCCACCAGCCGGCCCGGCCGCTCGTCCATGCCTTCCACGCGGCGGCGAGCGACAGGACGGCGAAGAAGCCGATCGGGTTCGGGTTCCAGATGAACGTCGATTCCTCGATCGCCGCCGGCGAGACGGCGAGCAGCGTGCCCGCCAGGAGTCCCGCCACCGGACCGGCCACTCGACCACCGATCGATCGCGCGAGCCACCACGTGAGCGCGACCGCGGCAATCCCGAGCAGGGCGATGAACAGGGTCACCGCGACCGGGTCGCCGCCCGAGATGGCCGCAGGCGGCGCGAGCAGGTAGTAGTAGAAGGCGCCGTGGTGGAACTCGCCGACGGAGGTCCTCGGTCCGAGGAGCGGCACGACGCCGTCCCGGGTGAATGCGACGAGGGTCGCCATGTCGTGGCCCTGGTCGGCGTCGAACTGGCCACGGGCGTCGATCCCCGGGATCCGGAGCAGCGCCGCCACGCCGACCGCCGAGAGGAGCGAGAGCCGATCGAAGGTGGTCATCGACGAGGCCTCGACGGCCCGCCCCGAGGGCCGCTCGACGCGGGAGTGGGGCGATTGCCCGGTCGCTCGACGTCATCCTCCGCGGGGGCGGACGCGGCAGCGCGGCGCGAGAGGCGGAATGCTGCCTCGGGCAGCGTCGGGAGGGGCTCGCCGGCGAGGAGCAAACGGCAGCGCTCGAGGTTGGTCCGGTCGTAGCCCTCGTCCATGCCCGGCGTCTCCAGCACGAACGGGACGTCGCGCAGCCGCGGATGGCCGAGGAGATGTGCAAGGCCGCGGGCACCGATCCGCCCCGCGCCAATGTGCTCGTGCCGATCGGTCCGCGAGCCGCGCTCGGAGCGCGAGTCGTTGAGGTGGAGCATGACGAGCCGATCGCGTCCGAGCTCCCGATCGAACGCTTCCAGCCAGGCGTCGATGGCGTCCGGATCGTCCATCGCGACGCCCGCGCCCCAGGCGTGCGCGACGTCCAGGCAGAACCCGAGGCGCCGGTCGGCGACGCCGAGCGCCGCGGCGCGCTCGGCGATGCGCACGAGCTCCTCGATCGTCGCCCCCACCGAGAAGCCGCCGCCGGCCGCGTTCTCGAGCGTCAGGACGGGCTCGTCGTCGGAAGCGGCGTCGCCCGAGCGCCGCTCACGCCGCGAGCGGCGCAGCACCTCCGAGACGGCGCTCGCGACCCGCTCCACCCCGGCCTCGACCGAGGTCTCCCGGTGCGAGCCCGTGTGGACGTTCACGATCCGCGCGCCGTATCCCGCCGCAGCGGCCATGTCCGAGGCGAGGACGGCGATCGAATCCGCCCGGAAGCGCGGATCCGGCCCCGCGAGGTTCACGAGGTACGAGGCGTGGACGGCGACGGGCCGAACGTCGAGCTCATCGAGGCGGGCACGGAACGCGTCCAGGCCGCGCGGTGGCGCGGTGCGCCGCTTCCAGGCGGTCGGGTTGTCGACGAACACCTGGACGGTCTGCGCGCCGATCGAGCCCGCACGCTCGGCCGCGCGGCGGAGGCCCTTGCCGAGGGCCAGATGGACACCGATGCGCGGCGCGTCCGAGCCGGTCAGTGGGGACCGGATCGGCGCGGCGGCCCGCCCTTCGTGTAGCCGCCGCCGACCATGGGCTCGATCATTCCGTAGTCGCCGTCGGACCGCCGGTAGAGGATCGCGACACGCTCGTCCTCCGCGTTGACGAAGACGAAGAAGGCGTGGCCGAGCTCCTCCATCCGGGCGACCGCGTCCTCCTCGAACATCGGCTCGATGTGAAAGCGCTTGACCTTGACGACCTGGCCGCGGTGCTCCTCCGGCTCGCGCCGAACCTGCGCCTCGAGCTCCGCGCGGCCCCCGCCCCGGACCGTCTCGGACGACTTTCGAACGCGGCTGGTCTCGCGGTGGTCGACCGCACGCCGTTCGATCTTGTCGAGGACCGCGTCGATCCCGGCCTGGTGCGTCGAAGCCGCGGACGAGCTGCGCAGCGTCTGGCCGTCGATGACCAGGGTCACGTTGACGATGTGCGAGTCCTGCACGCTCCGGTGCTGCTCGAACGAGAGCTCGACCGTCGCGTCCGATCGGTCGTCGAGGAGGCGCTCGAGCCGGCCGAGCTTCCGCTCCGCGTAAGCGCGAACGCGCTCCGGCACCTCGTAGTTCTTGCCCTTGACGATGGTCCGCACGTCTACCTCCGCGCTGGAAGCCCATCGTACCGCCGGGGTCGCAAGCGACGAATGGCCTTATCGTTCGCGGGCACCGGCGATGGCGGAGACTGCGGCGGCTCCGGCGTCGAGGAGCGCCGCCGCGCATGCGGCGAGGGTCGCGCCGGTGGTGACGACGTCGTCGACGAGCACGATCCACCGTCCGCCGACGTCCGCGCGGGCCAGCTCGCGCACCTGGAAGGCACGATCAAGGTTCGAGGCTCGCTCGTTCCGGTCGAGATCGAACTGCGCGGTGGTCGACCGCGTCCGCTCCAGGGCGTTGAGCACGGGGACGCGGAGCCGGCGCCCCGCCTCCGTGGCGATGAGCGCCGCCTGGTCGTAGCCGCGGTCCCGAACCCGGTCCGGCGAGGCCGGAACCGGGACGAGGAGGTCACCGCCGGCGCCGGCACGGGCCCAGCGCCGGGCGACCGCCGCGCCCACGTACGGTGCGATCCGGCGCTCGCCGTGGTACTTGAGCGCGTGGAGGGCGCGCCGTGTCGTGCCGGTGAACGGCGCGCACCACTCGAGCTGGAGCAGCGGCGCCGGGATGTCCGCGGGCAGCCCGATCGGCACGCCTGGCTCCGCCGAGAGCCGGATGTCGAACGCCGGAGCGCACTCGGCACACAACGCCGGTCCTTCGCGGCCGCAGCCGGCGCACGCGGCGGGCAGGGCGAGGTCGAGCGCGCGATCGGCGACCGACCCAAGGACCCGGCGAACGTCGACGAGCAGCTGCACGCCGCCGACTGTCGCAGGCGGCAATCGACGCTCGCTTTGCCGCTGATCGACGCTCGCTTTGCCGGCGATCGACGCTCGCTTTGCCGGAGATCGACGCTCGGTTCGCTGGGGCTTGCGCCACCCTTATACGGACGACTGGGGAACGTGGGCACGGGCGCGGCCGCCCGTCCGGACCCCGTGGGTCGCGCGTTGCTACGGGCGCCCGATGGTCACGGTGTGATCACAAGGCGGGCTACGGCGCCGATACCTGGCCCCAATGCGGCCGACATGGACGCCGTGCGCGCCGATTCGTGTCTCAGCTCAGCTCGCCCACGCTCTGCGAGGGCCACGTCTGGGCGCCCAGCGTGGTGCGCGGGGGCGTTGCACCTTCCGAAGCCTGGCTTGTGGTCACCCGGTGACCATCAAGGTTCGGATGGGACGGCAGCGCGCCTGGCCGTCGTGCCCGAATGTGCCCCACGCCAGAG
>Ga0299913_10005930_pt1 | contig 10516 bp, 9 predicted proteins | sample RVTome_9_FD_201360 | JGI IMG/M metagenome (GOLD analysis project Ga0299913, IMG submission 201360) | Soil microbial communities from uranium-contaminated site in the Upper Colorado River Basin, Wyoming, United States - RVT155D38 (version 2) ... | reverse complement strand
TCCACCCCGTCATCGCATAGGTCTTGGCCACCCCGTTGATGACGATGCAGCGATCGTGGAGCTCGGGCACGAGTACCGGAAGGGACGAGAAGCGCGCGTCCCCGTAGACGAGATGCTCGTAGATCTCGTCCGTTATGACCCACAGGCCCCGGCTCGCCGCCCACCGTCCGATCGCGGCCACCTCGTGAGGTGGGTAGACGGCGCCGGTCGGATTCGACGGTGAAACGAATACGAACGCCTTCGTTGCATCGGTGACGGCCGCGTCGAGCTGGTCTATCGATACGCGGAACCCGGTCTCCTCGGTCGTGGGAAGCTCGACCACCACCCCGTCCGCCAGCCTGATCATCTCGGGATAGCTCACCCAGTAGGGGGCCGGCAGCAGTACCTCGTCGCCGGGGTCGAGGACCGACATGAACGAGTTATAGAGGGCTTGCTTGCCACCGTTCGTCACGAGGACCTGGAGGGCTTCGACCTCGTAGCCCGAATCACGTGCGGTCTTGCGGGCGATCGCGGCTCGGAGCTCCGGCAACCCGGCCGCCGGCGTGTAGTGGTGGTAGACGACGTGCTTGGTTGCCTCGGCGGCCGCGTGAACGATGTGGTCGGGTGTCGCGAAATCCGGCTCACCCGCCCCGAAGCCGATCACGTTCTCACCGGCCGCTTTGAGAGCCTTGGCCTTCGCATCGATAGCGAGCGTGGAAGATTCGGTTATGCGAAGGACCCGCTTGCTCAATCTGGGATCGGTCATGATGCCGCACACTATCGAGGAAACATGAGCGACGACATCGTTATCCCCGCAGATCTGCTTCCGGCCGACGGGCGCTTCGCCTCCGGCCCTTCCAAGGTCCGTCCCGAGGCGGTCGCGGCTCTCCAGCGAGCGGCGGGGTCGTTCCTCGGCACGAGTCACCGGCAGGCGACTGTTCGGGACGCCGTCGGCTCCTTGCGCCGAGGACTACGAGACCTGTTCCGGCTCCCCGATGGATACGAAGTGGTGCTCGGCGTCGGGGGAGCGACGATCTTCTGGGATGCCGCAGTGGCAGGTCTCATCGAGAGCAAGAGCCAACATCTCGTCTTCGGCGAGTTCTCGGGCAAGTTCGCTGCGGCCGTGCAGGCCGCGCCGTTCCTGAGCGCGCCCGAGGTCGTCTCCTCGGAGCCCGGGACGCACCCACTCGCACACCATTCCGACGATGTCGACACGTACGCGCTGACCCACAACGAGACCTCGACGGGCGTTGCCATGCCGGTTACGCGCCCGGCGCCCGGGGACCTCACAGTGGTGGATGCCACTTCGGCAGCAGGGGGCATGCCCATCGACCCCAAGGACTTCGACGTCTACTACTTCGCGCCACAGAAGGCGTTCGCGTCGGACGGGGGCTTGTGGATCGCGTTGTGCTCTCCCGCGGCTATCGAACGGATAGAGAAGATCGCTGCCGACGAAGACCGCTACATCCCGCCGTCGTTGGACCTCGGCATCGCGCTCGAGAATTCGCGCAAGGACCAGACTTACAACACACCCGCTCTGGCAACGATCTTCCTTATGCTCGAGCAAGTGAGCTGGATCCACGACAATGGGGGCCTCGACTGGGCCGTCTCCCGCTGCGCGCGCTCGGCGGGCATCCTGTACGAGTGGGCCGAGGCCAGCCCGACCGCGGAGCCGTTCGTGAAGGACGCCGCCGACCGCAGCCCCGTCGTGGGAACCATCGATTTCTCTACCGGTATCGATGCGGCGCGCATCGCAGCGGTCCTTCGCGCTAACGGCATCGTGGATACCGAGCCTTATCGCAAGCTCGGGCGTAACCAGCTTCGGATCGCGATGTATCCCGCGATCGAACCGGACGACGTCGCTCGGCTGACCCGATGCATCGACCACGTGGTAGGTAGCATGGCTCCATGAAGGTTCTCGTTACCGAACGGCTCTCCACAGCCGGGCTCGAGCGCCTGCGTGAGCATGTCGAGGTAGACGAGCGTCTCGACCTGTCTCCCGAGGAGCTCGAAGCCGCGATCGGGGATTACGACGGGCTCATAGTCCGGTCCGCGACCAAGGTGACGACCAGCGTTCTCGACCGGGCCGACAACCTGAAGGTCGTGGGCCGCGCCGGGATCGGCCTGGACAACGTCGACGTCGCCGCCGCGACCCGTAACGGCGTGCTCGTCGTGAACGCACCTCAGTCCAACGTGCTGTCGGCAGCGGAGCACACGATGGCGCTCCTTCTCGCGCAGGCGCGTAACGTGCCGCAAGCCCACTCCGCCCTCATCTCCGGATCGTGGGAGAGGGAACGGTGGCAGGGCGTAGAGCTCCATGGGAAGACGCTGGGCATCGTGGGCTTGGGACGCGTCGGGACGCTCGTTGCCCAACGCGCCAGCGCGTTCGGCATGCGATTGATCGCCTTCGATCCATACATCTCGCCTAACCGCGCGACGCAGATGGGCGTGACCCTGATGGACACCGTTGCGGAGGTATGCCGGAAGGCGGATTTTCTGACGATCCATCTACCGCGTTCCAAAGAGACGATCGGGATCATCGGCGAGCGTGAGCTGTCCGACGCCAAACCGGGGATGCGGATCGTTAACACCGCACGCGGGGGGCTTATCGACGAGGACGCTCTGGTGCGTGCGCTTAAGGACGGTCGCGTCGGGGGGGCCGCGATCGACGTCTTCGACGGTGAGCCGGTGACCGAACACCCGCTCTTCGAGCTCTCCAACATAGTCGTTACGCCTCACCTGGGTGCATCCACGGCCGAGGCGCAGGACAAGGCAGGGGTCGCGATCGCCGAACAGGTATTGCTCGCGCTCCGGGGAGAGTTCGTCCCGTACGCCGTCAACGTGGACGTGGGGACCGATATCCCCGAGGCGGTGCGGCCCTATCTCCAGCTGGCCGAACGGCTCGGCCGGCTCGCCGTCTCACTCGCCGGCTCTTCGATGGAGGCTCTCAAGTTCGAGTACCACGGTGCGATCGCGGAACACGACACCCGTGCTCTGACACTGTCCGGCCTCAAGGGCGCGTTCGGGGCGGTCGTGCACGAGCCCGTCACGTTCGTCAATGCACCGTTGCTCGCCAAAGAAAGAGGGATCACGACCGAAGAGTGGAAGTCTCCCCAGTCGTTGGATTACGTGAACCTCGTGGAGGTAAGGGCGGAATGCCGTGACGAGACCGTCTCGGTGGCCGGTGTCCTCGTGGGCAAGAAGGACACCGAGCGACTGGTTCGGATCTACGGCTACGACCTCGACATGGCGTTCACGCCGATAATGGCGTTCTTCCGTTACGAAGATCGTCCCGGCATCGTCGGGATCATCGGAAGCTTGCTCGGAGAAGCGGGCGTCAACATCGCGAATATGCAAGTTGCGCGCCAAAGCGAAGGCGGTGAGGCATTGATGGGCTTGGCAGTGGATTCTCCCATCCCAGACGATCTCCTCGACCGCATGCGGAAGGAAGCGAAGTTGAGCGACGCCCGTACCGTAGTCGTGGCGGAGTAGGCTTCGCCCACGATTTTCGTCGGGCACGCGGTGGACAAGGAGGGTCGATGGGGATCCAGCCGGTCGACAAGGTATGGATGAACGGCGAGCTCGTCGACTGGGACGACGCGACCGTTCATGTGCTGACGCACGCGTTGCACTATGGAACCGGCGTCTTCGAAGGGATCCGTTGCTACGAGACGTCGCGCGGGCCGGCGGTTTTCCGATTGCGCGATCACCTCGAGCGCATGGAACGCTCGGCGAAGATCTTCATGATGGAGGTTCCCTTCTCCGTCGACGAGCTGATCCGGGTCACTCACGATCTGGTCAAGGTCAACCGACTGAAGTCGTGCTACGTCCGGCCGATCGCGTACCGGGGTTTCGGTGGCGAGATGGGCGTGAACCCCGAGAAGAATCCCGTCGACGTGACCGTCGCCGTATGGCGCTGGGGCACCTATCTTGGCGACGAGGCTTTGAAGACCGGGATCCGCATGACGGTGTCCTCGTGGCGGCGCCACGACCCCAACATCATCCCGCCCCAGGCGAAGGTCACGGGCGCCTACATCAACTCCTCGATGGCCAAGCAAGAGGCCGTGAACAGCGGTTTCGACGAAGCCCTGATGCTGAACCCGGATGGCTACATCGCCGAGGCGACGGGCGAGAACCTCTTCATCGTCAAGAACGGAGAGATCCTCACCCCGCCTCTGATCGCGGGACCTCTCCCGGGCATCACGCGCGACACGATCCTCAAGGTCGCCGCGGACCTCGGCATGCCGATCTTCGAGCGCGCGCTCACCCGTGCCGATATCTACACGGCGGAAGAGATGTTCCTATCGGGAACGGCGGCGGAGGTCACGCCGGTTCGAGAGATCGACGGGCGGATCATCGGGCCACCGGGACCCATTACCCAGACCTTGCAGCAGAAGTACTTCTCGATCGTCAAGGGCGAAGACGAGAAGTACTTCGACTGGCTGGAATTCGTCGATACCCGTTAGGCCCCCGAAGGGTCGCTTACGCGCACATCTTCGGTGGTGACATCGCAACGTCGTGCGCCAGCGCGATGATCTTCTCGGTAGCCGCGCCCTTTTCCAAGAACGCGGTTGCGCACAAGGCGATGGCTTGCTTGGCGACACGGTCCGTCTCGAAGCCGGAGAGGACCAGGATCCGGACGCCGGGTGCCGCTTGATGGATCTTGGGGATGGCCTGGAGCCCATCGAGTCGTGGCATCGCGATATCGAGGAGCACGAGGTCCGGCTTGAGCTCGGCCGCCTTGGCGATGGCTTCGACTCCGTCGGCCGCTTCCCCGACTACCTCGAAGCGCTGATCGGACTGCAACAGCAACCGGAAGATCGCCCGCAGCTCGGGTACGTCGTCCGCGATCAGTATCCGGGTCGCCATCCTTCTTCCTTGTCCGAGGTGGGCCAAGCATGAGGCACATCCGGCGATCCGGGCAATAGTTACTTCCGGCTGGTTAGTGCATGACCGGACTGGGGGAGCGGCGGGTTCGAGGGCTAAGCTGCAGGGGTGGAGACCGCGGTAGAGCTCATCCGCTACGTGACGATCGCCGCCATCGTGGGGCTGGGTCTGGTGACCTTCGTCCAGTGGCGGCGAGGGCGCCATCCGGCATCTCTGTGGGTCTTCCTCGCTTTCTCTGTGCTCGCGGCGATCAGCCTTGTCGGGCTGGTCCAGCCCGAGGACCTCGGCGATTCACCTGCGGCGTTGTGGTTGATCAAGGTCGAGGTCGCCGTCCTTCTCATGTTCCCGTACTTCCTGTACCGGGTGTCGGCAAGCTTCAAGAGCGGCAGCCGCACCACGGAATGGATCGCTATCGGCCTCACGTCCGGCATCATCGTGTGGAGCTTCTTGCTGTCGGATTTCCCCGGCGAGGGAGATCCCCAACCGCCCTGGTTCCGCGTCTACATCTTCGGGCTCCTCACCCAGTGGACATTCCTATCGGTCGTCGTCGCGGTGCGGTTCTGGCGGGCCGGCAGGGGCCAGACGTCCGTTGCTCGGACGCGGATGCGGATGCTGTCGATAGCGTCGATCGCGCTCGGTGCAGTTCTGATCGTGGCGGGGACCGCCGGTGGAGGCGAAGAATCGCCGGGGCGCGAGCTCCTCACGCAATCCATCACGTTGCTCAGCGTGCTGGCTTTCTTCCTGGCATTCGCACCGCCACGCTTCATGAGAGCGATCTGGCGCCGGCCGATCGAAGACTCCCTGCGACAGGGAACGATCGATCTGATGTCTGCAACGACCGAAGAAGAGGTGACCGGTTTTCTGTTGCCGCGAGCGATGACGATCGTCGGTGGTGAGGGCATCGCCGTGGTCGACGAGAGCGGCAAAGTGATCGGGTCGCAAGGCTTCGGGGCCGAGGGCCTCGAGGAAGCACGGTTGCTTCTCGATGCGGCGACGGCGGAGGAACACGAACGTTTGCGTCCCGACCTCGTCAGTCTGAGGTTCGCGTTCGGCTGGATGTTGCTCAAGACCGGCCCCTATACGACGTATTTCGGACGGGAGGAGGTCGAGCTTCTCGGTTCTCTCGGAGCACTCGCCAACCTCGCGATCGAGAGGGTCCACGCAGCCGACCTCAAGCTCGCTCTGGCTCAAGCACAGCTGCGCAGGCAGCAAGCGCTGGAGATCAACGACAACATCGTGCAGGGCCTCGCCGTAGCCAAGTACGCGATCGATCTCGGACAGAGCGATCGCGCGCGCACGGCGGTGGAAAGCACGCTGGCGGCCGCTCGTCGAATAATCAGCGATCTCGTGGACGAGCTCGGCGAGGAGATGGCCCTCGGTCCGGGAACCCTCACGCGCGACCGTGCCGCGGGTGGGTTCGAAGAGAGAAGCGAGGCGTCGCACAAAGAAGCCGGTTAGTAGGGTGGCGTGATGAGCGCCGTCGTCAGGACTCGTATCGCGCCGGCTCCCAGTGGCTCCATCCATGTGGGCAACGCGCGTACCGCGCTCTACAACTGGCTCTTTGCCCGCCAGAACGATGGAACGTTCATCCTGCGCGTAGAGGATACCGACAAGTCACGAGCGACCGAAGACGCTTATCGCGCGGTGCTCGAGGATCTGCGATGGCTGGGGCTGACGTGGGACGAGGGCCCCGAGATCGGCGGTGCCTTCGGTCCCTATCGCCAGAGCGAGCGGCTCGACCGTTATCGGGCCGCGGCCGAGGAGCTCGTGGCAGGGGGCCACGCGTACCGCTGCTACTGCACCCCGGAGGAGCTGGCCGCGCGCCGGAAGGCGGCCCTCGGCGAGCGTCGTACGCCCGGCTACGACGGGAGGTGCCGCGACCTGTCGGACGCCGAGAGGGCCGCGTTCGAATCTGAAGGGCGCTCGTTCGCGCTGCGGTTCAAGGTCCCGACGGGCCGGACGATCTCGTTCGATGACGTCGTCCGCGGCTCCATCGCCACGGAGACCGCACAGATCCCGGACTTCGTGATCCTGAGATCGGATGCCTCGCCCACCTACATGCTCGCCGCGACCGTCGACGACGCACTGATGAACGTCACCCACGTCATCCGTGGTGAGGATTTGATCGCGGCTACGCCGAGGCAGATGCTGATCCGCGAAGCGATGGCGATCGCGGATGTCCCCACTTTCGCGCACCTACCATTGCTCGTGGACGAGAAGGGGCGGCCGTTGTCGAAGCGGTGGGGCGACGTTGCGGTGCGCGCGTACCGGGACCACGGTTACCTCCCCGAAGCGATGGTGAATTACCTCGCGCTGCTCGGCTGGAGCTTTGACGATCGAACGAACGTGTTCTCGATCGACGAGCTTGTTGAGAGGTTCTCACTGGAGCGCGTTGGAAAGAATCCGGCCGCCTTCGACGTCCCCAAGCTGGAGTGGCTCAATCTGCATTACGTCAAGCAACTAGGGCCCGCAGAGCTCGCCGACCGGTTGGTCCCGTTCTGTGTACGAGCCGGGCTTCCGGCCGACGACGCCGGAGGCCGGGCGAAGCTCGCGGCTGTGGCTCCGTTGATCTCCGAACGGCTCCGCCGGCTGGACGAGGCCCCCCCGATGGTGGCGTTCCTCTTCGCACGACGCCCGCCCGACGAGAAGGCCATGCGGGTGCTCGAAGGTCAAGAGGGCTATCTCGCCCAGGTCCACGAGGCCCTTGCCGGGCTCGAGAAATGGACGGCGCCGGCGATCGAGGAAGCGCTCCGCGCGCTTGCGGACGCGAACGGCTTGAAACCGAAACAAGCGTTCCAGCCGATCCGGGCCGCCGCCACGGGAACGCTCGTGTCGCCGCCGCTGTTCGAATCCCTGGAGATCCTCGGGCGCGATGAAACGCTGGCGCGTGTCGGGGCGAAGTAGGCTGCATGGCCTTTGGGGCGTGGGGTAACCTGGCAGCCCGGCGGTTTCTGGTACCGCTAGTCCTGGTTCGAATCCAGGCGCCCCAGCCAGTGGTAGTTACAAAGGCCCGGTAGTCTAGTTGGCCAAGGACGCCGCCCTCTCAAGGCGGAGATCACGGGTTCGAATCCCGTCCGGGCTACGCACTATCCTCGTCGCGCGCGTGGGCGCCGAGCACTTAAAAGGAGTTAGAGAGAGATGAACCCGACCGACCTCGTCGAGCGCACTTTCCTGCGCGACGACCTCCCGGATTTCCGGCCGGGTGACACCATCAAAGTGCACGTGCGTGTCGTCGAAGGCGAGCGCGAACGGATCCAGGTATTCGAGGGGATCGTGATCCGGAGACGGGGGAGCCAGCTGTCCGAGACTTTCACCGTTCGGAAGGTGAGCTTCGGGGTGGGGGTCGAGCGGACCTTTCCGGTTCACTCGCCGATGATCTCCAAGATCGAGGTACTTACGCGCGGCGACGTTCGGCGCGCCAAGCTGTACTACCTCAGATCTCGCATCGGGAAGAAAGCGAAGGTCAAAGAACGACGCGAGACCTAGTGGAGGCGCGCCCGGAAGAGGCGCCGGAGCCACGAGAGCCGGAGCCACGAGCGGCCTCCCCCGAACATCCGCATCATCGCGGATCGTTCTGGAAAGAGCTGCCCGTCCTGATAGTGATCGCGTTCGCCATCGCGCTTCTGATCAAGACGTTCCTTCTGCAGGCTTTCTTCATCCCATCGGCTTCGATGGAACCCACACTCAAGATCGGCGACCGGGTCCTCGTCGAGAAGGTGGGGTACAGGTTCGGGGGAGCCGGACGCGGGGATGTGGTCGTCTTCGAGAAGGATGTCGGCGCGATCATCAACCCCGAAGCCGCCGACGACGACGATCCGTTCTACGTAGACATCGCGAACGCTTTCCGGGAGCTTTTCGGATTCCCGACCGGCTCCAAGCAGGACTTCATCAAGCGCGTGATCGCGATCGGCGGGGACACGGTGCAAGGACGCGATGGTCACGTGCTCGTGAACGGTGAGGCGATCGCCGAGCCCTACCTCCCCGAAGGGACCGAGACCTCCGATTTCGGGCCGGTGGAGATCCCCGATGGGATGATCTTCGTGATGGGGGACAACCGTGCGAACTCGGATGACTCGCGCAGCTTCGGTCCGGTAGATGAGGGCAAGGTCGTGGGACGAGCCTTCGTCTTGATCTGGCCTCCAGCGGACGTCGGCACCTTGTAGTTGGAAGCACCCCCCGTGGAGGAAGAGGCTCCTCGGCCGGCCGCGTCGCCGAGCCGGCGGGCGAGGATCACGTCACATCTGACTGAGTTGCCGATGCTCGTGCTCCTCGCGTTCGTCATCGCGGTGGTGATCAAGACGTTCCTCGTCCAGGCCTTCTTCATCCCGTCGGAGTCGATGCTTCCGACATTGCATCCCGGAGACCGCGTCCTCGTAGAGAAGCTGAGCTACTGGCTGGATCCTCCCGGACAAGGCGACGTCGTGGTGTTCGAGAAGGAGGTCTTCGGCGAGGCTCCGGACGTCCCGTGGTATCTCGATCTGCGCAACTTCCTACGTGAGCTGCTCGGTCTCCCGACGGGACGGGAGGAGGATTACATCAAGAGGATCGTTGCGACCGCCGGTGACTCGATCCTGTACACCGGCCGGCCCCGTCAACTGTTCGTGAACGGGGACGAGGTCGATCAGAGCTACGTCCGCGGGGGCCGGGACCGGTTCAGCTCGACGATCACCCGAGACGACTGCGAGCGGATCGGGATGAGGCCGGCGGACGACGGCTGTCTGGTCCCGGCCGGGAAGGTGTTCGTCATGGGCGACAACCGGGGGGACTCCGAGGACTCGCGCCTGCTGGGCCCGATCGCCGTCGACAAGATCGTGGGCAAGGCCTTCGTGATCATCTGGCCGCCGGGCGACGTCGGAACCCTTTAGCCGGGGACTGGTCGGGGCAGCGGGAACCCCCTAGCCTCCCGCCGCTACGTAGAACCCACTACTCCGCACCGGGGGGTAGTCAGTATTACGTAGGCGACGGCTCTTCGTATTGAGGGCAAGAGGCCCGGACCCGAGACTGATGCTGCGAACGAGAACCGCTTCAGACAGCTATCGAGTCGAGGGGAAGAGCCGTGGACACCGCCGCAATCAGAAACTCGCTGGTCGCTTCGTGCGCGGCAGCCGTGCTCCTCGTTCTCTCGGCGGCGCCCGCGCTGGCGAACGCCGGGAACGGTCATGACGAGCACGGCCAGGGCGTCGGGAACGGTCACGACAGCCACGGCAACGGCAATGGGTACGGCCACGACGAACATCATGAGGGCGACGCGGGTGGCGATAGTGGTGCTGGAAGCAGTGACGGTGGCGGTGGCACCAGCGACGGTGGCGGTGGAAGCAGCGACGGTGGCGGTGGAAGCAGCGACGGTGGCGGTGGAAGCAGCGACGGTGGCGGTGGAAGCAGTGACGGTGGCGGTGGCGGCAACGACGTCACGCCCGGCCCCGACGCGCGCCCCGGAACCGGCGTCCAGCCCGTTCCCGTAACCGAGCGCGACCCTAGGCCCGGCGCCGAGGATGGTCCCGGCGACGGTGGTGGCGGCGGTGGCGGCGACGGCGACGGGTCCAACGACAACGTCGATCGCGGGGATGACGACGGGGATCACAGTGACGGCGATCTCCGTGACGGCGACCACCGTGACGGCGACCACCGTGACGGCGACCACCGTGACGCA
>Ga0299913_10005929_pt1 | contig 10518 bp, 9 predicted proteins | sample RVTome_9_FD_201360 | JGI IMG/M metagenome (GOLD analysis project Ga0299913, IMG submission 201360) | Soil microbial communities from uranium-contaminated site in the Upper Colorado River Basin, Wyoming, United States - RVT155D38 (version 2) ... | reverse complement strand
CTCGGCCAGGAGGTGGGTCGAGAGCAGCACGGCGGCGCCGTCGCCGGACGCCAACGAGCGGATGAGGGCCCGCGCCTCCACCACCTGCTTCGGGTCGAGGCCCTGGGTCGGTTCGTCGAGGATGTACGCGGGCGGGCGCCCGAGCACCGCCTGGGCCAGCCCCACCCGCTGCCGCTGACCCTTCGACAGGCGACCCACCGGGCGTCCGGCGAGGTCGCCGACCCCCGTGGCTTCCATGCTGCGTTCGACCTCGTCGCGGTCCACCTGCTTGGCCGTCGCCATGAAGCGGAGGTACGAGCGCACCGACAGCGCCTCGTAAGCAGAGAACTGCTCGGGCAGGTACCCGGTCCGGCCATCGACGTGGGCGGTCCCGGCGTGGGGGCGGAGGAGACCGAGGAGCATTCGCATGGTGGTCGTCTTGCCCGCCCCGTTCGGTCCCAGGAAGCCGACGACCTCCCCCGGCGACACCGTGAACGAGACGTCGTGGACGACCTCACGGCCTCCGAACTGGCGGGTCAGGCCCCGAGCCGCGATCACCCGGCCGAGGCTAGGAGCCTGCGCCCGACCCGGCCGCGGGCGCCGGCGGGGCCGGCGCCGGCGGCGGGGTCTGCGACATCTCGTCGATGGCCTCGACCATCGACCCCCGCAGCCACTGGACCGCTCCGGCCAGGCCGCCCCGGGCCTTGATGATCACGATGAGCAGCGCGATGCCCGTACCGATCGGGACCACCCACGGGTTGGAGAACTTGATCAGCTTCGGGAGCGAGACGACGAGGAGGGCGCCGAACACCGAGCCCGACAGCGACCCGATGCCGCCGATCATGACGACCGAGATGATCACCAGCGAGGTGGCCGTGGTCCAGGTGAGCGACTGGGCCCGCTCGAGCTGCAGCGCGTAGAGGGCGCCGGCCAGGGCGGCGATGCCACCGGAGACGGCGAAGGCGAGCAGCTTGTACTTCGTCAGGCCCACGCCGAGGGTGGCGGCCGCCTTCTCGTTCTCCCGCAGGGCGTAGAAGCCCCGTCCGGTCCGGCCCCGGGCCAGGCTCCGGCACACCAGCATGACCAGGACGAGCAGCACCACCGAGAAGAAGAAGAGCGGCCTCCGGCTGGGGTCGTCGAGCTCCCACGGGCCCAGCTTGGGTGGGTCGACGATGATCCCGGCCGTCGACTGTGCGATCGCCCTGCTCTTGAACAGGTAGAACTCGGCCGCCAGGTTGAAGGCGAGCGTCGCCACCGCCAGGTACATGCCCCGGATCCGCAGCGCCGGGAGCCCGATGAGCAGGCTCACCAGCATCCCGACGACGACGGTGAGCAGCAGGGCGAGGAAGAACGGCAGGTTGCTGCGGGTGGCGAAGTTGGCGAAGGCGAACGCGCCCACGCCGGCCAGGCCCCAGTGCCCGAGCGAGATCTGGCCGCTGTAGCCCATCAGCACGGTGAGGCTGACGCCGACCATGGCGAAGATCACGCCCTCGGTGAGGATGCCGTTGGTCTCCGAGCCCGACACGAACGCGATCCCGGTGACGCCGACGGCCGCGACGTAGCCGAGCGTGCGGACGCCCCGCGCCGCCGCCGTGTGTCGCAGCCGGGCCGGCAGGTCGCGCAACGTCGGCACGAACGCCACCTTGTCCTCGGTGTCCTCCCGCTGGCCGAAGATCCCGCCGGGCCGGAACACGAGGAAGGCGATCACGACGGCGAACATCATCGTCTCGGGGATCCCCGGTTCGTTGTCGAAGAGCCAGGACGAGAGCGATTCGGCCACGCCCACGATGAGGCCGCCGACCACCGCCCCCGGCAGGCTGGTGAGCCCCCCCACCAGTGCCGCGGCCAGGCCTCGCACCAGGAACCCGGTCGACAGCGAGCTGATGTCGAGCGACCCGCTCCTCTGGGTGATGAGGATGCCGGCCAGCCCGGCGAGCACGGCGCCGGTGACCCACACGAACTGCGAGACCCGGTCGGCGGAGATGCCGAGCAGCCGGGCGGTCTCGACGTTCTCTGCCGCGGCCCGCACCGCGACCCCGAACTTGGTGCGGGTGAAGAACAGCGCCGAGGCGAGGCACACGATCGGGACGACCATCATGATCTGGAACTCGGCGGGGGTGATCACCCGATCACCGACGACCCACGACCAGCCGTCGCCGAGGATGACCGGGAGCGACCGGAACTGCGACGCCTGCTGGTCGGTGCGGTTGAACAGCAGCAGCGTCAGGCCCAGCGCGCCCTGCGCGAGGGCGATGGTCGCGACCAGGTTGACCAGCCGGGGCGCCCCCCGCAGCCTCCGCATGACGCCGTGCTCGACACCGGCGCCGTACAGCGCGATGAGGACGAGGCCGATGACCGCCGACAGCACGAACCGGGGCTTCGACCCCTCCGCCAACGGCAGCCACGAGAAGGGTGGGAACGACGCCTGGTAGGTCATCCACCAGGTCAGGAAGGCGCACAGCAGCCCGAAGTAGGGATGGGCGAAGTTCAGGACGCGGCTGCCCTTGTAGACCAGCACGATGCCGAGGGCCAGCAGTCCGTAGACCAGGCCCTGGGTGATGCCGATGGCCAGGTAGGCGGCGAGCTCGCTCATCGCTTCGCTAGGCCCCGCCGAAGCCGGCGGCCGCGCCGGCGAGGAAGACCGACCGGAGGAGCTCGGGCCGGTCGGTCAGGCCGGCCGCGTCGCCCTCGTAGCGGACCTCGCCCTTCTCCATGAAGTAGGCGCGGTCGGTGTAGCCGAGGGCGAAGCTGGCCTGCTGCTCGACGAGCACGATCGTGAGGCCCTCCTCGGTGTGCATCCGCTGGATCGCCTCCATGAGCCGCTCGATGATGATCGGCGCCAAGCCGAGGGAGAGCTCGTCGATCATGATCAGCTCGGGCTTGACCATCAGGGCCCGACAGATGGCGAGCTGCTGCTGCTCACCGCCCGAGAGCGTCCCAGCCGCCTGGGGGAGCCGCTCCTCGACCCACGGGAAGTAGTTGATCGCCCGCTCGACGCCCTCGTCGACGAGCCGGTGGTCCTTGTGGATGTAACCGCCCATCCTCAGGTTCTCGAGCACCGACAGCGTCGGGAACAGGCCCCGCCCCCCGGGAACCTGGCTGAGGCCGTCCCGTACCAGGTCCTCCGCCCGGCGGTCGGTGATGTCGTCGCCCTTCCACAGCACCCGGCCGCCTGCCAGCGGCAGGAGCCGCGACGCCGCCTTGAGCACGGTCGACTTGCCGGCCCCGTTCGTCCCCAGCAGGGCGACCCGCTCACCCCGCCGCACGTGGAAGTCGACGCCGTAGAGGACCTGGAGCTTGTCGTAGAACACGTCGATGTCCTTCATCTCCAGCAGGATCTCGGCCTCCAGGTCCTCCTGGAGGCCCTTGCGGAGCTGGGCGGCCGCCTTCTTCTGCTCCCGCGGCGTCCCCAGGTACGCCTCGATCACCCGATCGTCCTGCTGCAGGGCCTCGGGGGCTCCCTCGGCCAGGTTCCGTCCGGCGTCGAGGCAGTAGATCCAGTCGGCCAGTCCCATGATGAGCGGCATGTCGTGCTCGATCATCAGGATGGTGGCGCCGGTCTGCTCCTTGATACGGCGCAGCAGCGGGCCGAGCGCCTCGGTCTCCTTCTGACTGATTCCCGCGGCGGGCTCGTCGAGCAGCAGGAGGTCGGGCTGGAGGGCGAGCATGCACGCCAGCTCCAGCAAGCGCAGCGTGCCGTACGACAGCTCCGATGCGAACTTCTCGGCGAAGGCCTCCATGCCGACCAGGGCCACCAGCCGCTCGGCTTCGCTGAGGATGTGGCGCTCCTCCTGCCGGGCGGCGGGCAGGGAGAAGGCGTCGCCGATCACCCCGTGCCGCATGTGCCGGTGCAGGGCGATGCGGAGATTGTCGACGATGGTGAGGTACGGGAAGAGGCGGACGTTCTGCAGGGTGCGGCCGATCCCCAGCGCCGCTCGATCGCCGGGCGCCTTCGACAGCAGGTCGAGGCTGCGGTAGGTCACCAAGCCGGTGTCGGGGCGGTAGAAGCCGGAGATGACCTCCATCAGGGTGGTCTTGCCCGCACCGTTGGGGCCGATCAGGCCCACGATCTCGCCGTCGCGGACGTCGATGGTGACGTCGTCGAGCGCTTGGAGCCCGCCGAACCGGATGCCCACGCCTCGGCACGACAGCACCACCGGCGCGTCGGACCGCTCCTTGGGCGGCGCCGGCCGGGCTCGCAGCGGTGTGCGCCGCCGGCCTGACCCGGCGGGTCGGCCCCGGAGCGGCTCGGTCCGGCGGGGGCGACCGGACGCCCGGCGCGGCGCCCCGTCCTGCTCGTCTGCCACCTGTGATCAGTACTGGCTGAAATCGACGAAGCCGGGCGAGATCTGCTTCCAGGTGAACTGCTGATCGGAGCCCTGCGGACCGGGCTTGTTGGTCGCCTCGAGGATCACCTGGTACTGGTAGCCGCCGTCGAAGATGGGCCGCCCCTTGTAGGTGATGGGCGACGTCACGAGGTCGTTGAAGTTCTCGTAGTTGTTGAGGGCGGCCCGGAAGCGCTCCCTCGTCGGGTCGGGACCCGCCTCCTTCAGCGCCTTCACCCAGGCGTGCACGAACTGGTAGCCGGCCAGCCCGCCTTGACCGTCCTTGTTGAAGTCGGCCTGGCCCTTGGCCCGGATCCACAGGTCGCGGGCCGGCTTGAGCATGCCGCACTTGGCCACGTCGGCCGCCTGGGCGTCGGGGATCGTGTAGTAGCAGCCGCCGCCCAGCCCGCGGTAGCCGGTCCACGAGCCCTGCATGAGGGTGAGGGCGACGTCGCTCTCGTGGGCGAAGTTGGCGATCGCCCACTTGAACTCACAGCGCTGGACCCGGCACTCCGCGACCATCCGGGACGTCGAGATCGGGTCCTGAGCGGGCACCACGATCTCAGCCTTCTTGAGCTCGAGGATCTGCTGGGCGTAGGTGGTCTGCTCGGTCGGCTTCTGGATCGTGGCCCGGGCGACCAGCTGCATCCCGCGGTCCTCCAGCGCCTTCTTGAACGTCTCCACCGACCCCTCGATGTGGGGCGAGTCGAGATAGGTGATCCCGATCTTGTCGAGGCCGTGGTAGGGCGAGCCCTCCCGCTCGGTCTCCTTGTCGAGGAACTGGGCCAGCGACACCAGCGCGTCGTCGTAGGTGGCGAGGATCTGGTACATCTCGAAGCCCTTGAGGGTGTTCTCCGACCCGCCGCCGGCGAGGTAGGGGACCCCTCGCTTCTTGGCCTCCGCCGCCACCTGCGCGACCTGGTCGATGCCGAGCGTGCCCTCGGCGAAGAAGACCTTGCCGTCGTTGATGATGGCGTTGGCCGCCTGCTTCCCTCCCGAGACGGTGTAGCGGTCGTCGGCGAACACCATCTGGATGGTCCGCCCGTTGATCTTCTCCTGGTTGATGTACTGCAGGTAGATGTCGGTCCCCTTGAGCGGGTCCTCGGCCAGGTTCAGAGGGGCGCCGTCGAAGGTCTTCGGGGCGTGGAAGCCCCACTTGATCGCCGTGGCGCTGACGCCGGTCCGGTCTCCGGGACCGCCCGTCGCCGGGCCGCCGGGCGCGGGCGCGGTGGTCGGACCGGTCCCGCCGCTACCGCCGCCTCCGCCGGTCGCCTCTCCGCCGGTGCCGCCGCCCTGGCCACCCCCTCCTCCGCCGCCGCCGGCGGCGTCACCCTCGCCTGCGGGCGGGGCGTTGGGGTCGGTGCCCCCGGGCAGGGGCGTGTCACCGGGCGCGGCGGGGTCGCCGCCCGCCACGGTGGTGTCGGTGCCTCCGGGTGCGAACGTGGAGCCGGTGGTCTCGTCGACCGTGGCCACGTCGCCGTCGTCGCCATCGCCGGCGCTGATCGCACCGATGACGGCCACGACCAGCAGCAGCACGATGGCCCCGGTCAGACCGAGCACGAGGCCGGCGCTGCGCTTTCCGGGCAGCGGCGTCTTCATTCTCTCCACCGTTGACCCCCCAAAGGTGCGCGAATCGCCTGACTCGTATGTATTCGGTGTCGCCGCCGCGACTTCCTCTTCCTCCCCTACAGTGCGGCCGTGAGCGGCGAGCACCTCGCCCAGCTGAACATCGCCCGGCTAGGGGCTCCGCTCGACTCGCCGACCCTGGCCGGCTTCGTGGCCGCGCTGGAGCCGATCAACGCGCTGGCCGATGGATCGCCCGGGTTCGTGTGGCGGCTGCAGACCGACGAAGGCGACGCGACCTCCATCCGCGCCTTCGACGACGACATGCTCATCGTGAACATGAGCGTGTGGGAGTCGCTCGAGGCACTGCGGGCCTTCGTGTACGGACCGGACCACCGCGCGGTGATGGCCGGGCGGCGCCAGTGGTTCGAGAAGATGGCCGAGGCCTACCTGGTGCTGTGGTGGGTGCCGGCCGGGCACGTGCCCTCGGTCGACGAGGCCAAGGAGCGGCTCGAGAGGCTGCGCCGCGACGGGCCCTCGCCGGCCGCCTTCACGCTCAGCAAGGCATGGCCGGCCGCCGCACCAACCTCGCCCTGATCCCACTGCTCGCCGGCGCGGTCGCCAGCGGGCTCGCCATGTACGCCATCGGCTCCGGGTGGAACGCGTGGCCGACGTTGATCCACGGCGCCATCGGGATCGCGGTCGTGATGGCGTCGCCGTGGAAGTCGGCGGTCACCAGGAGGGGCGTGCGCCGCCATGGGGTGGCGGAGTCGGCGCCGTCGCTGTTGCTGGCGCTGGCCGTGGTGACCGCCCTCGCCACCGGGTTCGCCCACCGGGCCGGCGCCCGCGACCTGGGCCTGCTGCTGGTGATGCAGCTCCATGTCGGTGCGGCCGTCGTCGCCGTGCCGCTGGCCGGGTGGCACGTCCTGTCCCGACCGGTGCGACCGCGCCGGACCGACCTCGACCGGCGAGCGCTGGTGTGGGGCGGGATCGCGACCGGCGGCGCCGCCGCGCTCACCGTCGCCCTTCCCCACGCGGGTGGCCGGCCGACCCGGTCGCTGGAGGTGGCGTCCATGCCGGTCACGCAGTGGTTCGACGACGACGTCCAGCACATCGACGCGGCCGAGTGGCGGCTCCGGGTCGATGGCCGCCCGATGGCGCTCGACGACTGGGCGCAGGACGAGCTGACCGCGGTGCTCGACTGCACCGGCGGCTGGTACGCCGAGCGGCGCTGGAGCGGCGTCCGTCTCGACCGGCTCGTCGGCGACCGCCGCGGCCGGTCGATCCTGGTGCGCTCCGCCACCGGCTACACCCGCCGGTTCCCGATGAGTGACGCCCCCCGCCTGCTCTTGGCGACGGGCATGGACGGTCGCCCGCTCTCGCCCGGCCACGGGTTCCCCGCCCGGCTCGTCGCGCCGGGACGGCGGGGCTTCTGGTGGGTCAAGTGGGTGACCGACATCGAGGTGAGCGACCGCCCCTGGTGGTGGCAGTCCCCCTTCCCGCTGACCTGACGGGAATAGAACCGACCGATCGGTCGGTTCGAACTGGCATGGCAACCAAGGGCGAGCAGACCCGCCGCCGGGTGATCGAGCAGGCCGCACCGGTCTTCAACCAGCGGGGCTACTGGGGCTCGAGCCTCCGTGACCTGATGGAGGCGACCGGCCTCGAGAAGGGCGGGATCTACAACCACTTCCGCAGCAAGGACGAGCTGGCCGCCGCCGCCTTCGACCACAACGTCGAGCAGATGCGCCAGCGGATCCGAGGCGCGCTGGCGGGGCGGCGCCACGCCGTCGCCCGGCTGCGGGCCATCAACGACGTGTACCGGGCCTTCGCCACCGATCCGCCGTTCCCGGGCGGGTGCCCGATCCTGAACGCCGCGACCGAGAGCGACGACACCCACCCCGAGCTGCGGCACAAGGTGCAGCGGGCCATGGACGAGCTGCGGGAGGACACCGTCGCCCGCATCGTGACCAGAGGGGTCGAGCGGGGCGAGCTGCGGGCCGGCACCGATCCCGGCGCGGCGGCCACCGTGATCATGTCGACCCTCGAGGGTGCGCTGATGCTCAGCCAGCTCTACCGAGATCCCACCTACGTCGAGACGGCGACCGCGCACCTCGACGACTACGTCACATCGCTCGCAGTCCCCGAGGAGGTTCAGCCGTGACGACCGTCGACCACGCCAGCCAGCTCAGCGGGCTGGCGTTCCTCGAAGCGATGGCCCGGGGCGAGCTCCCGCCGCCACCCATCATGTCAACACTCGGCTTCGGCGGGTTCGCGGTCGGACCCGGCTGGGCCCGGTTCTCGATGACGCCGGGCGAGCAGCACTACAACCCGATCGGGTCGGTCCACGGCGGCGTGGCCGCCACCCTGCTCGACTCCGCGCTCGGCTGCGCCGTCCACACCGCGCTCGAAGCGGGCGTCGGCTACACGACGGTCGACCTGCGGGTGACCTTCGTGCGCCCTCTGACCTCCGAGACGGGACCGGTCCGGTGCGAGGGACGGGTCATCCACGTCGGCTCGCGCATCGCCACCGCCGAGGGTCGCATCACCGACGCCGACGGCCGGCTGTACGCGCACGGCTCGGCCACCTGCCTGATCCTCCGATGATCGGGCTCTTCGCCAAGGTCCGCCCGGTGGAGGACGGCGACGACGTCCGGCTGGCCCGCATGTTCGACCGGCTCTCGCGTGAGACCGTGCACCGCCGCTTCTTCACGCTCATGCCGAAGCTCGAGGGCTCGCTCCTGCGGCGCCTCACCGACGTCGACCACGACCGTCACGAGGCGCTGGTGGTGCAGGTCGGCGACGAGATCGTGGCGATGGCGAGCTACCACCGCAGGCGTGACGACCCGACGGTGGCCGACGTGGCGATCCTGGTCGAGGACGAGTGGCAGCACACCGGTCTCGGCGCCCGGCTGAGCCGCCAGCTGTCGCGGCTGGCCCGCGCCCGGGGAGTCGAGCGCTTCCACGCCGACGTCCTGGCCGACAACCGTCCCGCCATCGGGCTGGTCCACCGCCTGAGCGACGTGGAGAGAGGCCGCTTCGAGGCCGGCGAGCTGGCCTACGACCTCCCGCTGCGGCGCACCGCCTGACGCAGCGCGACGGCACCCAGGCCGGCGGCGGCGATCGCGACCACGAGGGCGGCGACGGCCAGCGGGTCGGTCCCGTCGTCGTCGTCGATCTCGACCAGGTCGTCCTCTGCGGCGGCCACCAGGCGTAGCACCGGGGCCGGCAGCTCGGGCTCCTCGCCCCCCTCGACTGGCTCCTCGATCCAGCGGACGACCTCGCCCGATGAGTAGGTCTGGATGGCCGGGAAGACCATCGTGCCCTCCTCGGACGGGAGCGGGCCGACCGACACCTCGAACTCTTGGAACTGGCCGGGCTCGATGGTCCCGCCCTCCCACGTGATCTTGGAGACGCCCTCGTCGGTCCGCTCGATGGTCGCCTCCCACCCCTCCAGCGGCCGGACGCTGGCGTTCTCCAGCGGCTGGTCCTCGGGGAAGAAGACCTCGAGCTTCACCGTGCCGGCGTCGTCGCGCTCGTTCGGCGTGCGGAAGGTGAGCTTGGTGAAGCCCCCCGTCTCGGCTTCGCCGGGCTGGACGGTGACGTGGGCCGCGGCCGGGACGGCCATGGCCACCACCGCGGCCAGGGTGAGCGACACGAGGATCGTTCGGCGGATCACAGGGCTTCCTTTCAGCTGACGGAAACGTCGATCTCGACCCTTTCGAGGTCGATCTCGGAGGTGCGGACGGCGACGGCGAGGCGCCAGTCGCCGGCGAAGGGGATGGTCACGGCGGTGGCCTGCCAACGGCCGGGCGCGGTCTCGGTCAGGGGCACGTCGATGGCGCCGACGTCGGGATCGGTCACGGGCACAAGGCGGGCGGTCACCTCGGGCACGTCGAGCGCCGCGCCATCGTGGGTGCCGACCTCGACGGTGACGTCGTTGGGCCCAAGGGCGGCGGGTGCGACGGTCATCCGCACCGCCAGGGTGGAGGTGTGGGTCTCGATCGAGACCGGGCCCGACGACGAGCCTCCGGCGACGGCCGACCGCGCCGGCGGGGCGTTGACCAGCGCGGCGGTGAGGGTGATGACGAGCACGCCGATGGTGGCCTCGGCGGCCACGACCCGCCGCAGCGGGACGGCGAGGCGGCGCCGGACCGTCGCCCGGGCCACGGATGCGAAGGCGAGCAGCGCCGCCACCGCAGCCACCTTGGCGAGGAGCAGGCGCCCGAAGTCGGTGTCGACCAGCCCGTCGAGGGACCGGACCTGGCGCCAGGACTGGAAGGCGCCGGTGACCACGATGACCGCCACCGCCACCACCGCCGTCTGCGAGAACCGGCGGGCGACGGCGTCGGCATCTGCGTCATCACCACCGTCGTCCCGGAGCACGACCAGGGAGAGCAGCGCCAGCCCCGCCAGCCACCAGGCACCGGCGGCCAGGTGGACGAGGTCGGTGACGACCGCCGCCATGACGAAATCGCCGGTCGACGCGTGCCCCGACAGCACCGGCGTGAGAAGGAGCGCGACGCCGAGGGCGGCGGCGCCGACCTGGAGGGGAGCGCTACGGGTGACGGCGTCGAGGTGGGCCACGACCACGGCGGCCAGCCCGCACAGCACCAGCCGGGCCAGCCAGGCCTGGCCGAACCGGGTGCCG
>Ga0299913_10005928_pt1 | contig 10518 bp, 10 predicted proteins | sample RVTome_9_FD_201360 | JGI IMG/M metagenome (GOLD analysis project Ga0299913, IMG submission 201360) | Soil microbial communities from uranium-contaminated site in the Upper Colorado River Basin, Wyoming, United States - RVT155D38 (version 2) ... | reverse complement strand
CCCGGTTATGAAGGCCACGGCGCCCGCGTCGTCGCGGTGGGTGACCGGGATGCCGGCGTAGGCGGGGGCGGCGACGCCCGCGGTCACCCCCGGCACGACCTCGAAGGGGATGCCGCCCGCCGCGAGGGCCTCGGCCTCCTCGCCGCCGCGCCCGAACACGAACGGGTCGCCGCCCTTCAGCCGGACCACGCTGTGCCCGGCCCGGGCGCGCACGGCCATCAGCTCCTCGATCTCGCGCTGGGGCATCGCCGCGTCGCCCGGGCGCTTGCCGACGTACACCACCTCGGCGTCGTCGCGGGCGCCCGCGAGCGCCCCTGCGGGGATCAGGCGGTCGTGGAGGATGACGTCGGCGCCGGCGATCAGCTCCAGCGAGCGCACCGTCATCAGGCCCGGATCGCCGGGCCCCGCGCCAACCAGGTAGACGATTCCCGGGCGGGCGCTCACGACTGCGCCCCGGTCCGCTCGAGGATGTCGGCGGCACCCGCGGCGAGCATCCGCTCCGCCAGCGCGGCGCCCAGCTCGCGGGCGTCGGCGGCCGGGCCCGAAACCGTGTCGCGGACCCAGTCGCTGCCATCGGGGAGGCCGGCGTAGCCGTCGATGGTCAACTCGTCGCCCCGGGCGCGCGCCAGCACGCCCACCGGGGTGTGACAGTCCGCACCGAGCGCGACCGTGGCCGCGCGCTCGGCGGTCAGCTCCAGCGAAGCGGCGCTGTCGAGGAGCCGGCCGGCGGTGCGAATCGCGCGCTCGTCCCCGGCGCGCGCCTCCAGCGCCAGCGCCCCCTGTCCGGCGGCGGGAGTCATCTCCTCGAACGCGAACGCGAACGCCGCCTCGTCCTCGCGGCCCAGCCGCCGCAGCCCGGCCACCGCCAGCACGATCCCGTCGCACTCCCCCGCCTCGAGCTTGGCGATCCGAGTGTCGACGTTGCCGTGCAGCTCGACCACCTCGAGATCAGGGCGGAGCGCCAGAAGCTGGGAGCGCCGGCGCAGGCTGGACGTCCCGACACGGGCTCCCTCGGGCACGTCGGCAAGCCTCGCGGCCCCGCCGAGATAGGCGTCGGCCGGATCCTCACGGCCGGGGACGGCAACGATCTCGAGCCCGTCGGGCAGCTCCCCCGGCAGGTCCTTCCCTGAGTGAACGCCGACGTCCACCTCGCCCGCGAGCAGCGCTTCCTCCACCCCGCGGACGAACCGCGACTTGTCTCCGGCATCCCCGTCGGCCGTCCGCACCACCACCACCTCGGCGCCGCCGAGCGCGCGCGAGACAGCCTCGGCCTGTGCCAGCGCGAGGGCGCTGCCGCGTGTGCCCAGCCGAAGCGCGCCCGCCATGGCGGGGGCTCAGGCCCGGTCGTCGCGTCGGCGAAGTTCCCGCACCTCGCCCTCGTCACCCAGCGGCTCCGAGCCCGCGTCGAGCCCGAACAGCTCCCGCAGCGCCGCGACCTTGGCGTAGGCGTCGTCGTCGCCGGCGCGCCGCAGGCGCAGGGTGGGCTCGTGGAGGAGTCGGCTGGCGATCGCGTTGGCCATCGCGGCGAGCCGCTCGCGGTCGGCCTGGGTCATCTCCTCCCAGCGTGACTCGTTCTCCGCCAGCACCCGCTCGACGATCTCGTCGGCGCGCGAGCGCAGGGCGGCGATCGTGGGGGTCACGTCCTGGGTCGCCAGCCAGCGCTCGAAGCGGCCCAGCTCGGCTCGCAGCACGCTGTCCGCCAACCTCGCCTCGGCCTCGCGGCCGCTCGCGTTTCGCTCGACCAGCGCCTGGAGGTCGTCCATGTCGTGGAGCGTGACCCCCGCCACGTCGCGGCAGGCAGGGTCGATGTCGCGCGGCACGGCCAGATCCACGAGGAGAAGAGGTCGCCCGTCGCGCCGGCCCATCACCTGCGCCAGCTCCTCGCGCTCGATGATGTGGTGGGGTGAGGAGGTCGAGGCGACGACTATGTCCGCCTGCGCCAGCTGCTCGGGGAGCTCCTCGAAGCGCACCGCGCTGCCACCGAAGCGCTGGGCGAGGCCGATGGCGCGGTCGTAGCGGCGGTTCGCGACGAACACGGCCTCGACCCCGCGGGCGGCGAGGGCGCGGGCGGTCAGCTCGGCGGTCTCGCCCGCGCCGACGACCAGAACCCGCCGGTCGCCCAGCTCGCCGAGAGTCCGCTGCGCCAGCTCCACCGCCACCTGCGGCACCGAGAGCGTGCCCTCGGACAGCCTCGTCTCGGAGCGGGCACGCTTGCCCGCGGCCAGGGCACCGCGGAAGAGCCGGTTCAGCACCGGGCCCGTGGCGCCCTCGACCAGGGCCAGCTCGTACGCCCGCTTCACCTGTCCCTGGATCTCGGCCTCGCCGATGATCATCGAGTCGAGCCCCGCCGTGACCTTGAACAGGTGCCCGGCGGCATCCACGCCTCGCAGCGAGTAGAGGTGGCCGACCAGCTCGGTCGGGCGCGTGTCCGCCTCGCGCGCGAGGGTCGCGAGGGCCAGGGACTCGGCGGCGACGCCGTCGGCGGCGAACAGGTAGAGCTCGGCGCGGTTGCAGGTCGAGACGGCGGCAGCCTCCTGGACGTGGCCGGCGTCGACCAAGTCGCCGAGCACGCCGACCGCCCGGCCCTCGGTCAGCGTCAGCCGCTCGCGCAGCTCCAGCGGCGCGGTCTTGTGCGAGACGCCGATCGCCAGCAGCTCGCTCACGCCGGCACCTCCTCGCGGTCGGTCTCGGCCGGGGGGCGGCCCTCGGCAAGCTCTGCCAGCTCGCCCAGCTCGCGGTCGATCCGCGCCAGACGGGCGGCCATGATCGCGACGTAGATCAGCACCAGGGCGAGGAAGACCAAGTACGCCGCGACGACGTACTTCCCCGCCTCGTCGAGCGGCAGCGCGGGCATCAGCCGGCTCCTGCCCGGGAGGGGACGGTCGGCGCGATGCGAGACCGGGACGCGCCTGTGGCCTCCGCGTCGAGCGCGCGACGCACCTTCGAGATCCGCGCGCGCGCCGACTTCGCAACCAGCTCGAAGCGCACGAGGGTCGCCCACAGCAGGGCCATCCCGGCGATGGCGACGGCGAACGTCAGCCACATCTCGCCGGGCATGCCGCCCTCGGCGGTGGCGAAGGTGCGGGGGTGCACGAGCGACTCGGCCATGCGCACGGCGATGAAGTTGAGCGGGACGAACGCCCCGGCGGTGATCGCGAACACCGAGGCGTAGCGGGCCTGGCGGTCGCGGTCCTCGATCGCGAACCGCAGCGGGTAGTAGGTCGCGTAGAGGAGGAAGACGATCAGGAAGCTGACCAGCGTCGGCTCGTCCCACACCCACCACTTGCCCCACGAGGCCCTGGCCCAGATCGAGCCGGTCACCAGCACCGCGAGGCCGAAGATGATCGAGATATGGATCGAGACGTAGGCCCGGGCGTCGTGCACCGGGTCGCCCGAGCGCAGGTGGCGAATCGCGTGGACCGCAGCGGCGATGAAGCCGCCGAGCGCGCACAGGGCCAGCGGCACGTGCAGGTAGAAAATCTTCTGGACAAAGCCCTGGTCGGCGTCGTTGGGCGCGTAGAAGAACACCAGCGCGAACGCGCCCACGAGCAGGGCAACACTGGCGAGGGCCAGGTTTCGCAGGCTCAGCAGCCTCACGCGGAACATCGTAGAGAGGGTCCTCAATCCTCCAGCAGGAAGTCGTACACCGCGTAGCCGATCGCTCCGAAGACCGCGTCGTAGAGCGCGAGCATGGCGATCCACCTGCCCACCCCGTCGTAGTCCGGGCCGCCGGCGGCGAGCAGGGGCTCGGCGGCGCCGGCGGCGGCGATCATCACCGGCACCAGCAGAGGGAGTAGGAGGAGCGGCACGATCAGCTCGCGGGCCCGCGAGTTCACGCCGATCGCCGAGACGAGAACCCCCACCGCAGCGATCCCCGCGTCGGCCAGCAGGAGCACGCCCGCGAGCGGGAGCAGGCCGGCCCAGTCGTCGAGGAAGAGGAATCCGAAGGCGGGTAGCGCCAGGGCTTGGAGCAGCGCCAGGTAGGTGACTAGCGCCACCGCCTTGGCCACGAACAGGGCGGCGGGGTCGACGGGCGCGAGCCGGATCGCGTCGAACCCACCCTCCTCCCGCTCGGCCACGAACAGGCGGTTGACGGCGAGAATCGCCGCGAACAGCACCGTCGCGAGGATGACGCCGGCCGCGAGGCTGCCCTCGAGCGACTCGCGGTCGAGCCCGAAGCGGAAGAGGACGAACGTGGTGAGCGCGAACAGGGCCATCGCCGGTACCGACTGGAGGGTGCGAAGCTCGACCAGCAGGTCCTTGGCCAGGATCGCGCGGAAGGCGCTCACGGGCGACCCCCGTAGGCGGCCCGCGCATCGCCGGGGGAGACGCCGCCCGCCGAACCCTCATAGGCGACCTCGCCGCCCGCCGCGAGAACCAGAGCCCGGTCGCTCTCGGCGAGGGCGGCCCCGACGTCGTGGCTCACGACCACGCGCGTCAGCCCCGACTCGCGCCCGATCAGCGGCTCGACCATGGCCGCCGCCTCGGGGTCGAGGTGCGAGCGCGGCTCGTCGAGCAGCAGCAGCTCGGGTCGGTGAAGCACCGCGCGGCAGACGGCCACGCGCTGAGCCATCCCGGCGGAGAGGTTGCGGACCAGCTCGCCCGCGCGGCGCTCCATGCGCACCTTCGCGAGCAGCTCGGCGATCCGCTCGGCGGCGCCCTCAACGCGGTGCAGCCTGGAGTGGAACGCGAGGTTCTCGGCGACGGTGAGGTCGCGGTAGAGCAGCGGCTCGTGGCCGACCAGGCCGATCCGCCCGCGCACCCGCCAGGCCCGCCCGGGCAGCTCCGCTCCCAGAACCTCGACCCCGCCCTCGGTGGGTCGAAGCAGGGTGGCCAGGATCCGCACCAAGGTCGTCTTGCCGGAACCGTTGGGGCCGAGTACGGCCAGGGTCTGGCCGGCTGCCAGCTCGAAGGAGACGTCGCGAAGCGCCACGAGATCGCCGAAGGCTCGGCCGAGGGCGCTGGCGCGCACGGCCACCTCGCCCTCTGTTTCGCCCGCGCGGGCGAGCGTGCCCTGCGAAGAGGCGACCTCGTCGCTCACCATGACCCCGATTCTCCCAGTGGCGCGACGCGCCTGCGCGAGCCGGCGCTCGGCTGACGGCCGGCCTGCGGCCCCTATAGGATGCGCGGAGTGAACGGCGGCGGCAGGTCGATTCGCAGGGTTGGAGGCGGCGGGGCGCTGCTCGCGCTCATCGTGGCCTCGGCGCTCTGGCTGTGGCCCGCGGTGGGCTCAGGGGCGATCGTCTCGGTGAGCGTTCTCGACAACATGTTCGACCCCAAGACCGCGAGCTTCGAGGTTCTGCTTTCAGACGATCCCAACGTGAGATTCGATTGGGACGGCATCGGGGACGACACCACGAAGAACAAGCACAACGTGAAGTCAAACGCGCGGCTGTTCAAGTCCGGGAAGCCCACGGACACGCGGTCGCCCTACGAGGTCCAGTTCTCCGCCGGCAAGTTCCCCTACCACTGCAAGGTCCACCGGGACAGCGACAACATGAAGGGGAAGGTGAAGATCGCGCCGCTTGCCACTGATCACATCCTTATCAAGGACAAGGCGGGGACCGGAAAGGGAGCCGGGGAGGAGTCAGCCAAGGTCCATTGGGCCACCGAGACGACCACCACCGGCACCAAGTTCGACGTCCAGTTCCGCGTGGACGGCAAGAAGTGGAAGGGCTGGAAGAACAACACCCGGAAGTTCCGTGCGCGGTTCGGCAAGAACGCGAAGCCGCGCAGCGTCGACTTCGACGCGCACACCTACGAGGTCCGGGCCCGCTCCGAGAAGGGCAAGCCGAGCAAGCGCAAGCGCAGCCGCTGGTCTCCGCCGGAGACGGTCAACCCGTTCATGTAGCCGGGGCGGGGCTAGCCCTTGCGCAGCGTGCGGGCGCCCACCTTGGCGAGCGCGACGCCGCCATCACGAAGCGCCTTCACGCGCTGCCCGTTGCGGCCGTAGAGCAGGCGGGCGGCGGAGCGGACTGCCTTCCCGGTCGTCTCGTCGTAGGGCTGCCACCAGAAGTTGCGCGTGCGGCCGGGCTCCCAGGCGACGAGCTTGACGTCGACGCACTCGTAGAAGCCGAACTTCGAGTGCGAGCGGCCCAGGCCGGACTCCTTCACCCCGCCCCAGGAGCACTGGAGCGCGGCGTGGGTGAACGAGTGGTCGTTGATCCACACCATCCCCGACTCGATCTCGCGCGCCATCCGCTCGCCCTTGGCGCGGTCGCGGGTCCAGATCGAGGCGCCGAGGCCGAAGTTCGAGTCGTTGGCGCGGGCGAGCGCCTCCTCCTCCGAGTCGACGACGACGATCGGCACCACGGGGCCGAAGATCTCCTCCCTCATAATCCGCATCTCGTCCTCGACCCCGGCGAGCACCGTGGGGGCGATGAACTTGCCGGAAAAGCCCTCGACCTCGCGCGGCCCGCCGGTGAGGCGCTCGGCGCCCGAGGCCAGCGCGTCGTCGACCAGCTCAGAGACGATCTCGAACTGGCCGGAGGAGGCCATCGGCCCGATCTCCGTCTGCCAGTCCACCGGGTCGCCGACGGTCAGCTCGTTGGTACGCCGGATGACCCCCTCGAGGAACTCGTCGGCGACCTCGCTGACGACGTAGGTGCGCTCGATCCCCGAGCAGGTCTGCCCTGAGTTCGCGAACCCGCCCCAAACGCATCCCGAGGTGGCGTTGTCGAGGTCGGCGTCGGCGCAGACGATCTGCGGGTCCTTGCCACCAAGCTCGAGCACCGAGCCCTTCAGCTGCGAGGCGCAGATCTCGCCCACCCGGCGCCCGACCTCGACCGAGCCGGTGAAGAACACCTTGCGGATGCCCGGCGCCTCGCAGAGCGCCTGGCCGATCGCGCCGCCGCCATGGACCGTGCGCACCAGCCCCTCGGGGAACCCCGCCTTGTCGAAGATCGACTGGATGCGCTCGCCGAGGACGGGGGTAAGGCTCGCCGGCTTCAGGACGACGCCGTTGCCCGCCATCACCGCCATCGCGACCTCGTCGAACGGGATCGACCACGGATAGTTCCAGGGGGCGATCACGGCGACCACCCCCAGGGGCCGGTAGGTGAACTTCGCTTGCTTCGTCAGGAACAGCGCCTGGCGCATCGGGATCGGCTCCTCGGCGAGCAGCTTCGGGCCGTTGTCGGCGCACCAGTTGAGCGCGTCGATCGTGCCGACGACCTCCATCGTGTAGGCCTCGGTGATCGGCTTGCCCTGCTCGCTGGTGAGCAGGCTGGCGACGTCGTCGACCTCGTCGACGAGCACGTCGGCGGCGCGGCGCATGTAGCGGGCGCGGTCGTCGAGCGAAAGCGCCGCCCAGAACGGCTGCACCTCGGCGACCTCGGCGACGATGCCGTCCACGTCCGCGGGCTCGATCGTGTCCACGGTGCCGACCAGTTCGCCGGTGGCCGGATTGAAGGACTCGAGCTGCCCCATCACGAGTGAGTGTATGCCGCACGCCCCGCGATGCACTCGCTACGCGCGGAATGCGTGCAGGTTCGCCGCCGCGTGCCGGCCCGAATATCAATGAGGGAGTGAGCGGGTGGCGATCCGAAGCGCGGATGGCGCTTTTGTGGTCGGCATGCGTCCAAGAGGCGCCAGATCCACCGCCCCCCGGCACCGATGGCTGCAGATCGTCCTCTCCGCGGACGGGAATCGAGCCATCGCCATCCAGGGGCCCCGCGAACCACGCCTGAGCCCAACCCCACGCCACCCCCACCCAGCCAACGCGCCCTGCAGGCGCCCGCGAACCCTGTCGCTTCCCGTGCGAAGCGGACGCTCCACTAGCCTGCCGCCCGTGCCGCTCGACGACCTCGTTCACCGCTACCGCGCGCCCGCCGCTGACCCCGCCGGGGTGCTGGTGCTCTTCCACGGCCGCGGCGTCGACGAGAGCGACCTCTTCCCCCTCGTCGATTTGCTCGACCCCGAGCGGCGCCTCGCCGCGTTCACGCCGCGGGCGCCGCTGACCCCGCCGGGACACACCGGCAACCACTGGTACGTGGTCCGGCGCATCGGCTCTCCCGAGCCCGAGACCTTCGGCACGACCTACGAGGCGCTCGGCTCATGGCTCGAGGATGTCTCGGCTGCGACGGGCGTCCCCGCCGAGCGCACCGTGCTCGGCGGCTTCTCCCAGGGCGGCGTCATGTCCTACGCGCTGGGGCTGGGCACGGGACGCCCGCGGCCGGCGGCGATCCTGGCGCTTTCGGCTCTCGTGCCCAAGGTGGAGGGCTGGGAGCTTGACCTCAGCGATCGCGCCGGCCTCCCCGTCTATCACGCGCACGGCACGGCCGACCCGATCATCTCGGTGGAGTTCGCTCGTGAGGCGAAGGCGCTCCTGGACGGGCGCGTTGACCTCACCTACCGCGAGCACCCGGGCGGCCACACGATCGACCCGCGCGCGTTCGACGAGATGCGGGAGCTGGTCCAGGGATCGCTGCCGGCCCCCGATTGAGGCTGTCTTGAGTCCGTGCCGCTAACCCATGGTGGGTGCCGCGCCTCTCGCTACCGCTGGTCCTGCTCGTGCTCGCCCTGGGCGCGCTGGCCGCCAGCGCGCGTGAGTTCGAGGACGACCGGGGCACAGGCGGGCGCGAGCCGCGGGCAGAGCTGGCGCCGGGGAACTCGGCGACCGACGGCGAAGGGCCGGCGGCGACGGCCCCCGGTCACCCGGGAACGGGCCCGCGCGTTCGCTACCGAGACTCGGTGGCGATCGGGTCGCCCAGCGCGGGCCGGCTGATCCGGGGGGTGAGGCTCCCCGCGCAGGGAGCCCACTTCTTCACCTGGGACCCGATCCGCAAGACCTTCCCCAACCGCCACTGGCGACGGTTCGGGACCGACGACCTCGTTCGAACGACGCTGCGGGTGGTACGAGCGTTCGGGCGCGCCCATCCGAACGCGCCGCGCGTGGCCGTCGGCGACCTGAGCCGCACGCACGGGGGCGACTTCGGGCCGCAGTTCGGCTCGATCGGCCACGCCTCGCACCAGAACGGCCTCGACGTTGACATCTACTACCCGCGGCTCGACCGCGCCGAGCGCGCTCCGGCGAGCGTGCCCCAGGTCGATCGCCGGCTCGCCCAGGATCTGGTCGATCGCTTCGTGGAGGCGGGGGCGGTGAAGGTCTTCGTCGGGCCCAGCCTCGGCTTGCGCGGCCCGCGCGACATCGTGGTCCCACTCGTCAACCACGACAACCACCTGCACGCACGTTTCGCGTTCTGATGCTGCGCGACGCTCGATTGGTCACTCGGCTTCGCCCTGGCACCGTTCGGCGGCCACTCGCGGCGATCTATCGCAGGCGGCTACGGATCTCCTCGAGGCGGCGGGCGGCCTCGGCCTCCCAGCCGCGCGCGGTCGGCTCGAAGAGGCGCTCGCCCTGGACCTCCGCCGGCAAGAGCTCCTGACCCGCCACTCCCTCGGGCTGGTCGTGTGAGTAGGCGTATCCCTCGCCGCGGCCGAGGGCCTTCGCGCCCGGGTAGTGGGCGTCGCGCAGGTAGTCGGGAGGCGGCTTGGCGCCGTGCTCACGAACGTGGCGCTTCGCCGCCACGAGCCCCTTCATCGCGGCGTTCGACTTCGGAGCCAGCGCCAGGTACGCGGCGGCTTGGGCCAGGTTGAGCTGGCACTCGGGCAGCCCGACCCGGTCCACGGCCTGGGCCGCGGCGTTCGCGACGACGAGCGCCATCGGATCGGCGTTGCCGACATCCTCCGAGGCGAGGATGACCATGCGCCTGGCGATGAAGCGCGGGTCCTCGCCGCCCTCGAGCATCACCGCCAGGTAGTACAGGGACGCGTCGGGGTCGGAGCCCCGCGTCGCCTTGATCCAGGCGGAGATGTAGTCGTAGTGCTGATCGCCCTCGCGGTCGAAGCGGACCGCCTTGCGCTGAAGGGCGTCCTCCGCGGCGGCGAGGTCCACCCGGTGCCCGGCCGACCATGCGGCCTCGACCGCCCGCTCGAGCGCGCCGAGAGCGATGCGAGCGTCCCCGCCCGAGCGGGTCGCAAGCAGCTGGATCGCATCATCGGCGACCTCGGGCGGGTCGGCGATGCCCCGCTCGGGATCGGCGAGCGCCCGCCGCAGCAGCTCCTCCAGCTCGGCCGGCCCGAGGGGCTGAAGCTCGTACACCTGGGTGCGGCTCAGGAGCGCCGAGTTGACCTCGAAATACGGGTTCTCGGTGGTCGCCCCGATCAGCGTTACCAGGCCCTCCTCGACGGCCGGGAGGAGCGCGTCCTGCTGCGCCTTGTTGAAGCGGTGGATCTCGTCGAGGAAGAAGATCGTCGGCTGGTTGGCCGTGCGCCGGCGCTCGTCAGCGCGGGCGATCACCGCCCGGACCTCGGCGCGGCCCGCGTTCACCGCCGACTCCTCCTCGAAGGCCCCCCGAGCGGCCGCGGCGGCGACCCGCGCCAGCGTCGTCTTGCCGGTTCCAGGTGGCCCGTACAGGATCGCCGAGTGCAACTGGCCCGACTCGATCGCGATCCGAATCGGGGAGTCGACCCGCATCAGCTCGGTCTGGCCGACCAGCTCGTCGAGCGTACGGGGGC
>Ga0299913_10005927_pt1 | contig 10519 bp, 10 predicted proteins | sample RVTome_9_FD_201360 | JGI IMG/M metagenome (GOLD analysis project Ga0299913, IMG submission 201360) | Soil microbial communities from uranium-contaminated site in the Upper Colorado River Basin, Wyoming, United States - RVT155D38 (version 2) ... | reverse complement strand
CGCTGGAACGCCGAACCCAGATCAGTGGTGAAGCCCAGCAACTCGGCCGACTGCGCTTCCGTGTACGAGGTGAACGGGATGCCGAACCGGGTGGCAATCGCGCAGGCACTGGTCAGGTGTTCGGTTTCGCCCTCGACCCCGTTCGCGGTGATGACGGCATGGAACCGTACTGTTGGATGCTCGGACGTGTAGCGGCCAATGCATTCGCCGAGAACGCGACCGTCGCCGCCTCCGGACAGGGCGACCTGCAATGTGGTCGGCTCGGTGAGCGTGCCCAAGTAGGAGTCGAGGATGGCGGCGAAGGACGTGTACACGTACTCGAAGCCGGTCGACCGGTCGAACTGGACGACACACCGCCGATCGGCGTCCGAACTGATGACCTCGGCGACCGGCTGCGCGCTCGGGTACAGATCGAAGGTCGGGCTCAGGTGCGTGAAGTCCGGGTTGCGTAGGGAGTGTGCGACGAGCCGCTCGCCAGTGCCCAGGCGATGGGTCAGGGAGACGAATTGACCGGCATCGTCCGTGTACAGGAAACCCATCAGTGGCAGGTTCGCCCGGCGTAGCCCTTCGAGTAAGAACTCGCCCTCGCGGAGCGGAACCTCAAAATCGCATGCGGTAGTGCGAACAAGGATGCTTGACACGATTCCCCCAAACCTTTGGCTGGGGCATCACATAGAAGCGATTTGGCTGGTCACAATGTGGCGTATTTCAAACCCTGAACGAGTGATGGGCTTCGGCGCCATACTGGTGCCGGCCGGCGGCCCCGCTTCCAGCACTGGCCGAACCTCGGTCCGCCATACGTTTACCGTCGTTGCTGTCGCCATGACGCCCTCCGCTAGTCGATCAACTTTTCAGTGTTACGCGAGCGCGTTCAGCCAGTTCTCTTGTGGCCGCATTGCGCACGTTGTGGTCGGCCTCCGCGGCGAATTCCACGAGGGCGTTCCGCATCCGATCCGAGGACAGCGGCTCGGCGAGGTCGACGGCCTCGTGCGCGGTGGCCAGCGCCTGTTCGGCGTCACCTGCGCGCAATTGTGCGGTGGCCAGCGCGGTCAACCACCATACACCGGCACGCGGTTGCTCGTTGTCCCTGTTCGACACGGCAGACTGGAGGTGGCCGGTGGCCAAGGCCGCCTTGCCAAGGCTGAGCAGAGTCTGACCTGTCCTACTCGTCAGGTGAGTGTGGTCGAACCAGTAGAGCCATGGCGGGTCGTCTTCGCGCCGGGCGGAGTCGAGCAGCTCGAACGAGCGCGCGATATGGGTTGTGGCCGCACGGGCATCGCCGACCCTGCCATTCGCACGGGCGAGACAGCCCATGATATTGGCCTGCTGGGTCGCCCCGAGATCCCGGGTGGTCAGTGCCGATGACATGAGGGTGACGGCATTGGCGGGACTGCCCATCTCCACCGCCTGGTTGCCCATAAGCATGACGATGTAAGCGCCGAGCGGCCCGTCGTCGGCCTCGTGCGCGGCCCGGAGGGCAATGATCCAGTAGCGCTGCGCCGCGCCTTCTGCCTGTTGCTCGTGGCAGGCCCACCCCGCCAGGCGGGCGAACTCGGCGGCGACCGAATAGAGCCGGCGCCCAAGGGTCTCCGAGTAGGTCCCGGTCTTGAGCAGCCGCACCACCAGTCGCAGGTCGGCCGTCACCGCCTCGAACAGCGCGCCCCCACCGAGCGCGTCATCCATTCGGCGACGCACGTCGGCCAGCCGCTCGAATTGGGCGACCAATGCCTCGTCGATCCGGCGGCCGCCGTCGAGCACCGCGGCCAGCCGTTGTGAGTCCAGCACCATCCACTGGTGCGCCACCGCGGTCAGTGCGGAGCCGGCCAGTGCCAGGAAACCTCGCCGTTGCATGCCGGAGGCCACCTCCTCGAGACCGCGGATCGCTCCTCCAGAGAACCACAGGAAAGCCAGCCCGTCATCGGCCCGGCGCGTCAGCGATCGGGTCGGATGCCAGCCGAGGTCGGCCGGCGTGACGCTGCGGCCGAGACGTTCGGAGAGCACTGTGGCGGCCAGTTCGGGCACGGGGTCGTGCGGGCACCGGCCGTCGCGGAGCCAGTGATACGGAGTCTTCTCGTGCACGCGCGCCGGAATCTGTTGCCGGAGGCCGTACTCCGTGATCCGCCGCGCGAAGGTTTCGGGTGACCAGCCGGCCTCGGACAGCCGTGCCCGCAGCTGCCGGTTGCTCCCGTCTCCGTCGTCCATGCCGTCTCCCCACCGCGATGTCGAGCACACCGAGGACCGTATCGCCGTGGTCACGCGTTGTGTCGAACTGTGCACCAAGTGCACCAGATGCTCTGGCGCGGTTGGCCAAGGCATCCAGCACTCCAGCCGTAGATCATTACTTGCTGCTGGCGGCCGGCACGTTGTCACGTTGTGTAGCAGCCGAGGCCGAGGTGTGCTCTGGAACTTGACTACTGATGAGTCATCAAACCGGCTGAAACATGACTGATCAGTAATCAACTTCTAACGCGACACCGGGCCCCCTCCGGTCACGGATCGTGACAACGCCGGCTGGGCGCGTGCGCCATGTCATGGGTGCGGCTGAGGCATGAAGTCCGGCTGCGGCAGTAGTGAGGCCAGCCCCGGACCGCCGAGGTGGGCGTCGGTTTCCGTGCCGCCGAATGCCACGCATCGGGGCAGATCCGGACACCACGCGCCGTAGCCACCGTCTTCGGCGCGCTCGATGATGATGATCGCGTAGCTGATCACACGGACCTCCAGTCACGTCGCAGTTGGGTGCGTTGACTGGGGGTCGTGGGCTGTTTAGGGTGCGTCTGGGGGTGTTCGCAAAGCGAACGTGGGGGCGGGATGCGAACGTGCAGGCGGACCGGCGCGTGAGGGGATGGCTGGGCTGGGGTACGACGGCGAAGGGAGCGGGCCGTGACCAGGATCGTGCCGCCCGGCTACCGGCGGGCGCCGGATGACGTGCACCCGCCGCTGGACAGCCCGGCGTACCGCTCGACCGTGCTGCGCGCGCCGAAGCAACCGCTGGTGATGCTGCCGCACGGGCTGACCGAGGTGACCGGGCCGCTGCTCGGCGATGGGCGGGTGGGCGAGCTCGACGCCGACCTCACGAGGCAGCACGCGGCGGAGCCGATCGGCGAGCGGATCGTGGTCCACGGCCGGGTGCTCGACGGCGACGGCAGGCCGGTGCCGAACACGCTGGTGGAGGTGTGGCAGGCGAACTCGGCCGGCCGCTACGTCCATGCCGCCGACCAGCACCCGGCGCCGCTCGATCCGAACTTCACCGGGGTCGGGCGCTGCCTCACCGATGACGACGGGCACTACCGCTTCGTGACGATCAAGCCGGGCGCCTACCCGTGGCGCAACCACGACAACGCGTGGCGGCCGGCGCACATCCACTTCTCGCTGTTCGGGCGGGCGTTCGTGCAGCGGCTCGTCACCCAGATGTACTTCCCGGGCGACCCGCTCTTCGCGCACGACCCGATCGCGGGCGCGGTGCCCGAGGCGGCCCGCGGGCGGCTGGTCTCGGCGTTCGACCTCTCCGCAACCGCGCCGGAGTGGGCGCTCGGCTACCGGTTCGACATCGTGCTGCGCGGGCGGGAGTCGACGCCGACGGAGGAGCCGTGCTGACGCCGTCGCAGACCGTCGGACCGTTCTTCGCGCACGCGCTGCCGTGGCCGGACGGTCCGCACGTCGTCGGCCCACACGTCGTCGGCCCACACGTCGTCGGCCCACACGTCGTCGGCCCACACGTCGTCGGCCCACACATCGCCGGCCAGGGCAGCGCCGGCGCGTTCTGGCTGCGCGGCCGGGTGCTGGACGGAGCCGGCGACCCGGTGCCGGACGCGCTCGTGGAGAGCTGGCAGGCCGACCCGGACGGGCACTTCGACCATCCCGAAGACCCCGCCTTCGCCTCGGGAGCCCCCGGCGGGTTCCGGGGGTTCGGCCGCTGCGGCACAGACGCCGCCGGGCGGTGGGCCGTCCGCACGGTCCGGCCGGGCCGCGTCCCGGCTCGGGACGGCCGGCCGCAGGCGCCGCACCTGGACCTGTCGATCTTCGCGCGGGGGTTGCTGGACCGCGTGGTCACGAGGGTGTACCTGCCGGACGAGCCGGCCGCCAACGCGGAGGACCCGGTGCTGGCCGAGGTCGACCCGACGCGCCGCGGCACGCTGATCGCGGCGCCGGCCGCCGACGGCTATACCTTCGACATCCGGCTGCAGGGCGACCATGAGACCGTCTTCTTCGATGTCTGACGGGCCGCACGGCGTGAGCGCCGTGGAGCTGCGGTACGCGGTGGACGGGCCGGCCGGCGCGCCGGCGCTCATGTTGGGTGGGTCGCTCGGCAGCAACCTCGACATGTGGCGGCCGCAGCTGCCCGCGCTGGCCGAGCGGTTCCGCGTCGTCCGCTACGACCACCGCGGGCACGGGGGATCACCCGCGCCGCCGGGGCCGTACCGCATCGAGGATCTCGGCCGCGACGCGCTGGCGCTGCTGGATCGCCTCGGGTTGGCCCGCGCTCACCTCGGCGGGCTCTCGCTCGGCGGCATGGTGGCCATGTGGGTGGCGGCCAACGCGCCCGAGCGTGTGGAGTCGCTCGTGCTGCTGTGCACGTCCGCGCGGCTCGGTCCGCCGCAGCTGTGGGCGCAGCGCGCGGCCGCGGTGCGTGAAGGGGGCATGCGGGCGGTCGCCGACGCCGTCCTCGCCAGGTGGTTCACCCCGGCCTTCGCGACCGCGCACCCCGACGTCGTCGACTGGGCGCGCGGCCAGCTCACCTCGACCTCCGTCGACGGCTACGCCGGCTGCTGCGCGGCCATCGAGACGATGGACCTGGAGCCGGCGCTCGGCGCGATCACCGCGCCAACGCTCGTACTCGCCGGCGCCGACGACCCGGCCACCCCGCCGCAGCACGCGCACCGCATCGCGGCCGGCGTCCCCGGCACGCGGGTCGTGGTGGTGCCGGACGCCGCGCACCTGGCCAACGTCGAACAGCCCGAGGCGACCACCCGGTCGCTGCTGGACTTCCTGGGGAGAGCGCCATGACCGACGAGCAGTACCGCACCGGCGAGGCGACCCGGCGGGCGGTGCTCGGCGACACGTACGTGGACCGGCCGGCCGGCGCGGTCACGGCGCCGTTCCGGGAGTACGTGACCCGCAGCGCGTGGGCCCAGGTGTGGTCGCGGCCCGGGCTGGACCTGCGGACCCGCAGCTGCCTGACCCTCGCGCTGCTCGTCGCGCTGCGCTGCGAGCACGAGCTGGGGCTGCACGTCGAGTCCGCGCTGCGGGTGGGCCTCACGCCGGCCGAGATCCAGGAGGTGCTGCTGCACGCGACGGTGTACGCCGGCGCGCCGGCCGGCAATGCGGCGTTCGCGATCGCCGAGCGGGTGTTCTGCGAGCTCGGCGTCGAGCTGCCCGCCACCCCTGACGGGCCGGCGCCGGCCGACGGGGCAGCGCCTGCCGACGGGCCGGCGGCCACCGACGGGGCAGCGCCTGCCGACGGGCCGGCGGCCACCGACGGGGCAGCGCCTGCTGACGGCGCAGCGCCGCAATGACCGCGCGCGGAGCCGACTTCGTGCAGTCCCTGGAGCGCGGGCTGGCGGTGATCCGCGCGTTCGACGCGAACCATCCCGAGCTCACCCTCAGCGAGGTCGCGGCCGCCACCGGCGTGACCAGGGCCACCGCCAGGCGGTTCCTGCTGACCCTGGCCGAGCTGGGCTACGTCCGCAGCGACGGCCGGTTCTTCTCGCTGACCGCGCGGGTGCTCGACCTCGGGTACGCGTACCTGTCCAGCCTGTCCCTGCCCGAGGTCGCCGAGTCGCACCTGGAGGCGCTCGTCGCCGAGGTCAACGAGTCCTCCTCGGTGTCCGTGCTGGACGGTCCGGACGTGGTGTACGTGGCGCGGGTGCCGGTCAGCCGGATCATGACCGTGGCGATCAGCGTGGGCACCCGGTTTCCGGCGTACGCCACGTCGATGGGGCGGGTGCTGCTGGCCGGCCTGCCCGATCCGGAGTTGGACGCCTACCTGGCGGCCGTGCGGCCGGCCCGGCTCACCTCGCGCACGGTGTCCTCGATCGCCGCGCTGCGCGGCGAGCTGGCCCGCGTCCGCGGCCAGGGCTGGGCGCTGGTCAACCAGGAGTTGGAGGAGGGCCTGCGGGCAATCGCCGCACCCATCAGGGATCGCACCGGCCGGGTGGTCGCCGCGGTCAACGTGTCCGCGCACGCCAGCCGCACCTCGCTGGAGGCCATGCGCCGCGACCTGCTGCCGCCGCTGCTGAAGGCGGCCGCCCGCATTGAGATCGATTTGGGCCTGCGGCGACCGTGAGCGGGTTGCCGGCTGGACTAGCTTCGGGTGGGTGGCGACGTCCTCCGAGAGTGTCCGGCCACCCGGCCTGTTCGACGAGGTGCTGGCTCGTGGCGTGGTCAGGGTCGCGGTCGGTGACCGGACCTGGCTGACCGCGATGCTCGCTGTGGAGGCCGCGCTGGCCAAGGCCCAGGCCGAGTTCGGGCTGATTCCAGCCGAGGCCGCCGCGGCGATAGTGGGCGCCTGTGCCCAGCCGTCCGACTACGACGTCGTCCGGCTCGCCAGGGAGGCCGCGGACCACGGCAACCCGGTGCTGCCGCTCGTGCGCATGCTGCGGGACGCGGTGCCGCCCGAGGCGTTCCCGTGCGTCCACTTCGGGGCCACCTCCCAGGACATCATGGACACTGCGGCCATGCTGGTGGCGCGCCGGGCGATCGGGCCGCTGCTCGCCGATCTCAACGGCGCCGCGGAGGCAGCCGCCCGGCTGGCCCAGTCCCACCGCGACGTGCCGGCGGCCGGGCGCACGCTGCTGCAGCACGCCGTACCGACCACGTTCGGGCTCAAGGCGGCCGGCTGGCTGGTCGCGCTCGACGAGGTCGCCGGCCGGCTCGCCGAGCTGCAGCGGACCCGGCTGGCCGTGCAGCTCGGGGGCGCCGCCGGCACCCTCGCCGGGTACGGCGAGCACGCGCTCGACGTGGTCGCCGCCATGGCCAGGGAGCTGAACCTGGCCGTGCCGTTGCTGCCGTGGCACACCGATCGCACCAGGATCGCCGATCTGGCCTGCGTGCTCGGCACCACCGCAGGTGTGATCGCCAAGGTCGCCCGCGACGTGACGCTGCTGGCGCAGAGCGAAGTCGGCGAGGTCGCCGAGGCGGCGCCGGGCGCGTCGTCGGCCATGCCGCACAAGCGCAACCCGGTGGCGGCCATCGCCGCGGCCGCCTGCGCCGCACAGGCACCCGGACTGGTTGCCACGTTGCTCGCCGCGATGGCGCACGAGCACGAGCGGGCCGCGGGCGCCTGGCACGCCGAGTGGCGGCCGCTGCGCGAGCTGTTCGTCGCGGTCGGGTCGGCCGCGGCGTGGCTGCGAACCTCGCTGGCCGGCCTGACGGTCGACCGGGCTGCCGTCGCGGCGAACCTGAGCAGCCTGCTTGCCGCCGTCGGGGAGGATCCGGGCACCGGTGCCGCCGGCCGGCTCGTCGACCGGGCCCTCGCCGCGCACGACGACCCCGGGCAGTGGCGCCGCCGGCGGTTGTGAGACGTGGGCGTCCCAACGCTCGTAACACGAAACGCGGGACGCCCACGTGCCGGGATGGCCGGGACGTCAGACGCCGGCGTTGGACTGGATCCAGCTGCGGTAGCGGGTGATGTTGGTGTAGGCGGTGCGGGTGGCGCGGTCACTCGTCGACGCCACGCCGACCTGGCGGCCGGAGGCGAACATCGGGCCGCCGGAGTCGCCGCCGGCGGGGATGCCGTTGCCGTAGCGCGCGCACACCGCGATGCCGCCGATGTAGTCGCGGCAGGACACCGAGGTGACGACCACGTTGGCGTACTTCAGGTACCTGGACTGGCAGTTGATCTCGGGCTGGTTGGTGCAGGTGGCGCCCCAGCCGTAGACCTGCACGGTCTGCCCGACGTACACGTTGCTGGTGGTGCCCAGCGGTGAGTACGTGGCCGACACCGACCGGTTGAGCCGGATGATCGCGAGGTCGGCCGACGGGTGCACGGTGTAGGACACGCCGGAGGCCGTCTGCCCGCCGGAGAGCTGGTCGAGGCTGCCGATGCGGAACGACAGTGCGCTCGCGCTGGTGCCGCTCACGCAGTGCCGCGCGCTCAGGATGTAGGTCGGGGCGATGATCGTGGCCGAGCAACGCTGCTGCCCGTTGTTGAACATCCGCGCCGCCCACGGGGCGTTCGAGGCGAACCCGCCGCCGATGATCTGGGTGCCGACGTCGGAGTCGGGTGTCGACTGGACGGGCGATGCGGCGGCCGCCGGGGCGACGCCGACGAACGTGAGCGCCGAAAGCGCCGTCGCGAGCAGGGCCAGGGACAACTTGCCGATCTTCATGTGTTCTCGATTCCGCGACGGGATCACCGCCGCTACAGGGTGGAATCAGGGACACACGAAGCGTCACTCCGTAAGGTGACCGTAAGGAAGGCCCGAACGAGGGATTTGTAGGACGCTCTGCTTGCGCCAAGTGGCCTATCCGCCGGTGCTCAACCGCCGGCGACGAGCCAGGCCGCGCCGTCGGTCGGCAGCGCGCCGTCCTCCAGCGGGCAGCTCGCCAGGAGCAACTCGCCGGGCGGCAGTGGCACCGGGTCGCCGGAGGTGTTCAGCGCGCAGATCAGCCCGGCGCCCTTGCGGCGGAACGCGAAGCAGCCGGCCGGCGCCCCGTACCACTCCAGCTCCGTGCCGCCGAACGCCGGATGCGTGCGGCGCAGCTCCAGCGCGGAGCGGTACAGCGACAGCATCGAGCGAGGGTCCTCCAACTGGGCCTCCACCGTGTACCGCGCCCAGCCCGGCGGCATCGGCAGCCAGGTGATGGCGGTGCCGGCTGGGGAGAAGCCGTACGGCGGCGCGTCGCCCTGCCAGGGCACCGGCACCCGGCAGCCGTCGCGGCTGACCGTGTGGCCCGAGCGCGTCCACATCGGGTCCTGCCGCGCCTCCGGCGGCAGGATCGCCTCGGGCAGCCCGAGCTCCTCCCCGTTGTACAGGAACACCGCGCCGGGCAGCGCCAGCTCCACGAGCGCCATCGCGCGCGCCCTGCGCTCGCCGACAGCGTGGCCGCCGTAGCGCGTGACCTGGCGCGGCACGTCGTGGTTGGACAGCGCCCAGGTGGGCGGGGCGCCGACCGACGCCACCGCGCGCAGCGAGTGCTCGATCGCCTCCTGCACGGAAGCGGCGTCGAACGGCGCGGCGGCCAGCCGGAAGTTGAACGCCTGGTGCAGCTCGTCGGGCCGCACGTACTTCGCGAACGACTCGTTGTCCTTGACCCAGGTCTCCCCGCAGGCGATCCGGCCGGGGTACTCGTCGAGCACCTTGCGCACCATGCGGTGCACGTCGTGCACCGCGTCGTGGTCGAAGCGGGGGTCGGCGTCCGGCAGCGAGCCGGGTGGCGGCGGCTCGCCGAAGTCGAAGTCGGGCAGGCCGGCCGGCTTCGCCATGCCGTGCGCCACGTCGATGCGGAACCCGTCCACGGCGCGGTCCAGCCAGAACCGCAGCGTGCGGTCGAAGTCGGCCCACACCTCGGGGTTCGTCCAGTTCAGGTCGGCCTGCTCGGGCGCGAACAGGTGCAGGTACCACTGGCCGTCCGGCACTCTCGTCCAGGCCGGGCCGCCGAAGATGCTCGGCCAGTTGTTGGGCGGCAGCGAGCCGTCGGGGCCGCGGCCGTCGCGGAAGAGGTAGCGCTCGCGCGCCGGGCTGCCGGGCCCTCCCATGATCGCCGCGCGGAACCACTCGTGCTGTGTGGAGGTGTGGTTGGGCACCACGTCGATGATCACCCTGATGCCCAGCGCGTGCGCCTCGGCGACCAGCCGGTCGAAGGCCTCCAGGTCGCCGAACAGCGGGTCGACGTCGCGCGGGTCGGCCACGTCGTAGCCGTGGTCGGCCATCGGGGAGCGGTAGAACGGCGTGATCCACAGTGCGCCCACGCCGAGCAGCTCCAGGTAGCCCAGCCGGCTGCGGATGCCGTCGAGGTCGCCGACCCCGTCGCCGTCGGCGTCGGCGAACGAGCGGATGTAGACCTGGTAGACGACCTCGTTCCGCCACCAGTTGGGATCATGGTCGATGCGGCTGGCTGTCTGCTCGGGGCGTCGCACGACAAAGCATCCTGCCAGCCCTGATCGGGTGGCGTGCGCTACACCCAGGAGTTGACCAGGCTGTCCGCCGCCATCTCCAGGTAGTCCCAGAGCACCACCCGGTATGCCTCCGGCAGGTCGGCCTCGTCGACGGCGGTGCGCATGCACCTCAGCCACGCGTCGCGCTGCGCCGGACCGATCTGGAACGGCGCGTGCCGCATCCGCAGCCGCGGGTGCCCGCGCTGCTGCGAATAGGTGTGCGGGCCTCCCCAGTACTGCTCCAGGAACATCCGCAGCCGGGTGGCGGCCGGCGCCAGGTCCTCCTCCGGGTACAGCGGACGGAGCAACTCGTCATGGGCGACCAGCTCGTAGAACCGGTCGACGATCCTGCGGAAGGTCTCCTCGCCGCCGATTTCCTCGTAGAAGTTGCCCGTCACGCCGTCCATCCTGCCATTGCACGGC
>Ga0299913_10005926_pt1 | contig 10519 bp, 5 predicted proteins | sample RVTome_9_FD_201360 | JGI IMG/M metagenome (GOLD analysis project Ga0299913, IMG submission 201360) | Soil microbial communities from uranium-contaminated site in the Upper Colorado River Basin, Wyoming, United States - RVT155D38 (version 2) ... | reverse complement strand
GACCTCGACCGGCTCATCCAACTGACGGGCGAGCAGCTGCGGACGACATTCCGAGCAGACATCGTCTATGTCGCGTTGCTCGACGCTGCCACCGGCATGATCGACTTCCCGTACCGGAGCGAGCGCGGCAAGGCGGCGCCCCGGCCGCCTCTCAAGCTGGGTGAGGGCCTGACATCGCAGATCCTCCAGAGCCGCCAGCCCCTCCTCCTGAACCGCGCCGAGCAGTTCGAGGTCATGGAGCGCCAGAGCGTCGGGACGTCGGTGAAGTCCTACCTCGGGGTGCCCATCCTGGTCGGCGATGAGGCGATCGGCGCGGTCAGCGTGCAGAGCATCGACGAGGCCGGCCGGTTCGGTGACGCGGACGTCCGGCTCCTGTCGACGATCGCCTCGAATGTCGGCACCGCCATCCGGAACGCGCAGCTATTCCGCGAGTCAGAGCGCCGTGGGCGCGAGACGGCCGCGCTCAACGAGGTCGGCCGGGAGGTGTCGGCGACGCTGGACCTCGGCGCCGTCCTGCAGCGGGTCGCCGAGCGTGCGCGCGAGCTGCTCGAGGCCGGCACGAGCGCCGTCTTCCTGCCGGAGGCGGACGGCCGGACGTTCCGCGCGATCACAGCCGTCGGCGAGCTCGCCGACGTGATGCGCAACGTTATTGTCAACCTCGGCGAGGGAATCATCGGCACGCTCGCGGTCGAGGGCCGCGCCGAGTTCGTCAACGACCCGAGCAGCGACCCGCGAACGGTCCTGATCGAGGAGACGCCCGAGGAGGCCGACGACCGTCTCATGGTCGCGCCGCTCTTGGGTCGCGACGGCGTGGCCGGCATGATGGCCGTGTGGCGGGCGACCTCGAAGACGCCGTTCACCCAGGCGGACCTCGACTTCCTCGTCGGCCTCTCGCAGCAAGGGGCGATCGCCATCGACAATGCCCGCCTCTTCTCGGATGCCGACGATGCGCGGCGATCGGCGGACGACGCGAACCAGGCCAAGAGCGCGTTCCTGGCAGCGATGAGCCACGAGATCCGCACGCCGATGAACGCGATCATCGGCATGAGTGGCCTCCTCCTCGACACGCAGCTCGATGACGAGCAGCGCGACTTCGCGGACACGATCCGGACGTCCGGTGACGCCCTCCTCACGATCATCAATGACATCCTCGACTTCTCAAAAATTGAGGCGGGCCACGTCGACCTCGTGCGCGAGCCGTTCGACCTCGCAGAGTGCGTCGAGGGGGCGCTGGACCTCATCGCCCCGACGGCGGCCAAGAAGGGCCTGGAGCTGGCATACGAGGTCGAGAGCGAGCTGCCACCGGCCGTCAGCGGAGACCAGGGTCGTGTTCGCCAGATCATCCTGAACCTGCTGTCGAACGCGGTGAAGTTCACCGAGAAGGGCGAGATCCTCGTCTCGCTACGGGCGACGCCGGACGGCAGGGGCCGCGGCGTCTCGAAAGGGACGTGGGGCGTCGCGGTCGACGTACGCGACTCCGGGATCGGCATCCCGGCAGACCGCATGGATCGGCTGTTCCAGTCGTTCAGCCAGGCCGATGCCTCGATCTCGCGGCGCTACGGCGGGACGGGCCTGGGCCTTGCCATCAGCCGACGCCTCGCGACGGCAATGGATGGTGAGCTGACCGCCGAGAGCTCGGGCGTCCCGGGCGAGGGCGCGACATTCCACCTGGTCGTGCATCTCGATGGGGCGCCCGCGTCGGCCGTCCGCCGGACGAAGGAGCCCGAGCTCGTGGACCTCGCCGGCCGGAGCGTGCTGATCGTCGACGACAACGCGACGAACCGGCGGATCCTGGCGGCCCAGCTGGCACGCTGGTCGATCCGGACGCGCGATACGGCCTCGCCCAGGCAGGCCCTCGAGTGGATACGGGAAGACGAGCGGTTCGACGTGGTCCTGCTCGACCTGGTCATGCCCGAGCTCGATGGGCTGGCGCTCGCGGACGCCATCAGGGCCGCCGATCGGCCGAGCTCGCCGAGGATCGTGCTCGTCTCGTCGGCTGCCGTCCGCGAGCGGTCGCACCCATCGCTCGACGCGGTCCTCCAGAAGCCGGTCAAGCCGTCCGCCCTGCACGACGTGCTCGTGACTGTGCTTGCAGAGGCGGAGGGCCGGGCCGGGCGGACGGCTCGCGCTCCCGAGCGACCGTCCGCCGATCCCGGGCTCGCGACACGGCATCCACACCGAATCCTCCTCGCCGAGGACAACGCGGTGAACCAGAAGCTCGCCCTGCGGCTCCTCGCCAACATGGGCTACTCGGCGGACGTGGCCCCCGACGGGACTCGCGCGATCGACGCGGTCGAGGGCGGCGAGTACGACGTCGTCCTCATGGACGTGCAGATGCCCGAGCTCGACGGGCTCGAGGCGACGCGGCGCATCCGGGCGCGCTGGCCGGAACGGCCGCTGCACATCGTGGCGATGACGGCCAACGCGATGGCGGGCGATCGCGACGCCTGTCTCGCGGCGGGCATGAACGACTACATCAGCAAGCCGATCAACCCGGCCATCCTGGCCGAGGCACTGGCTCGCGCGCCCTCGCCGAGATCCAGTGCTCCTGCGAAGGGGTCGACGAAACGGGCGACAAAGGGCTCCCCGAAGCAGCGTTCGAAGGCGGCCCCGAAGCCGCCAACGAAGCCCACGGTCCCGACGGGCAGCAGAGGCCGGCAGTGAGCGACGGCGACATCCCGGTGCTCGACGCCGCGATCCTCGCCGAGCTCCGCGATGCCACGGGCGGCGACGCCGAGTTCATCGTCGATCTGGTCGAGACCTACGTGACGGAGGGAGCGGCGAACCTCGAGGGCATCCTGGCGGCCGCCGCCGCAGGCGACCCGGTGTCGATCGTCCGGCCCGCTCACACACTCAAGTCGAGCAGCGCGAGCCTCGGCGCGATGCGCCTGTCGGCCATCGCGAAGGCGATCGAGGAGGCCGGCCGGGCAGCGGTGTCGGACGGGCTGAAGGAGGAGGCGGAGCTGGCGCGCGCGACGTGGCTCGAGACGCTCGAGGCGTTCGCCGCAGCAGGGCTCCGGCGATGAGCCCGACGCGGGCGCTCGCGCTGATCGTCGATGACAGCGCCGTCAACCGGAAGGTGCTCGCGCGCCACCTCGAGTCGCTGGAGATCGCCTCGCGCGAGGCGGGCGACGGGCTCGAGGCACTCGAGATCCTGAGGTCGGGTGGGACGGACGTCGGCGTCGTCCTGCTCGACATCGTCATGCCCGAGATGGACGGCTACGCAACCCTCGCGGCGATCAAGGCGGACGAGACGCTCCGGCACGTGCCCGTGATCATGATCTCGGGCGTCGAGGAGCTCGACAGCGTCGTGCGCTGCATCGAGATGGGCGCGACCGACTACCTGCCGAAGCCGTTCGACCCGGCGATCCTCGGCGCGCGGATCCGGGCGTCCCTCACGGCGAAGCGACTGCACGACCTCGAGGTCGAATCCGCGGCGCGCCAGGCCGAGCTGCTGCAGACCATCCAGCGCCAGAAGGACGAGCTCAGCCGGTTCCTGTCGCCCCAGGTTGCCGCGCTCGTCTCCAGCCCGGAAGGTGCCCACCTCCTGGCCGGGCACCGGCGCGAGGCCACGACCGTGTTCTGCGACCTGCGCGGGTTCACGCCGTTCAGCGAGTCGGCGGAGCCGGAGGAGGTGCTCGACGTGCTGCGCGAGTACCACGCCATGATGGGCGAGCAGATCGTCGCCCACGGCGGGACGCTCGAGCACTTCGCGGGCGACGGGATGATGGTGTTCTTCAACGACCCGGTGCTCCAGGAGGACCATATCGAGCGCGCGGTTCGGATGGCCGTCGCCATGCGGGCGCGCTTCGCCGAGCTGGACGCCGCGTGGTCGCGACGGGGTCATCACCTGGGCTTCGGCGTGGGCATCGCGACGGGCTACGCGACACTGGGCCGGATCGGCTTCGAGGGCCGCTACGACTACGGCATGGTTGGCCCGGCCGTGATCGTGGCAGCGCGCCTGAGCTCGGAGGCGAAGGCCAACCAGATCCTGCTCACCGAGCGGGCCCACGCCGTCATCGCCGACCACGTGGATGTCGATCCGGTGGTCGAGGTCGCGCTCAAAGGCCTGAGTCGCCCGGTGCCCGTCGTGAACGTCCTCGGGTTGCGGGACGCCGCGAGCGTGGGCGCCGGGGCCCGCTGACTCGGCGCGCTCCCGTCGGTCGCTGTCTCGGCCGGGACCGTTGGGCTCGGTCGGGGCGTCTCGTTCCCCGTTCCGGATGATCGCGAGAGGAGACTTGCAATCGTCAGCTACCGGTCGTCCGTCGCGGTTGACCGACCGCCGGAGACCGTCTTCGAGTACCTGGTTGAGCCGGCGAAGCAGGCGCTCTGGTCGGACGTCCCGATGCGGAGCCTCACCGCGGGTCCGTTCGTGACGGGTTCCCGGATCGAGGTCAGCTTCGGGGAGGGACCGCTGAACGCCACCCTCGGCCTGGAGCTCACGGAGGTTCAACCGGGGCGGCGGATGGCCTGGCGGACCTTCAACGGCCCGATCGCGTAGGAAGGCGAGTATCAGCTGGCGCCGTCGGGGGGCGCGGGCACGGAGCTCCGCCAGGAGGGGCGGCTCACGTTCAAGGGCTGTGGCGTTTTCTGGAGCCGCTCGCCGGCCCCGAGATCAGGAGCGGCGAGGTCAAGGAGCTCGAGAAGCTGAAGGCCGCGGCCGAGGCGGCGTGATTGAGCAGCCTCTGCCCGGCAAAGCAACCGGCAGAGCAAGGGGCCCAGGCATCGAGCCCGGGCCCCTGCTGATCGACGTTCCGCCTACGGGCAGGAAAGCGTCGGGTTGAACATCGCGAAGGTTCCGGCCGGATTGTCGGCCCAGAGCCAGGCGTGCAGGTCGTAGTGCCACGGCATGTTCGGGTTGTGGCCCGGCATCGGGCCGTCGAACGTCTGGCCGAGCACCGATGGCGCCGGGTTGAACCAGCCGTCAGCGGGCGGGTCCGCGGCGAACCAGGGGATCGGGCCGTTCGGGCTGTTCGCCAGGGCGACGCCGAAGTATTCGACGCCGATGAGCTCGTACCCATCTTCGGTCGGGAGGTACAGCAGGATCTCCGGTCGCAGCGGGTCAAACTCCAGGTCGCCGGCCAATGCGAAGTTCACCGCGTGGATGCCCATGGTGCCGGGAGGGGCCGCGATGCAAGGCTCGCCCGCGAGCGAGTAGCCGGCAGCCGATGCCTGGGTCATGGAGTGGAAACGGGCGGTCGCCGCGCGGACCGCTTGCCAGCCGCCGGCAGCCGCGACCGGCATGCTCGACATGAGCGTTGCCGCGAGAGCCAGGGTGACGACTACGTGCCGTCGGTTCATCACGCACCTCAGCGCTAGTCCGGCGCTGGTTCCTTGCGCCGGGAGGCGACCGTAGGCGCGACGCACTCCGTGGGCAGTGGGGGAATCCCTATGAATCGCGCCGGCGCAGCGCTGTGGCGATCTGTGCCCGCGACCGGATCTGGAGCTTCTCGTAGGCGTGGCTCAGCGCCGCCTCGACGGTCTTCTCGCTGATCCCGAGCCGCTCGGCGATCTCCCGGTTGCGCATGCCCTCCGACGCGAGCGTGGCGATCCGGTCCTCGCTCGGGGTCAGCGCGTGCCGCTCGGTCCGGCCGCCGGAGACCCGCGACAGCTCGTCCCGGGCCTTGGCTGCCCAGCCCGCTGCGCCGATCCGATCGAAGATCTCGAGCGCCGCTGCGAGTCGGGCGGCCGCGGCCTTCCGGCGTCCGAGCCGGCGCTCCAGGCCGGCCGCCGCCAGCAGGGTTCGCCCGCGCTCCAGCGGAACCGCCCCCTGGCCGTGGAATGCCAGCGCGCGATCCATCTGCTCGGAGGCGTCCTCGAGCCTGGCCTCGGCGAGGGCGACGCCCGCCTGGCCCCGGGCCGCGATCGCCGACCAGGTCGGTCGCGGCCCGAGCTCGCCCCGTCCCCGCAGGCGGTCGATGAGCGCGCGCGCCCGGTCGAGCTGGCCGAGACCAACCAGCGCCTCGAGGTGATCGCTCTGGAAGCGGTGCGCTGACTGGTCGATGTCGCCCGTCGCGTCGAGCTCAGCCATTGCTCTACTCGCGACCGCATCCACTCGCGCGAGGTCGCCCCTGCCAAGGGCCGTGGCCGCGACGGCGGCTGCCGCGTAACCGAGGACTGGCGGGATGCTCAATCCGTCGGCCATCACGATCGCTTCGTCGGCCTCGCGTTCCGCCGGCTCGAGGTCGCCCATATGGGCGCGGATCAGGGCCCTCCGGGCCTTGGCTGAGACGATCGCCGGCAGCTGCTGCGTCGATTCCGCCTGCTCGACTGCCGTCTCGACGAGCTCGGCGGCGAGGACGAGGCTGCCCGACCATGTCTCGAGCTCCACCCGGCGCCGCAGCAGCGCGCCCGCGAGCGTCTCGTCACCCGCTTCCTCGGCAGCGCGCAAGCCGGCGTCGAGGAGGACCCGGCCACGATCCCAGTGCTCCATCCAGATCGCCCAGTCGATCGGCGTCGTGCTGACGTTCCAGTCGCGCTCGGCGGCCGCCGCCTGCAGCTCCTCGCCGCGGGCGATCGCCGCATGGTCCGCGGCGATGCCGAGGTGCAGCCGCACCCGCGCGGAGGTCAAGAGCGCGAACGAGTAGTCCAGCGGCGCCTCGCCGGGATCCAGGAGCGAGCGCGCGCGATCCGCATGCTCGAGTGCGGTTTCCATCGACCACTCGGTCAACCAGGCCAACCGCAGATGGAGGCGCGCCTGCGTGCGGGTGTCGGTGACCCAGCGCAGCGCGTCCTCGTACCGCGCAATCGACGCGGCGTGCTCGCCGAGATAGCGCTGGACGACCCCCAGCAGAAGCACGGCCTCCGCGCGCATCGATGCATCACCGATGGAATCCACGCCGAGCTCCTCCAGCTCGGAACCCGCCCGACGCGTGTCGCCGGCAAGGATCAATGCGCGGACGAGGAGCAGGCGCCGCCGGACAAGGTCGTCGACGTGCCCGTCGGGCGTCAGTTGGATGGTCCTGTCCAGCTGGTCGATGGCATCGATCGTCGCCCCCCGTGCGAGACCCCGGCTTGCCGCTGCCTCGAGCGCACCGGCGACGGCGGCGTCAGGGAGGCTGGTCCCAAGCGAGAGGTGGACGGCCGCCTCGTCCTGATCCTCCACGACCGCGGCGAGCCGCAGGTGGACGGCCCTCGTCCCCGCCGCGCCGACGACCTGCCGCGCCGCGCTGCCGACGAGCGGATGCGCGAGCGAGATGCCGCGGTCCGTCACCACGAGCAGGTCTGCATCGACCGCCGCATTCGCGCGCGTCTCGAGCTCGGCCATGGAGATCTCGAGGGCTCGCGCGACCGTCTCGTTCGACGGCCGCGGGCTCAGGGCAACCACGGCGACGACCTCCCGCGCGGTTTCGGGCAGACCTTCGATCCGGTGGCGGAGGAGGGCGCCGACATCGGCGGGCAGGGCCGCATTCAGTCCACCGCTTTCAGGTCCACCAGAAACGAGCGAGCGGGCGAGCTCGAGGGCGTGAAAGGGATTGCCGCCAGTGATCTCGTGGATGCGCACGAGCGCCGGGCGCGGGAGCGGCCGCTCGAGGCGATCGGCGATGAGGCGATGGAGCTCACCGAGGGCGAGGCCGCGAAGCTCGAGGCGCACGTGGTTGTCGCGGAAGAGACGCTCGATGGAGAGGCGACCGGGCTCGGCCCCCTGCCTGGTCGTTGCCAGCAGTCGGACGTCGGCCTCCCGGAGACGTCCGAGCACCACGTCCAGGACCGCCGCGGTCGACGAGTCGAGCCACTGCAGGTCGTCGATCGCGAGGATGATTCGCCGTCGGGTGGCGAGCCCGCGAAAGAGGTTCAGGACCGCGACCCCGAGCTGGCCCTCGTCGGCTCCCGAGCCATCCGAACCGTCGATCGCGTCGGTGCCGTCAGCCTCGTCTGTCCCGGACCCGATCCCGAGGGCCGCCTCGAGCCGGCTGCGCTGAGTTGGCGAAAGTGTCGGCAGCGCAGCCCGGATGACGGGCGCGAGGAGGTCGTGCAACCCGAGGAGCGGCATGCGCAGCTCCGCCTCGCTTGGCCGGGTCTCGAGGACGAGCGCGCCGGCTGCTGCCGCGGCGTCGATTGCCGCCTGGAGCACGACCGTCTTGCCGATGCCGGGGGGACCCTCGATCAGAACGGCGATTTCGGGGGTGTTCCCGGCGGCGACCTCGACAGCCCTCGCGACCTCGGTCGTTCGCCCGACGAGGCCGCCAACGTGCGGGCGGCGCGTGCCCGCGTCGCTCACCGGCTCCTTGGTCTCGTCTTGGCAGGGCCCGGTCGTTTCCTGGGTCCCGGCGATCCTGGCGACCGTGGTGGGGCCGGCCGACGCGGCGCCGGCGGAGCCCTGCGGCGTCGCGGCGCCGGCGTTGCCATCACCGATGGCGCTACCGGTTCGGGCTCGGCCTCGACGGCCGGTCCCGCGATCCAGAGTACGCGCGCCTCGTACGCGCCGAGGCTGACTCGCAGTCCTTCGCGCCGCAGCTCGCCGGCGGTCCTCGTCAGCTCGTAGCCGGACCGCGGGTCGAGGAATCGGACGGGCGCGCCGTCCTCGGCCGGGAGCTCGAGCGCCTCCGCAAGTCGCACGCTGGTCAAGGGCTTGCCGCCGCCCGGCTGGGCCGCCGCGATCGACCAGTCGATCCGGACGGTCGTCTCGCCGTAATGGTGGTGGATGAGCACGAGGCTGCGATCCGGCCCGGAGCCATTCGAGTAGGCGTAGACGTTCTGGTCGACGTGGCCGCCGTCGTCGAGCGCGTCGTACAGGCGGAACCGATCCGTGCCGGAGAAGGCACTCCGGCGCCGCAGGAGCGGCACGATCGCGAAGGCGAAGTGGCCGGCGTGCATCTCGTCGACAGGCTCGTCCCAGCGGGCGCGGCGGAACTCCATCCCGTACCGCTCGCGGAAGCCCTCGATCTGGCCATGGCCGAGCATCGGCAGCCCGGGCAGCGTCGCCAGGAGCGTCGCCGCCGAGAACGCCTTGTCGCCGGTTCCGAACTGCTCGGCCGCCGGGCGCTCGTCCGGGTTCGTCAGGAAGTTCACGAACCGGCCCAGGACGCCCGGGTCGAACTCGAGGGTGTCGCGCATGACCTTGCGATAGCCCGCGTTGTCCTCGTCCCGGAGCATGTGCATGAACGCCGAGTTGTAGACCCGGTGCATCCCGAGCGTTCGGACGAAGTAGCCCTCCATCAGCCAGAACGCCTCCGCCAGGAGGAGCGTCCCGGGGGCGTCGCGGGCGACGCGATCGACGACCTCGCGCCAGAACTCCTTCGGCATCTGCCGGTTGAACTCCGCGTTCGGAAGCGCGTGCTCCGCACGGGACGGGATCGCCCCGCCGGCCCCGGGCTCGGGATACCAGAGCCTGCGGATGTGCCGGCGCGCGAGGACCATGGCGGCGTCGAACCGGAGGATGGGCGCCCGGCGCGCGACGTCGAGGATCGTCTGGATGACGGCCTCGCGAACGTCGGCCTTGAGATAGTCGAGCTGCGCGGTGTCGTTCCAGGGGTACGACGTGCCGTCGTTGCCGTGGTAGATGAACCGCTCCTCGTTGCTCTGGGTGTCCCGGCGGCGGAAGACGACTGCCGCGTCCGTGCCGTCCCAGTAGTGATCCTCGATCTGGATGTCGACGCGGCCGTCCTGCGACAGGTTCGGGCCGGTGAACGAATACGCGGGGTACGGCGGGTCGGGGAGGGAGATGAACCGGTCCGGGTGCTCGACCACCCAGCGCGAGTCGACGCCCATGTGGTTCGGGACCATGTCCGCCGCGACGCGGATGCCGCGGTCCCACGCCCGCCGCTTCAGGTCCTCGAACGCGGCCTCGCCGCCGAGCTCGTCGGCGATCCGGTACTCGTCGATCGCGTACGCCGACGCGACGGCGTCCTGGTCACCACGGCGACGCTTGATCTCGGCGGAGGCGCGGCTGCGCTGCCACAGCCCGATGAGCCATAGGCCGGTGACGCCCAGCTCGGCCAGGCGGTCGAGCTCCTCGTCGGGCACGTCGGCGAGGGTCGGCACGGCTCGCTGGTGGCGCGCCGCGAGCTGCTCGAGCCAGACGTAGGACGACTTGGCCATGAGCACGACGCGCGGCATCCACTCGGTGTCCTGCGAGAACCCGACCGCATCCGAATCGAGCCCGCGGTAGTCGGGCCTCTCGACGACGATTGGCCCGCCGAAGTGGTCACCCGCGGCCTTCAGCTCGAGCGCCCGAGCCTCCTCGGCGAGGACGTCGAGCGCGAGATCGATCCGGCGCGCGAGCGCGGCATCCCCGCGGATGATCGAGGCCCAGTGACGGCGGACCCAGCGGAGCTGCGCGTCGAGCGAGCCCGGCGCGCGGAGCATCGGCTCGCGCAATCGTGCCGGCAATGGCGCGTCTGGACCCAGCGCGCCGGCCGTTCGCCTCGCGTGCCTCGTGCCGGTCTCTGCCGCGCGCCCGGCTGGGCTCGGCGCCGTGGCTGACCGGCCACCGAGCTGCTGCTCGGTCGCCTCGAGGACCTTCTCGTACGGCGTCCGATCGCGCAGCGGCTGGTCGTCGACGAGCTCCCGGACACCG
>Ga0299913_10005925_pt1 | contig 10522 bp, 8 predicted proteins | sample RVTome_9_FD_201360 | JGI IMG/M metagenome (GOLD analysis project Ga0299913, IMG submission 201360) | Soil microbial communities from uranium-contaminated site in the Upper Colorado River Basin, Wyoming, United States - RVT155D38 (version 2) ... | reverse complement strand
CAACGAGCGGCGCGACGAGGGCCCGCCGCGCGCCGCTGCTGGCGGTAGGACGTCCGCCCCCAGCATCTCCTCGATGTCCGGGACGCTCAGCGCCGGCACCCAGCGCGCGGCCAGCTCCAGTGCCAGGGGGATGCCTTCAGCACGGCGGCACAGCCCGGCCACCAGCGGCGCGCTCTCCGGGGTGATGCGGAAGGTACCGTCGGCAGCCCGTGCCCGATCGACGAACAGGCGCACTGCCGCCGAGGCGAGCACGGACGGGGTTTCGCCGCCCATGTCGTGCGCGGGAGCCGGCAGTGGCTCGATCCGGAGCACCGCCTCATCGGGCAGCCCAAGCGGTCGGCGACTGGTGGCCAGGATCCGCAGCCTGGCTCTGCCAGTGGACATGACGCGCCCGATGAACTCAGCGCAGGGCTCCAGCAGGTGTTCGCAGTTGTCGAGGATGAGCAGTGCCGTCAGGTCGGCAACCTGGTCCGCCGCCTCCTCCAGCGTGGCGGTGTGCCGGCGCAGTCCGACCGTGGTGGCGATGGCTCCCACCACCTCCTCCCGGTTGCGTGCCTCGGCGAGGGGCACGAACCACGCCGCGATCCGCTCCTGCTCTACCACGGCCCGACCGGCCTCGACCGCCAGCCGTGTCTTGCCGAAGCCCGGCCCACCGACGACCGTCACCACACGGCGATCTGCGAGAGTGGCTGTGATCCGCTGCAGATCGATCTCGCGGCCAATGAAACTGGACACCGTAGGCGGCAGACGGTATTCGGGCAGGTCCCGTTCCGGCTCACCGAGGCTCGCGTCCTGCACGAGGATCCGCTCCGCCATGAGGCGGAGCGCCGGCCCGGGCTCGACCCCCAGCTCCTCGGCGAGCACGCGACGTGCGTCCTGGTACGTGCGAAGGGCCTCCGCCGGTCGCCCGGACCGATACAGCGCCAGCATCAGCTGTTCCCATCGCGGCTCCCGCAGCGGCTCGTGGGCGACGAGGGCGCGCAGCCGGAGGACCGCTTCCTCGTGCCGGCGGGTGGCGACCAGCGCTCGCGCGTGCAGGTCGCCGAGGTTGGACCACAGCTCGGTGAGGCGGTTGATCTCTGGAGCGGCGAAGTTGTCCGCCCGCAAATCGTCGAACGGGTCGCCTCGCCAGAGCGCCATGGCGCGTGCCGACGTCCGGAGCACGGCATCCCAGTCGGCGGATTGCGCCTGTGCGGCAGCTCGGGTCCTGAGAGCCTCGAAGGTCGAGCGGTCGAAGCGGTACCCGTCGGGCTCGAGGTGGTAGCCGGTCGCCGTGGTCCCGATCAGTCCCGGCACCACCCGTCGCAGGGCGGACAGGTGGACGTGCAGCGCCGTTCGTGCCGTGGCCGGAGGGTCGTCGCCCCACATCCGGTCGAGCAATGCATCGGTGTCCAGCACGGATTCCGGATCGAGCAGGAGTACCGACAGCAGGCGGCGCTGGGCTGGGCGCAGCCGGACGTTGGACCCGCCTCCGCGAACCTCGAGCGGGCCCAGGACGTTGACCTCTCGCCCCCTGCTGCTGCTGGTCATCGAAACGTACGCGTTTAGTGAGCGTTTAGCGGGTCGCCCTATTGTCCACGAAGCGAGCAAGCCGCCGGGAGGCGGCGAACGGAGGGGCTCATGGACTGGCCGCTGGTCGGTCGAGAGGTGGTGATGCGGCGGCTCACCACACGTCTCGAAAGCGAAGAGGCTGCTGGCGTCGCCATCGCGGGCGAGGACGGCGTCGGCAAGACACGGCTGGCTGCCGAGCTGCGACGCTGGGAGGACACCTGCGGGCGGGCGGTCGAGTGGGTCGCCGCGTTCTCGAGCGCGGCCCGCATTCCGTTCGGCGCAATCTCGGGAGTGTTCGACCTGCCGCCATCGGTCCGGGACGAGCCGGGGCTGGTCCATGCGCTGCTGCAGGCGATGCGCCGGCGGCGTGGCGCGTATCCGCTCCTGCTCGTGGTGGACGACGCGCACCTTCTCGACGATCACAGCTCCACGTTGATCCACCAGGCAGCGGCGGGCGGAGCGGCTCGTGTTGTGCTCACGCTCCGCCATGGCGAGGCCGCTCCGGCAGCCATCACCCAGCTCTGGAAGGACGGTGTCGTCGATCGCGTGGAGATTGGCCCACTGCGCCGGGAGGCGACCGACGAGCTCGTGGAGGCGGTGCTCGGGGGCCCGGTCGCGGCGATGACGCTCACCCAGCTTTGGCAGCGATCCGGCGGCAACCCGCTCTTCCTGCGCGAGCTGGTGCTGGCGGGGCTCGAATCCGGCGCGTTCGTCCGGGAGAACGGCGTGTGGCGCGCGGCCGGGGTCCTCCCGCCGCCGACCCGCCTGGGCGACATCGTCCGCGCCCGCCTCGGGAGTCTGGGCACGGAAGAGGAGCTGGTTGTCGAGATGCTGGCCGTTGCCGACGCGCTCGACCTCCACACCCTGGAGCTGCTCGGCCGCCAGGGTGAGGTCGAGCGGCTCGAAGAGCGTCGCCTGCTCACGATCGAGCAGAGCGGAAACCGCTCGATCGTCCGGCTCGCCCACCCGATGTACGGCGAGGTGGTGCGGGCCGGCCTGCCCCGTGCCAGGGCTCGCCGCATCATGCGTCGTCTGGCGGACTGCCTCGAGGCGACGCGCGCGCGGCGACCCGAGGACGTGCTGCGGCTGGCCCTGTGGCGGATCGATGGAGGCGGCCCGGCGGATCCCGCAGTCCTGCTGGCCGCCGCCCACCGAGCGCTCGCCGTATTCGACGCCCCGCTCGCCGAGCGGCTGGCGCAGGCGGCGATGACCGATGCTGCCAGCAATGTCCCGGCGCGCCTTCTGCTGGGCCGGGCGCTCGCCAGCCAGCAGCGAGTCGATGAGGCCGATGACGTCCTCGCTGCCGCAGCCGAGCTCACGGCCTCGCAGGACGACATGGCCCAGATCGCCCTGGCGCGGGCAAATCTCCTCTACTTCCGAGCCGGATCGGCCTCCCGCGCATCGGCTGTGCTGACCGATGCCCTCGACCGCCTCACCGATCTCGACTGGCGAGACGAGATCGTGTCCCTGCTCGCGCTGTTCCAGTCAGGCGCGGGAGAGCTGCGAGCCGTCGCCGCCGCGGGGCGACGGGTCACGAACCGGGAGGATGCCCGTCCGCGGACGGTGGTGCACACCCTCGTCTACTCGAGCGTCGCCAACGTGATGCTCGGCAGGTTCGCAGAGGCGGAGCGCGAGGTGCGGACCGGCCTCCAGCTCGTGCCTGGCGTCAGGGAAGAGCTCCCGCTCAGCGGGGAGATGCTGCGCATCAATGGCGTCCTGGCCGACGCGTATGCCGGGCGGTTGGCTCGTGCCGTGGAGCTGGGGCTCCTCGGCCGCCAGGCGGCGCTCAGTGCCGGGGCGGCCGAGGTCGCGGCGATGTGGGGCATGAACCTCGCCGAGTGCCAGATGCTGGCCGGGGATATCCAGGCTGCCCTGCGGACGATGCAGGAGGCGCTCGCGGCGATCCGGGATCGGGATCCGTTCGGCGTGCATGGGATCGCGGCGGGAGTGGCCTCGGTCTGCGCGTCCTGGCTCGGTCGCCACGAGGTGGCGTGGGCGCTGCGGCAGGAGATTCTGGACCTTGGCCTGGCTCGCGACGCCAGGTCCCGAATCTGGCTCGACCGCGCTTCCGTCTGGACGGTGTGGAACGATGACGGCGCCCGATCGGCGGCAATCCGTGCGATCGCGGCCGGTCGGCGCGCCGTGGGCGATACGCACCTCGTCTGGGGCGCCTGGCTGTTCCACGACGCGGCCCGGCTCGGGCTGGCGAGGCCGGCTGCCGACCGCCTCGCGGTGCTCGCCAGGCGGATCGAGGGCGACCTCGTCCCGACCATGGCACATCACGCAGTGGCCCTGGCGAATGGCGACGCCATCGCGCTCGACCGCGCAGCTTCAGCCTTCGAACAGCTGGGCAACCCCTTGCTCGCCGCGGAGGCCGCCGGGCAGGCCCACAACGCCTTCCTGGCCAACGGCCGCCAGCGGCTCGCGCGGATCGCTGCATCGCGTTCCGCCATGCTGGCCGCTCGCTGCCCAGACGTCGTGACTCCCGCCCTTGCCGAGCTGTCACCGGTCGCGCTGACCCCACGGGAGCTGGAGATCGCGCGCCTGGCGGCCGCTGGCCTCCCGTCCCGGACGCTCGCCGATCGCCTGGGGATCTCGGTGCGGACGGTCGACAACCACCTCGGGACGATCTACAGCAAGCTGGGCGTCGCCACGCGCACCGACCTTCCGTCGGTGCTCGGTGTCACCGCCCTGGGAGCCGGCACGACTCGGCAGCAGGTCGAGTAGGTAATTGCCTACTCATGACAGGGCCAGATCGGGATGGCGTGCTGGCAGGACGCGGCCAACGGCCGCACTGCGCAGTGGAGGAACCGATGACGAGTGCCCATTTGACGATCAATCGTAACGGGCGGATCGCCCTGATCCTGGCGGCCGCACTGCTGGCCGCCACGGCTGCCCCCGCACGGGCAGACGACACGGGCGCGGTGGTGGGAACCGTCAGCGCCGCCGTCCAGGCGCCATGCATCACCATCGGGGCGAGCGCGCTCGACTTTGGGACGAACGCCTTCAGTCCCACTGACGCCTGGTCGTCCGGCGTCGGCCTGGTGGATGGCGGCGAGGAGTTCCTCTACCCGCTCACCAACTGCGGCGATTCCGAGCAGACGATCCTCGCCCGCGGAACCGATGCCAGCAGCACGGCCTCGAGCGCCGTTTGGACGCTGATCCGCGCAGACCCCGACGTGATCCCGGTCAGCCCGTGCGTCGACGGGGCCAATGCGTACTGGATGTTCACCCAGGTCGAGGATCCGGCGAACCCGGGATCGGGAACCCAGGAGTTCCTCGCCAGCGACGTCGACGTGGCGCTGCCGCACGCCGGACGCGACGAGGATCCGGTGCCCGCGGGCGAGTCGCGGAACGTGCTGGATGTCATCTTCATGCCGTGTGTCGGGAGCGATGGAGCGGGGGAGCCGTTCGAGCTCACGATCATGTACACCGCCGTCGTCGGCTGAACGGTGCGACCATTCCTGGTTGCCCTGGCGCTCGCGTTGGGCCTCGCGGCCGTGGGCGCGGGGTCCACGGCGGCGAACCGAGGCGTCGCCCTGGACGTCGGCGCCATCAGCATCGGCGAGCCATTGGTCGGCGGTAGCGCGTACTCGCTGCCTCCCATCGGTGTCCGCAACCCCGGCACCGAGGCGGGCGCCTATGCCATGGCCATCAGCGGGGTGCGGGGGATGACCGTGCCGGACGAAGCCTGGTTCGTCTTCGAGCCGGATCGGTTCGAGCTTCAGCCGGGGCAGACGCAGAGCGTCGCAGTCCAGCTGCTCCTGCCACGGGACACGCGCCCATCCGTGTACGCGGGACTGCTGGTCGCGCAGCTCTCCGCCGGCGACGAGGGGGCGCGCGTGGGAGCCGCCGCAGCCGCCAGGATCAGCTTCGAGGTCCGTGCGAACGACGTGCTCCAGGTGGTAGGGACCGCCATCGGCGACTTCGTCTCTGCCTACTGGCCCTGGTCGGTGGCCGTGCCCGGAGTCGTCGTAGCGTTCGTGGGACTCCTGGTCATCGGCCGCACGCTGTCACGACGGTACTCGATCAGGCTGGAGCGGCGTGCATGAGGGGCGCCGCCGGATTGCTGGCGGCCTTGGCGCTGGCTGTCTCGGCCGGGTCGGCGCTCGCGGCCGAGGAGGGGCTGAACGCAAGGGTTCGCGCCAACCCGCTGCGGGCCGTGCTCCAGCTTGAGACAGGGCAGGCTAACGCCGGGATAGACGTCCAGGCCACCGCGACGCTGGCCAACATCGGTCAGGTGACCCTGCGCGATGCGCTGCTGCGCCTCCGGGTGGACGCTGCGATCTCGGTGCACCCGTCCCGTCCGCGAGGCATGGCCAGGCTGACCGCAGGGCGCACCGTGGTGGTGCAGTGGCGCGTGTGCCCAACCGAGCCGGGGAATTACGTGCTCTTCATCGAGGCCACCGCCGCCGGGGCGGATGGCAGCATCTACGTCGCCGAGTCCCCGGCCGTCGTCCTCGAGGTGCATGGACAAGCTGCGCAGCGGTGTCGGGGCGGCCGGCCCGGCCCGGTGCAGGGCGCCCCGGCCGGCCCATGAAGTGGCGCCACATCAGCCGCGGAGAGGGCCAGACCTTCAGCCTGACCCTCCGCTACACCGCGGTGAGCTCGCCATAGGGCGTTTCGAGCACCGCTGAGTAGTGCCCTACTCATGACCGATGGCCCAGCCCGTGGCTTGCTCAACGGCACCGACCCTATTGCGCCGGCTGATGCCGATGGATCCCAGTAAGGAGTACGCGATGTTCAATCCGGCACACTGGGCACAGGCGCGGAGCGGAGGTGGGGGACCGATGCGCCTCATCCGCCGACTGGTGCTCCTTGCCTTTGCCGTCCTCCAGCTGATCCTCGTCGCCCGGATCCTGCTGGACCTGGGCGTGATCCCGGTCGACGGCACGATCGCCGATTACGTCGTGCCGCTGAGCGACGCGCTGGCCGCACCGGTGGCAGGCCTGGGCGATGGGCTGGGCGGCCTGTTCGGCGGTGGTGCGGTGCCGGGCATCGGTCCGATCGCCGGCGATGGGGTGAACCCGGTGATGCTCGCCGCCCTTGCCGGCTGGACGATCGTCGAGGGCCTGGTCCTGCGCGTGGTGACGAAGTTCGCGGCAGTCTGATTGAGGAGGGACCCATGGCCGATGAGCAGGCCACTCTCGACGATGCCACCGCTCGCCTGCTGGAATCCGCGGTGGCGATGGGGATCGAGATCGATCGGGACGAGGCCGAGCGCTGGATCGCGGCGATGTCTGCAGAGTCGTCCGGCAGCGTGACGGTGGACGTCGGCACCGGCGTCTATGGCCATCGCGTGACCATGGCGGACCATGACGCCGCCGACCTGGATCGCTTTCGGCGCATGGCGGCGGTCGTGGGCTTCGAGGACCGCCCGCCGCAGGTGACGACCGCCCTGGCCCTTTCCGGCTCCGCTGCGCAGGGCCGCATCCAGCGGTTTCCCGCCGACGCCGACTTCTTCGAACGCATCCACATTCGCGCCGCGACCCGCGACGAGGCCTGCGCGATCCTGGCCGACGTCATCCGCGACAAGGCGTTGGCCACGCTGCGCGGGGACGGACATCGGCTTCAGGAGGTGAAGTTCGGGACGTGGCCAGAGGACGCCATGCTGGACGACGCGGCCGTCAAGCAGGGACAGCCGGTCACCTGGGCGCCGCGGCAGGTCGAGGGGGGAGCCATCCCCTACCAGCGGCAGGACGGCGCCTCGGCGCAGCTGAGCTGGGGTGACGCTGCCCACGACCCCGGCTGGTGCAAGCTCGACTGGGTGATCGCCGACCCGCAGAACCGTGGGCTGGCCAACGCGTCGAACGTCCTGGACCCGACCTGGGAGGCGCCCGACGGCACGATCACGCCGCTCGACGGATTCCTGGACCCGTATTTCCAGGAGGTCTACCTCGAGACCGAGTCGATCCCCCTGTTCTCGAAGCTCGTCAAGGAGATGGGCGCCGACTCGGTGGCCGACTACGTCGAACGCCTGACAGATGAGGTCTACAAGTACACGGTCAAGGAGCCGAACTACGGCAAGGCTGCACGGCGGATGTACAACATCTTCCGCCTCACCGGCCGCTACCCCGAGGCTGCCTATATTCGCGAGCTGTTCGACGAGCCGGTGACCGCCCTCTACCAGCTTGCCGCGTTGCTGCGCACGGTTGATGAGGCCGCTTCCTCCGGAGACGCCTTCGAGACGGATGCGATGGTCGCCCAGGTCGACCAGCTGATCATGTCCGCCATTGCCGCGCTCGAGGGACGCGCCGAGGCCGAGATGGTGCGTCGACTCCTCCGCCTGCGGGACACGGTGAGCCATCGCGCCGACGCTGCGGCGCGGGCAACCGACATCGCCGGCGCGCGCGACGACGCCATGCGGGCCGTAAACGAGTACTTCGAACGCGTGCTCCGCGCCGTGCCCAGCATCCAGAGCTACCTGGAGAGCGTGGCGGCGACGCGCAAGGCGCCGACAGCGACATGACCCGCACGCCGCTGACCCCGGTATGGGGGATCGCTAGCGTCTCGGGCGACGGCAACCGGATGGCGGTTACGATTCGGGATGACTGTGGGTAGCAGCCCGACAACCGACCTGCCGCAGGACCCCGCCGACCGAGCGCCGCAGCCCAGGCCCGACCGAGCGCCGCCGGTCTCGGACGCGGTGCTCTCCGTCCCGGAGCACGGGCTCGAGCCCCGGGCCCAGGAACCCAGGCGGGTGGTCATCATCGGTGCCGGCATGGCCGGCCTGGTGGCCGGCCACGAGCTGAAGCGCCAGGGGCACGACGTTGTGCTGCTCGAGGCCCAGAACCGGGTTGGCGGGCGTGTCCACACGCTGCGCTCGTTCGGTCCGGGCCTGTACGCCGAAGCCGGCGCCATGCGCCTGCCGCGTGCGCACGACCTCACGTTGCGCTACTGCCACGAGTTCGACCTGCCGCTGCGGCCGTTCGTCATGGGCAATCCCAGGGGCCTGGTCTACGTCGGAGGCGTGCGGACGACGATCGAAGAGGCGAACGCGGACCCTTCGCGGCTGGCCTTCAACCTCGCCGACGTGGAGCGCGGGCACACCGCCGACGAACTATGGGAAGACGCCATCGGCGAGCTGCGTGACATGGTCGACCGCGAGGGCGACGCCGCGTGGGAGGGCATCGTTCGTGACTACGATCGGTTCTCGCTCTACGATTACCTCCGCTCGCGCGGCTGGTCGAGCGGTGCGATCGAGTACTTCGGGGTGATGAACTTCCTCGAGTCCGATCTGCACAACGCGTTCGTCGAGGTGCTGCGCGAGGAGCTCGGCGGCGCCTACCTCGACATGGTCGAGATCGCCGGCGGCATGGATCGCCTGCCCCATGCGTTCTACGCCCAGCTGCGTCGCCAGATCTGGCTGGGGACCGAGGTGTTCGCCATCGACCAGGATCCGGCATCGGTCACCGTCCACTACAAGACCGAGGCCGGCCGCTTCAGCGTCACCGCCGACTACGCCGTGTGCACCATCCCGTTCTCCGTCCTGCGCCACGTCGAGATCCTGGCGCCGTTCTCGCGTGAGAAGCAGCGCGCCATCCGGCAGCTGAACTACCACGCCTCGACCAAGATCCTGTTCCAGGTCCGGGACCGGATCTGGGAGGCCGAAGACGGCATCTTCGGCGGCGCAACGGTCACCGACCTCCCGATCCGGCGCATGAACTACCCGACGCCCGATCCGGAGATCCAGCGAGGCGTCCTGCTGGCCTCGTACACCTGGGGCCAGGACGCGTTGCAGTGGGGCGCCATGGACCCTGAGACGCGCCTCGAGGAGGCGCTGGATGACGTGGCGCGCATCCATCCCCGGATCCGCGAGGTGTTCGAGGTCGGGGATTCGTACGCCTGGTACGGAGACCGATGGGCGCGCGGCGCCTTCGCGATGTTCGCCCCCGAGCAGCAGACCGAGCTCCATGCCGATATCGTCAAGCCTGAGGGCAGGGTCCTCTTCGCCGGGGAGCACTGCTCCCTGTACCACGCCTGGATCCAGGGCGCGCTGGAGTCCGGGATCCGCGCCGCGCGCCAGATCCATGAGGCGACAGGAGCCGTTCCGGCAGCCAGTGAGTAGCGTGCTACTCATGACGGCCGGGCGCCGGCGTGCGTTGCTTGCCGCATGCGCCTGTCTGCCACGGGACCGGGGGTCGCCATCGCGACGCTGCTGCTTGCCGGCTGCGCGGCGGCGCCACCATCGGCGGCGCCATCCGCTTCGGTAGCTGCGGACGCGTCCGGAGCGCCGCCGTCCGCGGCGCAGCAGCGTGCGTCGCCATCGTTCGCCGCGACGTCCAGTTCGGGCGCGTCGCCCGCCGATGAGGGCGAACGCGCCACCGGATCGGCGACCATCCGCGTCGATGGCACGCCATACGAGCTGGAAGTCGCGGTCTGCGGCTGGCAGGGCGGTGGCCCCAGCAGCCCGCTCCAGGCGGAGCCCGATAGCCAAGCGAGCTTCCGGGTGATCGCCGTTCAACGTGTCGGGGGCGGCATGATCGCGTTCGAGCTCGACTGGAGCGCGCCGGCCGGGAACATCGACGTCAGCGTCCTGCGGATTGATCCAGAGGACGCCGCGTCCGGCTTCCACTACTTCAACGACCGCCAGGTCACCGACCTGATCGAGGTCGACGGCGGCCGCGCCGAGGCGGTCGAGCCGCTGACCGTCTTCGACTCGTCGAACATCACCACGGCCGCCCGCCACCGGCTGGAGCTCGTGATCGTCTGCGACTCGTTCGGCGGCACGGTGGCAGGTGCCGCGCCCATCATTGCGGAGATCACCGGCATCCCCCTCGCCACTCGGGACGTCGGCCAGGTCATGCTCAATGGTGAGTCGCACGACGTCGAGCTCAGCACCTGTGCCCGCAGCGCCGATGGTGTCGAGCTGGAAGCGGAATCGACCGATGGCTCCATCACCCTGACCCTATCCGCCAGGCCGGGGTTCACCTTCCTCGTCTTCAGCCTGGAAGGTCGCGTCCTCACCACA
>Ga0299913_10005924_pt1 | contig 10522 bp, 9 predicted proteins | sample RVTome_9_FD_201360 | JGI IMG/M metagenome (GOLD analysis project Ga0299913, IMG submission 201360) | Soil microbial communities from uranium-contaminated site in the Upper Colorado River Basin, Wyoming, United States - RVT155D38 (version 2) ... | reverse complement strand
CGCGACCGACTTCGGCAGGTAGCGGTAGGCGGCACCGTCGGAGAACAGTGCGCCGATGCGAGGCACGATGTGGCCGAAGTACAACGAGTGGCCCCACCGCAGCACCCGGTTCGATGGCGCGGACACCTCGAGCAGCGCGATCCGGCCGTTCGGACGCACGACCCGGGCGAGCGACGCGAGGAACGGCTCGAGCGCGACGAAGTTCCGCAGCGCGAAGCCACATGTCGCTCCGTCCACCGAGGCATCCGGTATCGGGAGGCGAAGCGCGTCGGCCTGCACCAACGGCACGGTGGTGTGCGCCGCCGCCAGCATGCCGAACGACAGGTCGACTCCGACGGGCGGGTACCCCGCGCGAGTGAGCTCGTCACACAGGTCGCCCGTTCCGCAGGCCAGGTCGAGGACCGTCGCGCCAGGGGCGAGCGAGAGGGCGCGCACCGTGCGCCGCCGCCAGCCCACGTCCATGCGGAACGTCATGATGCGGTTCACGAGGTCGTATCGAGGCGCTATCGCGTCGAACATCGCCCGCACCGCGCGAACCTTCTCGTCGCCCTGCGGCAGCGGTGCGGCGTCGACCTTCGGCATCCCGAAAGACGTTACGAGCGCGGTTCGCACACCGCGAAGTCGGGAGCCAGGCCCCGCAGTGCCAGGGTGCCCGCGTCCGTCCAGCTCGCGGCCTCGTCACCCGCCACCGCCACCGCTGCCTTCGACGCGAGCACCCGCCGCGGCCGGGTCTTGGCGGCATCGCTCAGGCGCGCGGCCTCGTTCACCGGCTGCCCGATCACCGTGTACTCCAGGCGTTGCTCGGCTCCGACGTTTCCCGCGACCGCCTCGCCCGAGGACACGCCGATGCCGGCGTCGAGGAAGCTCAACCCTCGAGCAATGCTTCGCGCTGCCCGCAACGCGTGCGTGGCGTGATCCGGCTGTTCGATTGGCGCGCCGAAGACGCACAGCGCGCCGTCTCCCTCGAACTTGTTCACCCATCCACCCTCGGCGTCCACGCACGAGACGACGACCGCGAAGAACTGGTTCAGCAGCGCGACGACCTCCGGCGCCGAGCGCTCGCGTGCCATTACCGTCGAGCCGATGATGTCGACGAACAACGCCGACACCTCGCGCGTCTCGCCGCCCAGAGCGGCACCTTCCTGCAACGCCCGCTGGGCGACGTCGAGACCGACGTGCCGTCCGAACAGATCGGCGAGGCGCTCGCGTTCCCGCAAGCCGGCCGCCATCTCGTTGAAGCCTCGCTGGAGAGCGCCCACCTCCCCGGTGTCATCGACGCGCAGCGTCGTTGCGAGATCTCCCGACGCGACGCGCTGCAGCGCGGTTCGGACGCCGCGCAGCGGCTCGCCGATCGAGCGTCCCGCGGCACCGGTGAGCAGCAGCCCGCTGATGAACCCAGCGGCGGCGAGAAACGCCATCGGCACGGTGACCGGGAGGTCGGGGTCGGGGGCGACGAGGGGCGTGATGACGATCATGGCCAGCGGGACACCGGAACCGACGAACCACGCCAGCAGGAGGCGAGGTCCGACCCCCAGCGTTGACAACGGGTTCGTGTCTGATTGCGCGAGTGCGATCGCGAGGACGGGCCGCAGGATCCGCTCGGCCAGCAGGTAGCCGATCGCCGCGGCGAACCACCCGCCTTGCAGCACGCCGACGATCGTGAACACCGGTTTCGGGTCCGGGGAGAACTGCTGCCCACCAGCGGTGGCGACCGCGGCGAGGATCCAGAACGGGAGCTGAAACAGCGCGATGCGTCTTGGCAGCGTGAGCACGAGCCTGCACTCGTCGGGTGATGGTGCGCGTCCGAGGTCGACCCACCGGAGCGGAGGCAGGAGGACCTGCCGGGCGAGACGCAAGCCGATGAGGCCGAGAAGGCTGAGGCCGGCCAAGAAGATGGCGGCCGTGATGAAGGTCTGCTCGAGGCGGGACGTTCCCGGTGCGAGTTCGGCCGCGAGGACGAGGTACGTCGTGACGACGGCTCCGGCGATGGCGTTGGCGAGCAACACGCGGGCGATGATCGAACGCTCGAGCGCCCGAGCATCGAGCCCGAAGGCCTCGCGCGCCTCCATACGGCTCGGGACCGTATCGTCATTGCCGTGGCCGAAGGGCAACCGCACTTCAGGATCGCCGGCATCCCCATTCGCATCGAGTGGTCGTTCTGGCTGATCGCCGTCTTCCTCGGCTACGGCGCGCGTACGGGCTGGCTGCTGGCGGCCTGGGTGGTGATCGTGCTCGTCTCGATCCTCGTGCACGAGCTGGGACACGCCGTGGCGCTCCGGGTGTACCACCAGCGCCCGCGCGTCGTTCTCCACGCCTTCGGCGGGCTGACGTACGGCAGCTCGGCCTACCGGTCACGCACGCAGTCGATCGTGGTGAGCGCGGCCGGACCGTTGACCGCGATCGTCGTTCTCGGGCTCCCGGCCTACGCGTACCTGCAGACCTTCACCCGCTTCGACCAATTCTTCGACTACGACAGATACGTCATCGTGCACGACCTCGCATGGGTGAACATCTCGTGGTCGATCGTGAACCTGCTTCCGATCCTCCCGCTCGACGGCGGCAACATCGCCGCGGCGGTGTTCGGTCAGCGGGCGGCCCGGCTGACCTCGATGGTCGTCGCATTCGCGGCAGCGGCGTACTTCTTCCAGCAGCAGAACCAGTTCGCCGGCTTCTTCCTGATGATGTTCGCGATCATGAACTTCGCGTCGTACCAGCAGGAGAAGGCGGGCCAGGCGCCGACCGTGCCGGCACCGCCCCCGCAATCGCGAGCGCGGTTCGCGACACTCCACGTGCCTCGCCCGGCCGTGGGCGCCTCAGGCGGCGACCTGTTCCTGAGAGGGTCGCAGGCGCTGGCCGAGGGCCGCACCGCCGAGGGGCTCGATGCCCTCGCGTCGGCGTATGCCGCTCGACCATCGGGCCCGTCGAGCCTCTTTCCCGCCCAGCAACTCGCGCGGGCAGGCCAAGCCGCCGCGCTGGCGGCGCGGTTGCTCGCGCCGAAGGGCGCCGGCCCCGAGGCGGCGTCGAACCTCCAGAGCCATCTGCACTACGCCGACTGTTTTCGAGAGTCAGCCGACGTCGGCGCGCTCGTCTACGCCGACGGCCGCGCCAACCGCGCCCAGACGGCGTTCGAGATCGCATGCGCCACGGCGCGAACCGGCGACAACGACCGGTCGATGGAATGGATCGAGCGCGCGATCGACGACGGCTTCCAGGCGGGTGCGCTCCTCGACGGTGAGCCCGATCTCGCGCCGCTGCGCATCCGCCCCGACTGGCCGGCCACGCGCTCCCGTGTGACCTAACTCGCGCTGCTCGCGGTCTCCTTTGCCCACCGGTAGTCGGCCTTGCCAGCGGGGGAGCGGACGACGGTGTCGACGAAGATGAAGTCTTTCGGCAGCTTGTAGCGAGCGACGTGCTTCGCACATTCGTCGCGCAGCGACTGCTCGGTGTCGCCGCCGCCGGCGACCCCCTCCCGCAGCTGCACGATGGCGACGACCTCTTGGCCCCACTGCTCGCTCGAGCGGCCGACCACCACCGCGTCGTACACGTCGGGATGATGGCCGAGGGCGGCCTCGACCTCCTCCGCGAAGATCTTCTCCCCGCCGGAGTTGATCGTGACCGAGTCGCGGCCGAGCATCTCAACGGTGCCGTCCGCTCGCTGACGGCCGCGGTCACCGGGAACCGAGTAGCGAACCCCGTCGATCACGGGGAACGTCCGGGCGCTCTTCTCGGGGTCGCCGAGATACCCGAGCGGCACGAGGCCGCGCATCGCGACCCAGCCGACTTCCTCGGCGCCCGGTTCCAGTATCCGAGTGAGGTCTTCGCTCACGATGCATGTGCCGGGCCCCGGCGTGAACGTGCCCGTCGTGACGTCGCTGCCCGCGGTCGTGATCTGCGTCATCTGCCCGCCGCCCTCGGACGAGCCCATGCCGTCGAGGATCATCGCGTGTGGCACCGCCGCCAGGAACCGCTCCTTCAGCGTGGAGTTCAGCGCGGCGCCGCCAGAAAGGATGATGAACAGCGACGAGAGGTCGTACGAGCCGGCTTCCATCTCGTCGAGGATCGGGCGGCCGAACGCGTCGCCGACGATCTGCAGGAACGAGATCTTCTCCCGCTCGACGATCGAGAGGATGTCCTTCGGATCGAGCCGGCGGACCTCGTCCTGGATGACGACGGTGTTACCGCCGTTCATCGCGAGCATCGCGATCCAATGTCCCGCGCCATGCATGAACGGAGCCGCCGGAAGCACGCGCATCGACCCGCCCTTCGCAGTCTCGACCGCCGCGTCCAGGGACTCGTGTGGCGTTCCGGCGAGCGCCCCGCCCATCACCGACAGGAAGATGTCGTGCTGGCGCCACAGCACGCCCTTGGGCATGCCCGTCGTGCCGCCGGTGAACAGGATGTAGAGGTCGTCGGGCGACCACTGCGAGGCGCAGGCCGGCAGACCTGGCGACGCGGCTGCAAGCGCGTCCTCGTACCAGCGGGCGCCCGGCAGCAGGTCGTTGCCGGACTCGTCGGCGACTTGAAGCAGGACCGTCAAGTCCGGCAGGTCGGGGAGCACCTCGGCCAGCGTCGGCGCGAACTGCGAGTGGTACACGATCGCTCTGGTCCCGCTGTTGTCGAGGAGATAGCGCAGCTCCTCGGCGACGTACCGGTAGTTGACGTTCACCGGACCGAGGCGCGCCTTGAAAGCGCCGAGCATCGACTCGAGGTACTCATTGCCGTTGTAGCAGTAGATCGCGAGGTGGTCTTCGTGGGACTCGTGGCCGGCGAGCCCCGACCGCCCCTCGGGGCGAGCGCCCAGCCCCGCATCACCGAGGACGTTGGCCAGCCGCCGGGTGCGGTCGGTGATGTCCGCCCACGACAGTCGACGGTCGCGGAAGACGATGCACTCCCGGTCGGGGATGGCAGCGGCGATCGCCTCGTGCACTTGTGCGAGGTTGAAGTCCATGAGCTGCCGAAGCTAGGCGGCGGAACCTAGTTGGTGCAGGTCGTGCCGTCGGGGGGCAGCGTGAGGTCGAGGAAGTACGCCGCTCCCGCCTCTTCGGTGCACTCGCTGCTGCCGAAGGTGGTGTGCCCGTTGCCCTCGAAGGTGAGGAGGCGGCCGTTCTGCAGCGTGTCCGCCACCCTGACGGCTTGCTCGTACGGCGTGGCGGCGTCGCCGGTGGTTCCGATCACGAGGATCGGCGGCGCGCCGGGAGCAGTGACCGGCCCCGCGATGTTCTTCACCGGCGCCGGCCAGAACGCGCAAGGAAGGAGCTCGTTGGCGATGGCGCCGCCGAAGCGCGGCGACAGCGCCTCGAGCTCATCGGCGAATGCCTGGTACTCGGCCGCTCCGACGGGATGAGGCGAGTCGATGCACTCGACCGCGGCGTACAGCGTGTACTTCGCCGAGGTCTCGTACGCGGCGGAGAGCCGCAACATGCTCGAGCCGTCGCCGTTCAGTGCCTCGGCGAGCGCGTCGTAGAAGACCGGCACGGCCTCGGGGGTGTACGTCGGGACGAGGGCGGCGGTGGCCATCTCGGACGGGCCGAGCTCCTCTCCACTGGCTCCGGGAATCGGATCGGACTCGACGCGCCGCGCGACCTCGTCGTACGCCGCGGCCGCGCCTCCCGGTGGGCAGTCCGGTCGGCCTGCGGGACACCCATCCAACACCGCGCCGATCTGCTTCTCGAAGGCGATCGTCTGCTGACGAAGGAACGTGCGGAAGTCCTGCGCGGGATCCACGACCCCGTCGAGCACGATCGCCCGCGCCTCCCGCGGAAACAGCTCGGCGAACCGCAACCCGAGCAGCGTGCCGTACGAGAACCCGAGGAAGTTGATCTGCTCCTCGCCGAGGGCCTTTCGGATCGTGTTCATGTCGCGCACGACGTCGTCCGTGCCGACGTGCGGAAGGAGGTGTCCGTCATTGACCCGACAGTCCTCGGCGACGGCCTGGGCGGCCGCTTCGAGCGCGGCCTGCTCCTCGACGGAATCCGGCGACGAGTCGACGTGCCGGAACACAGGAACCGTGTCCTCGCCGCACGACAGCGGTGTGCTCTTGCCGACGCCGCGCGGGTCGAAGCCGACGATGTCGAAGTGGTCGAGGATGTCGCTGGGGAAGTTCGTGCTGCGCGCCACGAGCGCGAGCCCTGATGCACCGGGCCCGCCCGGGTTCACCAGCAGTGCGCCGATGCGGTCGCTCGGACGGCGGGCCGGCAGCCGGTTGAGTGACAGCTCGATCGTCGGACCCGCGGGATCGGCGTAGTCGAGGGGCACGATGAGCGTGGCGCACTCGAGCCGCGATCCGCAGCTCTCCCACACGATCGGCTCGGGAACGAACTCGGCCGGGCCGCCCGCCGGGGACGACGGAGGAGTGGTTGACGTCGCCGGCGCGGTCGTCGTCGTGGTGGTGGTCGCTCGTCGCGATGCCGCCGCCTCTCCGCCCACGGCCGCGCACGCCGTGCACAGCAGCGACGCCGTTCCGAGCAGCGACACGAGCAGCGCGGTGAGGCGGCGACGGTGCACCGGCCGATGGTAGGAGCGGGCTCCCTTGTATGGTGCCGCGCCATGAACGGGATTCAGTTCGGATGCTTCATCCCGCAGGGCTGGAAGATGGAGCTCGCCGGCATCTCGGGGGCGGAGGCCAAGTGGGCCAAGTCCGTGGAGATCGCGGTGCTGGCCGAAGAGCTTGGCTACGACTCGGTCTGGGTGTACGACCACTTCCACAACGTGCCGGTGCCCGCTCACGAGGCCGTCTTCGAATGCTGGACGGTGATGGCCGCGATCAGCCAGCGGACGAGCCGGGTCCGACTCGGGCAGATGGTGGGCTGCACGCCGTACCGCAACCCTGCGCTGCTCGCCAAGATCACGAGCACCGTCGACGTCATCAGCGGCGGGCGGCTCGACTGGGGCATCGGTGCCGGCTGGTACGACCACGAGTTCCGCGGCTACGGGTACGAGTTCCCGGCGGCCAAGGTGCGGATCGGCATGCTTCGGGAGACGGTCGAGATCGTGAAGGCGATGTGGTCGGAGCCCGACGTCAGCTACGAGGGTCGGCACTACCAACTCGCTGGCGCGCAGTGCGACCCGAAGCCGCTGCAGCGACCTCATCCGCCCATCTGGATCGGCGGCGGCGGTGAGCAGCTCACGCTGCGGGTCGTCGCCCGGCACGCGGACCGATCGAACTTCGGCGGCAAGCCCCACGAGTTCGCCCACAAGTGCGAGGTGCTGAAGCAGCACTGCAAGGACGTCGGGCGCGACTACGACGAGATCATGAAGACGATCTCGAGCGAGGTCTTCCTGCGCGAGACCGAGCAGGAGATCGTCGAGGGCGGCACGCGCTCGTTCTGGGGCGAACCCTTGGAGTCGTGGCGCGCGGGCAACCTCGTCGGCACCCCAGAACAGGTGAGCGAGAAGATCCAGACCTACCTCGATCTCGGCTGCACCGGGTTCATTCCGTGGTGCTCGGACTATCCCGACGACCAGAGCTTGCGGCTCTTCTCCGAAAAGGTGATCCCGAACTTCCGCTGACGGGAGTACAACCTCGGCATGGGGAACTTGGCGGCTGACACCGCGGTCGAGCGGATCGAGGAGCATCGCTACCGCGCCACGCTCAACAAGGACTGGGAGATCTGGGGGCCGATGGGCGGGTACGTCGCGAGCTACGCGCTGCGGGCGATCGCAGAGGAAACTGCGTTCCCGCGGCCGGCGAGCTTCTCCTGCCATTACCTCTCCGTGGCGGCCTTCGAGACGATCGACATCGTCGTCACTCCGCTCCGCGAGTCGCGCGTGGCCGGTTCGTACCGTGCGGAGATCGTGCAGGGTGATCGACGCATCCTCGAAGCCACCGTGTGGGCAATCGCCGAAGGTGTGGAGGGTCTGGAGCACGACGACGCCGTCGCGCCGGACGTCGCCGGGCCGGAGGGGTTGAAGAACATCGGCGAGTACTTCGCCGACGAGCCTGACGACACGGGCCCCCCGTTCCCGTTCTGGAACAACTTCGAGTGCCGTCCGTTCAACTTCCGGAAGGAGTGGCCGCCGCCCGAACCGCTCCCTCCGGTGTGGCAGCAGTGGATCAGGTTCCTGGAGGGCGACTACTCCGATCCGTGGGTCGACGCCTGTCGCGCGTTGGTGCTCGTCGACGTCCAGAGCTGGCCGGCCGCGCACCAGCCGCACGCGTACAAGCGGGAGCCGATCTACGCGCCCAGCCTCGACCTGTACGTCGCGCTGCACCGGGCGACCGCGAGCGACTGGCTGCTCTCCGACGGCCACGCGCCGGTGGGTGAGGGTGGCCTGCTCGGCTGGACCGGCCGGCTCTGGGATGCCGACCGCCGGTTGATCGCGTCAGGCGGCGGCCAGCTCCTGTGCCGCCCGATGAAGACCTAAGGCGTCAAAGCTCATTCGTAGTAGCGGTACACGACTTGCGCGACGCAGCTCGGCTTGGGTGCGCCCTCGACTTCGATCGTCGTGGTGATCGTGGCCTGCACGCCACCCGCGACGTCGTCGACCGTTTCGATCGAGGCGCCGCACCGAACCTTCGAGCCGACGGGCACCGGGGACGGAAACCGGACCTTCTCGCATCCGTAGTTGACGCCCATGCTGATGCCTTCGACCTGCATCATCGTCGGCAGCAAGAACGGTACGAGCGAGAGCGTGAGATAGCCGTGTGCGATCGGACCACCGAACGGCCCGCTCTTCGCGCGTTCGGGGTCGACGTGGATCCACTGGTGATCACCCGTGGCGTCGGCGAACAGGTTGACCTGATCCTGGGTGACCTCGTGCCAGTCGCTGTAGCCGATGTGCTGCCCGACCAGCTCCTTGAGCCCTTGCACGCCTTTGACGGTGATCACTTGAACCAGATCCTTTCGTATTCACGAGACTGCGGATGCAACAGCAGCAACACGAGTGCGACTTCGAACATCAACTCGATGATGTCTCCGGTGGCGAACACGTCGGTCAGCCCGCCGTACGCCAGACGGACGATGAACGGGAACGCGGCGACGAGCAAGCCGAGCCCGTAGCCCCACTTATGTTCGTTCGCGATGCCGTAGCCTGCGCCGATGCCGCCGGCGATGAGCGCCAGGCCGACCGGGCTCAGGAACGCGCCGAACAGCAGGAGCAGGACGGCTTGGGCGTAGAGCAAGAACACGGCGATCTGCAGCGTCTGGGGCTGCGATGGATCGATCCACCGGCGCGTCTGCATGGCTGACAGCATTGCAGGTGTCGTGCTCGGGGCCGGACGCGGTCTTCGGCTCAAGCCGCTGACCAGGCTGCGGCCGAAGGTGCTGTGTCCGGTAGGTGATCGTCCACTGGTGGATCACGCCATCGACCGCTTCGTCGGCGTGACGGATGCGGTCGCAGTCAACGTCCACCATCACCGTTCGATGCTCGAGTCTCACCTCGCCCGGCGCGTGCATGTGTCCATCGAGGCCGACGAACCGCTCGGAACCGCCGGCGCTGTGGGGCACCTGCGGGACTGGATCGATCATCGCCCGGTCGTCGTCGTGAACGGCGACACCTACTGCCCGTCGTCGGTGGCGCCGCTCCTCGACGGCTGGGACGGTGAACGGCTTCGCGTGCTCGTCCCCGCGGGCGAGCAGTTCGGCCCGAGTGCCGAAGTTGCCGGTTGCGCGCTGCCGTGGAAGGAGGTCGTCACGCTCGCGCCGGAGCCGACCGGCCTCTACGAGCGGTCGTGGAGTCGCGCCGCGCAAGAGGGACGGCTCGAGATCGTCGAGCTTCCTGTCGATGCGGTGTGCATCGACTGTGGAACGCCGTCGCAGTACCTCGCGGCGAACCTCCAATGGTCGGGAGGCGAGTCGGTCGTAGGGTCAGGAGCCGTCGTCGAAGGTGAGATCGACCAATGCGTGGTCTGGCCGGGCGCGCACGTCCGTCCGGACGAGCGGCTCACCCGCGCCATCCGCGCCCACGAACACCTGACCGTGCTGGTCCGCTAACTCCGCGAACGGCGATTTGCGGATGGCGACGCTGGCGCGGAGCTGGCCGCAGGCGGCGTCGATGTCGGTGCCGCGGTTGCGGCGGATCGTCGCGTTGATTCCGAGCTCGACGAGCCGGTCGCGAAACGCGCGCACTCCTTCAGCCGAAGTCCCTCGTGTGGGCCATCCGGGCGTGGCGTTGAGCGGGATGAGGTTCACGTGTGCCCGCAACGGCCGGGCATACGCCGCGAGCTCCGCGGCATCGGTGCGCCGGTCGTTCACGCCGTCGATCAACGCCCACTCGAACGACAGCCGCCGGTGCTTCGCCGCGAGATACGCCCGGCACGCCTCGGCAAGTCTCACGAGCGGGTAGCGCCGGTTGATCGGGACCAACCGGTTCCGCAGCGCGTCGTTGGCGGCGTGGAGCGAGACAGCGAGGTTGACCGGGAGTCGTTCGCCGGCCAGGCGCTGGATGCCGGGCGCGATGCCGATCGTCGAGACGGTGATTCGCCGCGCCGAGATGCCGACGTCCGCTTGGAGGCGTTCGATGGCGGGCCAGAGGTTGTCGTAGTTCGCCAGCGGCTCGCCCATGCCCATGAACACGATGTTCG
>Ga0299913_10005923_pt1 | contig 10523 bp, 9 predicted proteins | sample RVTome_9_FD_201360 | JGI IMG/M metagenome (GOLD analysis project Ga0299913, IMG submission 201360) | Soil microbial communities from uranium-contaminated site in the Upper Colorado River Basin, Wyoming, United States - RVT155D38 (version 2) ... | reverse complement strand
AGGGACCGATCGACCGGCACCTCGCGGGTCTCGACCCGCCAGCCGGCGATCTCCGAGGTCCTGGCCACCGGCGGCCCGAAGTCGGGAGCGCCAGGGGTGCTGAAGCCGACGGTGTCGTCCTGCGTGACGACGCGGATGGCGGCGTTGCGGGACGCGTCGAAGTCCTCGAGGTCGATCGAGCCCTCGAGCGGGATGACCCGCGGATTGCCGTTGCGGTCGAACTCGAGCCGGAGGCGCGCCTCCTGGGCGAGCTTGTCGGCGCTGCCCGCGACGCTGCGGCGGAAGTCGTCGTGGATCTGGCGCGTCGTGAGCACGCCGACGATCACGGCGAAGCCGCACAAGATCACGAGCGTCAGGGCCGCGGAGCCGCCGGCCAGGCGCCAGCGGATCGGCAGGCTCCTATACGCGGAGGACGTAGCCCGCGCCGCGGACCGTATGGAGGAGTCGAGGCTCCCCACCGGCTTCCAGCTTCCGTCGAAGGTTGGACACGAAGACCTCGATCGTGTTCGTGATCGAGAACGGGTCGTAGCCCCACACCTCGTCCAGCAGCTTCTGGCGCGAGATCACCAGGCGCTCGTTGCGCATCAGGTACTCGAGCAGCTCGAACTCGCGCTGCGTGAGGTCGATCTGGCGGTCGCCGCGCGTGACCTCGTGGGTGTCGGGGTTGAGCATCAGGTCGCCGACCCGCAGCGGCGCCATCCCGCGCGGCGGGCGACGGCGCAGCAGCGCCCGCAGGCGCGCGAGCAGCTCCTGGCGCTCGAACGGCTTGACGAGGTAGTCGTCGGCGCCGATGTCGAGCCCCTCGACGCGCGACTCGAGCGCGTCGCGCGCCGTGAGGATGAGGATCGGCACGTCGTCGCCGTCCTCGCGCAGGCGGCGCGCCACGTCGATGCCGTCGAGCCGCGGCAGCCCGAGGTCGAGGACGATCAGGTCGGGCAGGAAGGCGTGCGCCTCGTCGAGCGCCTGGACGCCGTCGGCGGCGATCTTGACGTCGTACCCGTCGAGGCGCAGCGAGCGCTGCAGGACGTGGGCGATCTCGGCGTCGTCCTCGACGACGAGCACGCGGACCGGGCGATCGGAGGCTTCCATCGCTGCTGATGGTACGGCGACGCAGGGCGTTTGCGCGAACTGTTCAGGACCGGTTTAGGGTCTGTCCGAGAAGATCCGGTCGTGGCGGGGGTTCTTGGACGGGCCCTTCGGTCGGGAGGAGGCCGATCGCTCGCGTCGAAGGGGAGTCGGCCACATGCCCGCCCGCAAGCCCAAGCCCCGAGCCCGACGTTCCGCGCCGGTGGCCTGGCCCCGCCTGCCGCAGCTCGAGCAGCGCCAGCTCGACCTGATCGGTCTCGGGCTGGTGGCCGCCGCGGTGTTCTTCGCATTCCTGATCTACCTGGAATGGGACGGCGGCGAGGCCGGCGGCTGGGCCGTCGACGGCCTGCGGCGGCTGATCGGCGCGACCCACTACGGCGTTCCGGTGGCGCTGCTGGCCTCGGGGGCGATCCTCGTGCTGCGGCCGATGCTGCCCACCGTACGCCCGTTCCGCTCCGGCGGGCTGTGCCTGTTCGGCGCGCTCGCCCTCGGCCTGGCGGCCGGCACGCTCGGGCTCGGTCCGGGCGGCGACGCCGTCCGCTGGGATCCCGACTGGGTGCGCCCGCGCGGCGGGCTGGTGGGTGAGGGCCTGTACTGGGGCGTCTCGACCGCGCTCGGCGTCGTCGGCGCGCACATCGTCGCCCTGTTCCTGTTCCTGGCCGCGGTGCTGCTGCTCACGGGCGCCTCGATCGCCGGCGTCGTCAAGGCCACCACCGACTCGGTCTCCAGTACGGAGTCGCGCGTGCGCGCCGCCGTGCAGCGGCGCCGCGCGACCGACGAGCTGGCCGCCCTGGAGCGCTCAGAGCCGCGGGTCTCGCGGGGCACGCCGCCGGCCGAGGAGGTCGAGTGGGAGGGCGCCGAGCCCGAGCCCTTCTGGTCGGGCGAGGACCGCTATCCGGAGCTCTACGAGGGGGAGCCGACGGAGGTTGTCCCTGAGCCTGAGCCTGAGCCCGAGCCGGCGCCCGAGGAGCCGCGGCTGGCCGAGGACCCGGAGACCGACGAGCCGGGGGTCACCCGCGCGTCGGCCGAGCTCACGCCGCAGGGCCGTTACCGGCCCGAGGTCACCGAGTCGCCCGACTTCGAGTGGAGCGTCCCCGATCCGGCCTCGCTCAAGCGCTCGTCAGAGGAGGCGGCGCGTCCGGACACCGCCGGGCAGGAGCGGACCGCCGCCCAGCTCGTCGAGGCGCTCGGCCACTTCGGCGTCGAGGCGCGCGTGATCGGCAAGGTCGCCGGCCCGCATATCACCCGCTACGAGCTGCGCCTGGCCCCCGGCATCAAGGTCGGCAAGGTCGCCCAGCTCAAGGACGACCTCGCGTACGCGCTGGCCGCGTCCGACATCCGCATCCTGGCGCCGATCCCGGGCAAGCAGGCCGTCGGCGTCGAGGTCCCCAACGCCCGCCGTCGAATCGTGCACCTCGGCGACGTCCACCAGCCGCCGCCCTCGGACTGGTCGCCGCTCACGGTCTGGCTCGGCAAGGACGTGGCGGGCCGCGCGATCGGCGCCGACCTGGCCAAGATGCCGCACCTGCTGGTGGCGGGCACGACCGGCGCGGGCAAGTCCGGCTGCGTGAACGCGATGCTCTCCTCGATCCTGCTGCGCGCCACGCCGCACGAGGTGCGGATGGTGCTCGTCGACCCCAAGCAGGTCGAGCTCACGCACTACGACTCGATCCCGCACCTGCTCACGCCGGTGATCACGTCGCCGCGCAAGGCCGCCACCGCGCTCCAGAACCTGGTGCGCGAGATGGAGCAGCGCTACTCGTACATGTCGCTCGCCCGCACGCGCACGCTGAGCGACCTGAACGCGGTGCGCGCCCGGCGCGGGGAGGCCGCGCTCCCGTACGTGCTGTGCGTGATCGACGAGCTGGCCGACCTGATGATGGTCGCGCCCGCCGACGTCGAGGACTCGATCATCCGCATCGCCCAGAAGGCGCGCGCGGTCGGGATCCACATGGTGCTGGCCACCCAGTCGCCGCGGGTGGACGTGATCACGGGCATGATCAAGGCCAACGTCCCGTCGCGGATCGCCTTCGCCGTGTCCTCGCAGACGGATTCGCGCGTGATCCTCGACCAGAACGGCGCCGAGACGCTCCTGGGGGCAGGGGACATGCTCTTCTCCCCGGTCGGGTCCTCGCGCCTGCAGCGCATCCAGGGGGCGTTCATCGACGAGTCCGAGATCGACCTCGTCTGCACAGCGTGGCGCAAGCAGGGCGAGCCGGAGTTCCGCGAGGAGCTGCTGGAGGAGGTCGAGGAGGAGGCCGCCCCCGAGTCTGGCGAGGACGGGTTCGATCCCGACGAGGACCCCTTGCTGGCCGATGCGATCCGGCTCGTGGCCGAGATGCAGACCGCCTCGACGTCGATGCTCCAGCGCCGCCTGCGGCTCGGGTACACGCGCGCCGGGCGGCTGATCGACATGCTCGAGCGACGCGGCGTCATCTCGGGCTACGAGGGCTCCAAGCCGCGCCAGGTCCTGATCGGCGAGGGCGAGGTCACGCGCGTGCTCGCGGCGCTCGGCGAGCAGCCCGTGCCGGTGCTCGACGAGGAACCGCCTGAGTAGCCTCTCCTCTGCTCATGCCAGAGATCGGCGAGACGCTGCGCGAGGCGCGGATGCGCCGGCGGATCGACATGACCGAGGTCGAGACGGCGACGAAGATCCGCGGCAAGTACCTCAGGGCGCTCGAGAACGAGGAGTGGGACCTGCTGCCCGGCCCCACGTTCGTCAAGTCGTTCCTGCGCACGTACGCGGAGTACCTGGACCTCGACGCGCGGCTGCTCGTCGAGGAGTACCGGCAGCGCTACGAGCGGCCGTCGACGCAGGATCTCACCCCCTTCACGGCTGCGATGACGCGCCGCAGGAGCGGGCGCCAGCAGCGCCGGCTCGCGGCGCTCGGGCCGGTCGTGGTGGGCGTCTGCGGCGTGCTCCTGCTCCTGGCGGCGCTGTACCTGCTGGGCTCGTGGCCGCTGGACGAGGAGGAGCCGGGCGAACCGAACCGCGTGGGCGAGGCGACGGCGACCCCGTCCCCCTCCGGCGGCGGCTCGGACGAGGACCGCGAGCGGCCGCGTGAGCGCGAACGCGAGCCGCGGCCGGAGCGGGTCCGGCTCCAGCTCGTCGCGACGGCGCCGGTCTACGTGTGCGTCGTCGACGCGACCGGGCGGCAGGTGATCGACGAGGAGACGCTGGGTCCGGACACCGTCACGCGCACGCTCAGGAGCAAGCGGTTCCTGACCAACTTCGGCAACGACAACGTGCAGATGCGCGTGGACGGCAGGACGTATCGCGTGGCTGCCAGCGCCGATCCGATCGGCTACGAGCTGCGGCCGGGCCGGCGGCCGCGCCGGTTGTCGGACGAGCAGCGGCCGGACTGCTCGTCATGAGCGTCCGCACCGGCATCGTGGTCACCGGGACCGAGGTCCTGTCGGGCATCATCCGCGACGACAACGGGCCGTGGCTCGCCGAGCGGCTGCGCGAGCGCGGGCTGACGCTCGCGCACGTCATCGTCGTCGGCGACCGCCGCGAGGACCTCCTCGCGGCGCTCCGGTTCCTCTCGGACGTCGACCTGCTCATCACCACGGGCGGGCTCGGGCCGACCGCCGACGACCTCACGGCCGAGGTCGTCGCCGAGTTCGCCGGGCGGCCGCTGGAGCTGGATCCGGCGCTGGAGGGCCGGATCTGGGACATCGTGGCGCCGATGCTGTCGCGCTGGCCCGACGCCGGCGAGGAGGGGATGCGGGCGGGCGCGCGCAAGCAGGCGCTCGTCCCGCGCGGCGCGACGGTGCTCGAGCCGGTCGGCACCGCTCCCGGGCTGGTGGTGCCGGTCGACGGCGGCCCCTGCGTGCTCGTGCTGCCGGGGCCACCGCGCGAGCTGCAGCCGATGTGGGAGGCCGCACAGTCGGTGCCCGCGGTACGCGACCTCCTGGCGCGGGCGGGGGCGCTGGAGCAGCGGATCATGCGGATGACCGGAGTGCCGGAGTCCGAGCTGGCCCTGATGCTGCGCGAGCTCGAGCCGCCCGCGGAGCTCGAGATCACCACCTGCCTGCGCCGCGGCGAGCTGGAGATCGCGACCGTCTTCGCTCCCTCGGCCGCGGGGTCGTACGGTGCGCTCGAGTCCGCGCTGCTCGAGCGCTTCGGCCGTCACGTGTTCTCGCGCGACGGGGCGACGATCGACGAGATCGTGGCCGGGCTGCTGACGGGGCCGCCGGCGCGGACCGTCGCCGTCGCCGAGTCGTGCACGGGCGGGCTGATGGCGGCGCGGCTGACCGACCGCCCGGGCTCGTCGGCGTACGTGCTGGGGGGCGTGGTGGTGTACTCGAACGAGGCCAAGGTCGCCCACGCGGGCGTCCCGGCGGGCCTGATCGCGGAGTTCGGCGCGGTGTCCACCGAGGTGGCGGCGGCGCTGGCCGACGGCGCGGCCGCGCGCTTCGGTGCGGACGTGGGGATCGGGATCACGGGGATCGCAGGCCCGGGCGGCGGGACGCCCACGAAGCCCGTCGGGACCGTCTGCGTGTCCGTGGCGGGCCCGGACCGCGTCCGCGCCGACCGCACGCTCCGGATCCCCGGGGACCGGGCGTCGGTGCGCGAGCGGACCACGACCGCGGCGTTGCACCTGCTGCGCCGGGCGCTGCTGGGGGAGGAGGCGGCCGGCGCCGAGCGGCCGTCGACGGCCGCGTGACCCCCGCCTGGTCCCGGGCGCCGTCGTCGCGCCCGTCAGGGCCGGCGTCGTCGACCTCGTCCGGCCCGGCGTCGTCGACCTCGTCCGTGCCGGCGTCGTCGACCTCGTCCGTGCCGGCGTCGTCGACCTCGTCCGTGCCGGCGTCGTCGACCTCGTCCGTGCCGGCGTCGTCGACCTCGTCCGGCCCGGCGTCGTCGACCTCGTCCGGCCCGGCGTCGTCGACCTCATCCGGCCCGCCCGCGGACCTGCGCCTCTTCGTGGCGCTCGAGCTGCCGCACGCGGCCCGGGCCGCCCTCGTCGCCTTCCGCGACGCCGCGGCCGATCCGGCGGTCTGGCGGCCGCTCCCGCCGGAGGCGCTGCATCTCACGCTGGCCTTCCTCGGGCGCCGCCCGGCGGGCGACGTCGCGACCATCGAGGGCGTGCTGCGCGAGGCGGCCGGCCCGGCGCCGCGGCTCGCCATGGCGGGCGCGGTGCTGCTCCCGCCGCGCCGCGCCCGGGTCCTCTGCGCTGCGCTCTCGGACCTCGACGGGACGCTCGCCGAGGTCCAGGCGCGCGTGAGCGACGGGCTGGCGGCAGCCGGCGTCTACGTCCCCGAGAAGCGCGCCTTCCGCGCCCACGCGACGGTCGCCCGCCTGCGGCCCCGCGAGCGGGCACCCCGCGCGGTGGAGGCCGCTCCCGAGCCGCTCGAGTTCCACGGCGAGGCGCTCACCCTGTTCGTCTCGCGACTGCACCCGCACGGCGCGCGCTACGAGCCGCTCGTGCGCGCCTCTTTTCACTGATCCGCGCGCTTTTCGTCACGTTCGCGTGTAGCGATCCGTCCGGTCGGCCGTCCATCCTTGCTCTTCACCAGGAACGAGATGCAGAGGAGCACATGAGCACCCACGACGCCAAGGACGCCAAGGCGCGCGACGCTGCCCTCCAAGGCGCGCTTTCGCAGATCGAGCGCCAGTTCGGCAAGGGCACCGTCATGCGCATGGGTGACGAGGGCGCCCAGGTGAAGGTCGAGGCGATCCCCACCGGCGCCCTGTCGCTGGACATCGCGCTCGGCATCGGCGGCTGCCCGCGCGGCCGGATCGTCGAGATCTTCGGCCCGGAGTCGTCCGGCAAGACGACGCTGATCTATCACATCATCGCCGAGGCCCAGAAGCTCGGCGGCGTGTGCGCGTTCATCGACGCCGAGCACGCCATGGACCCGCTGTACGCCAAGAACCTCGGCGTGAACATCGACGAGCTGCTCGTCTCCCAGCCCGACTACGGCGAGCAGGCGCTGGAGATCGCCGACATGCTGGTGCGCTCCGGCGCGGTCGACGTCGTGGCGGTCGACTCGGTGGCGGCGCTCACCCCACGCGCCGAGCTCGAGGGCCAGATGGGCGACCAGACGGTCGGCGTCCAGGCGCGAATGATGTCCCAGGCCATGCGCAAGCTGGCCGGCAACCTGAACCGGACGCAGACCCTCTGCCTGTTCGTCAACCAGATCCGCGAGAAGGTCGGCGTGATGTTCGGCTCGCCGGAGACCCAGCCGGGCGGCCGCGCGCTGAAGTTCTACTCCTCCCAGCGGCTCGACATCCGCCGCATCGAGACCCTCAAGGAGGGCACCGAGGCGATCGGCAACCGGGTCCGCGTGAAGGTGGTCAAGAACAAGGTCGCAGCCCCGTTCCGCCAGGCGGAGTTCGACATCGAGTTCGGCAAGGGCATCTCCAGCGCCGGCTGCATCCTCGACCTCGGGCTCGAGCACGGCGTCGTCTCCAAGTCCGGCTCGTTCTTCTCGTACGGTGACGAGCGGCTCGGCCAGGGCCGCAACAACGCCAAGGCGTACCTGGACGAGCATCTGGACGTCGCCAAGGAGATCGAGTCCAAGGTCTACGAGGTGCTCGGGCTCGGGGACCAGGACCTCGTGCAGCCGATCGAGCGCGACGAGGACGCTCCGCCGGTCCCGGAGATCGCCGCCGCGTAGCGTGCCTTCGCCGGGCCCCGACGAGGACCCCTTCCTCCCCGCCGACGATCGTCGCACGCTCCCGCCGGAGCGCTCGCCCGACCCGGAGGTGCGCCTCCAGCACGCGCGCGACGTCGCCTGGCGGGCGCTCAACCGGCGCGACCACACGGTCGCCGACCTCGCTCGCACGCTCGCCAGGCGGCGCGTCGAGCCGGCGGTGGTCGACGCCGTCGTCGGCGAGCTGTGCGAGCAGGGGTACCTCGACGACGCCCGCTTCGCCCAGCGCTTCGCCGACGACCGCCGGCGGCTCGACGGCTGGGGCGCGGAGCGGATCGAGCGCCGACTGCGGGCGCTCGGCGTCGAGCCCGAGCTGGTCGCCGCCGCCGTGGGCGAGCAGGACCACGCGGCCGAGCTGGACGCTGCGGTCGCGCTCCTGCGCCGGCGCTTCCCCGAGCCGCCCGCGACGCAACGCGACTGCGAGCGCGCGCTCGGGATGCTCGCCCGCAAGGGCTACGAGCTCGAGCTGGCTCACGACGCGATCCGCCGCCATGCGGGCGTCGCGACCCTCGATTGACGACCTGATTGCGCGCGCGAGCCGCCGGTACTACGATCCCGACCAGCGACAGGCCGAGCCACCCACGGCTCGTGAAAACCCAGCAAATCCACAATTTCGACGCGGAAGCAGCAGCTTCAGTGACGACGGCCACCGAGAACCATCCCAGCGGACGATCAGGCACCGCATCCGGGCGGGCGCGCCCGGCAGAACCGACCCAACACCGCATCACAGCCGCCATCTGACGGGGCGGCCTCGCGGTCGCCTTCCTGCTCGTCTCCTCCGCTGATGCCGAGGCAAGGCTCGGCCTGCCGCCTTTCTGAGACTGGTAGCTGAGCTCGCGCCGCCCCTTCGGGACGCGGCGCCGGGGAGAGGAAACGCAATGGAAATCGTGATCGCGGGGGTCGTGGTGGCCCTGGGCCTGGTGGTCGCAGCCGCGCTGGTGGGGAAGCGCACGCGCACACCGGCAGTCGCGACGGACGGGGCGGCGGCGGCGCCGCAGCCCCGCTCCGACGCAGGGGACACGGCCGCTCGCCGCGCAGAGGCCACGCGCCTCGAGCAGCGGCTCCACGGCCGCGAGGAGGCGCTCGACGCGCGGGCGGCCGAGCTGGCCGAGCGCGAGCGCGCCCTGGTCGTCAAGGAGGGCCAGATCGACGAGATCCGGGGCCAGGCGGTCCGTCAGCTCGAGCGCAGCTCCGGCCTACCCGCCTCACAGGCCAAGGCGCTGCTGATGAAGGAGCTCGAGGACCAGGTGCGCCACGAGTCCGCGCGCCGGCTCCGCGCGATCGAGGAGGAGACCAAGCGCGACGCCGAGCGCCGCGTCCGGAACATCCTGTCGGTCGTGATGCAGCGCCTGGCCGCCGGCCACGCCGCCGAGACGACGGTCTCGGTCGTCCAGCTGCAGGCCGACGACATGAAGGGGCGCATCATCGGCCGCGAGGGCCGCAACATCCGCGCGCTCGAGCACCTCACCGGCGTCGACTTCATCATCGACGACACGCCGAACGCGGTCATCCTGTCCGGGTTCGACGGCGTCCGGCGCGAGATCGCCCGCATGACGCTCGAGAAGCTCCTCCAGGACGGTCGCATCCACCCGGCCCGGATCGAGGAGACCTACTACCAGGCGAAGTCCGAGCTCGAGAGCCACATCGCCGAGTCGGGCGAGCAGGCGTGCTTCGACGCGAACGTCCAGGGCCTCGACGCCGATCTCACCAAGATGCTCGGCCGCCTGAAATACCGCACCTCCTACGGCCAGAACGTGCTCGCGCACTCCGTCGAGTGCGCCCACCTGGCCGCGATGATGGCCGCCGAGCTCGGCGCGTCGTCCAAGACCGCCCGCCGCGCCGCGCTGCTGCACGACATCGGCAAGGCGGTCTCGCACGAGGTCGAGGGCCCGCACGCGCTCGTGGGCGGCGACCTCGCGCGCCGCCACGGCGAGACCGAGGCCGTCGCGCACGCGATGGAGGCGCACCACAACGAGGTCGAGCCGCAGACGATCGAGGCCGTGATCGTGCAGGCCGCGGACGCTCTGTCAGGCGCCCGCCCTGGAGCCCGCGGCGAGTCGCTCGAGCAGTACGTCAAGCGCCTGCGCGACCTCGAGCAGATCGCCACTCGCCACGAGGGCGTCGACAAGGTCTACGCGATGCAGGCCGGCCGCGAGATCCGCGTCATGGTCGTGCCGGGCGCACTCGACGACGACGGCGCGGTCCTGCTCTCGCACGAGATCGCCCGCGAGATCGAGCAGGAGCTCGAGTACCCGGGGCAGATCAAGGTCACCGTCATCCGCGAGTCGAGGGCCACTGACTACGCGCGATGAGTTTGTTCCGCCTCCGCCGCGACGCCATGGAGCTCTGGCGCTCCGAGTTGCCGACCCGCTCCCGCTGGTCGGCCGAGCCCGAGGTCCGGCACGCGCCGGACCTCGATCCGTCGGAGGTCGTGATCCCCGAGCGGGTCGGGATGCTCGGCCGTCCGCTGCCCAAGGCCAAGGGCCCGATCACCGGGCTCGACGGCAGCGGCTCGGGCGGCCCGTACCACCACGGCGCGTAGGACCTCGGCGACCCAGCCGGCCTCGAGGCGGACCTGCCGGTCGGTGAACCGCAGCACGCGCCAGCCGAGCACGGTCAACCGTGCGTCGCGGGCGCGGTCGCGCTCGAAGGCGGCGCGCGTGCCGTGATGAGCGTGGCCGTCGGTCTCGACGATCACGCGCTGTTCGGGCCAGCAGAAGTCGACCTGGTGGCCCCCGACGACCGTGTTGACGAGCGGCCGCGGGATGCCGTGTGCC
>Ga0299913_10005922_pt1 | contig 10524 bp, 6 predicted proteins | sample RVTome_9_FD_201360 | JGI IMG/M metagenome (GOLD analysis project Ga0299913, IMG submission 201360) | Soil microbial communities from uranium-contaminated site in the Upper Colorado River Basin, Wyoming, United States - RVT155D38 (version 2) ... | reverse complement strand
CGACACGAGGTGGGCGGCGGCGGCCAGCGCCGCCGACGGGTTCTGGCACGTCTGGACCACCCTCGACCGGGTCGACTCGGTGGTCGAGGGTTCGGAGCGGGCCGGCTGGCGACGCGCCCTGGCCTCGTTCGCCCAGACTCTGGACAGGCAAGCGGCCCGAGACCCTGCGATGACCCTCGCCCGCTATTTCGAGCTCGCCGAGGAGGAGGGCTTCGAGGCCGATCCCCTGCTCTCCCCGGAGACCACGGTCTCGGGAGTGACACTGACCACCCTCCACCAGGCGAAGGGTCTCGAGTTCGAAGTCGTCTTCATAGCCAACGCCGTCGAGGGAGTGTTCCCCGACCTGAGGCGGAGCCGGCGCATGCTCCGCCCCGAGCTCCTCTCCCCCGAGCGCACCGTCGACCCCCACGCCCAGCATCTCTTCCAACTCCAGGAAGAGATGCGTCTCGCCTACACCGCGATGACCAGAGCCCGGCGTCGCGTGGTGTGGACCGCCACCGACGCCGGCATCGATCAGGGCGAGCACCGTCCTTCCCGTTTCCTCCTCGCCGCAGCCGGCAGCTCCCGGGCGCCCGGCCCGCCCTCTGCTCCCGAACGCGACCCGGTGACGATCGGCGAGGCCGAGATCTGGCTGCGTCGGGCCCTGGTCGACCCCTCCGCTCCCGCAGCGCGCCGGCTCGCGGCAGCCAGGCTGCTGGGCAGCCCGCCCGGCCAATGGTGGGACGCCGCCCGCTTCGCCGGGGTCCCGGCGTCTGGCCCCGACTCCCCCATCCTGTCGGAGGGCTTCAGACTCTCCCCGAGCCAGGCCGACGCCTACAAGACCTGTCCCCGTCTCTATGCCCTGGAGCGGAGACTTCGTCTCGGTGACGGCTCTTCGCAGTACGCCCTCTTCGGCAGTCTCATCCACGAGGTGCTGGAGCGGGCGGAGCGAGAGGCGATCGGGACCGGCGAGCTTCACGCCACTCTCGAGACCGTCCTCAGCCACCTGGCCATGGTCTGGGCCCAGGGCGCGAGCTTCGGCAGCGACCAGCTCAACGATGCCTGGCTGGGGAAAGCCGAGGAATTGGTCACCAAGCTCTACGAGAACTGGCCGGGCCGCGGCACCCCCGTTGCTGTCGAGGAGATCGTCGACGCGGTGATCGCCGGGGTGAGCTGGGTGGGAAGGATCGACCGGGTCGAGGAGACCGAAGAGGGCCTCACGGTGGTCGATTACAAGACGAGCTCCACCGCGGCGACCAAGGACGAGGCCGCCGGGTCGCTCCAGCTCGGCTTCTATGCCGCTGCTCTCGGTTCCGGGCGCCCCGTGACCCGGGCGGAGATGTGGTTCCCCAGGGTGAAGACAAGATCGGTGAGCACCCGCAGCCTGGACATGAGCCGCCTCGACGAGGTGAAGGAGCAGATGGCCCAGGTCGCCGTCTCGGTTCGATCCGAGGCCTGGGAGCCCACACCGGGAAGCCATTGCCGGCGATGCCAGTTCCGGCTCTCCTGCCCCGCCTGGCCGGAGGGGAGAGGGGCGTACCTGACATGAGCCGGCTGACCCCGTCCCCGGAGCAGCAGGCGATCCTCGATCTCGGCCTCCGCCCCATCCGAGTGAGAGCCGGAGCCGGCACCGGTAAGACCACGACCGTGGCCCTGGTGATCGCCAACCTGGTACGTCACCATGAGATGGACCCCGAGGAGATCTTGGGGGTCACCTTCACCAACAAGGCCGCGGCCGAGCTCGCCGAGAGAGTTGCCGACTTCATGCCGGACACGATCGACCCCAGCCGCCAGGCCGAGATCCACACCTATCACGGCTTCGCCGCCCAGGTTCTCTCCGAGTTCGGCGCCCTCGCCGGGGTGGACAACAGGGCGAAGGTGATCACCCCCACCTTTGCCCGCCAGCTCATGAGCGACACCTTCCATCATCGGTCCTATGACCACCTCGATATCACCCACACCAGCGATCTCGACAAGACCCGGCGGCTGGGCGACCGGCTCGGCGACCACCTACTCCTGCCCGAGGACCTCGTCGCCGAGGCGCCCGCGGAGCCAGACGACACCTGGGCCAGGCGTTTGGAGATGGCGGAGACCCTGATGGCATTCAACGCCGACAAGAGGAGGCTCCGGGTGGTCGACTACTCGGATCTGGTGACGCTCTCCGCCCGCCTCCTCGCCGATCATCCCGAACTGGCACGGGCGATCAAGGATCGCTATCGGGTGGTGGTCCTCGACGAGTACCAGGACACCAACCCGGCACAGCGGGTCCTGCTCACCACGATCTTCGACGACGGGTTCCCGGTGATCGCGGTGGGCGACGAGGACCAGACCATCTACGAATGGCGGGGGGCATCCGCGGAGAACTTCACCCTCTTCCCGGCCCACTTCCCCGATGCCGACGGGAGTGCGGCCAGACAGAAGGGGCTCCGCCTCAATCGTCGCTCTGCCCAGGGAATCCTCGACATCGCCAACCGGGTCCGGCAGGAGGCGAATCCCGACGCCGATCTCCTCGAGGCGGTGGACCGAGATGCGATGGCCGAGGTGAGCACCTACTGGGCAGGGGACGCCCTCGAGGAGGCGGAGTGGATCGCCCGACGCTTCGAGGAGCTCCACGACATCGGTGAGGCGTGGTCCGACATGGCGGTGCTGTTCCGAAAGAACAAGGACTTCGCCGTGGTGGTGGAGGCCATGGCCCGTCACGAGATCCCCGTGGAGGTGGCCAACATCGGGGGTCTGCTCTCGGTGCCGGAGGTGGCCGAGCTCAGGGCCTGGCTCTCCATCCTGGACAACCCCGAGGACTCACCCTCCCTCGTCCAGATCCTCCTGGGAAGCCGCTATCGCTTGGGGCTCGCCGACCTCGCCCCTCTCACCCGCTGGCTGGCCGCCCAGGAGATGGACGACTCCGAGGACTCCGACGAGCCCACTCCGGTGACCCTGCTCGAGGCAATCGAGATCGCTGACGAGGTCGACGGTCTGAGACCGGACGCGAGAGAGGCGCTGTCCCGCTTCCTCGAGGTCTATCGGGAGGCTTTGGTCGAGGGCCAGGGGCTCACCCTCGTGGAGACGCTTCGTCTCATCCTCGACCGCACGCGGGCCTGGCAGGACATCGAGGCGCTCCCGCCGACCCCGCGTCTGACCGCCCGTCTCAACGTCTACAGGCTTCTCGACGTGGCCGAGGACTGGAGCCCTCTCAGCGGCCGTCCTTCGGTGCGGGCATTCCTCGAGTACCTCGACCTCATGGAGCAGGAGCCGGCCGAGGAGCTCGACTCGGCCCGCCTCTCCGGCGAGGACGCGGTGACCCTGGTGACGGTGCACCGGGCCAAGGGCCTGGAGTGGGAGACCGTGGCGTTGCCCGCCCTCACCAGGGGCAACTTCCCTGCCAAGTCGGGCCAGTTCGAGGATCCGGTCCGCTTCCCAGAGCACCTACCGGTGGAGCTGCGCATCGACGAGACCCTCGGCGATCTCCCCGGTGACGACGAGAACCGCACGGACTATCTCCGCAGCCGGCACGAGCGCCAGGAGTGGCGGGTGGCCTATGTCGCCGTCACCCGGGCGAAGCGCCGGCTCCTCGCCTCGGGGGCCTATTGGTATGGTCTTCCCGAGCCGACGGTCAATCCCTACGACCCCTCGTCTTTGTTCGACCTGATAGCGGAGAGCCCGTTGTGCCGTGACGAGGGCCGCGCCGAGCAAGGCCCGCGGCCCGACCTGCTGCGGCCGCCACTGCCCCAGTCGGGGCCCGACCCGCTCTTTCCCTCGGGTTGGGAGCAGGCGGTCCGGGACGCCATCGTCGACCCGGGCCGGGTGGACGATCTCGCCGAGGAGCTCGGTCTCTCCCGCGCCTACGAGGACACGGTGTCGGATCTGCGGGATCGCCTGTTCGCCATGGAGGACATCGAGGAGGACCCAGCCGAGACGACCGAGACCGTGTCGGTCACCGGGCTGGTCACCTACGCCCAATGCCCCAAGCGGTTCTACTGGACGGCGGTCGACCCGCTGCCCAGGCGGCACAACCCGGCCACCACACGGGGCACCGAGGTCCACCGTCGCATCGAGCTCCATCAGAGAGGCGTAGCGCCCCTCGAGCCGATCAGCGAGGCCGTCTACGACCGCGCCGCCGACGAGTCGGACGACGGCGAGGGGGACCGGCGCCCCGGGAGGGGATTCCAGGCCTATCTGGGCTCCCGCTTCGCCGACGGACGCGCCGCACTGGTGGAGGCCCCGTTCTCCCTGGAGCTCGGTCGCGGCTATCGGGTGAGGGGGCGCATCGACGCCATCTACGCGACAGACGGGTCCTGGGAGGTGGTCGATTTCAAGAGCGGGCGGCCCAACGACGATCCCTCACGGCTCGTGCAGCTGCAGGCCTATGCGTTGGCGGCCCGCGAGGTCGACTTCGGCATCCCCTCTCCGCAGGGACTCGATGTCACCTTCGCCCATCTCGGGGAGGGCCTCGAGGTGCAGACCCATCATGTCGACGGGGCCTGGCTGGAGGAGGCAAGACGCTCGCTCGACTCGCTCGCCGCCGGGATCGAGGCCGAAGAGTGGCCCACCACGCCCGGTGACTGGTGCGGGGGGTGCGACTTCCTGCGCTTCTGCGCGCCGGGGCAGGCCCGGGTCGGGGGATGACGGCTCTCGCCGCCCTGATCGGCTATGCCATCGGTTCCGTCCCGAGTGCGGACGGCCTCGGGCGTCTCGCCGGGGTCCACATGAGACGCGCCGGGTCCCGCAACCCGGGGGCGAACAACGCATTGCGGCTCGGCGGTCCCTCTCTCGCCGCAGCGGTGCTGCTCGCGGAGATCTCCAAGGGAGCAGCCGCGGTCCTGGTCGGGGGGGCCCTGGCTTCGGACCCCGGCGCTGTCATCGGCGGGCTGGGAGCGGTGGCAGGCAACGTCTACAACATCTGGTACCGGGGAAAGGGGGGCAAGGGGCTGGGCATCACCGCCGGCGTCCTGCTCGCCGCGTGGCCGACCGTTCTGGTGCCGGTGGTCCTCGTCATCGGCGCGGCAGCGCTGATCACACGGTCGTCAGGACTCGCCGCCCTCGTCGCGGTCACCGGTCTGCTCTTATTCTCGGCTCTCTGGGCATGGGGCTCCTGGCCCACCGGGTGGGGAGTGGGCGACCCGGCCCTGTTGATCGCTCTGGCTGCGGGGGTCGGGGCTCTCGTCTTCGACAAGCACTGGCGGGACTCCCCCCTCAGCGGACGGCTCCCCCCTCGATCTCGAGGATCAGGGTCACCGGACCGTCATTGACCAACTCGACCTCCATCTGCGCCCCGAAGACGCCCTGGGCCACCGACAGCCCTCGTTTCCGCAACGCCTCGGCCAGCGACTCGAGCACGCCGCGGGCACCCTCCGGGGCGGCAGCCGCCGAAAACGAGGGGCGTCGCCCCTTGGTCACCACTCCGACCAGGGTGAACTGGCTGACCAGGAGGACGGCACCTCCCACGTCGGCCAGCGACAGGTTCATCTTCCCCCCGGTGTCGGGAAACACTCTGAGACCGGCGACCTTCTCCGCCGCCGCCTCGACCTCGGGATCGCCGTCCCCCCGGGCCACGCCCACCAAGAGGCAGAGACCGGGTCCGATAGAGGCGACTTCCCCTCCCCCGACACGGACGGACGCCGAGGAGACTCTCTGTAAGACGATCCGCATCAATGCGGATTCTGGCAGTGACTTAGAGTGCATCCGTGCCCACCCCCTCATCCGTCGATTCCCTGCTCGACGGGCCCCACGGGGCGGAGGTGGTCTACCTGCTCGACGCGGCCACCGACCTCGAGCTTCGGCTCATGCGGGATTGGCTGTCGACCCACCGCGCCGAGGCCGAGACGGTGAGGATCGCCTCGTCTCGGCGAAGAGTCGAAGGCGACGACACCCGGTTGCTCAGCCGGCTGGATCGTGGGGACGATGCGTATCTCGTCCCTATCCGGGTGGTGTGGATGGCTCCGGAGCGGAAAGGCCGCCGCTCGGTGGGTTGGTCCGACGCCCTCAAACCCGGAGATCCCCGGGACCCGAGGGGCCTGCTCGCGCTGTGGACCAAGGTGGCTCATCCCGACAGGATCGAGATGATCGCCGGTCGCGGTGCCCGCGCTTCGCAGCTCGAGAGCGATCACGAGGCGTCGAGAGAGCTGGACGGGCTGGCGGCCTTCATCACCCGGCGGGCATGGCGGGTGCTCGACCAGGCAGAGCGGCGTCTCCGGGGCAACCGGTACAAGATCCCGCGCTTCGTGCCCGAGCACATCCTCTCCCGCCAGGAGTTCGTCGAAGCCGTCCACCGCTTCGCCGACCACACGGGAGCCCCGAGGGAGGAGATCCTCTCCACCGCCGAAGGCCATCTCAGGGAGATCGCCGCCACTCACAGCCCTTATGTGATCGACCTCATCGCCAACGCCATCCACGCCCTCTACCGCCAGGGCTACCGGGAGATCAGATACGACCTCGAAGCGGTGCGCCGGGTGGCTGAGCTGGGGAGCCGCCATCCCATCGTCTTCCTGCCCTCCCACCGCTCCAACATGGACCGGCTCGCCCTCCAGTTCATGCTCTGGGAGAACGACCTGCCTCCGAACCACACCGCCGGCGGGGTCAACATCGACTTCTTCCCGGTCGGCCCGCTGGTGAGGCGAACCGGAGTGTTCTTCATCCGCAGGTCGTTCCGCGACGACGAGTTGTACAAGATCGTCCTCCGGGCCTACATCGACTACCTGATCGAGAAACGGCTCCCGCTCGAGTGGTACCTGGAGGGAGGGCGGTCACGCACGGGAAAGCTGCTCCCTCCGCGGTTCGGGCTCCTCAGCTATGTCGTCGACTCCCTTCGGCGGGGCAAGACGGACGACGTCAAGTTGATCCCGGTCTCCATCGCCTACGACCACATCCAGGACGTTCCCGACTACGCCCGGGAGACCCAGGGCATGGGCAAGGAGAGGGAGTCGCTCACGTGGCTGCTCAAGGCGATCCGCTCCATGCGGCGCCGCTACGGAAACATCCACATCCGCTTTGCCGAGCCGGTCTCGGTGGTCGAGGTGCTCGACTCCATCGACGAGGGCGAAGACGAGTCGATCGGCTTGCAGAAGCTGGCGTTCGAGGTGATGCATCGCATCGCCATGGCCACCCCGATCACTCCCACTGCGATCGTGAGCATCGCCCTGCTCGCCGCGGGTGGCGCCCCAAGAGTCCTCGATGACCTGGCCGGGGACTGCCGCCGGCTCCTCGACTACATCGAGGACCGGAAGCTGCCCACCACCGAGGAAGCGACGAAGATGAACGCTTCGGTGGTGGGGGCCAATCTGGAGTGGCTCGCCGAGCACGGCAACGTCTCGAGCGAGGACGGGGATGGAGGACGAGTGTTCTGGTTGAACGACGAGCAGATGGCCCGGCTCTCCTACTACCGGAACATGGTGGCCCACTTCTTCGTGGGGAGGGCGATCGCCGAGATGGCGCTGAGGTCCGTCGCCGAGCGCACGCCGAGCCCTTCCGATGCGATCCAAGAGGAGATGCTCGAGATGCGCGACCTGCTCAAGTTCGAGTTCTTCTTCCCCGAGAAGATCCGGTTCCTCGCCGACGTCTCAGCCGAGATCGGCACCCACGCCCCGGGATGGCAACAGCTGGTGGAGGCGGCGGGCACCCACAGCGTGCTCTCCCTGATGGGACCCCCAATGGCCCACTGGGCGGTCCTTCCCATACTCGACGGCTATGCGGTGGTGGCCGATGAGCTGGCCGGTCTGCGCGGCGTATTCGAAGAGAGGGGGTTCCTCAGGAGATGTCTGGCCAGGGCGCGCCGCTATCGAAGAGACGGGAAGCTGAAGGGGGAGAGCGTCAACGAGGCTCTGTTCCGCTCGGCCCTCGCCCTGGCGCGGAATCGGGGCCTGCTCCAGGACGACCATCCCGAGGTGGAGGGGAGACGGGAGGTTTTCGCCGCCGAGGTGGCAGAGGCCAGGGAGCTGGCGGCTCCGTCGGCCTAGTGGGGCACTAGTGCTCTTCGTCGTCGAAGGGGCGCGGCTCGAATTGACGGCGCGCCTCGGCCAACATCTCCTCGGAGGTCATGGGTGGCGGCGCGTCGAGGATGGCTGCCTCCAGGTCGGGGATCTCCGCCAGAGGATCGACCGGCGTATCCGGCTCGGGCTGGTAGCGGATCTCGGCTGCCGGCCTCGACGACTGTCGCCGGCGAGGCGGCGGAGCCGGTGTCTGCATCCGGGGCTCCTGCCAGGACGGATCGGCGTCTTCGAGCGGCTGACGCCGCCCGGCCTTGGTCATCGCCCGGCCCACGAAGAAGAAGAGCAGCCCGGGGAGAAAGGGCAGGCTCAGGTCCGGATCGACCCTGATGAATCCGGTGACTATCGCCCACCCCATCCAGACGACGCCCAAGCCCGTGAGAATCCTGCCCAGCGCGGTGGTCATGACGCGATTCTAGGCTCGGCCCTGTGCTGGCCTGGTGATGGCCACCCTGAGCCGCCAGGCGGCCAGGCCGAGGAGGACCGCGGCGTAGATCGCCAGGATTCCGAGCTCCGGAAGGATGTCCATCGTGTCTCCGTCCCGTCGCACCAGTTCGGCGAAGCCGTCCAGCGCCCATGCGTGGGGGGTGGCATGGGCCACCGTCTTGTGGGTGGGGGAGAACAGCTCGAGAGGCATCATCGCTCCACCCAAGGCCGCCAGGCCCAGGCTGGCGACCACTCCTATCCCGGCCGCTTGCTGATCATTGTCGAGCACGGAGCCCATCAGCATGCCGGCACCGGCTCCCACTGCCGAGAAGAGAGTCAGGATGAGAAAGGCTCCGACTGGGTCCCCCCAGTCGACGCCGAAGATGATCCAGGTGAGGACCATGATGTACAAGCCCTGAACAAAGGCGACGGCGAAACGCCCGGCGGACTCGCCGACGACGATCGTGTTGACAAGCGTCGGCGTGGACAGCATCCGCTCTGAGATGCCGAGCTGACGACTGAGTATGAGCGCAGCGGATCCGGCGAGTGCGGTGAGAAACGTGAAGAGGACGAGCTGCTGGGGCGCCCCGAGGTCGAAACGGCCCATGCTGGGCGGGAACAGTGCTTCCCCCACGGTCATCGCCTCCACGTCGATCTCGGGAATGCTTGGACCGAGCGACCTCGCCCGGTCCAACGCGATGGCGAAGTCACGATCGGTCTCCCCCGCAGCGAACTGCGCCGCACCGACAGGCTTCATCACCCTGGACACGGCCGACGCAATGACCGACTGCAGCTGCGGGCCGCCGCCGTCGGGTCTGAGCACGAAACGGATCTTCGCCTGATCCCCCGCGGCCACGGTGTCTTCCAGGTCGGCCGGCAAAAACACGCCGGCCTGAACCTGGCCCCGCTCCACCGCCGCGATAAGCGATTCATCGTCTTCGAAAGCCCTGGTATCAATTCCTTCGCTGTTGCCGAGCGCCTCCTCGATCATGCCCGCGAGGCCTTGATCCTGCGGCACCACCACCCCGATGACTGGAGTGAAGCCACCGCCGAATTGGATACCGATCAGGAGGATGATCGCGATAGGGAAGATGAACACGAAGAAGAGGTTCGACCGCTCTCTGAACATGCGTCTCAAGTTGGCCGCGGCGATGCTCAGCACCTTCATTTGATCAGCCTTCTTCGCAGCAGGACCCAAGCGCCAATACCCGTCACCAGGGCGAAGACCAGCATCGCCCCCGCAGAGGGAAGAGCCGCCGTCCACGGTGCCCCGTTGGCCAGATCGCCGAGGCCACGCAAGAACCAGGCATGTGGGGTGAGGTAGGTGAGGCTGGAGAGGAGATCGCCACTCCCACCGATGGGGAAGAACACCCCTCCCAGCATGCCGAGGATCACCGCGATGACCGAGCCCAGATTCCCCGCCCCCTCTGCGGTCTTGGCTCCGGCGGCGACGAGCCCCATGATCCCGACCGCGGAAAGGACACCGGTGGTGACGAGGAGGGCCACCCCGATCGGCGGCCCCCATTGCGCACCCATGAGCACCTGGGTCCCGAGCACGAGAAACATCATCGACACCAGCCCGAGGGCAAAGGCGAGCAGCGCCTTGCCGGCAACGACCGCAGTCCTCCTGATGGGCGCTGCCATCAGCCGGGGCATAGTCCCGTTGCGCTCCTCCTCCAGGAGCCCAAGGACGCCGAATTGAACAGTGAAAAACAGGAAGAACACCGCCATAGCGGCCGCGAAGTAGGTGGCGCCATCCAATTGGCGCGCCGGAACGGCTTCGTCGACCAGTTGGTAGGAGAAGGCGGCATCGGCGGGATCGCCGCTCAGCGACCCGATCAACTCGGGAGTGATCGGCTCGCCGAGCAACGAGGCGGTGGTGGCCACCGCGAGCTGCGCTGACTCAAGGCCCGTGGCGAACTGTTCGGCGATCGATGCCGCGATCTGGGTGGCAGTCGGCTCGTCGATGTCCCCGACTACATCGATATGCGGCGCTTCGCCGGTGTTGGTGTCTTGACCGAAGCCCTCGGGGATCTCGAAAGAGGCGTCGATTTCGCCATCGTCGATCGCCAATCGGCCCGCGCCCGCGTCTGGATAGAACTCGAGGCTGAAGATGCCTTTCCCCTCTATGTCTTCGAGG
>Ga0299913_10005921_pt1 | contig 10525 bp, 11 predicted proteins | sample RVTome_9_FD_201360 | JGI IMG/M metagenome (GOLD analysis project Ga0299913, IMG submission 201360) | Soil microbial communities from uranium-contaminated site in the Upper Colorado River Basin, Wyoming, United States - RVT155D38 (version 2) ... | reverse complement strand
GACACGCTCTGGGAGAGACCCCTGAAATCCAATGGGGAAATGCCATGAATCATCTAAGGCACTCTTTCAGAAAGACAGCCTCGGCACAGTAATCATCTTCTACACCGGTCTTAGATCAACTCCAAGTCGGCCTGGAGAGCCCCTGCCGCTTTGGCCGCCGTCAACACGGCGACTAGATCACGTGGAGTCACTCCGATCGAATTCAAGGCCTTGACCAGATCTCCCAAGGTCACGGATCCATCAACCTGTATAACCCGTTTTTTATCTTCTTCCACTTCCGCATCCACCCTGGGAGTCACCACCGTGGTCCCTGCGGCTGATCCAATAAGTCCTGGTGCTTCCGGTTGCGATACATCAAAGCGGGTCTTAATTTTGATCGTCAGGCTCCCATGCGAAATCGCCATACTGGCCAACCGGACATGTTCACCCATGACAATCGTTCCCGTTCGTTCATTCACGACGACCTTCGCCCGGATATCCACATTCACGTCCAGCCCTTCTACGGCGGCGATCATTTGAACAATTTTTCCCTGGAACCGATCGGGAACCCCAACCTGGATCTGCCCGGAACTGAGCGCTGAGGCCACCCCGTCGCCAAGATGAGCATTAATGGCTTCAGACACCCGCAAGGCGGTGATGAAATCAGCCTGATGCATCGTCAAGGAAAATTTTTCCCAGGATGTAATATCCAAATCCACGGCTCGCTCGACAAGAGCTCCACCAGGGATAATTCCCCCGGATTGCTGGTTTTTGACCACTGAAGTCCCGCCATCCCCCGCCTCGAATCCTGACGTGGAAATCGGCCCTTGCGCCACCGCATACACTTGTTGATTGGCCGCCTTGAGAGGAGCCAATAACAGCGTTCCCCCTTTTAAACTTTTGGCATTGGCCATGGAGGAGACTTGCACATCCAATTTCATACCCGGACGGGCAAACGGTGGCAGTTTGGCCGTCACCATCACTGACGCAGTATTGCGAGTCAGCAATTGAATAGGATCAATTTTGAGATTGATTCCCATGGTATTCAACATCGAAATAATGGCTTGGGCGGTAAATTGACCACCCACGACTGAATCCCCGGTCCGGTCCAACCCGACAACCAATCCATACCCGATTAATTGGTTGTCTCGAACTCCTTCAACCGAGGCGATGTCTTTAATACGAGCCGCCTGAATTTCACCCGGTGCGGTGAATGACCCGACACTGACCAGGAGGCATCCACTGATACAGACCGATACCACATTCCATCGATGAAGCCATGGACGCAGAGGTTTGCTTGAAAATGTTTTTCTATTCATCAGGGAGGAGCGACGGAACACGAAAATCTCCTGTGACATCAAAGATGGGAAATGAGCTAAAAACCTAAAAAGGTGTAATCCAATCAAAAATCCTGGTAGCCCACCCAGGTCGCTGGACATCGTCCACCACGCCTAGGCCGGTATAGGCAATTTGTGCATCGGCAACTGCTGAAGACAAGACCGTGTTCTGTGTATTTAAGTCGATGCGGCGAACAATGCCTTTAATCGTCATCGTTTGTTTCTCGCTGTTGACCGTCACTTCCCGTTTTCCCTGAATCCGGAGGTCACCGTTTGGAACCACTTCGATCACTTTGGCGGCAATGGTACCGGTTAAGGTATCTTCCCGGCTGGTTGATCCGTCTCCCTCAAATTCATTTGAGGTACTCGCATCAATATTAAAATATTCAGCGAGTTTCTGCGTGAGACTGCTAAGCCCGAAGAATCCCCCGCCTACTCCAGCTGAAAGGCTAGCTTCTCGATCGGCCTTCGTGTTGGCTTTCTTGGAACCCTTGTGTTGTTCCACAATTTGCACGACGACAATGTCTCCGATTCGACTGGCACGTCGATCCTCAAACATGAATGCCCGCCCGTTTCCCGGTTCCCACAATGAGCCAAGCGATGACGGTTGATCCTTTTCAGAAATAATCGGGTCGGCTTCGACCTGTGGCATTGCCTTTGGTTTATTAGCACAGCTCGTCCAGCTACTCAGGATCACCAGCAGGGCTACCCCCCACACCCCAAACCTCATGATCAACCTTGGTACTTTCAAAATCCGACCTCAACCAATCCGGCTGCCATTACCGTACCGAATACGTCACGACCCGAAGCCTGGTTCTGAACCGGAATCGTTTCCCCTGCTTTACCGGCAGCTTTAGCCAATCCCACAGTCTGAACCAGAAGGCTTCCACTCCGGACTTCAATCATGACCCGATCGCCCTTTTGAATCACCGGTGGGTAATCCAACATGATTTTTCGAATCGGTTGTCTCGGAGGTAAGGGACGCAACACTTGTTTGCCGATTGCCTCCTCAAGATCCAGGACAAAATCATGTGTCAGAGAAGGCACATCAACCATCATCGGGGCCAGATCTTCAGCCTCCACCACATCTTTCGGCTTCAACCAGCGGACCGGAGTCGCCACTTGGGCTTGAGCCTTCACTTCCCCCACAACATTTACCGTTTTGATAAATTCCTGGTTCACAAAGACACCGACTCGAAACGCCAGGCGTCCGGTCCTCCCTCCCCCTGGCCATTCACCGACCTCAAGTTGGAGGCTCCCCCTGGGAACCTTAACCACCCCACCGGGGAACAACACCCGCAAGGACACCTGATGATGGGGCCGTCCATACCGGCGTGTCAGTTCTGCCAAGATGACCCGCTCGAAATCTCCAGCACGCACAGATTGCGTATCCAGACGTACGCGTGTTGCCGGAACAGGGCCTTCCGCCCAGGCAGTCCTCTCAACTACCCACAACACATTTCCACCCAACAGAAGTCCAATCAACAGGATAATCGTCATCATTGATCTACCGTCGCAAGGTGTTCACCACCTGCATCATGTCGTCAGATGCCTGGATGGCTTTTGCATTTAATTCATAGGCCCGTTGGGCAATAATCATATTGACCATTTCATCCGCAATATTCACATTTGATATTTCGAGAAATCCTTGCTGAAGATTCCCAAACCCGGTAGAAAATCCCGGCGTCCCCTGTTGAGCGGGCCCCGAGGAAGAACTCTCTGAAAACAAATTATTGCCTTGTGAAATCAACCCGGACGGATTATCAAATCGCACCAATTGAATTTGCCCCACTTGGGTGGCCTGCGACACTCCGGGCAACAAGGCCGAAACCGTTCCATCCTGACCAATATCAACTTTGAGCGCTCCGGAGGGAATCGTAATGCTGGGAATAAGCTGATCTCCATCTCCCGTCACGACATTGCCCGTACTATCCCGTTTAAAGGATCCGGCGCGGGTATACATTGTGGTCCCATCCGGACGTGTCACTTGGAAAAAGCCAACCCCTTCAATGGCTAAATCCAACTCATTCGATGTTTGCTTGAGGCTTCCCTGCACATATTCCTTAGCCACGGTGACCGGCCTCACGCCTAATCCGATTTGCATACCGACAGGAAACACCCCGACATTCGAGGCACTGGCTCCCGGTAGACGGGAAATTTGATACAGGATGTCAGCAAATTCAGCGCGACTTCGTTTAAACCCTGTCGTATTCACGTTGGCGAGATTGTTCGCAATCGTGTCGATATTGAGTTGTTGGGCGAACATGCCTGTCGAAGCGGTATGCATCGCTCGAATCATCGTTATTCGTCTCCTTTTATAGAACCATCATAATTTTCACGATCGTCTACTCTATCCAAAGCCAAAAGGTCCTCCCTCCTAAGGGGCAAGAGACGAAGCGATTATTTTTCGTGAAGCATAAAGGAGAAAACGGGTACTTTACCCTTTGCGCCTCAGGCTTTACCCCATAATTCTCATCTTTTACTTCCCTCTTTATGTCTGCACCCGGCCGGCTTGAATGGCCTGGGCTGTCAGTTCATCCATCGCTTTAATGGCTTTTTGCATTTGTTCATACTCTCGTGTCACTTTGATCAGTTCAACCATATCGAGGGAAGGATTAACGTTGGATTGTTCCAACATGCCCTGATGCACGGTGGTGGTCGTATCCGACACGACTTGATCCGGAACGGTCCAGAATAAATCACCCACCTTGGCCGTTTCCTGCCCATTGGGAACGCGATCCAAACGCAGTGTGTCGATGATCTTATTATGGACCCGAATCGTTCCATCTTTGCTAATTACGACCTCACCAACCGGCAGGTGAATGGGTCCCTTCTTCCCCATGAGGAGATCACCGGTATGGGTAGCTAAATTACCAACAGCATTTCGATTTAATTTCCCGCCACGGTAATACCGCAATCCATCGGGAGTCTGCGCGACCAAAAACCCTTCGCCTTCCAATCCCACGTCCAATGGTTCACCAGTGTGATGTAAAACTCCTTGCGAACGATCTGGTGGAAGTGCATCCATCAGAGGGAACAAATCTATTCCAGCCACCGAGGGGCCTGTGGTGTGCCCCAATATGGTGGCGAAGATGGGCTTATCCTTTTTAAATCCCGTCGTATGCACATTCCCAATATTATGGGAGAGGACTTCCATGCGATGTTCAAGCGTAATCGCCCCGGCTAATGGCGGATAGATGCCTCGGTTCATTTTTCCCTCCTTGAGGTGGATAGAAGAGGAATTCTGCAACGCATGTGCCAAAAGGCCGCCTGCGTGTTTTTTCAAGGACAATGGCTAACAGAAGGCGTTTTTACAATGTTTTCATTTTATCGCCTCACAAACATCCCACATAGTGCGAAGTATGATCCCTGTGTTGCCAATCGGGTTTTCCTTGCCTTAAATAAGGGATGATATTTTCCGCCCCGTCACGCTCGACGTTACCGGCACAACTTTCCCAATAGGCATGATCCTGCCTAGCGAATGGCAGGAACCGGGTCATGCGGTTTCACGATATTTTCAAAATACGTTGTGAAACGGCTGTTAGGGAAGGAAGGGGTGCGAAGGGGAAGTTTTAGGACTTGTGTCCCGAAGTATGATGAGTTCTACCCGGCGGTTAGAAGCTTTTCCGTCCCTGGTATCGTTGGATTCCACAGGGCGAGTGCCTGCGTAACCGGTTGAGGAAAAACGATTAGCAGATAATTGGTGCTGTTCGATCATATACCGGATCAAGGCATTCGCCCTGGCTGTGGAAAGATCCCAATTCGAGGGAAAGGCAGCGGATCGGATAGGTTGATTGTCCGTATGCCCTTCAACCGTAATGAGATTGGGCAAATCTTTAACCAGACCGGCAACCAAATCGATGAATTCTTGGATTTGTGGATTAATACCGGCACTCCCACTACGAAACAGGGCATCATCTTTGATCCGGATATTTAATCCACGTTCCGTCGAAGTGATCTTCACGCCCTGAGGGACTTTGGCCGCAGTAATGGCATTGGCGACTTTCAAGTAGGACCGAGTACTATCGGTGGTATGCTGCTCTTCTTTCACCTGTATCGGTGTAGTCTTTTGAATAGGAAGAGTGACGAGAGACAGTTCCCCCACAGGTTTATTGTTGGTAAAGGAACTCACCAGGGAATCGCTGAGGACGCGGAACTTCCCTTCATTGATTGAAGAAACCGAATACATCACCACAAAAAATGCAAACAGCAAGGTAATAAAATCCGCATATGAGACTAACCACCGTTCGTGATTTTCATGCTCTTCGTGCTTTTTCTTCACAACATCCCTCGCACCAACAGTCCGTCCGCCACCACGTTATTTTTTCTTTTTCTCCGAGGTGGGCAGAAACCCGCTTAATTTTTCTTCAATCATTCGAGGATTCTCTCCTTGGGCAACGGAGATAAGTCCTTCAATCACCATGAGCTTCCCCATCACCAATTCCTTGGCTTTCATTTTAATTTTTCCTCCCATAGGCAGGAAAAACAGATTGGCGGCGCCCACTCCATAGACCGTGGCCACAAACGCCACGGCAATGCCACTCCCCAGTTTAGATGGATCGGCTAAATTTTCCATAACATGGATTAACCCCAGGACCGCGCCAATAATCCCGACCGTCGGCGCATACCCTCCTAAGGATTCGTAGACTTTTCCCGCTAACTGATACTCCTCTTCAAAAATTCCGACTTCCAACTCGAGAATTTCCCGAATTTTCGGCGGCTCCGTTCCATCAACGACCAATTGAACGCCTTTGGCCATAAGGGGATCCTGAATCGTCTTCATCTGTCCTTCCAACGCCAGCAAGCCCTGCTTGCGGCTGATATTGGAGAGTTCTACTATTTTGGTAATAATGCCCTTCATATCCACATGCACATTGCCAAAGACCATGCCGATGCTTCTCAATGCCTTCATAAAAATCGGCATCGGATAATTGAGCATGACCGCGCCAAGGGTCCCACCCATCACAATGAGAAAGGCGGTGAACTGCATAATCGAGCTGATATGGCCACCCTCTAGGTGTTGCCCGCCCACGATGGCCACAATAGACAACACGATGCCAAGGATTGACAGTATATCCATAACCAACCGCTCTCCTTACCCGGATGCCCGAATACCAAACAACTGTTCAAGGTCCAGTAACATCACCAAGCACCCATTCATCCGTCCCACACCTCGATGACATTCATCAGCCCCTCCACGGCCTGATGCGGGGAGAGGCTCAATAAATCTTTCCGGAAGTCGCAAGACTTCTTCTACCGAATCCACGATAAATCCTAAAATCACATGAGCCACCTCCACCACTACGATGCGAGTCTCCTTAGTGGGTTCTGTCGCGGGCAGCCCAAAACGGGCTCGAAGATTGATAATGGGAATGACTTTTCCCCGCAGATTCACCACCCCTTCCACATAATGGGGGGCATTCGGTACAGGGGTAATTTCAGTCAGCCGGATGATCTCTTGAACGCCAAGAATATCGATGGCAAATACCTCGTGTCCCAGCTGAAAACTCACCAGTTGGAGCACAGCTCCATTCCCTTCCTCGATATCATCATGAGGCAGCCCCTTCGTCACAGTACTCAACATGAGATATATCCCTCCAGACTTTTGAACAATCCCTAGCCTGACCTGTGCCGACCTTTTTCAGGCCGAAGTCCGACAGGAATTCCCAACGCCCTCGCATCCCAAATAGCCTCAACAGCCTGAATCATGCACTCAGCCAGCTGCACATCCGGAACCACTGCATCGGCCCAACCTGCCTCGATCACCGCCCGTGGCATCCCATACAACACGGCTGTCTCTTCATTCTGGACAAACACAGTTCCCCCGTGCTCTTTAATTTTTTGACAGCCCACCACACCATCATTCCCCATACCGGAAACCACCACACCTATGACGGATGAACCAAAATGTTCGGCCGCCGAGACCATGGCACAATCAACCGATGGCCGGTAAGGCTGGTGTACCAACTCAGTCGAAATTTTGACCCCCGCTCGCCCATTAGCCTGACGGTCAATGAACAAATGCTGATCACCAGGAGCCACAAGGCCAAAACCGGGTTCGAGCCTGTCCCCATTGCGGGCTTCCCGTATAGGGAACTGAGCAACGGCATTCAAATTTTCCGCAAACACTTTTGTGAAAAATTTGGGCATATGCTGAATAATGATGAGCGAGGCAGGCAATGAGGCTGGCAAATTCCGCACGAGTTGTTTCAGCAGGCTTGGCCCGCCGGTCGATGATCCAATCACCACGAGGGGGAACATATCCGGTGTTTGCTTTGTGTGAGCTCGATTCGTATCCCCCCGAGAGATGACGGGCAGCCGAATGGCAAATCTCGTTTCAGCCTTCTCCTGAGGATGGGAAACCGAGATCGATGCAATGGAGTTCACTCCTGCATGTCGGGCTTGGGACACCCCAAGTCGGGCCTGATACGCCTCCCGCACTTTGTCATGTAACTGTCCCTCCATCGAGTGAATGTCAAAATGTTTTTGGCCGACAACTTTAGGAATAAAGTCGACAGCACCCCGTTCGAGAGCTTGAAGCGTCACCCCGGCACCTTCATTGGTCAAAGCGCTGATCATAATAACCGGAAGCGGACAGTGGGCCATGACATACTCCAGCACGGCTAAACCATTCATGCCGGGCATGTCAATATCCAAAGTCATGACATCCGGCTGACTTCGCTTGACCTGTTCAATTGCATCCAATCCATTTTTTGCAGTTCCCACCACCTGCACATCCGGGAATTTCATGAGCATCGTGGAAAGCGTATTTCTCATAAAGGCGGAATCGTCCACGACCAATACACGAATTGAAGGGATGTTCGTTCTCATTGGTCTCCATCGGAAGGGTTTACTATCCAATGGAGGACGTTCAGAATTCGCAACAATCTCATCGAATTTCACCTATTCTCAGCCAACACCAATCATTTGACACCTTGAGGCTCCAACAACCGCTCTGATAGGGTGAATGACATCATCATGTGATCATCTTGCCTCTCGAAAAAGGATTCTTTGTATGAACAGACCAGCCAGCTCACAGGCCGATCGGTTAATGCTCGATGCCAAAAAAGCCATACTTCAGGAACAACATCGACGGTTTCAGGACCTTCAACAAGAAGGGCGTTGGGATGACGCCTGGAAACAATTGCATGTCACCTTGACCTGTGCCGCGGATTTACTCAAGGACTCGGTCGCCATGCTTGAACAGGTTGTGGCCAAGAAGAAACCACCACTCTCCGCATCATCCTCATCCGAACATCCACCAGACTCCAAAAGTCAGATGGAACAGAATCCTCCTTCGACCGTGTAGAAATGTACAGATCTCCCGGGCATACGGAACCTGGATTTACACTTTAAACGATCCGACCAATTTCTGAAGATCCCCGACCAACAAGCTTAAATCATGGCACGCCTTGGCTGATTTCGAGATCCCGCTGGTTGTCATGCGGGTTGATTCCGTCATGGACTCTAAATCGCTGGAAATTTGTCGCGTGGCCGTGGATTGTTCTTCGGCCGCATTGGCAATTTGCTGGATCATCCCGGCCGTGGCATTGATCATGGATTGAATGTTCGACAAGGCCTCTCCGGTCTTATTGGCTAACTCCACCCCATGGCCTACCCGATTTGTCCCTTGCTCCATAGAAGAAACCGCACTTCTCGTGTCTTGCTGAATTTGCCGGATCATATCCCCGATTTCCTTGGTGGCTTTGGTTGTGCGTTCCGCCAACTTTCGCACCTCATCAGCCACAACGGCGAACCCTCTCCCTTGTTCCCCGGCCCGGGCGGCTTCGATAGCGGCATTGAGAGCCAGTAAATTCGTTTGGTCCGCAATGTCTTCGATCACACGAACGATTTCTCCAATTTGGTCGGAGGACCGCCCGAGTGTCGTAATAATGTCGGCTGCCTGCACCACCGCTTGGGAAACCTGTTGCATCCCGAGAACGGTTTGGGTCATCACTTCCTGCCCTCTTCGCGCCGTTTCCGCCGTATCCTGAGCAATCCGTGCGGCTTCCGTGGAATTTCTTGCCACTTCCCCAGCGGTCATCGTCATTTCCTCAACTGCCGATGCCGACTGAATCACACGAGCATCCTGGCCTTCCGCTGCCCGAACAACCCCATCTGCTGTCGTGGATAACTGAACCGTGAAAGAAGCCAATCGATTCGTCGCATTATTGACCAACGACAATGCGGCTTGCATTTTTCCTATAAACGAATTGAGGTAGCGACTTAATTCCACGATTTCATCCGAACCATTTCCCACTGGCACGCGTTTTGTCAGATCGCCTTCGCCCTGGGCAATATCGCGGGAGATGGCCGATAAAGCATGAAGGGGTTTCAGCACTAGCAGATGAATGAACCAATACGACGCACCTAAGCAGATGAGAATGATCACGATCATCGATATCGCAGAATTGATCACCGACCTGGCCATCGCCTCCTTGGCCTGCGTCATCGGAATTGAAAGAGACAACGAGCCGATCACGTCTCCCAGATTTTTCCCGACATGACAACTCACGCACGCCTCCACAGAGGCCAAATCCGCACTCGCTCTTCGAAAGATTTGCGCCCCGTTGATCGTCTGAATCTCACTCACACTCTCCGCCCCATTCTTAATGAGCTCCATCGCCTTTTTTTCAAAGATATCCCGCGGGGCATTGGCTGGATTCATCGGCTGATCACTAACGAGTCTGGCCTGGTACACCTCCAACCGGCCCAATTCTTTTCCAATTTCCTGTGTGGCAGTGGCGGGAAAAGGAATGGCGTCTGGATCTTGTTCATAATCACGAGAAACATGCAGGTGAGGTCCGATGGAGGATTGTTTTAATTTCCCCACATAATTTTTGGCAATATAGGCTCGCGTGACTTCAATTTGCGCTTGAATAATTTTCCCTTCTTCCTCCAAAAGCGTCCGTAGCCGGGCCTCTTCTTGTTGATACATGACCCCTAAACCACAAACAATCAAACCTGCGGCCAACGTTCCCAGAAACAAGACGAATTTAGGTCCTAATCTTAAGTGCCGCATGCGTTTTCCCTCTTTGAATAAATGCCTAGGACACAGACGGCTTTACCCTTTCAACGTAAAGCGACTGAGTGATGTGTGAAGATCGGCTGCCAAGGCCGTAAATCGCTTGGTCGCCGTCGCCACCCCCTGAATTTGGGTTTCATTGTTCTGACTGAGTTGAGCCACCTGTTGAATACTTGAAGAGATT
>Ga0299913_10005919_pt1 | contig 10525 bp, 8 predicted proteins | sample RVTome_9_FD_201360 | JGI IMG/M metagenome (GOLD analysis project Ga0299913, IMG submission 201360) | Soil microbial communities from uranium-contaminated site in the Upper Colorado River Basin, Wyoming, United States - RVT155D38 (version 2) ... | reverse complement strand
CGGAGCACCTCGTGCCGGAACCGGAAGAGCTCGGCGGGCCGCCCGCCGCTCGGCGCCCGCGATCCCGTCCCCTCGACGAGGCCCCCGCGTTCGACGAGTCGCCGGAAGTTGCCCTTGTGCAGGCGAACTCCGGCGAGCGCCTCGACGACCCGCTGAAGCTGGAGCAGGGTGAACGTGTCGGCGACGAGCTCGAAGACCACCGGCCGGTACTTGAGCTTGCCGCGGGTCCGCCCGAGGGCGGTGGCGAGGATGCGGCGGTGGTCGAGCGTCATCGGCTCGCCGACCCCGCCGGCAGCGCCGCCCGCTTCCGGCCGGCGCCCCGCCGCCCCGCGGCGCTCGTCCGCCTCGTCCGCCTCCGCCCGCCGGCCCCGGTCCCGCCGCGGCTCGGAAACCAATTCGGCCTCGTAGAGGAGCTCGTAGCGGTCGAGCACGCGCTCGCCGTCCCAGCCCACGCCACCGAGGCCGAAGGCGATGTCGGCCCGCTCACGTCGCCGGCGGCGGTCCGCCGGGTCGGGCGCGGCGCGGACCCAGCGGTCGAGTCCCGGCACGATCTCCCGCTCGAGCGCCGGCGGCCGCCCGGCCCGCCAGTCCTCCCAGGGGAAGAACCGGTAGACGTCGCGCCAGGCCGCCCCGTCCGACGGCGCCGCCTCGCGCACGAGGGCCAGGTATCCGATCGAGATCGGCCGCACCCCCTCCCGGCGCACCCGGGGGTCGCGGTCGCGGTCGCCGAAGGTGTAGAGCTGCTCGACGTAGCCGAGCTCGAGCCCGGTCTGCTCGCGCACCCGCACCCGGAGCGCCAGCTCGAGCGTGCGCTCGCTCTCCGGGTCGAGCAGCCCGAACGGCAGCGCCGCCTCCCCCCGGGGGCCTTCCACGGTCAGCACCCGCGGCGCGTCGCGGGTCACGGCGACGATCACCGCGTTGAGCCCGATCGAGAACGAGGCGCGCTGGGCCGGCTCCGGCATCGCCGTAGGCTATCGCCGCCCCTGCCCGGCGGCCAGGGCCGGGCACCGTCTCAGCCCTTGACCACCCCGAGCGGGCGGAGCTGGGCGACCTTCTTGGCGATGCCGGCACGGTCGACGACGTCGACCACGTCGGCGACGTCCTTGTAGGCCTCGGGCATCTCCTCGGCGACGGTCGCCATGCCGGCCGCCCGCACGACGACCCCCCGCTCGGTCATCTCGTCGAGCAGCGAGCGGCCGCGCGCCGCTTTTTTCGCCTGCTTGCGGCTCATCCGCCGGCCGGCGCCGTGGCAGGCGGAGCCGAAGGTCTCGGAGTAGGCGCGCTCGGCGCCGGCGAGGACGTAGGAGTAGCGGCCCATGTCGCCGGGGATGAGCACCGGCTGGCCGACCGCCCGGTAGCGCTCGGGCACCCCCGGGTGGCCCGGCGGGTAGGCGCGGGTCGCGCCCTTGCGGTGGACGCAGACGTGGACGCCGCCGCGCGTCGAGCGGCGGCCGTCGTTGCCCGCGCCGCCCGCGCCGCCCGCGCCGCCGCCGTCCCCGCCGTTCCCGCCGTCGCCGCCCGGCACCTCGTCGAAGCGCTCGAACTTCGCGATGTTGTGGCAGACGTCGTAGACGACCTCGAGCCCGGCCTCCTCGCCGAGCACCTCGGCGAAGGCGCGGCGGGCCTGGTGGGACATCACCTGCCGGTTGGCGAAGGCGAAGTTCGCAGCGGCCGCCATCGCCGCGAGGTAGCGCCGGCCCTCCGGCGAGCGGATCGGCGCGCAGCCGAGCTGGCGGTCGGGCAGCTCGATGCGGTAGCGGGCGACCGCCTCCTGCATGACCTTCAGGTGCTCGGTGCACACCTGGTGGCCGAGCCCGCGCGAGCCGGAGTGGATCATCACCGTCACCCGGCCCGGGGCGAGCCCGAACGCCTCGGCCGCGTCGCGGTCGTAGACCTCGGCGACATACTGGATCTCGGCGAAGTGGTTGCCCGAGCCGAGGGTGCCGAGCTGCTTGCGGCCGCGCTCGTAGGCGCGGGCGGACACCGCCTCGGGGTCGGCGCCGGGAAGCGCGCCGCCCTCCTCGATCGCCCCGAGGTCGCGCGTCTCGCCGCGCCCGCTCTCGACCGCCCAGGCCGCGCCCCGCTCGAGGACGCCGGCGAGGTCGCGGTCCGAGAGCGTCAGGTCGGTCCGCGAGGCGCCCACGCCGGAGGGCACCCGGTCGAACAGCCGGTCGACGACCCGCGGCAGCTCGGGCGCGAGGTCGTCGCGGCCGAGCCGGGTGGAGACCAGCAGCCGCACGCCGCAGTTGATGTCGTAGCCGACCCCGCCGGGCGAGACGACCCCGTCGTCGGCGTCCATCGCCGCCACCCCGCCGATCGGGAAGCCGTAGCCCCAGTGGATGTCGGGCATGGCGATCGAGGCGCCGAGGATGCCCGGCAGGTGGGCAACGTTGGCGACCTGCTCGAGGCTCGGGTCGTCGCGGAGCTCGTCCATCATCTCCGCGCTGGCGTAGACCACGCCGTCCACGCGCATCCCGCCCTCGCGCGGGATCCGCCACCTCGTCTCGTCGATCCGCTCGATCCTCATCTCGGGTCCCGGTCGTCGGACCTGCAATCGCCCGGCCGGCTCGGCGCTCAGATGTCGAAGATGACCCGGGCGGCCCAGCCGCCGTCGGCGGCCGGCCGGACCGCGAGCCCGTGGTAGGTGACGCCCTTGACCAGGACCTTCGCCGGGTGGCGCGCGGGGTCCTGGGCTTCGCCGCGGGCGAGGGCGTGGAGGGCCCAGCCGCCGCCCCCCTCCTCCACCGTGACCTCCGCGTCGTGGAACAGGGCGTCCTCGGTCTCGAAGAGATAGAGGAGCTCTTCGAGCCAGCCGACGAGGAGCTCCTCGAGCCCGGCGGCGGAGAGCGCGATCCGCCGCTCGTCGCGCGGCTCGACCCGGGCGCGGTCGGTCAAGATGTCGGTGAAGGCGGCGAGGGCGGCGGCGAACAGGCCGCCGAGGTCGGGGGCGGCGAGGTCGGCACCGACGTCGGCGGTGTGGTCGAGGAAGCGGTAGCTCACCGCCGGGTCACCGCGGGGCCGTCACGACCCCGCGCTCCCGGGCAGCGACGCGCTCGCCGGCCGCCTCGCCCGCTCCGGCCGGCTCGCGCTCCCCGGCCGCGAGGAGCGGCCCGGCGAACGGCGCCATCTGCCGGTCGAAGACCTCGCCGAAGCGCACCGCGTAGCGCGCCGCGACCTCGGCCAGCGGCGGCCGCGCGCCGGTCAGCCGCTCGATCGAGGTCAGGCGCACGCCGGGCAGGCCGCAGGCGACGATGCCGCCGAAGTAGGAGAGGTCGGTCGTCACGTTCAGCGCGAAGCCGTGGGTGGTGATCCAGCGCTTGAGGTGGACGCCGATCGAGGCGATCTTCTCGTGGCCCGCCCACACGCCCACCGCCTCCTGCCCCTCCCGCGCCCCGGCCGCGACCCCGAAGTCGGCGAGGGTGCGGACGATCGTCTCCTGGAGGTCGCGGACGTAGCGGCGGACGTCGCGCCGGTCGGGGTCGAGGTCGACGATCGGGTAGCCGACGAGCTGGCCGGGGCCGTGGTACGTCACCTGCCCGCCGCGGTCGGTCTCGGCGACCTCGATGTTGCGCGCCGCCCGCGCCGCGGGCGCGAGCACCAGGTCCGCCGCGGCGGCGTTGCGCCCGAGGGTGTAGACGTGCGGGTGCTCGAGCAGGAGGAGGTGCTCGTCGCCCCCGCCGGCGCGGAGGGCGTCGCGCAGCCGCCCCTGGAGCGCCTCGGCCTCGCGGTAGGCGACGCGGCCGAGGAAGCCGTGCCGGACGGTGCGCCGGGCGGCCCCGGAGGCGGGCCGGGGGCCGGTCATCGGAAGATCTCCCCGCCGACGGCGAGCGCGTAGACGCGGTTCTCCTGGGCGGGGTCGAAGTTGTCGTCGGCGACGAGGAGCAGGAGGCGGCGCCCGTCGGCGAGCCGCCGCCCGAGCGCCATCCCCTCGACGTTGCCCACCGGCACGTCGAAGGCGGCGAGGTCGAGGAGCCGCTGCTTCGCCGCCGGGCGGACGCGCCCCGCCCCCGGCAGCCGGTCGTCGCCCGAGACGTCGTCGGCCCCGGCGAGGTCGACGAGGTAGAGACGGACCGTGCTGCCGCGTCCCTGGGCGTAGTGGCGCTCGAGCGCGAGCAGGCGGTCGCCGCCGAGCGAGAGGAGCTCCACGAGGCCGCCGACGACCAGACCGTCGGGGTCGGCCGGCACCAGCGGCACGCGCTCGACCTCGTAGACGTGCTCGGCCGCCAGACGCCCGCTCGCCGCGTCGAACCGGAGGATGCGCGCCCGGCTGCCGGCGTCCGGGCTCGCCGCCGGCCCGTCCTGCACCAGCGCGTTCTCGGTGGCGGTGAAGAGCCAGGCGCCGTCGGGCGACAGGGTCAGGCTCTCGAAGCCGAGGTTGTCGCGGACGCCGCGGCCGTCGCCCGGGAGGTAGCGGCCCGGGAGCTCGAGCGTGCGCAGCGTCCGCCCGTCGAGCCGCATCTCGGCGACGAACGGGTCGACCCCGCGGTCGGCCCACCCCTCCGAGGAGACCCAGAGCGTCCCCCCCGGCCCGACCGCCAGCCCCTCCGGGTCGAGCGCCCCCGCCTCGAACGCCCGCCCGTCCTCGCGCCGCAGCTCGGTGACCTCCAGGACGTCCACCGAGAGCCCGCTCCCCCCGCCCGGCGCGGCCTCGACGAGCAAGGTGTAGACGCGCGCCGGCCCGTGCTCGGCGCGGTCGTCGGACAGCGCGTACCAGCGCCCGGACGACGGCTGGAAGGCGAGCGCCGAGAGCCCCCCGACCGGCGCGCCGTCGACCTCGAGCCCGGGCGGGAGCCTCACGGAGCCGAGAAGCTCGAACGAGGCCAGCCCGCTCGGCGCGGCGTCGGCGCCGGTGCGCGGCGCCGCGGCCGGCCCGCCGCAGCCGGCGAGGAGGGCGGCGGCGAGGAGCGCGGCGAGGAGCTCGAGGGTGGGCGCGACCCGGCGAGGGGCGACCGGGCGGAGCGATCCGGGAAGGCGCGCCATCGTGCAGTAGCATTCCACACCCATGGTGCCGGTGGTCCTCTCCGGCGGCAGCGGCACCCGGCTGTGGCCGGTCTCCCGCGCCGCCTTCCCCAAGCAGTTCAACGAGCTCCTCGGCGAGTCGCTGCTCTCGCGCACGCTGCGCCGGCTCGCCCCGCTCGGCGCGCCGCGGGTGATCGCCGGCGCGGGCGGCGAGGTGGCCACCCGGCGGGTGCTCGCCGAGCTCGGGCTGCCGGCGGAGCGCGCGGTCTTCGAGCCGGTCGGGCGGAACACCGGGCCGGCGATCGCGCTGGCCTGCCACCTGCTGATCGAGGGCGGCAAGGCCGACGAGGTCGCCGGGTCGTTCCACGCCGACCACCTGATCGCCGACGAGGACACCTTCCTCCGCGCCGTGCGGCTCGCCGAGCGCTGCGCGCGGCGCGGCCAGGTGGCGACGATCGGCATCCGCCCGACCGCGCCGGACACCGGGATGGGCTACGTCCAGATCGACCCGGAGGCCTTCCTCGGCGAGGAGCCGCCGCCGGACGGCGGCGGCGGGGACGGCCGCGAGCCGCTGACCGCCCACCGCGTCCGCGACTTCCGCGAGAAGCCCGACGCCGAGACCGCCCGCCGCCTGGTCGCGTCCGGCGACTGGCTGTGGAACGCCGGGATGTTCGTCTTCCGGGTCGGGGTGATGGCGGGCCACTTCGAGCGCCTGCTGCCCGAGCTGTGGGCCGCCGTCCGCACCGTCCGCCCGGATCTCTCGAACCTCGCCGAGGTCTACGCGCGGATCGAGCCGGTCTCGATCGACCACGGGGTGATGGAGCGGCTCGACGAGCAGGTGACCGTCCCCTGCTCGATGGGCTGGAGCGACGTCGGCTCGTGGGACGAGGTGGCGCGGCTCGGCCGGCGAGCGGGCGAGCCCGGCGCGGCGGTCTTCGAGCAGGCGGCGGGCGACAACTTCGTCTTCCCGCTGCGCGACCGCGTCTACGGCCTGGTCGGCGTCGAGGGGCTGATCGTCGTCGACACCGACGACGCCCTGCTCGTCGCCCGCCGCGGCTCGACCCAGGAGGTCCGAGAGCTCGTCGAGCGGCTGCGGGCGGCCGGCCGGCGCGAGGCGACCGAGCACAGCTTCGAGATCCGCCCCTGGGGCGACTTCGAGGTCCTCCGCGACACCGAGCGCTTCAAGTCGAAGGTGCTCCGCGTCACCCCCGGCCACCGCCTCTCCTACCAGTCCCACCGCCACCGCTCCGAGCACTGGATCGTCGTCCGCGGCCGCCCCGAGGTCACCCTCGACGGCGCCGTCCACCGCCTCGCCCCCGGCGACCACATCGCCATCCCGCAGGGCGCCCGCCACCGCATCGCCAACCCCGGCGACGAGCTCGTCGAGATCGTCGAGGTCCAGCTCGGCAGCTACTTCGGCGAGGACGACATCGAGCGCTACGAGGACGACTACGACCGGTCGTAGCCGGAGGGCAGCGTCGCCGGTCGACGAAAAAACGGCCGGGCCGGCGGCGCGAGGGGCACGACCGACGACCCGGCCGGGTGCGCCGGGCGACCGGAGCCGCCCGGCCACCTCCCGAGCTAGGGGAGAGGGTCTCGAGCGCTCGAGACCCGCCGTCAAAGGGGAGTGACTGCAGGAGTAGATATGTTACGGGGGACCTGACGCTCGGCGTCGAAGCGGGCGTTCGACGGCTTCAGGCCGGCTCGTCGACGACGGCGACGCCGCGTGCGCCTGCCCGCCCCGCGAGCTCCGGATCCGGCGCTCCGCGCACGACGAGGACGCGGAGACGGCCGAAGGGCTGCTCGGTCGAGCCGGGCCGGCCGGCGAGCCTCCGCAGGCGCCGGAGCAGCCCGGCCCAGCCCTCGCGGTCCGCGGCCGCGGCGCGGTCGAGAAGCCGGCCGGCTTCCTCGGCCCGGCCCAGGAAGATCGTCGGCCGCGCCCAGGCGGCGGTGTCGACGAGCCGCTCGCCGGCCGGCTCGAGGACGATCGCGGCGCCGATCAGGGTCGCCCACGAGAGGAGGTCGCGCTCGGCCGGGTCCGCGAGCGAGCCGGCGGAGACCACGATCTCCCGGACGGGGCGCGCGGCGGCGGCCTTGGATACCGCCTCCTCGCAGCGAAGGGCTCGCTCGATCAGCTCGTCGGCCTCGACGAGACGCCCGGCGGCGACCACGCCCCCCTGCGCCGCGTCCCGGGTCAGGGAGCCGCCCCAGGGGTGGCGGCCCTCGGCCCTCGCCCCGGTCCCCCGCCACAGCTCCCCCTCGTCGACCGGCAGCGCGACCTCCCCCGGCCCCACCGGCACGGCGACCAGCCCCGCCGCCTGGAGCGCGAGGTCGAGGGCGAACCGCTCCGGCCGGGGCTCGTACGGGTACGCCACCCGGCGGCCCGGTCCGGCCTCCAGCTCGCCGAGGCCCGCCGCGACCTCGGCGCGCAGCCGCTCCACCGCCGCGGCGACCGCGGCGAACGAGCGCCAGCGCCAGTCGAGGCCGTCGGGGTAGAAGAGGAAGGGGGACTCGGGGCGGCGGGCGGCGTGGACGGCGAGGGCCGCGGGGAGGTCGGGCGGGGGCGGCGCGAGGTCGCTCAGCCGGCCGCCTTCGTCAGCGCGGTGCCGATCTTCTTCTCGATGACAGGGCGCATCAGGCTCGCCGGGGGCTTCAGGTCGGCGCGGCCGACGAGCCGGCCCTCCTCGTGGACGATCTCGCCGGAGGCGCCGGGGCCGGAGAGGCGGAGGACGTCGCCGTCCCAGCTCCGCCTCAGCATGCCGCCGGGGAACTCCGCGGCGAGCGCGGCGTCGAGCGCCGGGCGGGCCTCGGCCATCGACGGATGGGTGGTCGGCACCTCGATCAGCAGGTCGTTCGTCGGTGCGCTCATCGCGGCGCAAGCTACCATAGACACGGCACTTCCGGGCACGGAGTTGATACGCTGGCGCGGCGATGGCACGGCGGCCGAGACAGCGGCTCGAGGACTGGCGGACCCGATTCCGGCGGACGCTGATCACCGGGCTCCTCATCCTCGCGCCGGTGGCGTTGACGATCTTCGTGCTCGTCCAGCTCTTCCAGCTCATGGACGGCGTGTTCTCGCCGGTGATCGACCGGATCCTGGCCACCGCGCTCGAGCAGCCGGACATCCACGTGCCCGGGCTCGGGCTGCTGCTCACCCTCCTCGTCGTCCTGCTGCTCGGCTGGCTGTCGCAGCGGGTCGCCGGCCGCCGCATGCTGCACAACATGGAGCGACTGATCCGCCGGGTGCCGGTCGCCAAGTCGATCTACGGGGCGACGAAGGGGATCCTCCAGGCGGTCTCGCGCGACCAGGCGGAGGCGTTCAAGCGGGTGGTGCTCGTCGAGTACCCGAAGGCCAACATCTTCGCCCTCGCCTTCGTCACCGCCGGCGCCCGCTGGGGCCACCTCGACGAGCGGCTCGACGACCTGCTACTGGTCTTTTTGCCGACGACGCCGAACCCGACGAGCGGGTTCCTGCTCCTGGTGCCGCGGAGCGAGGCGATCGAGATGCCGATCAGCGTCGAGGAGGGGGTGCGGATGGTGATCTCCGGCGGCATCCTGCTGCCCCGGCCGCTGCCGACGAGCGAGATGCCGCCGGGCGGCCGGCCGCGGCTCGGGCCGCCGGTGCTGCGCCCGGAGCCGGGGCGCCGGACGACCGACCCGTGGGACGTCCTCGAGGAGACCGCCGACCACGCCGCGGCGCAGGCCGAGGCCGCCCCCCCCGCGGACGCGGCGCCGGCGGACGCGGCATCCGAGGACGCGCCGCCGCCCGACCCCCCCGGGGACGCGACGACCGCGACGGCGGCGACGGCCGACGAGGTTGCGGAGACGTCCGAGCCGGACTCGGTGCCGCTCGGCGCCGGCGACGCGGCGGCGACCCGTGGGCGCTGAGCCGCGGCGAGCCGCCGAGCCCGAGTCTCGGGTTCCGGCCCCGCCGGCCCGCCGGCCGCGGAAGATCGGTCCGGCGCCGCCTGTTCTCGGACTCATGGCCGACCCCCGCTCCTCCGCCCGCGGTCCGCGCGGCCGCCGCGGCGACCGCACGGCGATCCCCGCCCTCGCCGCCGCCCTCCTCCTCGCCGCCGCCGCACCGCCCGCCGCGGCCGAGACCGCGCCGAAGATCACCAACCGCGAGCTCTACGCGAAGAGCCTGGAGGTCGCCCGCCGGGCGATCGAGCAGTACGGCGCCTCCGACGACCGGGCCGAGGTCCGCCGGGTCGCCGACGTCGGCTACCGGGTGGCCCGCGAGTCGCGCTTCGCCGGCTACCCGCTGACCTTCCACGTCATCGACATGCCCGAGCCGAACGCCTTCGCGCTGCCGGGCGGGCACCTGTTCGTCACCCGCGGCATGCTCGACCTCGGCCTCGACGACGACATGCTCGCCGCCCTGATGGGGCACGAGATCGCCCACGTCGCCTTCGACCACCACTCGAAGGTGCAGCGCAAAGCGACGCTGATGAACGTCCTCGGCCAGGCCCTGCTCGTCGGCGTGATCATCGCCGCCGAAGGCTCGGAGCCGGTCGACCCGATGGACCGCTACGACCCCCGCTACCGCGACGAGCGCGGCGAGCTGATCCAGGGGACGGCGGCGACCAGCCTGATCGTCTCCGAGCTCCTCCTGCGCAGCTTCTCCCGCGAGCACGAGGACCAGTCCGACGAGGAGGGGCAGCGCTGGGCCGCGGCGGCCGGCTTCGACCCCGAGGGAGCCAACCGCCTGTTCGCCCTGATGCAGTCGCGCATCCCGCAGTCGCGCCAGTACGGCTACTGGCGGACGCACCCCTACTTCGACGAGCGGGTGCGCGCCGGCGCCGCGCGGGCGAAGCTCCTCAAGCGGCTCGACGGGAAGCCGGCGGACGAGTTCCGCGTGCGCACCCAGGCCGCGCTCCTCTCGTGGCTCCGCGGCCAAGAGATCGAGCCCGGCGACGCCTTCGTCGACAAGCCCGACCGCGTCTCCGAGGCGACCTCCCGGTTCGTCGAGGAGGAGGCGCTCGTCGCCTGGCCGCAGGGCCCGGCGGCCGAGACGATCCGCCTCGGCAAGCTCCACCGCGCCGAGCGGGCCATGCTCGAGCGCCCGTCGCTCGAGCGCGACTACGGCGAGGTGATCCGTGCCTACGCCGCCGAGATCGCCGAGGTGCGCGAGCTGACGCCCGAGAGCGCGCTCCTCGCCCGGCTCGAGCGCGAGCGCGGCGCCCTCGAGACCCAGGCCGCCGAGCTCTACCCGACGGCGGCGAAGACTCTCGCCGAGGGCGTCGTCGAGACCCCGTTCCTCGAGCGCTACCTGTCCAACTGGCCCGACTCCCCGGAGGCGCCGAAGGCGGCGCTGCTGCTCGGCGACGCGAAGGCCCGGCTCGGGGAGGCCCCCGAGGCGGTGCGCCGCTACCTGCGCGCGCTCGAGACCGCCTCCGGCTCGCCGGAGGCCGAGCGCGCCGCCCGCGGGCTCGCCGTCCTGGCGCCGCGGCTCGACGACCTCGCCGCCCTCCAGCAGCTCGCCCGGCAGGACCTCGCCCCCGAGGTCGCCCGCCTCGCCGCCGCCCGCCTCGGCGAGCGGGCGAAGAGCTTCTCCGACGTCGAC
>Ga0299913_10005918_pt1 | contig 10526 bp, 10 predicted proteins | sample RVTome_9_FD_201360 | JGI IMG/M metagenome (GOLD analysis project Ga0299913, IMG submission 201360) | Soil microbial communities from uranium-contaminated site in the Upper Colorado River Basin, Wyoming, United States - RVT155D38 (version 2) ... | reverse complement strand
GGTCATCTGGCCGCCTTCGGAATGCTGGGACCGCGTCGCCTCCCCCGCCCTCGCCGCGCCTCGTCTGGCTCGATCCCGGCGGGTGCGCCCTTCACCGGAGTCTACGCCACGGGGCGCGGCCAGATCGGTCATGACGTCAACTCCTAGGCGACGCGTACGACGACCTTGCCGACGTTGGCACGGTCGAGCAGCGCCCGAAACGCGTCGCGGATCTCGGCGAGGGGGTACACGCGATGAACGACCGGCCGGACGCGTCCATCCGCCACGAACGCGAGCGCGTCGCGGAACTCTGCGTCGCTCGTTCCGGCGGTCGACAACAGCCGCAGCTGCTGACGGTAGAAGAGGTTGAGGTCGAGACTGACCCGACCACCGGCGTGGGAGCCGCAGGAAAGGATCCGGCCACCTCGGTCGAGGCTGGCAACGAGCGGCTCCCAGAGCGCAGCGTCCCCCACGTTTTCCACGAGCACGGTCGGGCCTTGCGCTCCGGACGCGGTCCTGACCCGCTGAGGGAAGGTCTCGATCGGCTCGTAGACGACGGCCGCGTCGGCCCCTGCCGCGAGCGCCGCCGACGCCTTCTCGTCGGCCGCCACGGCGGCGATCACACGCGCGCCGAGTACCTTCGCGACCTGCGTGCAGGCGATCCCGAGACCGCCCGCCGCCCCGACGATGAGGACGATGTCGGCGGATCCGACCGAGCCGACCGTCCGGAGGAGGTGAATCGCGATCGGGACCGAGTGGGCCATCGCCGTGGCGACCTCCCAAGAGACGCCGTCGGGGATCGGGTAGACGGCCCGAGCGGGAAGCGCGACGAGCTCGGCGAACCCGCCCGGGCGATGAATCCCGATGTACGACGGGCGCTCGCACATGCTTTCGCGATCCGCGGCGCAGAACCGACACGACCGACACGGGATCATGGGTCGGGCGACGACCCGCTGTCCGATCGAACGATCGCCGACGTCGTCGCCAAGGACCGCGATCTCACCGGCCGGGTCCACGCCGCCTACATGGGGAAGTTCGATCGCCCGGCCGATGTTGGTCCTTGTCATCGCATAGACGTCCGTCCGGTTCACCGACACGGCACGGACGCGGATGAGCACCTCGTCGGCGCCAGGCGAGGGATCGGGCCACGATTCGAGCACGATCCCCTCGGGACCACCGAACGCCCGCAGCACGGCTGCGCGCATCAGCCGACCGGCAGGTCGCGGCCAGCCGGCTCCGCCGGACGCAGCCGTACCCGTGCCAGGTTCGACCTCGCCATCAGCGACCTCCTGTCACCTTCCACCTCCACGGTGACGCCTCTCCGCGCGGATGTTCGAATGTATACTAAACGCTGCCCACGGCCGCACGAGCCCGGCTCTGTTTCCGAGGATCCGCCATGCCCTTGGTCGACCGCGAAAAGCTCCGCGCGAACTACGAGCAGCTCGTTTCGGCGCTCGCGACGGACGACGCCAAGGGGATCGTCCGGCCCTCCGTGGCGGCGCGCCTCCTCGGCGACGTGACCGTCGAGTCGACCTTCACCCAGTACGACCGTCCGTTCCGGTTTCTCAGCGATGAGGCCGTCAATCGCGGCGGGCGCGAGGAAGGGCCCAGCCCGATGCGCTACTTCCTGAGCGGGCTCGCCTTCTGCCTCGAAGGCTGGTACGCGAAAGGAAGCGCCCTCGCGGACTGCGAGCTCGAAGGCCTCGAGCTCGAGCTCCGGACGTATATGGACATGCGCGGCGAGCATGCGTTTCCGGACGTCCCGCCACATCCGCAGTGGATCGTCGTAGAGGCGCGGGTCGCCAGTCCGTCTCCGGCGGAGTGCGTCCTCTCAATGATCGACTGGGGCGACGCGCGATGTCCGCTGGGGAGCCTCGTCCGACGCGCGATACCGGTCTACAGCCGCGTCGTCCACAACGGCGCCGTCATTCGCGACGAGGTTCCCGCCGGATTGGAGTGATCGAGCACTCCGGTGCCGGACGCGCGCCGATCAGCCGCACCGCCAGGGGAGGCACTTATGGTCGACGACCGCATGGCGATCGAGGACACGCTTGACACCGCGCTCGAGCGCGAGATCGTCGAGATGACGACGGACCTCGTGAACATCGCGAGCCCGACCGGCGAAGAGGCCGGCATCGGGGACTACGTCGCGCGGCGGTTCGAGGAGCTCGGCTTGGCCGTCGAGCGGCAAGAGGTCGAGGCCGGCCGGAGCAACGTCGTGGCCCGCTGGCGCGGCACGGGCGGGGGCCCGAGTTTGCTATTCAACGGCCACTTCGACACAGGCCTCTCGGGCAGCGAGCCAGGCCTGCCGTTCGGGCTTCGCCCTGCGGCCCGGATCGTCGACGGCTGGATCTATGGTCTCGGCGTCTCGAACATGAAGTCGGCATTCGCCTGCTACTGGGGTGCGATCCGGATGCTCCGGGCGGCCGGCTACGAGCCGGCCGGCGACATCATCGTGGCGGGTGTCGTTGGCGAGACGGAGAAGGCACCGGTCGGCCCGTTCGCCGGTCCCGGCTACCGTGCGGGAGGGTGGGGAACCTTCTACGCGTCGCTTCACGGCGTACTCGCCGACGCGGCGATCATCGGTGAGCCGACGGGTTTGCGCGTGCAGACCGGCAACTCGAGCTACGCGTTCGCACGAGTCAGGACGACCGGGCGCTCGCAGCACACCTGGTCGAAGGAGCGAGGCGACGACGCGATCGAGAAGGCAGTCGCCGTGCTGGCGGAGCTGCGGGCGTGGGAGGCGACGTTCGAGGCGGCGCACCCGCATCCGCGGATGGGCAGCCGGATCGGCTTCGGTGCGATCAGCGGCGGCCGACCGTTCCAGCCATGCGTCAACCCGGCCGCGACGTGCGACCTGTTCATCGACCTCCGCTTTCCGCCGGACGCCCCGATCGTCCGCGTCCGGCGAGAGGTCGCCGACTTCCTTGCCGCACTCCGGCGCCGCCGGCCCGAGCTCGAGACCCAGCTCGACTTCTTCCTCAGCCGAAACGGCTATGAGATCGGCGATGACGAGCCGGTCGTGCGCGCGATCGAGACGTCCCATTTGGCTATCCTCGGCGAGACGGCCGGGCGCCCGGAACGCTACCGGTACGACGTCTCCGCTGACACCTCGATCCTCTCCGAGTTCGGCGTGCCGGGCCTGACGTATGGACCGGGTGGCATCCGGCGGGACGGCGGCTACAGCGTGTACGACGAGAACGGCGAGCTCGTCGCGATAGACAACCTCGTGCGCTGTACACGTGTCTACGCCCGCTCAGCGATCGACCTGACGCGGGCGACCGACTGACATCGCCGGGGAGGATGGCGTGATGGACGAGGCCCCGGACGATTGGCCCTACGCACGGACCCGCCGAATGCAGGAGCAGCGCTGGCTGCTCGACGCGACGATCCGGCAGCTGGGGGTCGACTGGGACCAGGGAAGGACCCGGTACACGATGTACCCGGCCGGGCTGGACGCCGAGCCGGACTTCGTGCGCATCCGCGAGCGCGTCCGGAAGTTCGACGACATTCATCGCCAGTTTGCGGCTGCAGGCCTGAGGCGGGAGGCGCTGGGCGAGGCGGCCGAGGCGGCGGGTCGCACCGTGGAGGCACGCGAGCATGCCTTCGTGGCGTCGATCCTGTGGGGCAACGCGCAGTGGCCCCTGTTCGGCAACAGCCCCCGAGTGCTCGAATACGGGCGGCGCAAGGTCGTGAACTACGAGCGGTTCATCCGGAATGCCCCACACTCCGTTCGCAGGGTCGAAATCCCATTCGGCGACACCACGTTGCCTGGCTACCTGCACCTACCCCCCGGCGCCGACGGCCCGCTTCCGTGCTTCGTCCAGATCGGCGGCATGGACAGCTTCAAGGAGCACCAGGTCGCGATGTACGGCGACAAGTTCCTCGAACGGCGCATCGCCCGACTCGCGGTCGAGCTACCGGGTCAGGGGGAGGCTCTGACGCGTGGACTGTTCACCAGCGAGACGAGCGCGATCGACGCCGGTCGGGCAATTGTCGACTGGGTGCGGGGGCAACCGGAGATTGACCCTGGGCGCGTTGCGATCGGCGGCAACAGCTTCGGGTCGTTCTGGGCGACGCAGATCGCCGCCAGCGTCGAGGGTCTCGCCGGCTGCGCGGTCGTCGGCGTCATCCACGAGCCGGGAATGAATGCCATCTTCGAGACCGCGTCGCCGACATTCAAGGCACGCTTCATGTACATGGCCGGCTACGACGACGAAGCGGCCTTCGATGGCTTTGCGGCGCGCCTCGACCTGCGCCCGCTGGCCCCTCGCGTCTCGTGTCCCTACCTCGTCCTCGCCGGCGAGGACGACGAGCTGAGCCCGATCGCCAGCACGTTCGAGCTGCTTGCGACGATCTCCTGGCCCTGCCAGCTCGTCCTCTACCAGGGTGAGCGACACAGCCTCGGCGGCGGACCGGCAACGTCATTCGGACCCAACCGTCATCACCTTGTCGCCGACTGGGTCGAGGACCGCCTCGGCGGGCTTCCAGCCGGCGATCGCTTCATCTACGTCGATGCCGCTGGTGCGAGCCATGACCGACCATCGTCCTGGCGAAGCTGACGGCGACGAGGCTGCGGCGCGCCGAGGGCGGTCAGCCGGGAGGAGGCGGATGGAGCTATCGATTGCGATTGTCGGAGGGCTGGTCGTCGCCCTCTCGCTCCTTGCCCTGTTCCGCGGCGGCACTCCGATGGTACTCGCTGGCTATCGGGAGGGTCTCTCGATCCTGCTCGGTGTTGCGCCTCAGCTCGCCCTCGGGTTTCTGCTGGCTGGGCTCGTCACCGTGCTGATCCCGTCGGACCTCGTCGCCCGGCTGATCGGCGAGGGCTCCGGTCTGCAGGGCATCGTCATCGCAACAATTGCTGGGATCCTGACCCCCGGTGGACCATACCTGCAGTTCCCCCTGATCGCCGCATTGGCGCGCAGCGGTGCAGGCGTCGGCGCGATGGGCGCGTACCTGACGGCGTGGTCCCTGTTGGGAGGCAACCGGGCGGTCGTCTGGGAGATCCCGATTCTCGGCCCATCATTCACGGCGGCCCGCTGGGCGATCAGCCTGCTGGTCCCAATCGGGGTCGGGCTGCTCCTCCCGATCGTCCTGCGTCTGATCTCGCGGCCCGCTTGAACCGGGTCCACGTGGGACGGCTGATCGGGCATCCGGCGACGGCGGGCCTGGCGGCCGCAGTTGTCCTCGCCCTGGTCGCGCGAGCCCTCGGTCCTATCCTTCCCGCCCTGCTCAGCGAGGTCGCGGTTGCGATCATCCTCGGCGTGGTGGTTGGAAACCTGCTGCCCGTCGCCAATCGCGTCCGTCCAGGAACGAAGATCGCAGTCGGCCCGGTCCTCAAGGTCGGGATCGTCCTCCTGGGTGCCCGTCTTGCCCTCGACGAGGTGCTGACCGATGGGTTGGCGGTGCTCGCCTTTGTCGCGCTGTGCGTCGGGGCGGCGCTCGCGGTCGGAACGTCTCTCGCTCAGCGCCAAGCCCGGCCTCGACTTGGGCTGCTCATCGCCGCCGGAACGGCGATCTGCGGAAATTCCGCGATCGTTGCTGTTGCGCCACTCGTCGCTGCCGACGACCGCGACGTCGCGTTCGCGGTCGCTACGATCACTGGCTTCGGGATGCTGGCGGTCGTGCTGTACCCGACTGTCGGAGACCTCATTGGAATGACCAGCGAAGCATTTGGTCTGTGGGCGGGCACTGCGATCAACGACACATCCCAGGTGGTGGCCGCGGGATACGCGTTCGATTCAGTCGCAGGCGACACGGCGGTCGTTACCAAGCTCACCCGCAACCTGCTCATCGCGCCGGCGCTCATCGCCCTCAGCCTGGTGGTGTCGGGTGGCGTCCCGGACGGGCCGCGACAGCTGGTGCGGCGGAGCGTCCCGCTATTCGTCATCGGCTTCCTGCTGATGGCCACGGCACGATCGGTCGGGCTGCTCGACTTCGCAATCGCCGGGCGGAGCGCGTCGGACTTCGCCTCAGACGGGGCGGCCGCGGCGATTCTCGTAGCGCTTGCGGGGATCGGCCTGCAGACAGACGTTCGGGCATTGGTCGCCGTGGGGACCCGACCACTCGCGCTGGCAGCCGTCCTCAGCCTCGGCCTGGCGACCGCAAGCCTCGGGCTGATCATCACGCTGGGACTCGGCACTCGCTGATCAGCGAGCCCTCGCGCCCGGGCAGGCGATCCGTCGTCAGAAGGTAACCGGGCGCCACCTCGAGAACCGACGTTCGATCGCGACGGAGATCGCGATGAGGACGACGCCGACGATCAGCGCAGCGACGGCCGACGCGAACACGCGATCGGTGGCCAGACTCTCGCGAGCCCCGCGAATGATCAGCCCCAGCCCGGGTAAACCGACGAGGTACTCGGCGATCAGAACCGCCGTGAATGACCGCTTGATCGAGAGCCGCATGCCGGCCCCGATGAAGGGGATCGATCCGGGCAACAGGATCTTGGTGAACTTGGACCAGCCAGTGATCTGCAACGAGTCCGCGACCTCGCGGAACTGCCGGTCCGTCTCGCGCACGCCGGCCGCGGTCGAGAACGCCAGCAGCACTGCCGTGCCGATGACGACGACCGCGACAGCGAACTCGCGGTCGATCCCAAACCAGACAACCATGAGCGGGATCCATGGCGCGGTGGGCACAGCGTAGAAGGCCGCGAGCCAAGGCTCGAACGCGATCGAGAAGCGGCGGAACGCGCCAAGTGCGAAGCCGAGCGTGACGCCGATCAGGATCGACAGCCCGAGTCCGACGAGCATGGTCCAGCCGGTCTCCAGCGTCAACGGGACGAGGTCGTCTTCGAACAGGAGCACCTGCATCTCCGCAACCACCCGGGTCGGCGATGAGTAGAAGGCGGGAGCGGCAGAGCCAGCGACCTCCCAGATGAAAAGGAAGCTGATCAGGCCCGTGAGCTTTAGGAGGCGCACCCCAGTCCTGTTGGCGAGGATCGATGCCGAGCTCATCGCGCGAACGGCGGCCGTCACGTTGGCTGCTCCACGGTCCACGGGGCGACCCGTCGCTCGACGGCGTGCAGAACGACGTTGATGGAGATGCCAACGACAGCGACGGTTGCCAGCCCGGCGAACAAGACTTCTGGTCGAAAGCTGACGCCGGCATTGAAAATCAGGCCGCCGATCCCGTTCGACTCGAGCAGGAAGCCGGCGATAACTGCCCCTTCGATCCCGCGCAGGAGGCCGAGCCGAAGCCCAGTGACGACGAACGGCAGCGAGGCTGGGAGGATGATCGACCGGAGCATGACGCGCTCGGGCACCGCGTACGAACGGGCCACCTCAATGAACTCGGCCTCCATCGCCCGTACCCCGCTGCGGACGGTGAAGAGCACCTCGAAGAAACCGAACAGGAAGATGTAGACGATCTTGGCCGGCTCCTGATAGCCGAGCCATAGCGCGACGATCGGCAGCAGGGCAAGCTTCGGCAGCATGAAGAGACCCGTAAGGACCGGGTCGAGGAAGGTATCGGCAAGGCGGAACCGGCCGAGCAGGATCCCGAGCGAGATCCCGACGACGGCGATCCCGCCGAGGCCGGCACTGAGGATGAACAGCGTCTCAAGCCATGCGTCCCAGAGCTCACCGGTCTCGATGAGCTCGACGAACGATTCGACGGTCCGGGCCGGTGACGGCATCAGCAGCCGACCCATCAGCATCGAGGCGATCTGCCAGACGGCCAGCAGCCCGACGAACGCCAGAAGGCGCACGGTCCAGTCGGAGCCCCGGATTGCCTGCGGGATTGTCCGCCGCCCGGCCAGTGAATGTTCGAGACTCGTCAGGGCGCTCGGCGTCCTGGTCATTCGGGCCTCTGCTTAGGTGGATGGATTGTAGCCTTCCGTCGACCAGCCGCCGTTGTGACGCTGCCCTCGGAGCTCTTCCGAGGGCAGCGGTGGCGCGGGTGGCGAACGGCGCCCAGGATCAGACCTCTCCGAGGATCTCCAGCGCACGCTCCTCGAACTCGAACCGGATGACCTCGTCGCAGGTCATCGGTTCTTCGAGGGCGCCCGACGCAAGCGACGACTCAAGCGTCGCCTCACACAGCTCCCGGTCGAGGCTGCCGTTTTCAGGCCACATGTTCATCTGCTCGACGTACGTTTCGTAGATGGACTCAACGGCCTCCCGCTCGTAATCGGGTGCGGCCTCCATGGCGAGCTCGATCCACTCCTCGCGCTCGGCGTGCGCCCAGCGCCCCGTCTCGATCGACGCGATCGCGAAGGCGAGGGCCATGTCTTCGTTTTCGCTGACCCAGCTCTCCTTGGACATCCACACATTGTTGAGCTGGGGCGCGACCTCGGAGCCGAGGCACAGGACGTTGTAGGCGTCCGCTCCCTCCTCGGCGATGATCGGCGCCATGCGATGCGGGGCGGTCAGGCCGGCCACGATCTGCCGGGAACGAAGCGCCTCGGCGATCGCGCCAGTGTTCGCGAGCTGGAGCAGTTGAACGTCCTCGGAGATGTCGAGCCCAACCGAGGCCAGGCACGCGGTCGCCGTCTGGCCGGTGATCTGTGCGAGGTTCTCGGTTGCGCCGAAAGGCTGGCCTTCGAGCTCCTCGAGGCTCGTGACGGGCGCCCTGCCAACAACGTAGTACGGGTTCGGCTGGTCGTCGCCGGCGAAGGCGATGAACTCTGCGCCGCGGGCCCGTCCGGCCGCCGTGCCGGCGAGGGACAGCTGTCCGACATCGACATTGCCGCTGATGACCGCCGCGACGAGAGGATCGGAGTCGAGCTGGCGGAACTCGACGCTGACGCCGAACATCTCCTCGACCAATCGAGCGGTATGGATTGCCCCGGTAATGGCGGGGTTGGAGCTGGCCGAGCTGCCGACGCGGAGGGACTGGCCCTCGAGCCGACCCCGCAGCTCAGCAATCTGGTCACCGGCACCTTGGCTCGCGGGGGCGGCCGAGGTGCCGCTTGTGGGCGCGCCACCTGTGGCGGTCGGCGCGGTCGTCTGTGACGGCGTCGAACACGCCGCGGAGAGCAGGGCGACCACCGATCCAATGATGACGAGCCGGTTTTCAATGGTTCGCATCGCGCTCCTCCATCGACGCAGTTCCTGGGAGCCAACGCGAGGCCACCAGGATCGGACTGTAGCCGAACCGCCTCGAATTGTATACGAAGGAAGCGGATGCGGATGCGATGCGGAGCCTACGGGACCTACTCGTCAAAAGTGGCGCGCTGGGAACCGCGGAGCATCTCCCAGATCTGGTGGCGAAGTTTCGCGAACGCGGGATCGAGCTTCACATCCTGGCTCCGCGGATAGCCGAACGGCACCGTGAGCACGTCCATGATCGTCCCCGGGTGCGCTGTAAAGACCGCTATCCGGCTGGAAAGGAAGATCGCCTCGTCTACGCTGTGTGTGACAAAGACGATTGTCTTCTTGGTGCGCTCCCAGATCTGCAGCAGCTCGATCTGCATGAGCTCGCGGGTCTGAGCGTCAAGGGCGCCAAATGGCTCGTCCATCAGGAGGATCTCGGGATCTACGGAAAGCGCTCGGGCGATCCCGACGCGCTGCTGCATGCCACCTGACAGCTCGTGCGGGTGGTGGTCGATGAACTTGGTCAGGCCGACCATCTCGATGTTCTTCCGGGCCACCGCCTCGCGCTCCGCCTTCGGTCGCCCGGCCGCCTCAAGCGGGAAGACCACGTTCCCGAACACGGTGCGCCAGGGAAACAGGCCGAAGTTCTGGAACACGAACGCGCGATCACGGCCCGGGCCCTGGATAGCCCGCCCAGACACGCGGACCTCGCCGGAGTCGAACGGGATGAGCCCATCCAGGCACTTCAGGAGGGTCGTCTTCCCGCATCCCGACGGCCCGAGAAGCGCGACGAACTCGCCCTCACCGATCGTCAGATTGATGTCGCGCAGGGCATGGACGCGATCGACCCCTCCGTGCTTGGCCGCCTTCGTGTAGAACTTTTCGACACGGTCGATCTCGATCTTGGTCGCGCCGTACGTCGGCGACGGATCGCGACGGTCCGTCAGGGAACCATCCGTCGGTGCAGGCTGCGGCGAGATCGTCACGGTGCGATTCGGATGGGTCGTCGTTCGGTGCCGGGACACCGGGACAGTGACGTAAGGAGGCGCGAGTCGACCATTCCGACCTCCGCTGCGAAACCGTCCGGGACAACCGCTGGCTTTCGACGCTTGTATACGAATTCGAGCACATGCTTGCGGCCGGTGTCAACCAGACCAAGCAGATCCGCTTCATCGACCGTCCACATGTTCGACCGCGACCGCCCGCCGTCGGTCCGCCTGTAGCAGACGTCCCTCAGAGCGGCCCGGTCGGCGTCTTCTCGAACGAGGTCCAGCCCGCGCCGTTCCAGCGCGCGATCGCCCGCACCGCGGTCGGGCCCTCGGCGCGTTCGCGGCGGCGACGGGCGGTCTCGACCGTCTCGGTCCAGCCGGGCGGCACGAGCCGCGGGGCGAGGTCGGCCAGCGGGGCGAGGACGAAGAGCCGCTCCCCGGCGAGCCGATGAGGGACGACGAGGTCGACGGGCTTCGACGGGTCGACCGGGCGCGCCTCGGCGGGCCGCTCCACCCGGAC
>Ga0299913_10005917_pt1 | contig 10526 bp, 8 predicted proteins | sample RVTome_9_FD_201360 | JGI IMG/M metagenome (GOLD analysis project Ga0299913, IMG submission 201360) | Soil microbial communities from uranium-contaminated site in the Upper Colorado River Basin, Wyoming, United States - RVT155D38 (version 2) ... | reverse complement strand
CGTTGAACCCAGCGATCAGCACCACCGTCGTCGCGCCGGCACCGTCGCAGTGCACGTGAAGTCGGGCGTCGTGCACTGGCACGAGCTCGTCGACGAGGGTTGCTGGGCGTACGACGGTTGCCGGCGACGCGACCGTGGTGGTGGTCGGGTCTTCAAGCGTGCGGCGGGAGGCAACAGTGGTCGAGCTTCCGCAGGCCGTCAGCGCGATCGTCACGCTGACGGCTGCGGCGATTGCAGCGATGAGGTTCTTGGTCTTCATGTCAGCCCGCCTGTCCGGTGATCGGTGTCCCGGTGCGGACCGAGTCGACGACGTCGCGGATCGCTTGGCTGGACTGGGCGGCGGTCGCCGGCTGCTGGGTGAGCATGTCGTGGTCAGCGTTCGCCAGCATGCGATGAACGCTGTTGGACGACAGTGCGGCGAGCTCGTCTTGCGCGGCCACCCATCCTCCTTGAGCGTCCTTCTCCGCAGTCACGACGACGAGGGGTCGATCGCCGAGCGTGGTGAGTGACTGCGCCGCGGTCATGGTCGTGCGGATCTGCGAGAACTCGTCGCGGACGCTGCGGCCGTGCCGCGGGGTTGCCCAGAAGGCTCGCTGCTCGTCGCGAGCGAGAGCGGGGAGGTCGCTGTAGGCACTGCTGTACATCACCCGGCCGACGCCGAGCCGGGACAGCGAGGGCAGCACCGCGGACGCCCGGCGGAACATCTCGTAGAACATCGGCCAGTCGGCGATCTTCTCGTACTGCTGCGGACTCATGGAGTCGAGCAGAACGACGCCAGCGACCTGGTCGGGGTAGAGGTGGGCGAAGTTGAGGACGTACAGGCCGCCGGCGGAGTGGCCGGCGAGCACGTACGGACCGTGCTCGCCGGCACCGTCGAGCAGCGTGTGCAGATCGGTGGCGACTTGCGCGCCGTCCTGCGGCGCGGCCGCGGATTCGCTCCAACCGCGGCCGGCGCGGTCGTAGACACACACCCGGGTGGTGGCGGCGACGTCGGGGGCGATCCAAGCCATGGCGGTCGACGGTTCACCCAGGCCAGGTTCGAGCACGACGGTGGGGCTGCCGGTGCCGGTGCAGTTGATGTGCAGCTTGTGGCCGCCGACGTCGACGAGCCGTCCCGGCATCGGGTAGTTCGCGCGGTCGACGGTCTCGCGGTAGGTCTCGTACGCCCCGCCGACGGCAGACAGGAACAGCGCGACACACACGGGGTACAGCAGCCACACCCGCGTGCGGCTACGCAGATCGCGACGGGCGCGGACGATCATCCAGATCGCGAGCGCCGCAACCACCGGGGGCCACACCCATCCGGCCTCGTTGCCGGTGGGGGCGACGACGAGAACGGTCGTACCCGTGAACGCCATGAATGCGGCGGGCACGAACGCCCACCGCTGCGGTTGGTCGGTCCGGCGCTCGGCGAGCACGGCCAGCACCGTCCAAGCGGCCGCGAAGGCGAGCAGCACCGATCCGGTGATGACATGCTCCTGCGCTCCGGCGAACGGGCCGGCGACGAGCACGATGGCCCCCACGAACCCTCCGATGAGGGAGCCGGCGACGATGCGGCCGATGTGGCCCCTGGTGGGCGCAGCACTGACGCCGACGCTGTCCGCATTCTGGAACGACTCGGCGCAATCGGTCGTATCCGGCGCAGTGGTCGAGGTGATGGCCATGATTGGTCCTCCTGTGGGTTCCGCAAGCCCGACTCGGGCTCAGGTGTCACAGTCGCCCTAAGGCCGTCGCCGCCACATCGGGCACCGCACCTCAGATTCGCCACTAGGCGGCGGCGATACTGGAGAACCGGTGCGCGATCGCTCTTCAACCGTGGATTTCGTCGGACGCGACGACGAACTGGTCACCTTCGAGCGCGCGGTAGCGGCCGCCCGTCTGGGAGCGCCGGAAGTTCTGCTCGTGGGCGGGGAAGCAGGTATCGGCAAGTCGACGCTCGTCGCGGAGGCCGCCCGGCGCGCCGGCGCGGGGCTGATCGTCGGGCGATGCCTGCCGATGGGCGGCGAGCTGATCCCGCTGGCACCGCTGGCCGAGCTGCTCCGCAACGTGCGACGAAGCGATCCGGACGCCCTTTCGGCGCCCGCGTTGGCGCCGCTTCGGGACTGGATGGCGGGTGGGTCGGCCGCCGAAGGGCTCGCGGCGGGCGCGCTGTTCGCGCCGCTCCTCGAGCTCGTCGCCGGCCTCGGGAGCGACGATGGCATCGTCGTCGCATTCGAAGATCTGCACTGGGCCGACCCGTTGACGTGGGACCTCTTCGACTTCCTCGCCCGCAACCTCGTCGACGAGCACGTCGTCTTGGTCGGCACCTACCGCGCCAACGAGGTCGGCGCGAACCCGCAACAACGTCTCCGCCTCGGCGAAATCACACGTCTACCGGCGGCGCACCGCGTCCACCTTGGAGGGCTCAGCCGCGACGAGCTCGCCTCGAAGATTCGAACCCTGATCGGACAGGTGCCGCCCGCCGATCTCACCGATGAGATCCTCGCTCGTGGTCAAGGCAACCCGTTCTTCACGGCTGAACTCGTCGCCGCCCATCTCAGCGGCCAAGCGATCCCCGCCGTCCTGTCAGATCTCATCGCTACGGAGCTCGAACGTCTCGATGTCATCGGTCGCTCGGTCGTCGGCGCCATCGCCGTCGTTGGTCATGACACGGCCCACGACCTCCTGATGCGAGTCGCTGAGTTGGATGCTGACCGCCTCGAGGCGGCGCTGCACTCCGTGATCGACGCGCAGCTCGTCGTCGTCGACAGCGACACCGAGACCTACCGCTTTCGTCATGCGCTGATCGGCGAGGTCGTCTACGACGAGCTTCTCCCGCCGGAACGCAAGCGTCTCCACCGCCGTATCGCCGACGCTCTGGCTGACCAGCCACCCCACCTGTTGTCGCGCGCTGATCGAGCCAGCGAGCTGGCGTTTCATCTCGACAGGGCAGGAGATCACGCGGCAGCGTTCGGGGCGCTGCTGGTCGCCGCCGATGCAAGTGAGTCCGTCGCGCCCGCCTCCGCGCTCCGCCATCTCGAGCGCGCCTTCGAGCTGTGGGACTCCGCCGGTGAGAGCGCTGCGGCCGCCAGTCGCAGCGACCGCCTCTGGCAGGCGGCCGAACTCGCGAGCGGAGCGGCCGGCAACCAGCGGGCCGCAGACCTCGCCCGGGAAGCCTTCGGATTCGGTGAGCCGCCGCGCGGCGCGGCGTGGGGACACGAACGCCTCGGCCGCTATCTCTGGGCCGCCGGTCACCTCGAGGACTGCGCCGCGGAGTTCGCTGCCGCCGCCGCCCTCTTGCCGGGCGACGCGGGACCAGACGCTGCCGCGGTCTTTGCCGGGTTGGGTCAGGCCGAGCTCATGCTCGGCCACTACCACGCAGCAGAAGCGCGAGCTCAGCGCGCGTTCGAGGTGCTCACCGGCCCTGAGGCCGATCCCGCCGCGTGGGCGATGGCGCGGCGCGTCGTCGGCATCGTCGTCGACCACGGCGGCGATCCCGCCCGCGGCGTGGACCTCTGCCGCGAGGCCGTCGCAACGGCGCCGAGTGCTCTCACGAGAACGCTCGCCGTGCTCTATCTCGGGGTCGCGCTGCTCGATGCCGGTGCGTACCAAGAGACGGTCAACGCGATGCTCGACGCAGGGGCCGAGGCGCGGCTCACGGGGCTCGATCGCAGCTTCGGCGGCTACCTCGACGCTCTCGCCGTGGAGGGGCTCGTACGGCTCGGACGATGGACAGAGGCCGACACGATCCTCGATCGCAGTGAAGGGACCGAGGCGTTTCCGTTGGGTGAGCTGCGCCTCGCACTTGCCCGCTCCCTGCTCGCTTCGCGCCGAGGCGACCATGACCGCGCTCACGCTCAGCTCGCAGAAGCCGAGACGCGTCCGGTCGACCCCTTTCATCGGTGGTTCGTCGACCGCGCCGCTGCGGAGACGCATCTCGCTCTCGGCGAGTGGGCTGAGGCAGCCGCGGTCGCCGAGCGTGCCCTGGCCCGTGAAGCCACGGCGCTGTGGCAGGCGCGGTTCGTCATGTGTGGCGCCGTCGCCGAGGTAGAACTCGCTCTCGATGCCCGGGCGCGACGCGAGGAGGTCGACGCCGACGCCACTGCAGCGCGAGTTCGCAAACGAATCGACGCCGCCCGCGACGCGGCGAACGCCGGCCACGGCTCGGAGGTGGCGCTCGACAGCACAGCGCACCTCGCCCACGCCGCCGCCGCAGTAACGCGCCTCCACGACTCCGATCCCGAAGCGTGGGCGGACGCGGCGCGTGGCTGGGCGCACCTCGCCGATCCATATTGGCTGGCGACGGCACGCCTGCGCGAGGCCGAAGCCGCCGCCGCAGGCGGGGCAGCCGCCCGAGCGGCCGAGGCGCTTCGCGAGGCACATGAGGTCGCGGCCGGCCTCGGCGCCGAGCTCTTGTCACAGGACATCGACGCCGTGTCACGACGCACCCGGCTCAGCGTCGAAGCGCCTGTCGCGCGAGTGCTGGCGAACACGGCCGTCGAGCAACTCGGCCTCACGCCGCGGGAGGCCGAGGTTCTGTCCCTCGTCGCCGCCGGCCAGACGAACCGACAGATCGGCGAGGCGCTGTTCGTGTCCGAGAAGACCGCGAGCGTCCACGTCTCGAACATCCTTCGCAAGCTCGGGGTCAGCAGCAGAGTCGACGCGGCAGCAGTCGCACAACGTCTTGGCGCCACCTGACCGGCGCGGTCACCGTGTGATCTGAGGGGCGACTCCCGATGTGGTCTCTCACCCCTTAGGCCGACGATGAGACCATGCCGACCGGTCCCGAGCAGTCGTCCTCGTCAGTGCACGAACTTCCCGGCGGCGACACGACCGCCACCGACCTCGTGGTGAGCGGGACGCTGCCGGCCTCCTTGTCGGGGCAGTACCTGCAGATAGGGCCCAACCCGGTTGAGGGAATTGTCCACGGGGTTGTCCTGCGCGGGGGACGAGCCACCTCGTCCCGGAACCGCTGGCTCCCGACCGCCGACGGAGACATCGTTCCGTCCAACCTCATCGCCTTCGGCAGCTTCGTCCTCGCGGTCGGCGATGGGGCGCTCGCCTACGAGCTCAGTGCCGATCTCGACACGATTCGGCGTGTCGACCTGGCCGGCGCTCGCCGGAAACTCATCGCACGGTCCACGTTCGACCCGCACACCGGCGAGCTGCACCTCCTCACCTTCGGTGCCGATCCGTCTCAGCTGCACGTCATCGTGTCGCGAGGCGGTCTGAAGCGGACGATCCGCCCGATCGACGACGCGCCGAACAGGATCCGGCAGCTCGAGGTCACGCGCGACGACGTCGTGCTCCTCGCCGACGGTTTCGTCGGTTTGATGCCTCGAACCGGTGTCCGCACGCCGACCACCTGGTTCGACGTCGACACGGAGGGGCGCCAAATCGCGGCCGCCGACGCGCGCGAGGAGGAGGTGATCGTGTACGCCATCGGCCCATCTCTCGTTCGGTGGAGCCTCGACCGCCGGGTGGCGACCGCCCGTTGCGAGATGCTCGACGCCACGCGCCACAGCTTCGCCACGAGCAACCCGCGACCGATCGGCATCACGCAACGGCTCCTCTGGACCGTGGGCGCTGGGGCGGCGCACGCGCACGACCTACTGAGAGGCGGGCGCCGCAGCCACGACTTTGGGGCTGGTCGCGTTCCAAACGGACTCGTCTTCGTCGCCGATCCGGACCGCAACACCATGGAGGACGGCGGCTGGCTCGTCGGGCTCGTCCATGACGACGCCAGCAATCAAACCGACCTCGTCGTGCTCGACGCGCAAGCCATCGAGCAGTCGGCCATCGCGATGGTGCACCTGCCACGTCGTCTCCCGAGCGGCGCTGATGCCACGTGGATGCCTGCCATCTGAGTTCGCCGCAGATCTGAGGGGTCACGCCCGATGCGGACACCGACCCCTTACCTCGACAGTGACCTCAGACCACACACACCTGTACACCACACCAAGGAGCAGTCATGCACGGTCGTCCTGTCACCCACTCCACCCCCGGCCAGTCGAGCCCGAGCCATCCGAACCGGTGGCGGATCCTCGCGGTCCTCGTCCTCGCCCTTCTGGTCACCTCCATCGATCACACCATCATCAACGTGGCCTTGCCGCAGCTCGTCGACGGGCTGCACGCGAGTGCCGCCGACCTGCAATGGGTCGTCGCCAGCTACACAATCGTGTTTGCCGGTCTCCTGCTCACCGCCGGCAGCCTCGGCGACCGATTCGGACGCCGACACGCGCTCGCCGCCGGTCTGGCCACCTTCCTGGCCGGATCAGTCGCGTCAGCGACGGCGACGTCGACCACCGCACTGATCGTCGGCCGCGGCGTCATGGGCGTCGGTGGTGCACTCATCATGCCGACCACGCTGTCGATCCTCGTCAACGTGTTCGGCAACCCGCGCGAGCGAGCCAAGGCCATCGCCGTTTGGACGGCGGCCAGTGGGCTCGGGATCGCGCTCGGCCCGATCGCCGGAGGGGCGCTCATGCGCAGCTTCTCCTGGTCGTCGGTGTTCTGGATCAACGTGCCGCTCCTCGTTGTGGCTCTGCTCGGCACGGTCCACCTCGTTCCCGACTCACGGAACCACGAGGCAACCAGGCTCGACCTCGTCGGTGCGCTTCTCTCGATCGTCACCATCGGCACACTCGTCTACGTCATCATCCAGGCACCCGAAGACGGCTGGACGTCGCGCTCGACGCTTTCCGGCTTCGCAATCGGCGCGACGATCGGTGTGCTGTTCGTCGCGTGGGAGTTGCGTCGTGCCGAGCCGATGCTCGACATGCGCTTGTTTGCCAACCGGAGCTTCTCGGCCAGCAGCATCGCCTTGTCCATGCTGTTCTTCGCCATGGCCGGAACGGTGTTCCTGCAGGCGCAGTACCTCCAGTTCATCCTCGGCTACACGCCGCTGGTCGCGGGCTTCGCGCTCGTGCCCGCCGCGCTCGGGATGCTGATCGGAACCGGCGCCGGCGCCCACATGAATGCCATGCTCGGCGGACGCGTTGCCGTCGCCGCCGGCACGCTCATCGCGGCCGCTGGCGTGGCCGTGCAGGCTGGGTTCGTCGACGGAAGCTCCTATGTCCCGACCGGCGTGGGCCTGCTGCTCTTCGGCCTCGGCGCCGGGATCGCGATGCCGGCCGCGACCGACCTCATCATGGCCACGCTTCCCCCCGCCCGAGCGGGCGTTGGCTCTGCAGTCAACGACACCGTCCGCGAGCTCGGCGGCGCCCTCGGCGTCGCGGTGATCGGGAGCATCGCGGCGACGAACTACGCGGCGTCGCTGCAAAGCGAGCTCACACGCTTTCCCGGCATCAGCGGCCCGGCGCGGCACATGTTGACCGACAACGTCGGCAGCGCCCTCCACACGACTGGAGAGCTCGGGGCAAACGGAACGGAGATCGCGTCGCTCGCCCAGACAGCATTCGTCAACTCGATGAGCACGTCACTGTGGGTTGCCGTCGGCCTCGCCGTGACCGCGACGGTCATCGCGGTCATGCACCTACCTCGCCATGAGCGGCAGGCGCACGCGCACTCGCACCCGGGTCATGGTGCCGCGGTGCACGGCGAGAACGCAGTACCGGCCGTCAACTCCGCAGCATGACGGCAGATCCTGCAAGTAAGGCAGAGGCCCTCCCATCAGGAGGGCCTCTGCCTTTCAAGGTATTCGTGAAGTTCGCGCACGCAGACAGCGCCCTCGCCTGTCGCCGATGCGACGCGCTTGACCGAGTCGCGGCGCACATCACCGACTGCGAAGACGCCGGGCATGGTCGACTCATATGCGAGGCGATTCGACTCACCGCTGGTCGGTCCTGTGCGGATGTAACCCCATTCGTCGCGGCTGACCTCGGCGGGAAGCCAGTCGGTGAAGGGTTCGGCGCCGATGAGCACGAACACGGCGGCGGCTCGAACGGTCTCCCTCGTCTCCGACTCGCCGTGTCTGAGGTCGATCGTCTGGAGCCGCTCGTCGCCGGTAGCGCCAGCGACTTCGGTTCGGAATCGGACGTCGATGTTCGCGGTCGCGTCGATCTCGGTGACGAGATACTCCGACATGCTCTGCGCCAAGGACTCAGCTCGCACGAGGATCGTGACGTGTGACGCGAACTTGGCGAGATGGAGGGCCGCCTGTCCGGCCGAGTTGCCGCCGCCGATGACGAACACCGGCTGTCCGGTGAGCGATGGCCCCTCCGCGATGGCCGAGCCGTAGAAGACCCCGACGCCGTTGAACTGATCCAACGAGGGAATGTCGAGCGTGCGGTAGGAGACACCGGTCGCGATGACAACGCTTCGACCGGGCACTTCGGTTCCGTCCGAGAGTTGCACGACGCGTAGTTCCCCGTCGGCGCGCAAGCCTGTTGCTGCGCTTCCGTAGACCATCTCGGCGCCGAACAGGATCGCTTGCTCGAAGGCGCGGGCGGCGAGCTCAGCGCCACCGATGCCGCGTGGAAATCCCAGGTAGTTGCGGATCATGGAACTCGTTCCCGCTTGCCCGCCCATCGCCGTCGGTTCGATCAACGCGGTTCGCAGGCCTTCCGATTCTGCATACACCGCGGCGGAGAGTCCAGCGGGGCCGCCGCCCACGACCACGACGTCATAGATGCCGCTGCCGGGGCGAATGCGGGCTCCGAGCGCGCTGGCCAGCTCGAGGTTGGACGGGTTGACCAGCGTGCGGCCGTCGAGCAACGCAACGACTGGCCCGGCGTCCGCGTCGACGCCTGCGATGTGGAGGATGGAGGCTCCCGCTTGCGAGGCAGACGCGTGGAACGTGAAGGGCATGTCGTGGCGCTGCAGCACGTCGCACATCTCTGCGACTCGAGCGGATCGGTCGCGGCCGACGATGCGGACACTCGCGACGGCCGAGCCCCGCAGGCGCCACCACTCGTCGAGCAGTTCGGTGACGCTGCGATGGAAGCGTTCGTCCGGCAAACCGGCTGGCCGGGTCACGAGACCCTCGACATCCCTCCGCCCGAACGCCGCGGCGATCTCCTCGCGGTACACGCGATGTTCGTTCCAACGAAGGAGCAGAGCGCGCCGCGCACTCGAGCGCGACGTTCGGACTTCTGCCAAGACCTCTGCGCCGGAGGAACCCCGGTCAGCGATCACAAGGGCGACGTCGTCGTGGGTATCGGCACCTGCTCGCAGTTCGTCGAGCACCTCAGCCGAGTGCGCCGCCGAGACGATCACGTAGTCGTTCGAGTACCGGCTCATCAGCTCTCGAGTCACGGCGGCCTCTCGCCCATCGGGATCCAAGACGATGATCGCTGGCTTGTTGTGCTGCATTTCGGCTCGTTTCTACCGCGCGTGTCAGTGTCCGTTCCTTCAGTCGCAGTTACGTTCCCGCGGAGTGATCGGAACCGGTGTCACCCGACAGGTACTGCGGCCGAGGCACGCTCGACCGATTCGAGTCTCACTCTCTCGATGTCATCGGCGACGAAGCTCGCCGCTGAGGCCAGGATCATCCCCGACACGACCGCGACGGGTGCAAGGGTGAGGACGCTGTCCATGGTGTTCACGAGCCGGATCTTGATGCGCTGACCGACTCGGAACGACCAGTCGATCGCCGCGTTCGCGAGGCCCGTGTCCTGGTCGACCAGCTTCCAGATCATGTTGGTGGCGTTCGTTTGCGGGTTGATCTCGGGCATGAGGTCTTCCCACTCGAGTCCGTCACCCGTGTCGTGGGCGTGCATGCCGTGCTCCGCGTGCGCGTCAATCGGCCCCGATGCCGTGCTTGCGATCAGTTTCATGCCGCACTTGGGGCAGGTGCCGGGTGCGTCGCTGACGACGTCGGCGTGCATCGGGCAGACCCATGCGGTTGCTGCGTCACTCGCAACTTCGCCGTAGAGGAGCGGCATCTCGGCGTCGAACACGAGGGGTGCACGGTGGCCTCATGGTCGCCGTCGTTGAAGACCCGCACCCTGAGCTCGGATCCCTGGTGTACGCGAATGGTCGGACCTGGAACCGAGCCGTTGTAGGCGAGCATCCTGATCGTGTCGTCGCCGATCTTCTTGGCTACAGCTGAGAGTCGAAGTTCGAACAGATCGCCGTCGGCGAGTTCGATGACCTGGCTTGGTTCGCAGGGCGCGAGCCCTTCAGGGTTGGTACGGAACGTTGGTGTTGCGATCTGGGTCATCGTGCGTCCTCCGCGTTCAAGAGCGGCCGAAGGTCATCGGGGATGGGCATCGGTCGGAAGGCGCTGACGTCCGCGCCTCCGGTGTTGCCAACCGGGTAGCGGCCAGTCAGGGTTCCCGGGCCAGCGACGAAGAGACGCCCGACTTGACCGACGATCTCGCGCACGTCACGCCGTCGTACCGCGGCAGCGAGCATGGCGAGATGAGTCGAGACGTGGAGCCGTGCGATGGGCTGGCTGAGGATGTGGGCACGCTCAAGATGCCGCCACTCAGTATCGGTGTCGCCCTGGTCTCGCGCCCTCCGCGCCTTGGCTCGCTCGGTCTGCCATGCGTTTCTCAGCGCAGCCTGATGGTCGGTGTCAACGTTCGTGCGAATTGCTGTCGTCATGGGTGCCTCCCGCGTTGCATGCAGTACGAGCCCGAGCC
>Ga0299913_10005916_pt1 | contig 10526 bp, 10 predicted proteins | sample RVTome_9_FD_201360 | JGI IMG/M metagenome (GOLD analysis project Ga0299913, IMG submission 201360) | Soil microbial communities from uranium-contaminated site in the Upper Colorado River Basin, Wyoming, United States - RVT155D38 (version 2) ... | reverse complement strand
GGGTCCACTCTGGGACAACTAATGCAGACATCGTCCTACCCGGAGACCAAACCAGCAGCCAACATCGAATCGGAGCACGGGGGTGTCAGACGACTGGCACCCCCACCACGCTCCCTCGGACTGGCGGTGGCGTCGGTGGCACTCGTTACAGCGGTCTCGATCGCGTTTTGGGTGCGGCCCCTGCAGTTGGTCCAGTCGGACGACTTGACTGGCGCGGGACGGACGGCGTGGACCATCATCACAGTCGCGCTCGCCACTTTGATGACCTCGCTACTCATCCCCGCGGTGCATGCGGCCGTCCTGTCTGTGCGTGCTCGCGAGCTCGAGATTTCGGGCGAAATCGTGGACTCCCGACACGTCGCCGCCAGCGCGCGTGAGAAAGCACAGCGTGCGCTGGGGCGCGCTCTCGCCGGTCTGGTCGTTCTGATCCTGCTGCTCTTCCTTCTGTCGAACGACGCGGCGATCATCCACACTTTCTTCTCATGGGAACTCATCTCTCTTAGCGCCGGTGACGTGATTCGTGCGTTCTGGCTCAACACATGGATAGCAATCGTGGCCGAGATCGGGGTTCTCATCCTCGCTTTGATCCTCGCCCTTATCCGCGTTGTCCCGAGCCGGGCCATACGCCCGCTCCGCAGGCTAGCCATCGCATACGTCGACATCTTCCGCGGTATACCAGTCATCATCCTCTTGTACCTCGTCGCGTTTGGGATTCCTATCGCGGGGGTTCCCGTCCTGAGTGACATCCCGACTGAGTGGCTGATCGTGCTGGGATTGACGATTTCTACGAGCGCGTATGTGGCTGAGGTGTTCAGGTCCGCGATCGAGTCAGTCCACTGGAATCAGACAGCAGCGGCGAAGTCGCTCGGTTTCACGACCCTCCAAACGTGGCGTCATGTTGTCGTCCCGCAGGCTGTTCGGCGAGTCCTCCCGCCATTGCTGAGCTACTTCGTCGGTTTGCAGAAGGAGACGTCGCTGGTACTCGTGGTGGGAGCGATCGACGCCTTCGGTCAGGCGAAGATCTTTGCCGGCAACTACTTCAACCTGTCATCCGTCACACTTGTCGCGATCATCTTCGTCATCATCACGATCCCGCAGTCTCGATTGGTGGACCACATGATTGCCCGCCGGGCCCGCCGGACAGGAGTGCGCCAAGCATGACTTCATTTCTTGAGATCGACGAGGTTCACAAGAGGTTCGATGAGGTCGAGGTACTGAAGGGCATCAGCCTCGTAGTTCAGCAACACCAGGTCGTGTGCCTGATCGGAGCGTCTGGCTCCGGGAAGTCGACGCTCCTCCGCTGTGTCAATGGGCTTGAGACAATTGACGGAGGCGAGATCCGCATCGAGGGGGATCCCGTATCGGGGCCTGGCGTGGACTACGTCCGGCTTCGCCGCCAGATAGGTCTCGTGTTTCAGAGTTACAACCTCTTCCCCCACATGAGCGTCCTGCGCAACGTGTCACTCGCGCCGATGGTGATTGGCAAAGTCGCCAGCGCCCCGGCTGAGGAGCTAGCCCGAGAGCTCCTGGGTCGCGTCGGGCTCGAGGACAAGGCAGAAGCCTATCCCGACCAGCTCAGCGGTGGGCAGCAACAACGTGTGGCGATCGCGCGTGCCATGGCGATAGACCCCAAGCTGCTGCTGTTGGACGAGATCACGTCAGCTCTCGACCCGGAGCTGGTTAACGAAGTCCTGCGCCTGGTGCGCGACCTAGCCGAGCAGGGAATGACGATGATTCTCGCAACGCACGAGATGAGCTTCGCCCGCCAGGTAGCAACGACTGTGTGTTATCTCCACGATGGCCAGATCCTTGAGATGGGGCCTCCGGAGCAGATCTTCGAGGATCCGCGCGAGAAACGAACCCAGGAGTTCCTGCGCAACGTGCTCAGTGCTGGGAACGTCTAGCCGGCCCGCTTGGTTGAGCGACATTCAGCCAGGTCGGCTGTTGTTACATCCGCAAGCGATCTCGGGCAGCGATTCTGGCGTTCACTGGCCACGAATGTCTCATGTTTCGTACAGCGGACGGCGGTGTTGGCGCGGCCTACCGGTAGGCCCGAAAGAAGGCCGTCACGTCCTCAGCTAGCAGGTCGGGCACTTCGAGCGCAGCGAAGTGGCCTCCGCGTGGCTTGGTTGTCCAGCGCTCGATATTGAAGGCTTGTTCCGCCAAGATGCGCGGCGGGTGCCGCGTCTCACGTGGGAACGAGACGTAGCCGGTCGGCGTCTCCACCCGTCCAACCGGGAGCGGCCAGGGTTCGTGGCGGATCGCATAGTAGGGCCAGAACGACGAATTGATCGCCCCGGTTACCCAATACAGCATGATGTTCGTTAGCAGCGAGTCGCGATCAACAGAACGCTCGAGATTGCCGTCGTTGTCGGTGAAGCTGTGGAACTTCTCGACGATCCACGCGGCTAGGCCAGCCGGTGAGTCGGTCAGCGCATAAGCGAGCGTTTGTGGCTTGGTTCCCTGGATAGCGTGGTAGCCGATCTCTTCGGTCTGCCAGTGGCGCAACTCATCCTGGTAGAGGCGTTCCTCCTCGGATGGCTCCCCTTCGGATGCAATGTCTGGGTGCAGGGGAAGGAAGTTCAGGTGGATCCCGATCAACTTGTCGGCGTGTACCGCCCCAAGCCGCGAGACCACGTATCCGCCCCAGTCGCCACCCTGTGCCGCGAAACGCGGGTATTCGAGTACCTCGGTCATCAACTTCGCGAACACGTCGGCCATGCGCACGAGGTCGTAGCGCTGTTGTCCCGGTCGGAACGAGAGCGTGAAGCCGGGCAGGGAGGGGGCTATGACAGTGAAGGCGTCTGCCGGATCGCCTCCGAATGACGCTGGGTCCGTGAGTCGCGGGATCAGTTTGTGAAACTCCCACACCGACCCCGGCCAACCGTGAACGAGCAGCAGCGGGAGCGGGTCGGGGCCGACGCCGCGCTGATGAATGAAGTGAAGATCGATCCCGTCGATCGTTACTCGGAACTGGTCGAACGCATTGAGGCTCGCCTCCTGTGCTCGCCAGTCGAAGTCGTCCCGCCAGTACTCGACCAATGTGCCCATGTAGTTGGGATCAGATCCGTAGAGCCACCCGGCGCCGGGAATCTCGTCCGGCCAGCGAGTCCGGGTCAGGCGTTGACGCAGGTCATCCAGCGTCTCTTCGTCTACATCGAGTTGAAACCGTCTCGGCGTACTCATGCGTGAGTGTTCCTTACGGCTCTGTGATGGGGAGCCTCACATCACAACGACGTCGTCACCGACCGAGATGAATCCATCGGTGAGGATGTCCGCGTTGAGGCCTCCGCGATGGAGGAGATCCAGGATGATGCCCGGTCGCGTCAGGTCTTGGAGGTGCCGACATGGTTCGCATATCTCGACGCCGTAGCACTCGACCTCACCGACCCGAAAGCGCTTGCCGATCAGGTCGGGGATGTCGACACCTGAGGCCGTTACCTGGCGTCGAGTCTCCCCGGGTTTCAGCCCGACTTCGGCAACCACGGCTTCATCGATCAGGGTCAGTGCCAGGCCGGGCTTGGCGCCCTCCTCGAAGAAGTATCGGTCTCCTTCGAGGCCTTTCCCTGCTATCGCTCGTACTTTCTCAACGGAAAGGAGATCAGAAGACTCTGGTGGGCGGATGTGGATGGCGTCTACCGGCACGAGAAACCTCCATCAGTCAGCGTGTCCGGACCTCGGCCGCGAAACCGTAGATAGTCGAACATCGAATGTCAACTCTGGGCATTGCGCCGAGGCCGCGAGCGACGCCCGGCCCTTCGCCCGAGACTTGACCGGACGTCTGCTACTTGCCCAAGAGAATCTTGTGAGCGGCCCCCGGCCGTGGCGACCTGAAGCAGGACCAACCCGCCCAGAGTCGCTGCGGCCGCGATCCCGAAAACGGCGCCATAGCCCCAGACTGAGGCGACCACTCCAAGCGCCGCGACCCCACTCGCCATACCTATCGATTCGCCGGCCTTGAGGCTGCCGACTGCAGCGCTGCGCTCGTCCGCCGATGCCCTGTCGACGGCGAACACGAACAGCGCCGGGTAAAGGAGGGCATGGCCGATCCCGAAGCTCGCCGCTCCTAAGTAGAGGGCGCCCGAGTGTGGGAGTACGGCCGGCAGCGCGAACCCGAGCGCAGCAAAGGCGAGGCCCGTCGATGCCGCCCCGCGTGGCCCGAGCCGGTCGGGCAGCCTTCTTCCGAACACTCGAATAAAGATGAGCACTGCCGCATTCACGAGCATCACCGGTCCCGCACCCGCCATTCCGAGCTCAATCGCGTAAAGAGGCGCGTACACGAGCAACGCAGAGAATCCGAAGATCTCAAGGGCGAGAACCAAGGCAGGCAGAGTCGCCGCGCGGCTGAGTAGCGACCCCCCCGAACGTCGCTGTGTCGGGGGCTGTCGCGTTTCGTGGAGAGCGAGAGCTGTCGCGGCGCCAGCAACACTGAATGCCGCACATACGATCCAGACGGTCTCGAAGGAGTGCGCGCGCAGGACGAAGTCGCCGATCACCGGACCAAGTCCCATGCCGGCCCAGGTAGACAGCGAGAAGATGCTGTAGGCCTCACCGCGTCTGCCGTCGGGGGCGAGGTCACTGACGACGGTGAGCGCGCCGATGATGAATGCTGCGTCACCGATCGCGGCGATGGCGCGTAGCCCCATCAGCATCCCAGGACTGTCGGCCATGGTGAACAGGCTGACTGCCGAGCCGAACAGGAGGGGTCCTCCGACGAGGAGCAGACGACGACCCCATCGGTCCCCGATGCCGCCCACGATCGGCTGGAGCAGAGCCGCCGCAATCAGTGCGCCGCTCACCACGATTCCGACGGCTATGTCGCTCCCGTCGAGCGGTCCCGTCACGAACAATGGCAGAACCGGGAATAGGGCGGCCCAGGCGACGGTCGTCAACAGGGAGTAGATACAGATGATCGCGAACGACGGTCTGGGTAATGTGTCGTTGGTTGGTTTCATCCGTGATGCCGCCGCACCCTCTCAAGGGAGTGGAAGCTCGTGCAGGCGGGGCGTAGCAACCATCGCCTTGCAGTCAGGCGGGCGTTTCGAACGCTGCCGCGGTACCGAAGTCGATTGTCTCCTCTTTGGACCAGTGCGAGTAGGCCTCGGCAACGTGCTGGCGCATCCGCTCAGACGCGACGTCGCTATCGCCCTCGGCCACGGCTTCGCTGATTGATTCGTGCTCTGTGACGTCCTCGGTCTGCCAGCTGGGTGAGACGACACGTCGGGCGAGCAACTGACGTCCGACTTCGATCGTCCATAGCGATTCCAGGATGTCCACGAGATACGAGTTGCCGGTGGCACGCGCAAGCGCGACATGGAACTCGCGACTCCGGTCGTGCGCCGTCCGCGGCGAACGGGCGCGCGACTCTTCGCTCACCGCACGGTTGAGCGCTTTGACGTCCTCATTGGTCCGACGCTCGGCCGCCAGTTGGGCTATCGCCGGCTCGAGCAGCAGTCGCACTTGGAGACGGTCGAGGACCCCCTTGAGGTCCAAGGGCGGAGCAACGAAGAATCCCCGCTGTGGGTGGAACTCCACCAGCGACTCCGACGTCAGGCGGTGCAGTGCTTCGCGAACGGAAGTGCGCGAAATGGCGAATGACTTGGCAAGGTCGCCCTGGTGGAGGCGGGAGTTGGGCGAGTACTCGCCCTCTACAATCTTCGAGCGGATCCGCTCGTAAGCGGCCTCGGCGACCGAAACTCCCGAAATCGGCTCAGTACTCATCATTATGCCTTCCATCACTTGTGTTGCCGAAACTGTAGCGAAAAGCCGACTCGTAGAATTGACATTCGATGTTCGACTATCTTAGCCTCGGTAAGTGGGTTACGAGCAGAAATCCTCAACGAACGAGAGGCGGTGGGCCCGGACGCGAACTGCGGACGGGTTCGATGCTGATCGGACGTGCGAGCCCGGAGGCTCCGGCCTCTTCAGCAATTCCGGGGTGACTCCACGATGAGTTTCGTCGAGGACGGGAGGGCGGCGATTGACTGGCTCGCCTACTACCAGGAGCGCGTCAAGGAACTGCCCGTCTTGTCGCGCGTGCTGCCTGGCGAGATCCGTGCCGCTCTGCCGGGGTCGGCGCCTGAGAAGCCCGAACCGTTCTCGAGCGTTCTCGAGGATATCGACCGCATTATCGTTCCGGGGCTGACCCACTGGCAGAGCCCGCGTTTCTTCGCCTACTTCTCGACGACCGGGTCTGCTCCTGGTGTGCTCGCAGAGCTCCTCACCGCTGGGCTCAACAACGTCGGTATCCTCTGGCGCGCCTCGCCGGCTCTCCAGGAGCTCGAAGAGACCACGCTCGACTGGCTCGCCCAGCTTTTTGGATTGCCGTCCGGCCTCCACGGTCATCTGGAGGAGGGGGCGTCGATCTCGACATTGGCCGCGTTGGCGGCTGCACGCCAGGCGCGCCCCGGTAACCGCGTGGTGGTGGCCTCCGAGCACGCCCACTCTTCGGTCGACAAGGCCTGCCGACTCCTGGAGCTGGAGATTCGCAAGGTGCCGACGGACGCAGAGTTCCGTCTTCGCCCTGAAGCACTCGACCTGGAAGGCGCTTGCGCCGTCGTGGCCACAGTGGGCACGACTTCGTCGACTTCGGTTGATCCGGTTGGCGCGATAGCCGACGCCTGCGCCGACGCTGACGTCTGGCTGCACGTCGATGCGGCTTACGCGGGGTCGGCGATGATCTGCCCGGAGCTCCGCTGGGCGTTCGACGGGGTCGACCGTGCCGATTCGGTGGTGATCAACCCGCACAAGTGGCTTTTCGTCCCTCAGGGCTGCTCTGCGCTGTGGACCCGTCGTCCAGAGGCGTTCCGGGACACCTTCAGCCTCGTGCCCGAGTACCTCCGCACCCTAGATTCGGTGGCCAGCTTTAGTGAGTACGGCCCTGAGCTGGGGCGGCGTTTCAGGGCACTGAAGCTCTGGACGGTCCTGCGCTGCTACGGGGCCGAAGGTCTGCGCGCACGAATTCGCGAGAGCATTCGGCTGGCCTCGCTATTTGAATCCTGGATCCGCGAGGACCCGGAATGGGAGGTTGTCGCTCCCCGTCACTTCTCAGTCGTGTGTTTTCGCCGCCGCGGATCCGACGAAGATAATGAGGCGCTGCTCGAGCGAGTCAACGAGCGTGGCGAGATCTTCATCTCGCACACGAGACTCGATGGGCAGTATCTGCTTCGACTGGCAATCGGCAATGAACAGACGACGGAGGACGATGTGCGTCGTGCCTGGGATGAGCTGCGGGCAATCGCGTGACCAACAACCGGGACCGCACCGCCGGACTTGGGGCCGCTGCCTCTTCGCTGCTGGCCGGCAAGCGCGCCGTGGTCACCGGAGGAGCCAACGGCATCGGGGCCGGCATTGTGCAAGTGCTGGCGGCTGCCGGTGCAGCGCCTGGAGTCGCCCTCGATCTGCCGGCGACACTGGGGGGGCGGCTTCCTCAGGGATGGGTCGAAGTCCCTGTGGATCTGCGTAGCGACGAGTCGACGGCGGCCGCGTTCGAAGAGGTCAGGAGCACACTGGGGACGATCGACATTCTCGCAGCGGCGGCGGGCATCGTGCCACTCTGGACCGGGATCGGTGAGCTCGATGTCGACGAATGGGACGACATCTTCCGTGTAAACGCGCGCGGAGTCATGCGCAGCATGCAAGGGGTTCTGCCCGCGCTGGCCGACGACGGGGCGATCATCGTGATCGCATCGCAGAACGCATGGCGAGGCAACGCAAACCTGGCTAGCTACGTGGCGAGCAAGCACGCGGTCCTCGGTCTCGTGCGCTCGGCCGCACTGGAGTTCGGCCCGCGCGGAATTCGCGTGAACGCCGTCGCGCCGGGATCGGTTGCAACCGACGCATACGTGGCGCGTCTCCAGCGCCGCGAGGACGAGGGCGGCTCACCGGTTGCAGAGGCGCTGGATCGGGATGGGAAGACGACGGCGCTGGGGCGACTGGCGACGATCGAAGAGGTGGCGAAGGCTGTGTTGTTCCTCGCCAGTGACCTTTCGTCAGGAGTCACGGGACACTTGCTCCCGGTCGGTCCGGGTGGCGTGTGAGCTCCGCTGCGCTCGTCACCGGGGGAGCCCGAGGTATCGGGCTCGCCATCGTCGAGACCCTCGCCGTACGTGGCGACAGCGTAACCATTGCCGACGTTGATCTAGACCAGGCAGAGCGGAGCTGTGAGGTCTTGCGGGCGCGCGGCCTCCAGGCGAGTGCGTTGCAGCTAGACGTGACCAATGTCGCCGAGATCGACGAGGTTCTGGGTAACGCCGACCGACGCGCTCCGTTGATGACCGTGGTCTGCAACGCCGGGCTCGGCTTCGCGGGGTCGGTTGTCGACACCAGCGAACACGACTTCGACCGCCTCATGGCAGTCAATGTGAAGGGTGTCTTCTTCGTCATGCGGGCCGCATTGCGACTGATGGTTCCCCGCGGCGCCGGTTCTGTGGTCAATATCGCTTCGACGTCGGCGTTCACTTCCTCGAACTCGCCCATGGCGATCTACGACGCATCGAAGGGGGCGGTTCGCATGCTGACGGTGTCGGCGGCCCGAGAGGTTGCAGCGTCGGGCGTACGCGTCAACGCCGTGGCTCCCGGAACGGTGGGCACAGATCTCGTGCGCGAGATCCTGTCCAAGGAGGCGATCGATCGATTGACGAGGGACCGCATTCCGATGGGAAGGCTGGCCGAGCCCGAGGAGATCGCTCAGGCGGTTGCATTCCTATCATCCGATGCCGCGTCGTATGTGACGGGCCACACATTTGTAGTCGACGGAGGATGGCTGACTTGATCGTTTTGAGGCAGTCAGCGGTCTTGGAACCCACTAGAGAGGAGAGAAAGCATGAGCGCAGCTAGCACGGTTCGAGGAATCGAGCACGTGGGAATCACGGTTCCCGACATCGAGGAAGCTTCGGCCTTCCTGGTCTCGGCGTTCGGGGCCGAAGTCGTATACGACCTCGAGCCGACCGGCTCACGTGACCTGAGTGAGCAAGACCCCGGCGCAGACGACTCGGACCAGGCAACTCTCGGCGTTCGCCCCGGGACTCGCTGGATCAAGAGCCGGGTCCTGCGACTGGGAGAGGGCCCGAGCATAGAGCTGTTCGAGTACGCCGATGATGAGGCGCGAGCTCCGGCGACCCCAGGCGACTTGGGGATCCAGCATTTTGGCTTGTACGTAGACGACATCGATGTGGCGCGTCAGAAGGTGATCGATGCCGGCGGGCGGCCCCTGGCAGGCCCGTGGCTGCTTCCGGGTCCGGAGTCCGGCGACGGCAACAAGTGGATCTATACCTTGAGTCCGTGGGGGAGCATCATCGAATTGACCACGATGCCCTCGCCTATGCAGTACGAGGAGTCGACTCCGCTTCGGCGGTGGCGGCCGGAGCAGTCGTAGTTCGGTCGGATGGTTGTTATCTATTGAGATGGAGTGAGATGTGATCAAGGTGATGTGGTTTGTGAAGCGTGCGGATCATCTGTCTGCTGAGGAGTTTGCGAAGTGGTGGACTGAGGTGCATGCGCCCGATATTCGTGACGAGCAGGTCCCTCATCTGGTCGGCTATGTGGTGAACGTGCGTGTGGATGATGATTTGGTGGCGAAGCCGGAAACCGAGCCTGAGTGGGATGGGATTGCTGAGGAGTGGTTTGCCACTGAGGCTGAGTTCAATGCGGTTTACGGTAAGTCGGATCGGGATGCTCATGAGGATGCGGATGTCAATACGAGTCGTGTTGAGCGTCTGGTTGTCAGTGAGATCACCTACGTATGACGGGCGGATCTCAATCGCCGGCGGGTGGCCAGAACAGCCTTAAACACGCAATTGCCCGACGTCGGGGATCACATCTCGGATAGCGCATGCCCAAGCTGGAAGGTTTCATGTTCCCCCGTACCGCGACTGGTCGGTCGTCGATCCTGCCGGCACCGCCCTGGCATTACTCGGGTGATCTGCTGACGATTGAGTACCGCACCGATCCGGATCGTGTCATCGATCTGCTGCCCGAGCAGATGACGCCGGCCGATGACCCCGGGGCGGTGGCGATCATTTGGGCCGACTGGCAGTCGTGCGGCGACGACCTGGCCGAGCTCGAAGATCCAAATCGCGCTCAGTATCGCGAAGTGTTCTTCGTAATCCGTGGACGCTTTGACGGGGAGCATCGGTCGCGCTGTGCCTACATCTGGGTCGACAAAGACTTTGCTTTGGTTCGCGGCCTCTTCCAGGGTTATCCCAAGAAGTTGGGGAGCATCTGGATGACCCGACCAGTAGCCTTCGGTCGGGCCGGCCCTCGCCTTTCACCCGGTGGACGCTTCGGGGCCACTCTGGCTGCCGGGGACAGGCGCCTCGCCGAGGCCACGTTCACTATCACCGGTCAGATCCCCAAGGGCGGGTTCGTCAACAGCCATACGATGGTCCACAGCCGGTACATGCCGCGCATCGAAGTCGACGGCCGGGCGTCGATGGACGAGCTGATAGCGGTGAAGACGGTGGACGTCGACGCCGGGCCCGTCTGGTCAGGCGAAGCGGACCTGACCCTCTACGACGTCCCGGGTG
>Ga0299913_10005915_pt1 | contig 10527 bp, 10 predicted proteins | sample RVTome_9_FD_201360 | JGI IMG/M metagenome (GOLD analysis project Ga0299913, IMG submission 201360) | Soil microbial communities from uranium-contaminated site in the Upper Colorado River Basin, Wyoming, United States - RVT155D38 (version 2) ... | reverse complement strand
CTCGGGTTCTTCGACGCCGAACTCGATCAAGTCGATCTGGTTCGAGCCGAGCGTCACCACCTTGTCGAGGATGGCCCCGAGCTTCTTCGTGTCGTGCAGGGTGATGCGGACCTGGTTGGTCACGCGATAACCGACGACGACGGGGGGTGCCGGCTTGTCGTACGGCCTCTGCTCGTAGACCGGACCGACCGAGAAATTGGCGGTCTGGATGTCCTTCGGCTCGATGCCTTCTTCCTTCAGCGCCGCGACCACCTTGGTCATGGCCTCGTTGTTCATGTCGAGCGCCTCGCGCGCGGTCTTGGCCTCGCTGGTCACACCGGTCGAGATATCCACTTTGTCCGGCGTGGTCTTGATCGCGCCGGTCGCCGACAGCGAGATGGTGCGCTTCTGCGGCGCGTCATGGGCGAGCGCGACAGGCGACTGCAAGGAGAAAGCCATCAGCGCAAGCAAGGGGAGAAGAGGCCTGGAGGAGGTCATTGACACGGATCGCTTCCGAAGGTTGCCAGCCCGCGGCGAGCATTGCGCAATTGCCGGCGAATGCGCAACTTAACTTCCGGTAGTGCGCCGAAGCGCCCTAGTCTGCTATGACGCGGCAGGGGAGCGCACAGGGGCCCGTAGCTCAATTGGTTAGAGCCGACGGCTCATAACCGTCTGGTTGGAGGTTCGAGCCCTCCCGGGCCCACCAGCTTTCCCGCACCGAAGGCGCAGGGTTCAAGTTGGCGAAAGTGTCCGCAGTCACCGCATCTCATTCGGAGATGGTCCACTTTAGGTCTTCAACAGACGTCCTCGCCAGCTTCGTCGTTGTCCGCTTAGTGCCACTACCCGACGTGCCGAGGGTTATTTCCTCCCCAGAATAGTCCTTACCGGGGTGTACAATTTCCGCGTTAGCCGAGCCGGCAACCCTCCGAGCACATCCCAAGATGAGCCACGGCAAATAGTGGAGAAATGCGAAACGCGCTACCGCTTTTTGTCGAAGGGTGATGAGCTTGCCCGGTCTGCGCTTCACCACTTCAATCGTAGGACGACCATTTTGGCCGCCTTAGCAGAGGCCGAAGAAGGACTCACTATCCAGAGCTAGTTGAGATCCTGCGCGGGCGTGAGATCACCGCCGAAGAAGAACAATATTTGCTCCTGGCCGAACCAGCCGCAGCCAAAGCGTAGAGTTATCTGTCGAGGATTTTAAGCGCTGCGCCGATTGAAAAGCATCGGGGGATGACACCTACATCGGGCGCTTTTCCTTCTCGGAAAGCTCCTCTTGGATCCGCTTCCATGCTCGCGGCCCGAAATGCCAGCTACAATCATTCCTCCCGCCATGGAGTTCCTTCGCCCGTTTCAATGAATAAATCGGCGTCTGAAGCGACAGACCGTCGTTCTTATCGTCGCCACTGTCGGAAATGTAGATCGTGGGCATAGGCAACCTGATTGCTTTACTCCGTGCTTGAGAATAAGAACCCGGATCACCCGTGGCGCCCCCTGAAGCGTGGGTCGCGTTGTGACCTAGTAGCTCGCTATCAAGATCATCAATACTATGGCTGCAGCTATGAGGAGCCAGGGCTGCCAAGTATTCCAATCCATGTCAGCCAAATGCGGATGGAGGTGGCGGGTTCCCGGTCAGAGCCAAGGTCGCGCGTAAGCGAGCGGCTTGTACGGTTGCTCGTCGGCAGTTTCGTGATGGCTCGGGATGTCGCTTTGGTGGGGATCCTCGATCTCCAACCTTCGTTTAGTTCGAAAAGCTGAACCCGATACTCACGCCGGGGCTTCTCCAGTCATAGCCGTAACCACCATAATAATAGTAATCAGGCCAGTAACCGTATCCGTAGTAAGGCCGGTAAGGCCCATACCCATAATGGTGGTGGTGGTGATGCTGCCGATAATCGCGGCTGTAATGTCCCCGAGAATCGTGGCTGTGGCGCCTTTTCTCTCCAATCTCATGAATTATTTTTGTGTTCGTGCCGTTGTCATAGATTGCCGGGACTGCCGTGATTGCTGAAGCCGCCGTCGGAGCCAACGTGAGCGGGGCCGCACACCCTACTATGATGGCGGCAAGTGTCCGTAGCACTCGATCTCTCAGGTCGTCATGCATGCTACCCTCCATCGAAAACTGCCGGCCATAACCGTGTCCGGCTTTAAGAGAAATATTAGGCCTTGAAGGCTTAACGGAAGTTGACGCTCTCGTTCATGTGCGGTTCAGCCTCGTTCCAAAGTTGCTCGCGGTTCCTCTAGAAAAAAAGAAACGGCCCCAGGAGGCTCGTCCTGAGGCCGTTTTTGGCTGCGGTCACCGTAGCCCCTGAGAGCAAATCACGTCCGCAATGGAATGATAGTCCTGAATGAATGGTTCGGCTGTAGCGCTGGAGCCACAATAATGAGCAAATGGCTGCCACGCTCCAACAGCCGGGCTTCGGTTTTGAATCCGAAGCTCAGCGAGAGCTGCCAAACCCCGCCCGCGGACCTGAATTTCTTTCGGCAGAACGGAGCTTCCTTAACGCACGATTCAGCAAGTCCAGCTTACGTTGGCGAACATCAGATTGACCGCGTTTACATGCGGCCATCCAAAGGGACGGGGGAGATGAATAGGTCGAATCTAACTGCCATGACTATCATTGCTGTGATTGGCATGGCCATCGGACCCACTACGGCCAGTGCGGGAAATAGCAATGCGGTGGGTGCAGGGTTGCTCGGCTTGGGGGTGGGTGCCATCGTGGGCAGCGCGCTGACGCCACGGGAGGTCTATGTGGTGCCGTCTCCGCCGCCGCCTCCAGCCTATTACGGTCCGGCGGCTTATTATGGGCCGTCACCGTGGAGTCCTGGCTGGTACCGTTATTGTCGACGGATGTATGGTCCGTCATTCAACCCAAGAACGGGTTATTTCCACGCCGCGGATGGCGGTTGGTACTTCTGCCAATAGCAACTTTGGGACGGTCGCCCAATATCGGGAAATCGCTCGGAGAACGTAATCCGATCGGAGCCAACACCCAGTTGTTGCACTGGCTCACGCGGCTTGGAAAATTCCAAGGACTACGCGCGGCGCTGACAGAGCTTGCCGAGGATGCGACATAGTATAATTCTCGCTGCATTTGCAGGCGTTCTAGCGGGGTGCTCCGATCGAAACATCGAACAGGATTTTGCTGCATGCAAAATGAAGACATACGAGCTTCATAAGGAAAGACCGGTTTGGGTGGACGAGACACCGGCAATCTATCTTCAAGAGTGCATGCGTGCGGCGGGGTATAAGCTCGAACACAGTTGCGACGACAAGCACGGCGGTCGTTCCACGGTCGAGTGCTATTACCCAGACACTTGGTGGGAAAGTTGGAAGCGCGGCTAGCATGTCCCGCGTTGCCGATGAGCGCGACCGCCGCCGCAATTGCCGTGTTGCATAATGGCTTGAAGCGCATTTGCGCCTGGGTCTCGCCGCCGGGGTGGCCCGCTGCGCTTGCGGCCGACACAGCGCGGCATTTTGATGCGCTTGGACCCCAGCATCGAGCGCGCGACGCTGGTCAAGAGCGCGTCCATACATTCGGGTCAAGGAGCTGAAGTTCAGCCCGCGTGAGGCCTGGTCCGTCAGGTGCCATAAACGCCCATCCAAATGATTACGCAGGAATCGAGCACAGTCGCGCGCCTCGGTCCGATTATGGTTCGTTCAAAATCTCATCCAAGAACGAGCGGAGGCTTTTTCCGTACTGGTCTAGGTAGCCCGATTGCTTGAAGTGCCGCGACAGCAAATAGTCGCGATGGGGTAAGAGCTGAATGCGCAGCGAGGTTTTCCAATCCTCCGTCGGCGAGATTTCCAGGATCTCGTCGCTCGCATTGAGAACCGTATCCACATAGATCTCATATTGCTGAAACAGCTCCCGGCTGCCGTCGATTGTCAACTTATCATAGTCGAAGTCGGCTAGTTTCAAGGACGGATCGGAAAGCTTCGCGTTGTCGAAGCCAAGGCGCAGGGTCTCACGCCATAGCTCGTTAGCGTTCGAAGCTCGCTCCGCTCTGCGGCCTTCGGTGATCTGCAGATGAGCGTAAAGCAGCGCTACCACGGCCGCGATGGCCGTCACCACCGCCGCGAACTTATCGGCATTCTCCCAAAGCCAGGATTTGCGCATGATCGCCTGCTGAGGCAAGGAGGATTTCTCCGCCTACGCATTCCTAATAGCACAATGGCCGTTTTATCAGAGCAGAGGATGGCCCGCGATCAATGTCCGCTGAGGGTCAAAGATTGCCGAGGGAGCTAGCCCCGAAAGTGCTCGAAAGCGGACGTAAGCAATACCGCTGGCAACTTCGCAGACGTGCCCAGAGCCTCATCAGCTGCCCTGACAGGTTTTGAGACGTCGCGACCCGGACGCTTTACCCCACTCCAAATCTGGTGGAGGCGCGTGCTATGGCGATGGGCGCCTGGCGCGTTGAACAGCGAACGTCAGTCGCGGTGCAGCCAGTCGCGCATGCGCGCCTCGCGCTCGTCCCACCACCTCTGCGGCTCCTCATCCTCGTCATCGTCCTCGGCATCCTCGGCCCTGGTGCCAGGCTCAGCTGAATAGACAAGGCGTCCGTCGAGATAGGTAGCAAGTACCTTGGTATCCTCGATGGCCTCGGGATCGATGGTGAAAATGTCGCGGTCGAGCACGACGAGATCGGCGCGCTTTCCCACTTCAAGGCTGCCGGTGATCTTGTCCTGCTTCATGGCGTAAGCGGCGTAGATGGTATAGGCGTCGATCGCCGTCTCGAGCGGAATGCGCTCATCGATATTGAGGGGCTTCTGCCCGGCTCGGTCTGCGCGCGTGACCGCGACCTGAAACGCGCGGAAGGGATTGTACGTCGAGATGTCCCAGTCGCTACCGCCGATGATGGTGGCGCCGGCCCGGTGAAGGCTTCCGGCCGGATAGACGTAACGGTAGCGCTCTGGCCCGAGATAAGGCTCGAGCGGACCTTCGGTCGCGGGTTCGCGTCTGCCCCATTCGAGCTGGAAGTCTGCGATCACGCCAAGCTCCTTGAAGCGAGGGAAGTCGGCGGGGTCGACGAGCTGGAGATGAGCAATCTGATGTCGGTTGTCCCTGTCTCCGTTCGCGGCACGGGCTGCGGCAAAGGCGTCGAGGCTCGTACGCACCGCCCGGTCGCCGATGGCGTGGATGTGCACTGTGAGACCGGCGGCGTCGAGCTTCTGGACCAGCCGGGCGAAGCGCTCGGGATCGAAATAGAGCGTGCCTGATTTCTTCGTGGGCTTCCCGTTGGCGTCGAGATAGGGAGATAAAAGTGCCGCGGTCTGCGCAGGGTATTCCATCACGCCATCGGCAAACACCTTGATCACGCCTGCGCGAAGAAAATCGGGATCGACGTCGCCGTCCTTGCTCGTCTTCACAAGACGCGCCACGGCCTCGTCGCTGTCGTTGCTCGCCGGTCTGAGCAATGCGTTCGGATCGGCCAGATAGATCGCCATCCTGACCCGCATGGGGAGTCTGCCGGTATCGTACAGCCTGCGCCACACGGCCTGCTCAGCCGGCGTGACATAGGCGTCCATGAGGGAGGTGATGCCGAAGGCCGACATCCTCCTGAGCTCGGCAGCCGTGAGACGCGCCTTTTCCTCCAACAAGGGCACGGGAATCTTTTTGTCGACGAGGAGCGTGGCGCTGTCGGCGAAGGTTCCCGTCAACGCGCCAGTGGCATCCCGCCCGATCTTGCCACCAGGGGGGTCGGGCGTCTCGGCCTTGACGCCAGTGAGTTCGAGCCCCCGGCTGTTGACCCACCCCGTATGTCCGTCATTGCCCCACAACACTATCGGTCTCTTTGCTTCGATCTTGTCGACGTCCTTAGCCGTCGCTGAGAAGCCGTAATTGTCGAGCTGCACCGCCTCGGCAGCTCGGGTGCCGAGTTAGACTCGCTTGCCGCGTTGATGGGTTACGTGGAAGCCCGAAACGGTCGTTGGGGCATTTATGGCGATGTCGTTTGGGGCAAGTTCGATTTCTCGGGCGATACTGTGAGGCAACGAAATCCCGTCGCTAATTTGAACGTGTCGGCTCGCGCCAAGGCCGGATTGGATTACGAAATTACGATGGCCGAGAGTGGGGTGACCTACGAAGTCGCACGATGGGGCGGAACGGGTTCAAGCACAGCCCTCGACCTGCTTGGTGGCGCTCGGTACTGGAACCAGGAACTCGATCTTTCTTTGGCGGTCGATGCTTCGGTCGACCTTGGCGAGCTCGGTCTCGAGAGGTCAGGCTCTCTTGCTGTCGCCCGATCCGGCACACTCGATTGGGTAGACCCCTTCGTCGGCTTTCGCGTGCGGCATGAACTTGCGCCCGGAAGTGAACTCCAACTCCTGGGCGACATCGGCGGCTTTGGTGTCGGCAGCGATTTAACCTGGCAGTTATTTGCCGGCTATGGCTTCGACTTCTGGCAGTCCAACCTACACGGCGTCATTGGCTACCGCGCCCTGGCGGTTGACTATAGCCAAGATAGCGGCGCCCAGGAGAACAATCTCGACTTGATCCTGCATGGACCGGTCGTCGGATTGAGCTTCCGCTGGTAACGAGCCAGTGTTGGCCGCTTCGCGCCCATCAAGCACTCGTCCGTCGCTTTCTGCCATAAGCCGACCCCGACTGATTTTCTGCTGCTGCTAGGCAGTACGGACATGGTAAACTCTATCGGGGTCACGCAAGCGTGAGTGCGGCGTTGTGTACTGTCGATTGCACCGTGAAGCTCATTTACGCGGCTTCCCTCTCTGCCTACCCCTACCTTCCAACCGTCTTTCTTGGTCACGTAGAACGTTGCCGTTCGCAGCCTTCCGCGCAGACAGTCAGCCTCTAGGAGACACAGATGAGTGACGACAGCTCGCTTCAGTGCTTTAAAACCGGGTTCGTGAGTTTATGCACTGCGTCTCGCGCAATATTGCTGATGGCGACCGCCTTGGCATCGGTCGCAGTATCAAATCCGGTCGATGCGCAAACTTCCGAGCAGCAAAAGCCAAACATCCTCTTCATCATGGGTGACGACATCGGTTGGATGCAGCCGAGCATCTATCACCGCGGCCTTATGGTCGGTGAAACACCCAATATCGATCGCATCGGCAATGAGGGTGCGATGTTTACTCACTACTACGCCGAGCAAAGCTGCACGGCCGGCCGCACTGCCTTCTTCACCGGCATGCAACCAGTGCGCGTCGGCATGGTGCTGCCGGAAATCCCCGGCAGCCCGTCCTACCTGCGGTCACGGCCTACGTCTACGATTGGAACCTGCTGCCTATCGGGCAGGCGCTGTGGCTGAAGCATCTTCAGACCTATGTCGACTTCCCGCCGTTGCAGGACCCGGCCAGCTACAATCTGGAGCAGGTGATGCAACAGGTCCGGGAAATGAAGACGGCTGGTCGATCCGACTAGGGAATGCTGAGCGGGCGGCCTACGTGCTGCCCGCTCTCACCTCAACCCCGCTGCCAAACGGAGATCGGTCATGATCGCGCAATGGATGAAATACCTTGCTTGCGGGGCAACGTGTCTCGCGCTCGCCCCGGGCCTGGCCTCTGCACAACAGCCGACTTCGAAGCCCAACATCCTCGTCATCATGGCCGATGACATCGGCTACTGGAACATCAGCGCCTACAATCGCGGCATGATGGGCTATCGCACGCCCAACATCGACCGCATCGCCAAAGAGGGTGCGATCTTCACCGATTATTACGGCCAGCAATCGTGCACCGCCGGGCGTGCTGCATTCATCACCGGCCAAAGCCCAATGCGCACCGGCCTTCTAAAAGTCGGTCTTCCAGGTGCGAAAGAAGGTTTGTCGGAGAAGGACCCGACCCTCGCTGATCTGCTGAAACCTCTCGGCTACATGACCGGCCAATTTGGCAAGAACCATCTCGGCGATCGCAACGAATTTCTGCCGACCGTGCATGGCTTTGATGAGTTTTTTGGCAATCTTTATCACCTCAATGCCGAGGACGAGCCGGAGCATCCCGACTATCCCAAGGGTACGGAGTTCAAGCTCAAGTTTGGACCGCGCGGCGTGCTCCGATGTACGGCGATGATCGAGGATGCCTCTGGCGAGGACCCGCGCTTCGGCAAGTGGGGCAAGCAAAACTGTGAGGATACCGGTCCGCTTGACAAAAAACGCATGGAGACGGTGGACCAGGAATTTCTCGACGCCACCCTCGAATTCATCGACCGCGCCAATCGGGACGAGAAGCCGTTCCTGGCGTGGTTCAATTCGAGCCGCATGCACATTTGGACCCGCCTCAAACCCGAGTCCCAAGGAAAGACAGGTCTTGGCGTCTATCCTGACGGCATGGTGGAACATGACGGTCACGTCGGCCAACTCTTGCAGAAACTCGACGACCTCGGCATCGCCGACAACACCGTCGTCATCTACACGACCGATAATGGCGCTGAGACCTTCACCTGGCCCGATGGCGGCACCACGCCGTTCCGAGGCGAGAAGAACACCAACTGGGAGGGCGGCTATCGCGTTCCGGCGATGGTGCGTTGGCCAGGATTGGTCAAGCCTGGCACCGAGATCAACGATGTCTTCTCTGCCGAGGACTGGGTGCAGACTTTGGTGGCGGCCGCAGGGGAGCCCAATATCAAGGACAAGCTCCTGCAAGGCTATGAGGCAGGAAGCAAGACATTCAAGGTCCATCTTGACGGCTACGACCAGCGCGAGCTGCTTGCCAGCAAAGAGGACGGCAAGCGTCGCGAGTTTTTTTACTGGACCGACGACGGCAATTTCGCCGCGCTTCGTTACGCCCAGTACAAGCTGGTGTTCCTCGAGCAGGAGGCGCATGGCCTCGAGGTCTGGATGAAGCCTTTGACGGTGCTGCGCGCGCCAAAGATTTTCAACGTGCGGTCGGATCCGTTCGAGCGCGGGGAACATGAAGCCGGCGCCTATGACACATGGTTCGTAGAGCACTTGTTTGTGCTGGTCCCAGCGCAGGTGATCGTCGGCAACTACCTGCAGACGTTCCAGAAGTTTCCGCCGCGGCAGAAGCCGGGGAGCTTCTCGGTCGACCAGGTCTTGGAAAAGCTGACGGAGCAAAGCTCCAGAAATTAGGAGTCTGGTTTAGATGAGGTGCCGGTCCGTGCGTTGGTCGAACTCTGCGACTTTGGCCCTGGGTTTTCTCCTGACCTTTGCTTCCGTATCGAGCGAGCCTGGCGCTCAACCCGCAACATCCTCGAACAGACTCTGCAGCACCAACTATTCCGGTCTGCCGGAAGTCGACGGTGACAAGGCGGGAATGGCGTTCATCAAAGGCGGCAGCTTTGTCATGGGCTCCGACCGCGAACGGCCGGAGGAGCGATTCAGTCACCCGGTGAAGGTCGATGGCTTTTGGATCGATCAGCATGAAGTGACTAACGCGCAGTTTGCCAAATTTGTCGAGGCCACGGGATACAAGACGCTTGCCGAGCGCGGGATCGACCCAAAGTCTCGTCCAGGCATGGAGCAGGTGAGCGCTCCGGGCTCGGTGCTGTTCATTCAGCCAACGGCGCTGTCGCGCGGCGGCGACCTCACGCAGTGGTGGCAATATGTGAAAGGTGCGAATTGGCTCCAGCCCGAGGGCCCTGGCTCCTCCATCAAGGGCAAGGAGAACCATCCCGTTGCGCATATCGCCTATGAGGATGCGCTCGCCTACGCGCATTGGCTTAAGCACGAGCTCCCGACCGAGGCGCAGTGGGAATTTGCGGCGCGTGGCGGGCACAAGGACGGTGAGGATTGGAGCCAAGCCTTCGACAACGATGGAAAACCGATTGCCAATAGCTGGCAGGGCATCTTTCCGGTCTACAACACCGAGCAGGACGGTTATCTGGGAACCGCGCCGGTCGGCTGTTTTCCGCAAAACGGCTACGGCCTCTACGACATGATCGGCAATGTCTGGGAGTGGACCAGCGACTGGTACGTGCCAGGCCATCCGCGCGAGGAGCAGACGAACCCGATCGGACCTAACCTGTTGCAGGTCCGCGTTGCCGCGGGCCAATCACCATCAAAGGTGATCAAAGGCGGCTCTTATCTCTGCGCCTCGAACTTTTGCTCCCGCTACCGATCTTCGGCGCGACAACCACAGGAGATCGACTTGAGCGCGGGGCATATCGGCTTCCGTACCGTTCTGAACGCTTCAGGCTCTTAACCGGGGAGGTGGGACATGCGCTACTCGTTGATTGGCCGTGTGTTCATTATCGCGGTTCTTGTTGTGGCGCTTGGCGCGAGTGCTGAACGCATCCGCGCCGAAGTCGCCGATCCTTTGCCGTCGTGGAACGATGGCCCCGCCAAGCAGTCGATTCTCGACTTCGTCGTGAAAGTGACCAAGGAAGGTGGACCGGATTATGTGAAGCCCGAGGAGCGGATCGCCACGTTCGATCAGGACGGGACGCTCTGGGTCGAGCACCCAATGTACAGCCAGGTGCTCTACTCTCTAGATCGGGTCCCTGCCGTCGTCAGAGCTAAGCCGGAACTGGCCAATGTGGAACCGTTCAAGACGGTGCTGTCAGGCGATCGCGAGGCAATGGGAAAGCTGACAACGCATGACCTCGAAAAGATCCTCGCCGCCACGCT
>Ga0299913_10005914_pt1 | contig 10529 bp, 7 predicted proteins | sample RVTome_9_FD_201360 | JGI IMG/M metagenome (GOLD analysis project Ga0299913, IMG submission 201360) | Soil microbial communities from uranium-contaminated site in the Upper Colorado River Basin, Wyoming, United States - RVT155D38 (version 2) ... | reverse complement strand
GGTGGTCGCCGGCGACCGAAGGGGTGGCTCGCTCGGCTTCCCCACCGCGAATATCGTCCCGGGCGACGAGATGGTCGTGCCCGGCCATGGCGTGTACGCAGCGTTCGCGAACGGTCGCCCGGCGGCCGTGAACGTGGGGATCAGGCCCACCTTTGAGACCGGGCGCGGGCTGCTCGTGGAGACCTTCCTGCTGGACTTCGACGGAGACCTCTACGGCCAGACCCTACGCGTCGCATTCATCGCCCGATTGCGAGGCGAGCGGCGCTTCGCGGGGGCGGATGAGCTGATCGCGCAGATGCACCGCGACGTCGAGGAAACACGCAGGCTCTGTGCTAGCTTCTCTCCTCCGCCGCGCCCCTGAGGGACGCGGCGCCTTTTCGATCATGAGCCTGACCAAGGACCGCAAGAGAGAGCTAGTCGGCAAGTACGGCCGCTCAGACAACGACACCGGCTCCGCCGAGGTCCAGGTGGCCATGCTGACCGAGCGCATCAACGAGCTCACCGAGCACCTGCGCGCGCACAGCAAGGACCACCACTCGCGCCGCGGCCTGCTCATGCTCGTCGGCAAGCGCCGGCGACTGCTGCGCTACCTGGAGCGGGCCGACGTCGAGCGCTACCGCGCGCTGGTCGCCGAGCTCGGCCTGCGCCGCTAGCCCCGCGCCCCCGGGCGCCACGATCGATCCGGCCCCCATTCGCGGCCTGTGTAACCTAGACGCCGTTAGAGAACGGAAGTTCTGAGAGTTGAGTTGGTCGCCAACCGGGCGGCCGAAAGGAATACGAATAGATGAGTATGTTTGATGTAAGCCGTGTCTCAGCGGATGTAGGCGGCAGGGAGATCAGCTTCGAGACCGGCAAGCTCGCCCGGCAGGCGGGCGGCGCCGTCGTCGTACGTTCAGGCGACACGATGGTGCTCTGCACCGCCACCGCGGGCAACCTGCGCGATGTGGACTTCCTTCCCTTGACGGTCGACGTCGAGGAGAAGCACTACGCAGCGGGCAAGATCCCCGGCTCGTTCTTCCGCCGCGAGGCGAGGGCGGGGGAGAAGGCGACCTTGACGGCGCGGATGATCGACCGTCCGATCCGGCCCCTCTTCCCGAAGGGCTGGCATTTCGAGACGCAGATCGTCGTGCAGCCGGTTTCGGTGGACCACGTCCACCCCTACGACATCCTCGGGATGAACGGCGCCTCCGCGGCGCTCGCGATCTCGGAGATCCCCGTGGCCAAGCATGTCGGCGCGGTCCGGATCGGCAAGCTGAACGGCGACTTCGTCGTCAATCCCGAAGAGGAAGCGCATGAGGAGCTGGAGATGGACTTGATCGTCTCCGGCACCGACGAGGCGCTGCTGATGGTCGAGTGCGGCGCCAACGGCGTCACCGAGGCGGAGGTCCTCGACGCGCTCGACATCGCTCACGGGGAGATCAAGCTGCTCTGTGGCGCGATCGAGGAGCTCCGCGCGACGGCCGGCAAGGAGAAGATCGAGGTCGCCGAGCCGGTGGTCGACGAAGACCTCTACGCGCGGATCGGCTCCTCGCACGGGCCGAAGCTCGACGAGGCGACGCAGATCCCCGACAAGCTCGCCCGCCAGGAGGCGGCAAAGGCGGTCGAGGCCGAGGTGCTCGAGGAGTACGCTCCGACGCCCGCTGACGGCGAGGCCGATTCCGAGCTCGCCGAGCAGGTTTCCAAGGCCTTTGACGCGCTCGAGAAGGAGACGATCCGGAAGCGGATCGCGATCGACAAGAAGCGCCCCGACGGTCGCGCTCAGGACGAGATCCGGCCGATCGAGTGCGAGGTCGACATCGCGCCGCGTGTGCACGGCTCGGCGCTGTTCACGCGCGGCGAGACGCAGATCTTCTCCAGCGTCGCGCTCGGCACGAGCCGGATGGACATGAAGGTCGACAACCTCGGCCTGCAGGAGTCGAAGCGGTTCTGGCACCACTACAACTTCCCGCCGTTCTCGGTCGGGGAGGCCGGGTTCATGCGCGGCCCGAAGCGCCGCGACATCGGTCACGGCGCGCTCGCCGAGCGCGCCCTCGAGCCGACGATCCCCGGTGAGGAGGACTTCCCGTACGTGGTCCGGGTCGTCTCCGAGACCCTGGAGTCGAACGGATCCTCCTCGATGGGCTCGGTCTGCGCCTCCTCGATGGCGCTGCAGGCGGCCGGCGTCCCGGTCTCGACCCCGGTCGCCGGCGTCGCGATGGGCCTGATCAAGGAGGGCGACGACTACATCGTCCTCACCGACATCGCCGGCGTCGAGGACCACCTCGGCGACATGGACTTCAAGGTCGCCGGCTCCTCCGACGGGATCACCGCCCTGCAGATGGACATCAAGATCTCGGGGGTCACATTCGAGATCCTCCGCGACGCGCTCGAGCAGGCGCGCATGGGGCGGTTGTTCATCCTCGGCAAGATGACCGAGGCGATCGACGGCCCGCGCGAGCAGCTCAACCGCTACGCGCCGCGGATCGAGTCGATCAAGATCGATCCGGAGAAGATCGGCGCCGTGATCGGCAAGGGCGGCGAGACGATCCGGGGGATGCAGGAGGAGTTCGAGGCCGAGATCGACATCGACGACGACGGCACCGTTCGCGTCTACGCGCCGAGCGGCGACCTGGTCGAGGCCTGCATCAAGCGGATCGAGTCGATGACCAAGGAGGCCGAGCTCGGCGACACGTTCAAGGGCAAGGTCGTCAAGACGACCACCTTCGGGGCCTTCGTCGAGCTGACCAAGGGCACCGACGGACTGCTCCACATCTCGAACGTGAAGCCCGGCGAACGGGTCGGCGCGGTCGAGGACGTGCTCTCGCCTGGCGACGAGCTCGACGTCACCGTCGCCGAGGTCGACCGCGAGCGTGGCCGGATCGGCCTCCGGCTCTCCGACGACCCGGCGATCGAGGGCAAGAGCCCCGAGGAGCTGGCGAAGCTCGGCACCGGCGACCCGACGATGGGCGGCGGCGGCGGAGACCGCGGCGGACGCGGGCGCGACGGCCGCGGCGGGCGCCAGCGCGAGCGCCTCGACGGCGGTGGCGGCGGACGGGGCGGGCGCGAGCGGCGCGGCGGCGGCGGGCGCCGCTAGCCGGTGGTCGCCGCAGCCGCGGAGACGAGCCTCCCCGAGGGCGTTCGGCTGACCGAGCTCGACGGCGGCGTCCGCGTCGTCACCGAGGCCGTGCCGTCGGTTCGCTCGGTCGCGCTCGGCCTCTGGGTGCGCACCGGGTCGCGCGACGAGGCCCGCGAGATCGCCGGCGTCTCGCACTTCCTCGAGCACCTTCTGTTCAAGGGCACCGAGCGGAACTCGGCGATCGAGATCTCCGAGCGCTTCGACGGGATGGGCGCGGCCGCCAACGCCGCGACCGGCAAGGAGTCGACGCACCTGCACGCGCGGTTCCTCGATGAGCACACGGCCGACGCGTTCGGGCTCCTGGCCGAGATGCTGCTCGCCCCGGCGCTGCCCCCGGACGAGATCGACTCCGAGCGCCAGGTCGTGCTCGAGGAGATCGCGATGTACGAGGACGAGCCGCAGGACCGCGTCCACGACGTGCTCGCCGAGGCGATCTACGGCGACCATCCGCTCGGCCGCCGCGTGCTCGGCGACGCCGGGGTGATCGCGTCGATCCCGCCGCGCGACATCGCCGCCTACCACGGCAGCCGCTACGTCGGGCCGGGGATCGTGGTCGGGGCCGCCGGGCACCTGGACCACGCGCGGATCGTCGAGCTGGCGAGCGACCTGCTGCGCCCGGCCGTCCGACCGCTCGGCGTCGCCGCGGCGTCGAACGGCTCCGCGGCGCAGCGCTTCCGCTTCCACCCGAAGGACACCGAGCAGTACCACCTCTGCTTCGGCGGCCCGGGCATCCCGCGCGGCGACGAGCGCCGCTTCGCCCTCTCGGTCCTCGACGCGATCTTCGGCGGCGCGATCTCCTCGCGGCTGTTCGTCGAGGTGCGAGAGAAGCGCGGGCTCGCCTACTCGGTCGGCTCCTACACCGAGCAATACGTCGACAGCGGCCTCGTCGGCCTCTACGTCGGCACCCGCGAGGACAACGTCGCCGAGGCGTGCGCGGTGATCGGCGGCGAGTTGGCGAAGCTCCGGGACGAGGGCATCAGCGCCGATGAGCTCGACCGCGCCAAGGAGCACGTCAAGGGGCGGATGGTGCTCGGCCTCGAATCGACCAACGCCCGGATGGCACGGAACTCGCGCGCGATCCTCTTCGACCTGCCGCTGCTCTCGCTCGACGAGCTGCTCGCCCGCGTCGACGCGGTGACCATCGACGACGTCGCCGAGCTGACGGCCGAGGTCTACGACCCCGCTCGCCTCTCGGCGGCCGGGATCGGCGCCGACGTCGATCGCTTCCGGGCGGCTGCCGGCGAGGTCAGCGAGGCGCTCACCGCGGCGTGATCCGCGTCGCCGTATCCGGCGCCGCCGGAAGGATGGGCGAGGCCGTCTGCGAAGCGGTCGGCGCCGCCCCGGACCTCAACCTGGTCGCGCGAGCCGATCCGGCGCTCGACGCGGCGCTCTCGGAGCGCCTTCCCGACGCCGACGTCGTCGTCGACTTCACGACCCCGGACGCGGCGCCCGGAAACGTTCGCGAATGCCTCGCCGCCGGGGTGCACGCGGTCGTCGGGACGACCGGCTTCGACCTCGGGCGGCTCCGCGACGAGGTCGAGGCGTCGGCGGGCGACGCGAAGGTGATCGTCGCGCCGAACTTCGCGATCGGCGCGGTCCTGATGATGCGGTTCGCCCGCGAGGCCGCGGCGCACATGCCCGAGTGCGAGATCGTCGAGCTCCATCACGACCGCAAGCTCGACACCCCGTCGGGGACGGCGAGGCTGACGGCTGAGCTCGTCCGCGAGGGCGGCGGAAACGTCCACGAGCCGATCCACTCGGTCCGCCTGCCCGGCCTCGTCGCCCACCAGGAGGTGATCCTCGGCGGCGAGGGCCAGACGCTCTCGATCCGGCACGACTCGATCGACCGCCGCTCGTTCATGCCCGGCGTGCTGCTCGCCGTCCGCGGCGTCGGCGGGCTCCCCGACCGGTTCACGGTCGGGCTCGAGCCGCTGCTCTGATCGCGACCGCCGGCGCGCCTGCCAGGCAGCCGAGCTCAGTCCTCTAGGGTGAGCGCCGCCGTGACCGACCTCGCCCGTCTCGACGCGACCGCCCAGGCGCGGCTCGTTCGCGATCGGGAGGCGAGCCCGGTCGAGCTGGCCGAGGCCGCGATCGCTCGGGCCGAAGACGTCAACCCGCGGCTCAACGCGATCGTCCACGACCTCTACGACGAGGCGCGGGATCTCGCCGCCGCCGTCGACGGCCCGCTGGCCGGCGTGCCGTTCCTGCTCAAGGACCTCGGCGCCAGCCTCCGCGGTCAGCCGCTTCACCTCGGGATGCGGGTGCTCAGGGACCTCGACTTCAGGGCGCCGGTCGACAGCGTGCTCGCCGAGCGCTTTCGCGCCGCGGGGCTGGTGACGATCGGGAAGACCAACGTTCCCGAGCTCGGGATCCAGCCGACGACCGAGCCCGAGGCCTACGGGCCGACCCGCAACCCGTGGGACCCGGAGCGCTCCGCCGGGGGCTCGAGCGGCGGCGCCGCTGCGGCGGTCGCGGCGGGGATCGTCCCCGTCGCCCACGCCTCGGATGGCGGCGGGTCGATCAGGATCCCCGCCAGCGCCTGCGGCCTCGTCGGGCTGAAGCCGACCCGTCAGCGGGTCTCACCGGGTCCGCTCGGCGACTTCTCCGGCCTCACGGTCGAGCTGATCGTCTCGCGAACCGTCCGCGACACCGCCGCCGTCCTCGACGCGGTCGAGGGCCCGGCGCCCGGCGACCCCTACGTCGCGCCGGCCCCCGCCCGTCCGTACGTCGACGAGCTCGCGGCCGACCCGGTGTCGCTCAGGGTCGGGTTGGCGGTCGACCCGGCGGTGCCCGGGCTGCGCTCCGATCCCGAGTGCGCCGCGGCGGCCCGAGGCGCCGGCGATCTGCTCGCGTCGCTCGGCCACGAGGTCGTCGAGTCCGCCCCGGCCGACGCCCGGACGGTCGGCGAGCTCGGCCTCGAGGACGCGTTCCTCACCCGCTGGGCAGCGGCCCAGGCGGCCGCGCTCGGGCAGATCGGCGCCGCGATCGGCCGCGAGATCGGCGCCGCCGACGTCGAGCCGCTGACCTGGGCCCTGGCCGAGATCGGACGCGAGCGCGACTCCGGCCGCTACCTGCGCGCCGTCGGCCTGCACCAGGCGGTCACGCGGGCGATCGCGGCCTGGCACGAGTCCGGGTTCGACCTCCTGCTGACCCCGACGATGGCGGAGCCGCCCGTCCCGCTCGGCACCCACGACGACTCCGGCCCGGACCCGCTCGCCGCGTTCACCCGGGGCGTCCCGCAGGGGGCCTTCACCGCGATCGTCAACGTCACCGGACAGCCGGCGATCTCGCTGCCCCTGCGCTGGAGCGCCGACGGCCTGCCGGTGGGGGTGCAGCTCGTCGCCGCCTACGGCCGCGAGGACCTGCTGATCCGCGTCGCCGCCCAGCTCGAGTGCGCGCGCCCGTGGGCGGACCGGACGCCACCCGTCTTCGCGGCTCGCGATACTTAGGGCGATGACCCCGATCCGCGGAGTGATAACGGCGATGGCCACGCCCTTCGCCGACGACGGCGCGCTCGACCTCGACGCCGCGCGACGGCTCGCCCACCATCTCGTCGACCACGGCTCGCACGGGCTCGTCGTCGCCGGGACGACGGGGGAGTCGCCGACCCTCGACGACGGCGAGAAGCTGCGGCTGGTCGAGGCGGTGCTCGACGAGGTCGGCGACCGGGCGACCGTGATCGCCGGCACCGGGTCGAACGACACCCGCCACAGCGTCGAGCTGACCCGCGACGCCTGCCGGCTCGGCGCCGACGCTGCGCTCGTCGTCACCCCGTACTACAACAAGCCGAACCGGACCGGCCTGCGAGCCCACTTCGAGGCGGTGGCCGAGGCCGCGGCGGGAACGCCGATCGTCCTCTACAACATCCCATCGCGCTGCGTCGTCAACCTCCCGCCGGACCTGCTCGCCGAGCTCGCCGAGATCCCGAACGTCGTCGCCGTCAAGCAGGCCAACAACGCCGAGCTCGGCCCGATCGACGGGCTCGACCTGCTGGCGGGCAACGACGAGGTCTTCCTGCGCACGCTCGAGCTCGGCGGAGTGGGGGGGATCCTCGTCGCCTCGCACGTCGTCGGCCCGCGGATGCGCGAGATCTACGAGGCGGTCGCCGAGGGCGATCACGAGCGCGCGGCCGAGATCGACCGCGAGCTCGCGCCGATCTACGCGGCGCTGACCGTGGCGCCGAACCCGATTCCGGTCAAGACGGCGCTCGAGGCGCTCGGGCTCGCCGCCGCCAACCTCCGCCTCCCGCTCGTCCCCGCGAGCGCCGGCGAGCGGGCGACCGTGCGGGCCGCGCTCGAGCGTCAGGGCCTCCTCTCAGCCGCGGGGGCGAGCTGATCGGTGGCTAGCGCGATCCGGATCCTCCCCCTCGGCGGACTGGGGGAGATCGGCAAGAACATGGCCGTCGTCGAGTCGGAGGGGCGCATCGTCATCGTCGACACCGGCCTGATGTTCCCGACCACGGAGATGCACGGGATCGACCTCGTGCTGCCCGACTTCTCGTCGCTGCGAGGCCGGGGCGAGGACATCGAGGCGATCGTGCTCACCCATGGCCACGAGGACCACGTCGGGGCGCTGCCCTACGTGCTGCGTGAGATCGGAATGCCGGCGGCGATCTACGGCGGCCCGCTGACGATCGGCCTGGTCCGATCGAAGCTCGAGGAGCACAAGATCCGCGACGCCCCGCTGGTCACCCTCGAGGCCGGCGAGCGGACGGCGGCGGGCCCGTTCGAGATCGAGACGATCCACATGTCGCACTCGATCCCGGACGCGCGCGCGGTCGCCCTCCACACCGATCTCGGGGCCGTGCTCGTCACCGGCGACTACCGCTTCGACCAGACGCCCGTCGACGGCCGGCCGGCGGACCTGGCCCGGCTCGCCGCGCTCGGGGAGGAGGGGGTCCTCTGCCTCTACGGCGACTCGACCAACGCCGACCGCCCGGGCGTCGTCGCCTCCGAGGCCAGCGTCGGACCGGCGCTGATCAGCGAGTTCTCGCGCTGCGAGGGGCGCGCGATCGTCACCTGCTTCGCCTCCAACGTCCACCGCGTCCAGCAGGTGGTCGACGCCGCGGCGCAGCTCGACCGCAGGGTCGCCCTGGTCGGCCGCTCGATGCGCAAGAACTTCAACATCGCCCGCAGCCTCGGCATCGCCAACGCCCCCGACGGGCTGCTGATCTCACCGAAGGAGATCGAGGACTTCCCCGACGAGCGCGTGATCGCGATCTCGACCGGAAGCCAGGGCGAGCCGCTGTCGGCGCTGCGGCGGATGGCCCACCACGAGCACCGCGACATCGAGCTCCACTCGGGCGATACCGTGATCTTCTCGGCCACCTCGATCCCCGGCAACGAGCGGGCGGTGAACGAGACGATCGACCGCATCTACGAGATCGGCGCCCGGGTAGTGACCGCGGCCGACGCCCCGATCCACGTCTCCGGGCACGGCTCGCGGGAGGAGCTCAAGCTGATGCTCAACCTCACCCGCCCGCGCTACGCCTTCCCGGCTCACGGCGACCACAAGCGGCTCCGCCTCCACGCCGATCTCGCCGACGCGGTCGGGATCGACCCCGAGCGGGTCTTCGTCGGGCGCAACGGCCTCGCGCTCGAGATCGGCGCCAACGGCGCCGCGTTCGGCGACGACGTCCATGCCGGGATGATCTTCGTCGACGGCGTCGACATCGGCGATCCCGACGATGTCGCGCTGCGCGACCGCCGCCGGCTGTCCGCCGACGGGATCTTCATCGTCGTCGCCACGGTGTCGGCTGACGACGGCTCGTCGGTCGCCCCACCGGAGATCATCTTCCGGGGCGTCCCGTTCCTCGACCAGGAGGCGATCGAGGACCTGATCGCCGAGCTCCGCGACGTCGTCGAGGCGACGATCAGCGGCGCCGGCAAGGGTGGAGACGGTCCCCGCGACCCGATGCTGCTCGAGGACGACCTCCACGACGACATCGCCGCCTTCGTCTACGACCGCCTCCGTCGCCGCCCGATGGTGCTCCCGGTCGTCGTCGAGATCTAGCTACAGACCCGCCGCACCCGGACACATACCCTTGCGGCGCCTTCGGCGCCTCACCTGCATCTGCGGCGGCGCAACGCCGCCGCCGGACACACATGCGGTGGAGGAGGCGGCGGTGGGTGTCGGTAAAGATGGGCCGCCGGGTTCAGGGAGGGAGAAACCCGGCGGCCCGCCTGGCCAACTGACCAAGCTCGCCCATCGAGGGGGATGTTGAGGGGGTCCCCGGTGGGCGGGTGTCTCGTCCAGTGGAAAGAGTAGCCCGGGTTGTTAAGGACGGCTAAAGAAACGCTTGGATCAGCCGGCGGCCGTCCCCGCCGGAATCGCCGCCTCGGCGAGGGGGAGCCGGACCTCGAACCGGGCGCCGCCGCCGTCGCTGCGCCCGGCCGCAACGCCGCCGCCGTGCGACTCGGCGACGGCCTTGACGATCGCCAGCCCAAGGCCGGTGCCGGCGTCGGCGGCGACGTCGGCCGGTCCGCCCCCGCGGACGAAGCGCGAGAACACCTGGTCGCCGAGCGCCTCGGGGAGGCCGGGACCGTCGTCGACGATGGCGAGCACCGCCTCGCCGCCGCTCCGGGCGAGCGTCGTCGACACCCGCGTGCCGGGCGGGGTGTGCCGGACGGCGTTCTCCAGCAGGTTGAGGATCAGCCGGTGGAGCTCCTCGTCGTTGCCGTCGACCGTGACCGGCTGCGGCGCCTCGAGGACGAGCTCGTGGTCTGGCGCGAACGCCCTCACCTCGTCGCGCGCCGAGGCCGCGACCGCGGCGAGGTCGCAGCGACGGCGGACTCCGGTTCGACCGGCGTCGGCACGGGCGAGCAGCAACAGGTCGGAGACGAGCAACCGCATCCGCCGCGAGGAGCGCAGCGCCCCGTCGACGATCTCGGCCTCCTCGCCGTTCGGCGTTCCGCTCTCGAGGCTCTCCTGAAGCAGCTCGAGGTTGGCGAGGATGCTCGTCAGCGGGGTGCGGAGCTCGTGCGACGCGTCGGCGACGAACTCCCGCTGCACCTGGACCATGTGCTCGGCCTCCGAGCGCGCGGCGTCGAGCTCGCGCAGCATCTCGTCGAGGATCCGCGCGAGCTCGGCGACCTCGTCGTCGCTCCCCGGCCGTGGGATCCTGGTCGACGGGTCGCGGGTCGCGGCGATCTCGCGCGCCGTCGCTGTGAGGGAGGTCACCGGGCGCATCGCCCGCCCGGCGACGGCGAGCCCGGCGAGCGCGGCGAGCACGGCGCCGCCGAGCACGCCGGCGATCAGGAACAGCCACAGGCGTCCGATCGTCTTGTCGAGCGAGGCGGTGCTGCGGGCGTACTGGACGAACACCGGGCCGCCAAGAGCGGTCTTCTCGATCGACTGGGACGCGACCTCGTATTCCCCAACCTCGACGATGGTGCCGGGCAATGGCGGGCCGAGA
>Ga0299913_10005913_pt1 | contig 10529 bp, 7 predicted proteins | sample RVTome_9_FD_201360 | JGI IMG/M metagenome (GOLD analysis project Ga0299913, IMG submission 201360) | Soil microbial communities from uranium-contaminated site in the Upper Colorado River Basin, Wyoming, United States - RVT155D38 (version 2) ... | reverse complement strand
CTTCTGCCTGGTGGTGACCGATGCCGACCTGGTGAGCCACTACAAGCCGTACGCCCTCGCGGTGCCCTCGCGGTCGGTCTCGGTCGGCGTGATCTCGACGGCGCGGATCGACCCGAAGGCCGAAGGAAAGGAGATGCCGGAGGAGGACCGGGCCCGGGTCATGGCGCAGCGCATCCACGCCCTGGCGCTGCATCTCTTCGGGCACCTCAACGGGCTCGAGCACGGCGGCGAGCTGCCGCAGGCGATGTTCGACCTGCGCGAGGTCGCCGACCTCGACCGGATGGACGGCTACGACGCCGAGGACGCGGCGCGCCTGCGCGAGGAGCTCGAGGACGTCGCCGACGTACGGCTCGAGGAGGTGCGGGGGGTGGCATCGCGGCCGCTCGCCTTCTACCCGCGGGCGCTGTGGATGAACCTCGACGACGTCGTGAGCGCCGTGCGCCTCGCCCAGCCGTGGATGTTCCCGGTGCGGTTGTCGCGGCTGACGACCGCCGCCGCCTCGGCCATGGTCATCCTCCTGATCACCGCCGAGGCGTGGGACCTCGGGATGAGCCAGCGCCCGGCGTTCGTCGTCGCTCTGTCGGCCCTCGTCCTCGTCGCGACGACGGCCTACGTGCTCAAGCGCCAGCGGCTGCTCGTCCGCCGCGGCCGCGGCCGGCTGACCGAGCAGACGGTGGTCACCAACGTCTCGATCGCCCTGACCGTCATGCTCGGCCTCGCGGTGACCTACGCCGCCCTCTACGGGCTCACCCTCCTCCTCGCCCACGTGCTCTTCCCGGCCCCGCTGGTCGCCACCTGGGCGGCCTCGGTCGAGGGCGGGGTCGGTGCACGCCACTACCTGGTGCTCGCCGGCTTCGTCGCCTCCCTCGGCATCCTGATCGGCTCGCTCGGCGCCTCGTTCGAGAACGAGAGCTACTTCCGCCACATCGCCTACGTGGACGAGGAGACCTGACGATGCTCGGACCGAGACCGGCGCCCGCAGCGCGCGCCCACGCCCCCGCGGCCCACTCCCTCGCGGCCCGCGCCGCCGCGGCCGGCACCGTTGCCACCCTCGCGCTGGCCGGCCTGGCCGGCGGCTGCGCCCAGGAGAGGATCGAGGCGAAGCGCACGATCCCCTACGACGAGGCGGCGGCGCTCTCCCAGGACCCCGTCGCGAGGGCCGCCGCGGGCGACTCGCCCGGCGTGCCCGAGCGCGGCGCGGCCGCCGTCGACGAGCCGATGCTGCTCTACCGGCACGGCGAGCGTCCGTGCCGTCTGCTGGTGGCCGGCCCGGCCGGCGTGGCGACCGGTGCCTGCGGCGGGCGGGTGGCCCGCAAGCTCTACAGCGGCCCGGACCGGGCCGAGCGGCTGCGCGGCTTCGTCGAGCGCTTCGCCCCGTTCGAGATCGACGTCGAGGGGGAGGAGCTCGAGCTGCTCGGCCGCGGCACCGAGGAGACGACCGCGACCGACCGGCGGATGGTCCTCGAGTGGACCCGCCGGCTCGACCAGGAGGCGGCCGGCGTGCCGCGCAACGCCGCGATGGGCCTCGCCTTCGCCTGGCACCGCGCCGAGCCGGGTGGCGGCTGCGAGGACCTCGCGGTCTACCTCACCGGCGAGGTCCGCGCCTCGGCCTGCGGCGACGGGACGACGGCGGCGACCGCCGCCCTGCCGGCCTCGGACCTCGAACGCGTCTATGACTGGCACGACCGCTACCGGCCGTTCCAGGTCCTCGCGGCTGGCGGCGGAGTCGACAACGGCGGCGGCGGCGGGCGCCAGCGGATGCTCTTCGCCGGCGGCGGGGAGGAGCCGCGGGACGACGAGCTGGTCGCGGCGCTCGGCTCGTTCTCGGCCCGCGCCTACCGCGAGGCGTTCGCCGACGAGCTGCGGCGGGCGGAGGAGGCGCGGCTCGCCGAGGAGGCGCGGCTCGCGGCGGCGGCGGCTGCTGCGGCGGCTACTGCCCGGGCGGGACAGCCGGGCGGCCCGACGGTGCCGGTGCCGCCGGCGGACCCGGTGGTCGGCACCGAGGAGGAGATTCCGCCGGCGCCCTCGCTGGTCGGGGTCGACGATTCGGAGGCCGACGCGGGCGTCGAGCCCAGCGAAGAGGAGGGGCCCGGCGACGAGGCGCAGCCCGGTACCGGCGACGAGCCCGAGCCGGGCGAGCCGGTCCGCGAGCCTCCGGACGAACCGCCCCCGCAGTCTCCGGAGACCGACGACCCGGGAACCGCCTGACCGCCGCGGATCAGGCCCCCACGTGCACCAGCACCCGCCGCGTCCGCGGCCGCCGGCGGTGCTCCCAGAGATAGATCCCCTGCCAGGTGCCGAGCGCCGGACGCCCGCCGACGATCGGGATCGACAGCGTCGTCGCGGTCAGCGCGGCGCGGATGTGCGACGGCATGTCGTCCGGCCCCTCCGCGGTATGCGTGTAGAGCGGGTCGTCCTCCGGCACCAGCCGCGCGAGCCAGCGCTCGAGGTCCCGGCGGGCCGAGGGGTCGGCGTTCTCCTGAATCGTCAGGCTCGCCGACGTGTGCTGGACGAACACGGTGACCAGCCCCTCGTCGATCCCCGAGCCGGCGACCGCCTCGACCACCCGGTCGGTGATCTCGTGCAGCCCCGGGCCGGCGACCTCGATCTCGAGGCGGCGAATCATGCGGCTATCGTAGCCCGCGCCGCCGCTCACCCGTGCGTCCGCGCACCGCCGCCGAGAACGGCTTCGAGCCGCCGACCGGCCGAGGGCTCAGGTGAGGCCGAGTTCGATCCCCGTGAGGACCGTCCGCGTGCGGTCGTGCACGCCGAGCTTCGGGAGGATCGACGAGAGGTCGTTCTTCACCGGAGGTCGCCGACGATCATCCAGGATTCATCGGACAGCTAACCGTCACGAGGAGAAGTGGGAGGACGGCTCGCCGCCGCCGGCGACCGCGATCAGCTCCTCGAAGGCGCCCTCGAGCCGCCGCAGGTCGCCATCTCCAGACAGGAGGCCGAGGGCTCCTTCGACCTCCCGCACCGCGGCCTCGGTCACCGGCGGTACCTCCGCGGAGCTCAGCCTGTCGAGGAACGACTCGTGCCAGCGGGTGTCGAAGAACTCGGGCCGTCCGGCGGAGGCCGCGAGCTCTCCGGCGGCGGCCCACTTTCCGAACGCGAACCAGAACGGATCCGCGAACCCCGGGCTCCCGTCGGTCGGATCGGGGCCGAGGAGCTCGTCCGCTTCCCGGGAGCGCTCCCGGAGCTCGTGCAGCGGCATGCCGGCGGCGAGCTGGGCGCGAAGACCCTCCGGCTCACCGAAAAGCGCCGCCACCGCGCCGAGGTGAGGCTCCGCGTCGAGGATGGACTCGATCTCGTAGGTGAGGCGCTCCGCCTGGACCCGATCGCCGACCGCGAGCGCCGCCGCCAGGTCGAAGACCCGGACGCCGAGCCGGAACGAGCTCTCCGGCGTGAGTGCCGGCTCGTAGGCCGGCCCGAGGAGCACCGGCCAGCCGCGGTCGTCGGCGGACCGGAGGACGTGCGGCGCGTCGTCGGGTTCGAGCCCCAGTGCGTCGACGAGAAGGTGGCTCGGCAGGACCGTATCCAGCGCCCGATCTCCGGCCGGGGTCCAGACGAGAACGGCGCCGACCGCGGCAGCCGCCAACAACGTGCCTCCGACGGCGAGCCTGCGCTTCCAACGCCTCGCCGCAGGGCGCAGGACCGTTCCGCGATCCGCGGCCAGCAGGCCGTCCGTGTCGTGGACCCATCTCGCGGCCTCGGCGAACAGCTCGCGGCACGGGTCGCAGGATGCGAGGTGCTCCGTGAGCGCGCCTCGCTGGTCGGCAGGCAGCCGACCGTCGATGAGCGCAGCGAGAGTCTCGGGGTCGGGATGTAGCGTGTCGGTCGACATCGCTGGATGTCGGGAGGTCATGATCCCCTCGCTTCGTAAGACGGCTCCGAGACGGAGTTTTCCGCCCCGAGTCCGTAATCGATATGAAGCGGCGGATCGGGGATCTCGAAGATGTCACGGACCCGATCCCAGGTGATCCCCTTCGCCTCGAGCTTGTCCCGGAGGTCCTGCTTCAGCTTGTCGAGCCTCCGATAGAGCGGCTTCTGCTCCAACTGAAGGCTCGCGGCGATCGCCGCGACCGAGAGACCGTCCTCGGCCCAGAGCTTCAGGACCAGCCGATCCTCCGGCGGCAGCTCACCGAGGAACGTCGCGAGCTCGCTCTCGAGCCGCGAGGCCGAGCGCTCCGCGTCGCGCCGGATCGCGCGGTCCTCGGTGCGGTCGTCACCCGTGAGGTCCGTCGCCTCCTCCAGGCTCTCGTGGCGGCGCGGCGGCCGCGGCGGGAGCCGGGTCGCGATGCGCTCGAGCTCCTCCGGCGACTCGCCGACCCGGAAGTTGCGCCGCAGGATCTCGCACGCCTGCTCGAACTCGATTCCGTCGCGCCAGAGGAGCACCTCCAGTCGCTGCGCGGTAACCCCGAGCCGCCGCGCCTCCGCGGACGGTCTCCACTTGCCCCACTTCCCGATCCGGTAGTCCCGGAACAGATTGAGGACCACGGTCGTCAGGTAGGTCGACAGGCTGCTCCGGCCGCCGAACCCTCCGAAGATCGCGTCGCGGTTCTCTAGCAGCTTCACCCGAGCCCACGAGACGAAGTCCTCGGCCTCGTCCTCGGTCAGGCAACGGCGGCGCCCGATGGAGCGCACGATCTGCTCGGCGAGCGCGAAGCTCTTATCTAGAGGAGCGCTGGAGGACGACACATCGAGACCCGGTGAAGATGCGACGCAAACAACGGGCGCAGTATACTCGTAGGGTCCCAACAGGTATCAGGGCGGTGATTGGAGTGTCGGGAGGGTATGCACGGACGACGCGTCACCCTGCGAGGCCTGCTCTTCGGCAGTCTTGTCGTCTTAGGCGGGTGCATGCCCCCGGGGGCAGAAGACGACTTGGCGGCGCTTTATCGAGCGCTTGGGGAGGCACTTCCAGAGAGGCGAATCGAGCCCCGCACCAGCCTCGGCGAACGGTGGAGCGAGTGCAGGTCACTGGATCGGACGGACCTGATTCCGGACGTGCGTTGCACAACGCTTCCACCGATCGGATCCGGCGAGCGAATCCGTTTGATCCGCACAGTTGCGCAGATCCGGACGGCGGCCCCGCAGGACGAGAGCGCGAAAGCTCTTCATCTTCTGGGCCTGGCGCAGCTACTGGCCGCGGACGAGTCGGCGGGACCCGAGACGGACGAGGCCGTGGCCATCCTCGAACGCGCCCACGTCCTAGCCGAGGACGACGCTGCGATCCTCAGCGACCTGGCCGCCGCACGCCTGGTGGCCGCGCAGCGCAATGACCGACCACTCGACCTCGTCGCGGCTCTCGAGGCCGCGGACGCGGCTCTCGATCGGGATCCGAATTCCGAGCCTGCTTTGTTCAACCGGGCGCTCGCGCTGTCAACTCTCCATCTCCGGCGCGAGGCACGTGCAGCATGGAGCCGATGTATGGAGCGGGACGGCTCGGCGTGGGAGAGTGAGGCACAGGGCTGGCTGGACCGCCTCGCTCGGCCCACGGCCGTCGAGAGGTGGATCGAGGCCCAGACGGAACTCGAGCGAGCACTGGGGGCAGGCGATGCCGACGGAGATCTCGTCCAACTCGTCGCGCGGCATCCTCAGCAAGTCCGATCGTTCGTCGAAGACCGGGCCCTCGGCTTTTGGGCCGACGCCGTCCTCTCCGACGACCGTGTGCTGGCCTCCCGCAGGTTTGCGATTCTTGAGGCGGTGACGACGAGGCTCGCGGAAATCCAAGGGGACGCGCTACTCGCCGATTCGATCAGCGTGATTCGTGACGCGAACCACCAGGGGAGGCGGCGGCTGGCCGAGGCTCACCGCTTCTACGTACGGGGTCGGACGCTGCACGAACGACAGCGCTACGAGGACGCCGCCCAGTTCTTCGCTGCCGCCGGCGAACGTCTAGAGTCGAGTAAGAGCCCATTCGCGTTCTGGCCGCGTTTCTACGGAACGGTCATCGTCCATCACGCTCCCGACTTCGTGACGGCTCGGACGCTCTTACGCGACCTCTCAGCTGATCGCCGCTATGCCTATCCGGTCGCTCAAGGCTACCTCGACTGGATGCTCGGGCTCAGCGAGCTACGACTGGCAAACCTGGGCGAGGCAAGGGCTCGTTTTGTCACCGCCTCCGAGTCGTTCCAGCGTGCCCGCGAAACAGAGAACTCGGCCGCGATGTCGGTCCAGCTCGCCTGGACAGACACGTTCCTCGGCGACGCCGAGTCGGCCTGGCGCCATCGCTATGTCGCTCTGCTCGGCCTCTCCGAGACGGTCAAGTCGCGGCGGAGTCTGAACGTCCTCTACACCTTGGCGACCACGCTCGACGAGATGCGATCGCCGGCGTCCGCCTACTTCCACTCCGAGCACGTCGAGGCGGCGCGCCGCTCGGGAAACGACCTGTCGTTGGCCCTGGCACTTGTTGGTAGGGCACGGACTCTCGGGAGCAGCGGCCGGGTCGCCGAGGCCCAGGTCGATCTCGCCGCCGCGAAACAATTCACAAAGGCGATCCGGGACGCGGGCGTACGGGCGGATCTCGGAGTGGATCTCCGGCTGGTCGAGGCGGAGCTGCTGCTAGCGGCAGGAAGTGCCCACGCGTCGCTGGCGATACTCGACCGGACGGAGGAGTCCGCACGACGGCTCGACGAGGGCAGAATGCTGATCGAGACGTACCGGCTGCGGGCAGCCGGCCACCAGGCTTTGGGCGAGCGCGCAGAAGCGGAGAGGGCCTTGCTGGCCGGGCTCGCGGAGGTCGACAAGCAGCGGTCCAGGCTCGCGAAGATCGAGGAGCGACGCGGGTACCTCGACCAGAGCCGAAGGCTCACCGAGCAGCTGGTCGCCCTGCTCTTCGACGCGGGGCGTGCGGATGAGGCGATCGAGGTCCTGGAACGAACCCGAGCGCCGATTCTGCGCGAGATGCTGGCCGACGATCGGTTGACACACCGGTCGGCCGCCGAAATCAAGGGCGAGGTGGCGCCGGGAACGGCCATCGTGGCCTACCTGGTCCTGCCCGAGCGCACGCTCGTCTGGGTCGTACGAACGAACGAGATCTCCTCGTTCTCTTTCCCGATCACGAGAACGACTCTGGAAAGGACCGTGCAGCGGTTGGCCGATCGCTTGGCGCGAGGATCGGAGTCCGCGCCCGGGGATCCGAGCGAACAGCTGCTATCGGCGCTCCTGCCTGTCGACCGGCAAGAATCTGCGCGACGCCTCGTCTTCGTTCCCGACGGACCACTCCACGATCTTCCGTTCGGATGGCTCTACGGCAAAGTGCGTCCAGACGGCTTCGGGAAAGGTGTCTCGATTGTCCCCGGTGTCAGCGCGTACCTCGACCTCGTGGCGAGATCTACGATCCCCGAGGTCGCCACTCGTTCGATTCTCGTCGTGACCGATATACCTCCCGGCGACCGATTTCTCTCGCTTGCGCCGTTGCCGGTCTGGGCGCCAGGCCCGGAGCAATGGCCCCGGACGACACTTCTCGACGGTCGGAATGCCACGCCCCGCGCGCTGCTCGACGCGCTGCCTCGCCACGACGTGCTCCTCTATCGCGGCCATGCCGTGGCGGTACCTGGCCGGCCGGAGTCGCGAGGGCTGGCCCTGTGGCCCGGAGATGGCGACGACGGTCTCCTCGTCCCCGAGGAGATCCAGCTCCCGGAGAGCTCTAGGACCCGAATAGTGGTCCTCGCCGCCTGCGCGACTGCCTCTGGCTCGGTCTCGTTCTCCGAGGGAACGATGGGCCTCGCATGGCCCTTCCTCGCCGCGGGCGTGAGGACGGTGATCGTCAGTCGGCGTTCGCTCACCGACCGCGAGGCTGACCGCTTCCTACGGCGGCTCCTCTCGACTCTAGTGCCCGACGATCCCCTTGCTGCGGAGTCGGCAGACGCCCAACGGAGACTCTCGTCGTCACCGGACTTCGTTATCGTCGGTGCGCCGATCGAATGGTCCTGGTCGCCGGTTTGACGACCTCGGAACAACGACTGGCTCAGAGCAGAGCGGAGAAATCGCCTCGGCGAGTCCGTCTCAGTGGTCGAAGGAGATAGGACAAACACCCTAAGGAGATGAAATGCGATTAACGGCGATGCTGTTGACGCTAGCTGCTACGGTTCTTTGCCCATCCGTGGTTTCGGCCGACATCGACCTCCGCGTGACCTTCAGGGGGCTCGTAGACCTACTCGACGACCGGACGGACGAGGAGGACGCGCGTGCTTTTGTAGTCATGCCGAACCTGGCCCAACCGAGCAAGCTGCCCCTGAGTGATGGTTGTAAGCTAGAGCACGCTCATGAAGCTCTTATCTTGTTCGACCCCGAAGACGTGCGTCTCGCGGTCCAGCGGCCGATCTCAAGCCCGTGCATCAAGAACGTCCAGCGCGATCGCCGAAGCTGTACGGACGGCACGAGCTACTCCGCCTACTCGCTGGCGGGTTGTGAGGCCCGCTTCGTCGGCGGGGGTGGTGGAATCACCACCAGACGGATGCCGGTTGCCGACAAGCCGAGCGGTCCGGCGAACGAGGCGAGCCTGAACTGGGTGATCGACATGGACGCATTGTCGGCCGCTATGGATGTTGAAGGGGAGACAGCGCACCTAAGGCTAGGCCTTCTCGACAAGAGTCCAGACTACAAGGGCTATCCGTTGCTCGCTGGTAGGGTCGTTCTCAACGTGGGTCAGCTCACCTCCGGCTACGTTTGGAGAAAGGATGGTGAACCGAGGGTCTTTGAGCTCCCATATCCGCATTCAGAAAGAGCCGCCGCTGCTACGATGGAGCTTGAGGCAGCGTTGCAGACTGTCGCGATCGTGCTTTGTCCGTTGGACGATTCGAGCTGTGCGACGACGGCACCGGTCCATCTGCGCTTTTCGCCGGTCCACGCGGACGGAGGAGTGCATGTGCTGTTTGTCAACGAGCAGTTTGGAGAAACTCAAGATAAATGCGATTCTCAGCACGACTTAAACTCTCACTTTAACGCTCATTACGTGTTGCGGTGGGAGTCCGAAGAGCTTGAGGACTGCGTGGGCCCGGAGAAGGAGGAGGAAACGGAAGACGAGGCGAATGTTGTCATGGTGACGACGAACCCGCAGTGCTCTCCTGCCGAGAATCAGTGGCCCTGAAAGGAGCCTATTGTGGAATCTCCGAGAAAGCTTGTTGGGGCTGGTTTCATCCTGGTGTTCCTTTTTGGGTGTGCAGCTCACATCTCGCCAGCGGAGGATGCGGTTTTCTTCGTCCAAGTCGATGACTCAGCGCTCAATTTCCAGCCGATCCTCGGAGGTCTGCCCGCGAATCCAGCTGACTTCCCTGCATCGTTTCTTTCGAAAAGTGGCCGAAAATGGTGTTCAGGGACGATGGTGGGTGCTGGCGTATTTCTGACAGCCGCACACTGCCTGTCAGGACGCGGCTCGGTCATTCTGAAGACCGGGAGGACTAAGTACTCCGGTCGCTGCGAGGTGGTGCCCGAGTATCTGCTTGGTGACATTACCGCTGACTGGGCGCTATGTGAACTTGCCGAATACCCGAACGTACCGTTCGAGGTTGTCAATGCGGACCCTGTTCGTTTGGCCATCGGTGTGGATGTGATGCTCGTCGGTTTCGGATGTGCGATCACAGGTGGCAGTAAAGGTACGCTGCGCTATGGTTACGCGTCGATCGAGACGGTGCCGTCGAATACTAATCATCATGTTGCGGCTCGTGGTGACGTAGCAGTCTGTTTCGGTGACAGTGGAAATGCAGCTTTTCTTCCTGTGGCGAGCTCCGCCGTCGGGCGTCGTTATCAAGTGGGTGTGAACTCGCACGGGAATATTTACGATCTATCGATGATCTCGAGCACGTCGGCCGCGCCGGCGGTCGCCTTCATGAGGGACTGGATGGCACGGCATGGTCGTGAGATCTGTGGTCTCACTATCGGTGCCGTGGGCTGCCGTCCGCTCTGATCGGCGGTAATCGAAGTCGCACCGCAGATCGATCACCCGCGGGAGTTCTGGGCTCAACCCGCCCCCACCGTGGACCCGCTCTCTACCGGCTCCACGGTCACCTTGCCTCCCTCCACCCCCACCTCCACCACCGCCCCTTCTCCCACCTCCCCGGCCACGATTGCCCGCCCGATCTTGCTCTCCAGCTCGTGCTGGAGGAAGCGCTTCAAGGGCCGCGCCCCGTACACGGGATCGAACCCCTGCCGCGCCACCAGCGTCCGGGCCTCGTCCGTCATCTCCACCCGGATGTTGCGGTCAGCCAGCCGCCGCCGCAGGTCCTCCATCTGCAAATCCACGATCTGCTCGATCTCGGGCAGGGTCAGGGGCTTGAAGAGGACGACGTCGTCGACGCGGTTGAGGAACTCGGGGCGGAAGTGGGCGCGGAGCTCGCGCTGGACGGCGTCGCGGGCCGGCTCGGTGATCTCGCCCTCCGAGGTGACGCCTTCGAGGAGGTGGTGGCTGCCGATGTTGGAGGTCATGATGATGACGGTGTTCTTGAAGTCGACGGTGTGGCCCTGGCTGTCGGTGACGCGGCCGTCGTCGAGGATCTGGAGGAGGACGTTGAAGACGTCGTTGT
>Ga0299913_10005912_pt1 | contig 10530 bp, 10 predicted proteins | sample RVTome_9_FD_201360 | JGI IMG/M metagenome (GOLD analysis project Ga0299913, IMG submission 201360) | Soil microbial communities from uranium-contaminated site in the Upper Colorado River Basin, Wyoming, United States - RVT155D38 (version 2) ... | reverse complement strand
GGCGGCGGTGCCAACAAGACCGATAGAGCACGGCTGGGAGTGATCCTCGAGTACTGCGCGGCGTGGGTGCGCCCGCAGGAGAACCACATCCTCGGGGTGCCGAAGGAGATCGTAAAAGACCTCGATCCGAAGTTGCAGGAGCTGCTCGGTTACTCGGTGCACGGCCTGCTTGGAAACGTCGACGGACGGCATCCGCAGAAGTATCTGGATGACGTTCGCTCTATCAAGGACGGCGTGCTGGATCTGTGATCTTTTGGCTGGCGAGGAGTGGTCGCTGAGTTGCTGAAGTCGAAACTGAACGCGATCTTGGGTCGGTTCGGGTTCCGTGTGGTTCGAGCGACAAACTTCCCACAAGCCGATGTAGGGGCGTTCTGCGCCAATATCGCGGCGCGCGGTTTTCGTCCTCGCCATGTCTTCGATGTCGGAGCGAACAAAGGCGATTGGAGCAGAGCAGCCAGGGCCGTCTTCCCCGGCGCGATCTACACGCTGATCGAGCCGCAGGAAGAGATGACACCCTTCTTGGAACGCTTCTGCAACGAGACTCCGGGCGCAACATGGATCAAAGCTGGCGCCGGCGCTACGAAAGGCGAGCTCGAGCTCGCCGTTGCCGACGACACCGTCTCGAGCAGTTTCGCCGTCTCAACCGACGAGGCGGAACGTTACGACTGGCGGTTGCGTACCGTTCCCGTCGTGACGCTGGATGAAGTCGCTGTGACCGTGGGGGCCAAGCCGGACATCGTCAAGCTTGATGTCGAAGGGTTCGAGCGTGAGGTCCTGAAGGGCGCGACCACACTGATCGGGGAGACGGAGGTGTTTCTCCTCGAGCTTGTTCTCTTTCGGCCGAAGGAAGGCGCGATGAGTTTTGTGGACGCCGTCGCGTTCATGGCCGACCTGGGATATGTTCCGTACGATTTCACGGGCTTTCAGTCGCGTCCCTACGACGGTGCGCTGGCGCTTTGCGAGGTGGCATTCGCGAGGCAGGGTGGGTTCTTGCGGTCGTTTCTGGATTGGGACAAGTACGAGTGAGGAGCGAAACGTCCGACTAGCGAAAGTTGCGCGACGTAGTTGTCAGGTTCAGCTCTAGGGTTTCCAGTTTGAACGCGACAAGATTGATCACGCCTTCGATCCGTTCGAGCTTGCCGGTGATGACCATCGCCCGAGCGGTGCGTGCTACTCGCCGGTAGCGGCGCCAAACTCCGCGCGAGCAGATCACGTTTACCAAGCCCGTTTCGTCCTCGAGGTTGAGGAAGGTGATCCCATCGGCCGTTGACGGACGCTGGCGGTGAGTAACCACGCCGGCAACTCGGACGGTTCGACCGTGCTCCCACGTCCTGAGGGCTTCGGAGGTCAGCACGCCCGTTTCGTCGAGGCGATCGCGCACGAACTCCATCGGTGAGCCGCCCGGCATCATCGACGTCGACCACAGATCGGCCGCGGCTTCCTCCATCTCGTTCATCTCGGTGAGGTTGGGCGGAACCGATCCCGGCACCAGACCAGGAAGGGTTCCCTGTTCGGTGCGCGCCGCTGCACCGGCCGTCCACAGGGTCTTGCGCCGGGAAGGTCCGAAGCACCCGAAGGCGCCGGAGGTTGCCAGCGCTTCGGCCTGAGGTTCGGTGAGGTCGCAACGTATGACCACGTCCTCAACAGACGAATAGGGACGTCCTTCGTCGATCTTCTTCGCGAGGTCCTCACCGATCGTACGGACGTACTCGATTCCCAATCGGAGATCGCCGTCCTCGATGGTTGCTTTGGCTTTCGATGCGTTGACGTCGATGCCGCGCACCTTCACGCCGTGCCGGCGCGCGTCGGCGACCAAGGTGTGGGGGGCCCAGAACCCCATCGGTTGCGCATTGAGCAACGCCGCGCAGAACGCCGCCGGGTAGTGGTATTTGAGCCAGGCCGAGATGTAAACGAGGTAGGCGAACGAAACCGAATGGCTCTCGGGAAACCCGAAGTTCGCGAAGGCCTCGAGCTTGTCCCAGATCTGGTCTGCGACGTCGCCGGTGACGCGCCGCTTGGCCATGCCGTCGAAGAAGCGGTCCTTCAGTCGGCTCATCCGCTCGCGCGAACGCTTGGACCCCATGGCCTGCCTCAACTCGTCGGCGTCGGCCGCGGAGAAGCCGGCGACATCTATGGCGATCTGCATGAGCTGTTCCTGGAAGAGCGGGACGCCGAGCGTTTTCTTGAGCGCCGGTTCCAGCAGAGGGTGCAGATAGGTGACCGGCTCCTTTCCGTTTCGCCGGTTGATGTATGGATGGACGGAACCGCCCTGGATCGGCCCGGGACGGATCAAAGCGACCTCCACCACCAGGTCGTAGAACGTGCGCGGACGCAAACGAGGAAGTGTGGCCATCTGGGCCCGGCTCTCGATCTGGAAGACACCGACGGTGTCGGCCTCGCACAACATGTCGTACACGTCGTCGTCCTGCGGCAGTGTGGCGATGTCTATCTCGACTCCGTAAGCCTCTCGAACGATGTCGAGCGCTTCGTGGATGGCCGTGAGCATCCCCAGCCCGAGCAGATCGAACTTCACTAGTCCGGCGGCGGCGCAGTCGTCCTTGTCCCATTGCAGGACTGTGCGGTCCTCCATGCGTCCCCATTCGACGGGACAAACCTCGATCACCGGACGAGAGCACAAGACCATCCCGCCAGAGTGGATGCCGAGATGCCGTGGGAGGTTCTCGATGTTGCGAGCGAGTTTCAGGACCGGGGCCGGGATGTCACCGTCGTCCACGGCACCGGTCCATCCATCAACCAATTTCGACCATGCGTCGAGCTGTCCCGTCGAATGGCCGAGCGCCTTGCCTGCATCGCGAACGGCAGCTCGCATGCGGTAGGTGATTACGTTCGCGACTTGGGCTGCGTTGTGCCGTCCGAAGCGTTCGTAGACGTACTGGATGGCTTCTTCGCGGCGTCCGGCTTCGATGTCGACGTCGATGTCCGGAGGGCCGTCGCGTGCCGGTGAAAGGAAGCGCTCGAACAACAGGCCAAGCGATACGGCGTCGGCGTTGGTGATGCCCAGCGCGTAGCAGACGGCGGAGTTGGCGGCCGAGCCTCGTCCCTGGCACAGGATGTCGTTGCGGCGACAGAACTCGACGATGTCCCAGACGATCAGGAAGTAACCAGGGAAGCCGAGCTGCTCGATGACGTGGAGCTCGCGGTCGATCTGAGCCCACGCACCAACGATGCGTTCCGAGGACCGCGGTCCGTATCGCTTCAATGCGCCTTCGTAGGTGAGCTTGCGCAAAAAAGTTGCTTCCGTCTCCCCCTGCGGGACGGGAAACGGCGGAAGGTTCGGCGCGATGAGACGGAGGTCGAACGCGCATTCCTTGCCGAGCGCGGCCGCGCGCTCGACGACTCCCGGGTAGCGCGCGAACCGCCGGCGCTGCTCGGCCCCCGAGCGCAGATGGGCTGTGCCCGCAGGCGGAAGCCATCCGTCGATCTCGTCCAGCGACCGCCGCGCCCGTACGGCCGCGAGTGCGGTGGCCAGGCCGTAAGAGCGCGGGGTCGCGTAGTGGACGTTGTTGGTTGCAACCAGATCGACGTCCCTCTCGGTTGCGATCTGTGCAAGCGCGTCGTTGCGATGGGAGTCGAGCGGGTCACCGTGGTCCCACAGCTCGACGGCGACGTTCGATCTTCCGAAGGCCTCGATCAGCTTCTCGAGCTCGATGCGCGCAGCCGTCGGTCCTCTTTCGACCAGCGCGCGCGGAACCGCGCCTTTCCTGCAACCGGTCAACACCAGCCACCTGTCACCATGCAGAGACGAGAGCTCGGCCAGGTCGTGAACGGGACGTCCCTTCTCACCGCGCAATTGTGCGAGTGATATGGCACGACACAGCCGCGCGTATCCGTATGGATCTCGTGCGATGGCCACGAGATGGTCGCCTTCGGGATCGGCGATGCCGTTGGGTACTCGCATCGCGCCGACCGTTAACTCCGCGCCGAAGATCGTCGGCAATCCGACGGCGCGTGCAGCCTCCGCGAAACGGACGACGCCGTACATCCCGTCGTGGTCGGTAAGAGCAAGAGCATCCAAACCAAGTCGTGCCGCTTCTTCAGCTAGTTGCTCGGGATGCGAGGCTCCGTCCAAGAAGGAGAAAGCGGAGTGGCAGTGCAGCTCCGCATAGGGGACGCCCGATCCGCGCTCGAATCTTGTCGGGAGCTCATAGGGCTGGCGCTTGCGAGACCAGGCTGGTGAGTCACCTTCCGCGCCGAGGGGGACGTTCCTGGGCCGGCCATCCGCGAGCCTGCGATGGAACTCCTTCCAGCTCCGCGGCCCGTTGCTCCAACCCATGGGCGAGACATGTTATACGAACACACGTTCTTACAACAACACAGTGTTATGTGTATGCTGTGTGTATGTTCAGCGAGCGGCTCCAGATACTCGTCAGCCCGGCGCAACGCCGGCGGCTCGAAGCCGAGGCCCGCCGGCGGGGACTTTCTGTTGCGGCCTTAGTGCGAGAGGCCATCGATGTACGCGTAGAAGCCGTCCCGGCCGATCGTCGGGCCGCGGCTTTCGAGCGGTTGCAATCGATGCGTGTGCCGTTCATCCCGATCGATGAGTTGAATGCGCTTATCGATATGCGCGATTGATGTTCCTGATCGACACGAACGTCCTGATCTATCAGCTAACCGAGTCCGACTATCGCGAACCTTGTGCTGCCTTGGTGAAGGCTGCAGCTGAGCGCCAGGCGCACGGATATGTATCGACGGCCGTGCTCGAAGAAGTCTGGCATCTCGAACTCAGCGGACGCGTCGCCGGCATATCCGGCGCAACCCAGCATCTTTACGAGATCTTCTCGCCGCTCTTGGCCGTCACGGACGACGTGTTTCGCCGTGCTCTGGATCTTGAAAGTGCTGCCCTTGGGTCGATGGATCGGATCCATGTTGCGACATGCCAGGAATGGGGGATCCGGACGATCGCTTCCGCGGACGTTGCTTTCGACGCTGTTCGATCGATCAAGCGGATCGACCCTCTTGATTCTTCTGCCGTCGAGAGACTTCTCCGGACCTAGACTCCGGCGGCGGTGGCGCTAGCTTCGACAGTCGCCGCGAAGCTCTCGCGCTCGCTTTCGCTCAGCACGCCGAAGGCCTGACCCACGATCGCGTCGGTGATGTCCTCGGCTTGCGCCATCCGGTCTCGCAGTGACTCTGCGTCCGGCATCTCTTGCTGCCAGCCCATGATCTGGTACATGCCGGGGGAGTTCGTGGCCACGGCTTCGGGCGCTGTGAGTCCGAGTGCTCGAGTGGCCAGGCCGTTGGCGCCGCCGCGGAACTCTCGCAGCACGTGGATCAGTTGCAGCGCTCTCCCCGGTGTGTCGTCGGCCAGCGGCATGCACCTCCAGCCGGCGAAAAGTGAGAGCCCTCGGACGTCGGCGGCTTCGCTCACTCGTTGCGCCGACTTGCACAGCTCGTCGAGACCCTCGACGCCGGCTAAACGAGAGCGTCCCCATTCGGCACAAGACTCGAAGTAATGTGCTGCGGTTTGTATCGGGTCGGCCTTCTCGCGAGCGGCGTTCCAGATCCCGCAGACCAGGGTTGGCTCGAAGAAGAAGAAGGCCGAGGCCACGACGTCCCCGGCGACGTTCCCAAGGACGCCGCCACGCCCGAGCGCGTAATAGCTGAGGAGATCGAGGCCGATCTCCTCACCGCGCTTGCCGGTTTCGGGGTGGAGCATGAACCCCGTCCCGGTCTTGTTGATGCGCTGCCCGACACTCCGCGTGAACTCCTGAAGTGACATTCCATCCTCCCGTCCGCTTGTACCAATGCTCGCCGCCGGGGTACGTCCGGAGCCAATCGGGGAGGCGCGGTTGCGATCGCTATCGCTTCAACACAACGACGAACTCTCGTCGTTTCGCCCGGAATCGCTCGACCTCCTCGAAACCGAACTTGTCTGCGAGATGCCGTGCGCGTTCGTTGAATGTCGCGATGGTTGCGCGGATCGGCCGTCCCGGGAACCGCCGTTCGGCCTCGGCGATCGCGGACCGGAGGAGTTCGGAGCCGCGTCCTTTACCGGTGAGGTCTGGACGAGTGCCTATTCCGATATCGACGGCGTCGTCCTCGTAGTTCCCTCCCGGGACACGTGCCTCGTTACCGAAGCAGCAGTAGGCGACGACCTGGCCTCGCTCCTCCATGGCGAAGTAGCCGTTGGCCGGATCCAGGAAGTGTTCGAAGGCATCGGGTGAGGAGTTGTAGATCGAGTACGGCTCTGGATAGGTCCAGGCCGCGAACTCGCGTGCGTCCTGTTCGGTGATGGGATGGATCCGTAGCAAGCATCAATCGTAGGTCGCTTCCACGAACCATCGCCCGTCCTCCAGGACGAGAAGATGCGCGGTTCCATCCTCCAGCGCGACTTGGAAGCGCGCGCGCCGCCGATGCACTTGTTTGTCCCACCACTTCTCGTCCACCGGCCACGGACCGGCCCACGCCGTTACTTCGACCCAGCCTCGTCCTTTGAACCGGACGCGCGTAGGTGTCGATGTTGCTACGAATCGCCCGGACACGCCGACACGTTTCTTGTTCTCGTCCACAACGTCGGCGCTCAAAGCCGGTGCGTAGACCATCGCGGGCGCGGGAGAAGGAAGCCGTCCGGGCCACGGCGGGAGCTCGACCTCCACCGGTCCGGCCACCGTCTTGTTGCCGGGCAAGCCGGGACGCTCCGGTTCGACCGGATCTCCCCACGGAACCAGGCTCGCCTGCTCGCTCGGATGACGTCCGCCGGAAAGCGTTGCTTGTTGTGCGCCGGTTTGTCCGAGCAATCCCTGGACGCGCGCGATCGAGCGCCGGACGCGATCGCTCACCTCACCGCGACGGCTCCAGAAACCGACCTTGGTTCCCGTGGCCGGGCCGACGTCTTCGGGAAGCAAGCGGATGATCGCTATCCCGCCCGTCGGATGGTCACGTTCGTGCAACCAACCTTCCAATTGCCAGCGCACACGTTCGGCGATTGCCGCGGGTGTGAACGCAGAGGAGTAACGCCACACACGCGTGCGCTCTTCGCCGTGCTCGGTGGAGACACAGATCGCGAGCTTCGCGCACGCCAAACCGAGCTCGCCGAGCTTCAGCGCGAGCTCGTCGGCCGCCGACTTGCCGGCGAACATAGCGACGTCGACGCGGCGCGCGGGGTGTTCGAGCTCGCGCACGACGCTCAGGTCGGGTGGAACTTGTCTGGGCTCGAGCAGCCGGGCGTCGTCGCCGGAAGCCAGCCGGTGAGCGATCTCACCCTCGGCGCCGAAGCGTGCGACGACTCGTTCGCGCGGAAGGGCCGCGAGATTGCCAAGGGTCCGGATGCCCAATCGGAGAAAGAGATCGCATAGATCCGGTTGGTCCAACTGATCGATGGCGAACGGCGCAAGAAAGTCGCGGCTCCCAAGTGGTGGGATGACTCGTCCGCGCATGGCGGCCAACTGCGCTGCGAACGGTCCGTCGGCGATCCCCGTCCTAGTTCGGTCGTCGATGTGCAAGGGATGCGTGCGAACCGAGCCGATAGCTTCGTCCACCGCGACGGCTACGGCTTCGCGCAGCGCCTGCTCGCCACCGAAGTACCGCGCCGGTCCTCGAGAAGCCAGTACGCACAACCCGGGTCGGACGATCTCGACGCGCGGCGAGAACTTTTCGATCGCCGTGACGACGGCTTCGAAGCCGCGCATGTCGCGCGCGGGGTCGTTCACGAGGACTTCGACCTCGGGACAGCGGGCTTGTGCCTCCCGTCGCCGCATCCCTTTGCGGATGCCCCACGCGAGAGCTTCCGGCGATGCCGAAACGACACGATTCGCCGTGAAAACGGCGGCCGGTGCGTCGGCCGGCAGATCGGCAGCGATGATCGGCCATCGCGGACAACCGACGGCCATCGTTCGCGTCACCGGGCCAGCCTCACAACGTTGTCGCGCTCGAAAGCCGTTACGTTGCCGTTGGGATCGGGAAGCCACAACGTTGCATGGCGCGGCCGGGTCGCTGCCCGCCGGCCCGAAACGGTGACATCGAGGCATCGTGCTTCGAGATGTCCGTAACCGCGGCCGATCCCGTGCCACTCAGAAGTCTCACCGGCGACACGCACATCACTTTCGGCCCACGGACCGATCACGACGAGCACGGCGTCCTGCTCGCGCACCCGCGCGCTGACCTTTCCGGCGTGGCGCGTTCCGGGCGCGTGCGCGAGCACGACGTCGAACGCATCGACTAAAGCGGCGAGCACATCGATCCATTGCTTGCCGGGGTCATCGACGACGACAAACCGGTCGAGATCTATTCCGAGCTCGTCGGCTGCTCGCAAACCCAATGAGGGCATGCCGATGGATGCCATCCAGGAGTCCTTCGTTGCTTTGGCGACTAAAGAAAGGGCCAGCGAGGTTGCGCCGATCCCGGTGATCGACGTCGTCGTCCCCGGACGAAGGCCGGCGTCGGGGAGCAGCGACTCGAATGCAGGAAGGACGGGGAGGGTCCGGGGAGCGAGGCGCGATGCGCGCTCGAGGCTTGGGTTGGAAGCGAGGAGGGCTCCGAGTGGGTCCGTCATCCGGACCTACTACAATCGAACACGTGTTCGCCTATTGTCAAGCTGTAGAGGCTCTCTACACCTTGATGTGTATGAAGGTGTACCGTGAGCCCATGGGACGGACGAACATCGAGATAGACGACGAATTGATCGCGCGGGTGATGCACCGCTACGGATTCCGCACTAAACGCGAAGCCGTCGATTATGCCCTGCGCATACTCATACGAAGGCTAAGCCGAGAGGAAGTCCTAGCCCTCCAAGGCAGTGGCTGGGAAGGCGACCTCGACGCCATGCGTGAAAGCCGTATAGCAGACCTTTGATCGTTGCCGACACATCTGCATGGGTTGAGTACCTACGCAATACGGGTGGGCCTGCCCACATTGCGCTGCGTGGACTGATCGAAAGAGACGCGGACATCCGGGTGACGGAGTACGTCGTGATGGAAGTGTTGGCGGGGGCTCGTTCCAGGATGGAGGTCACCACACTTCAGTCCCTAATGATGAGTTACCCCTTACTCCAACTGCGCGGTATTGCCGACTACGAGGAGGCGGCCGAGCTCTACCGCACGTGTCGCAGTAAGGGTGAGACGATCCGCAAGCTAAATGATTGCCTTGTTGCCGTGCCGGTAATTCGCGAGGGAGCCGAACTTCTGCACAACGACTCGGACTTCGACGCGATAGCCCGTCACTGCGACCTGCGGATCTACTCGGTTTGAAGAGCTTTCGGTAGCTCCCGAGAGTGGACGACCACCAGTCGTTGGGTCGGCCGCGTTAGCGTCACATACAGCCCGCGCGCACCGGCTTCGTCCTGAACGGCCTGCGGCTCGACGACCACGACCACGTCGAACTCCAAGCCCTTGACCCGCCGCGGGTCGAGGACGACGATCCCGGCATCGAGATCACCGGGAGCCGCACCCGCATCGTCACCGAGACGCTCGTGCATCTTCTGGGCGAGATCGGACGGAACGATCAACCCAACCGTCCCCTCGGCCTCCTTGCGTTCCGATAGAGCGATCAGCGCCGCTTCGTCGATCAGGTTGGATGGATCCTCGGCCAGGTGGAAACGCGGCGGACCGTCTCCCGAGCGCACCGAACGCGGCCGCGCGAGACCCGGAGCGACGTCGCGAATGACGCGATCGGCGACGTCCATGATGGCGGCCGGTGTCCGGTAGTTGATCGTGAGCTCGGCGACGTGCGGCTCCCGCCGGGACCGCAACTTCTCGAGCACCTCTTCCCACTCGGACGGCACCCATGCACCAGAAGCCTGCGCAAGATCTCCGAGGATCGTCATCGACCGGGACGGGCAACGACGCGCGATCATCCGCCACTGCATCGGCGAGAGATCCTGGGCCTCGTCGACTATCACGTGCCCGTAGGTGGTGCGCTCCTGCGGCATGCTGCGCCCGCGCTCCAAGTCGGATCGATCTTGCAGGTATCTCTCGGCCATCCATCCGCGCTCCATGCCGACGATCGGCTCGAACTCCTGGATGTCGTCCAACATCCGCTCGATCATCCAGCGCTCTTCCTCGTCCACCTTCGGAAGCCCCTGTTCGGGCGCGCGTTGGGGCGCGGAACCGAGCATCACGCGCGCTTCGTCCAACAACGCAACATCGGCGGGAGTCCACGCCTCGTCTTCGCGTCGAACGAGCGCGTCCGATTCGTCATCCGACAGCACGCGCGCGGTTGCGCTGCGCAAAGCGGAAGGATCTGCAAAGAGATCACGCAGCAGGCGTTGAGGAGTAAGGACCGGCCACATTTGCTCGATCGCGTCCGTTAAGCGTTCCTGCTCGAGCATCGCTTCGAAGAACTCGATGCGCTCCTCGCGCGGAACGTTCGTGCCCCAGGGAGCCGGGCCGCGACTGCCGGCTTTCGCCGACTTCTTCGCCTCGCGCCGGTACAGATCGAGGAGATGAAGCAGGACGGCCATCTCGAAAGGACGGCGCCGCTCGTTGTGGGTGCCGCGGCCCTTGGCTACACCGGCCACGATGCGCGATGTGTCCTCCGGTGTGAGCTCTAGAAGCTCGCCGTCATAAAGGATCC
>Ga0299913_10005911_pt1 | contig 10531 bp, 12 predicted proteins | sample RVTome_9_FD_201360 | JGI IMG/M metagenome (GOLD analysis project Ga0299913, IMG submission 201360) | Soil microbial communities from uranium-contaminated site in the Upper Colorado River Basin, Wyoming, United States - RVT155D38 (version 2) ... | reverse complement strand
CTTTCCGATGCCCCTGGGCACTAGGCTGTGCCCGCCCATGGCCAAGCGGACCGCGCGCGTGCAGTGCTCCACAGGGCCCTTCTGGGCCTGGGAGCTGGAACGCGCCATGGACGTGCTCGCCGAGGGGGGTTTCGCCGAGATCGAACTCATGGTCACCCGGGACCCACGCACCCAGGCCCCCGAGATCCCAGCACGCCTGGCCGAGGAACGCGGGTTGAAGATAGCCAGCGTCCACGGCCCGTTCCTGGCCATCTCCAAGACCGTGTGGGGCCTGGACCCGATCCAGAAGATCCGCAGGGGGACCGAGTTCTGTCGGTCGGTGGGAGCCGACACCATGATCGTGCACCCCCCTTACCTGTGGGAGCGCGCTTACGCCGGCTGGATCGAAGCCGAGCTGGAGTCCTACTGCGCGGACGAGGGCATCATCGTCGCCGTCGAAACGATGTATCCCAAGTGGTTAGCGGGGCGCAGACTGCGTGGTTACAGATGGGTCGACCCTCACGAGCTGGCGGGCCGCTCCCCTTACATCGCGCTGGACACGAGCCACGTGACCGTCGCCCGCCACGATCTCCTCGATAGCTACCGCGTTGTCGCCGACAAGCTCGTCCACGTTCACCTCTCGGACAACGCGGGGGATGGACGCGACGGGCATCTGGAGATCGAACAGGGCGTCCTGCCACTCGACAGGTTCCTTGATGAACTACGCAGGGATGGTTATAGGGGAGTAGTCTCTCTGGAACTCTCGGTTCGCAGGTACCTGCAGCGACCGGAAGAACTCGTGGGAGCACTGAAGCGCAACCGGCTCTACGTCGAGAACCGGCTAAGGCACAGCGCGCGCGTCGAGAAGGGGATGCCTCGGCGATGAAGGGAGAACCTTGAACATCAGGGTGCTCGTGGTGGACGACACCGATCACGTGCGCACGATGTTGGTCGACATGCTCCAACTGGACGGCTTCGAGGTATGCGGTGAAGCCTCATCCGGGGCCGACGCCATCAGCGCCGCGAGCCGGCTCGATCCCGAAGTGATCGTGATGGATTACAAGATGCCGGACATGAACGGCCTGCAAGCATCCCGCTCCATCCGCGAGCAACGCCCCACGCAGCCGATCATCCTCTACACCGCCTACCTCGATACCCAGCTCGAGGAGGACGCGCGAGCGGCCGGAGTCGCGATCTGCATCGGCAAGGTCGAGGGCCTCGGCCGTCTCGAACGCCACATCACCCAACTCGCGAGGGATCTGGCTAGCTAGTCGGCCCCTTCGTCCGAGTGAAGGCATCATGCCTACGGCCTGGTCCTTCCGGTAGGCCGGAGGCCCCTCAGCCCGTCAACTGCCAGAGCCGGATGACCGACAGCGACCCGGCTATGAGGATCGCTATCAGTAGCAGCGAGATGGCGATGATCGTGTTGCGTCGCATCCTTAGATGAAAGCACTCCCGCGAAGCTTCAGGTTCCGGTACAACATCTGCTGGATCGTGTCGCGGATCGAGTCGCTCAGGTCGAACACCAGCATCGGATCCTCGGCGGCATCTTCCGGGTACTCGTCCATCGGGATCGGGTCGCCGAACTCGATGATCCACTTGGACGGCAGCGGCAGGAGCCCTAAGGGTCCGAGCCAGGGGAACGTCGGAGTGATGGGGAAGTACGGGAAGCCGAAGGCACGGGCGACCGCTCCCGCGTCGCCGATCATCGGATACGCCTCCTCGGCGCCTACGATCGCGGCGGGGATGATCGGAACGCGGGACCGAAGCGCGATCTCTATGAAGCCGCCCCGTCCGAAGCGTTGAAGCCGGTACCGCTCGCGCCAGCCCTTGCCAACCCCCTTGTAGCCCTCCGGGAACACGCCGATGAGCTCGCCACGCCGCAACAGCTCCATCGCGTCCTCGTCACAGGCAACGACGTTGCCCGCCTTGCGAGCCATGGGCCCGATCACGGGCAGCTGGAAGACCAGGTCGGCCCCAACGTTACGGATCACCCGTTCGGCAGGATGCTCCGTAGCCATCGCGTATTGCAGCATCACCGCGTCCAGGGCGATCGTGCCTGAATGATTGGCCACGATCACCGCCGGCCCTTCGTTGGGAACCCGGCTGATGCCCAGCGTCCGGATCCGGAAGTAGTTGTCGTACAGCGGCCGCGCCAGAGGGAGGAGCACGTTACGAGACAGTTCCCGGTCGTATCCGAAGTCGTCGATCTCGTACTGGCCACCGAACCGCCGCTGTAGGAACGCACCGAAGCCGGATACGACATCGCCCACGGCATCGCGAGCCGAGTCGACCGCAGAACTCGTCGCCGAGGCGGGCGCTGCGACGTCATCCGGGGCGTGGAGACGGCAGTACTCACTCCCCGGGAGAGCGTGGTTACGGCACGGACGCCCGCTGGCCGTGGTGGCCTTGCAACGCGGGGCCTCCTCCGTGCGCGTCCTATCCGCCATGCGGATGATCTCGGCGTCTCCCATCACACCTTCTCCTCGGAGGCACGGTCGGAGGCCAACCTCCTCATGTCACGCTCCCACGCCGGACGGGAAGGCTCGCCCAGAACGTCCTCCACCGACCGATGGTCGCGGAAGTCCAGGAGGGTCTGCTTACTGGTGTGGCGCGGGGAGAATCCCAGACCTTCACGCGCCCGTCGGATCCCGAGCACCCTTCCGTAGAGCAACAGCTTCAGCTGATCCGTCGGGAAGTCGACGACACCGACCCGACGCAACACGCCTGCCGCGAACTGGGCGGTGAAAGGCAAGAGAGGCAGCTGCGGTTTCCCCAAGAGGCGAGCGGCCTGCGACAGGTACACCACACCCTCAGCAGCGATGTTGTAGATCCCCGACACGTCCGAGGTGAGCGCGAGATGGAGCGCCTCCACCGCGTCCTCCTCATGGAGGAACTGGAGCCGGGGATCGAACCCAAGCGAGGTCGGGATGACCGGGAACGACAAGTAATCGGTCATGCTCGAACGGGCCGTGGGTCCCACGACGTTCTGCGTTCGCAGGATCACGAGCTTCACATCCGGCCGACGCCGGCCGAAGTCGCGTGCCGACGTCTCGGCCTCCGCACAGTCCTTCGAATAACCCGTCAGCCGCGCCGTACCTCCGTACGTCTCCGGGATAAGGGAAGGCTCACCCGGTTCCGATCCGTACACGGCTGCCGATGACTTCATCACGACCTTCTTCACCCGCTCGGCCCGTTGCGCTGCAGCGAACAGTTGAAGCGTTCCGATGACGTTGTTCTCCTTCATCCCGGACCGTCCGCCCAACGTGCGGGGGGACGAGGTGATGTTCGTGTGAACGATCGTGTCCACGTTCGTCGACGCAAGAACGCGCGCGATCAGCGGGCTGCGGATGTCCGCCCTGATGAAATCGAGCTTCTTCACGGGGATCGCCGGCTCATCGAGATCGACGCCGATGATCTCTTCGACGTCGGAGTCTTGCTCGAGACGCTTGGCGAGCCGCAAACCGAGCAGGTGGGACACGCCGGTGATCAGGATCTTCCGGGGGCGATGCTCAGACATGCGTGATGTCACCTCGTGGCGGGGCCGATGATGGCCGTCGATCCGGCTCGGGCTCGCAACGTCGCGGCCGCGTCGCCGTTGTTGATGGCCAAGGATAGGTAACCGTAGGAATCCTCAACCACGACGAATTCCCCCGAAGCCACGGTCGAAAACGTCGTCCCCTGGACCACGTTCAGACGCCGGCCCTCCATGCGCACCTCCAGCGCGCCCTCGGACAAAGCGACCTTGTCCAGGAGATCCCGATGCAGGTTGAGCTGGAGGTTGCCGAACCTGTCGACCTGTAGCACCTCGGCATGGACGTGGTCCTCGTGGATCCAGGCGTCCGCGATCTCCAGGACGACCAAAGAGCTCGGCTCGACGGAGGGCCCGAACTCGGACGGTTGAGCGCCCATCGCGAGATGGGCTGAGGCGGGGGCGAACACGTCCCGGCCCTGGAACGTGTTCGAGATCGGCGTGAGCAGGTAGTCCTCGTTGGTCAGCTCGTTGGCCGCCTGGATACCGCCCAAGCGCTCCGCCGCCGGCAAGAGCAGCCCGTTGTCGGGACCCACGAGCATCGCTCCGGAGGACGTGCTGATGACGATGGCTCGCCGACCCGAGCCCACGGATGGATCCACCACGGCGAGGTGGACGGCCTCGGGGAGGAACCCCACCGCCTGTTCGAGGACGACCGCGCCATGCCGGATGTCCTGACGGAGGATGTTGTGGTGGACATCCACGATCGTGAGCTGGGGTGCGATCCGCAACATGACCCCGTGGCAGACGCCGACGAACTCGTCCTCGAGCCCATAGTCCGAGAGGAACGTCACGATGTTGGGACCTGATGCCATCGCCGTCGATACTACGTGGTCGAGGTCTCGGCCCCGAGGGCGGCCCAGGGCATTGACCTGGGCAGACGCCCTACCTACACTTCGCTTCCCACCGTGGAGGAGAGGAGAGCATGCAACAGGACGACGGCTGGCAGCTGAGGGCAGCCTGTCGCGGCGTGCGCGTGGAGATGTTCTTCCCTCCCGTGGAGCAGGAGGCCGACGAAGCGAAAGCCGTCTGCGCCCTGTGCGAGGTGAGAGAACCGTGCCTCGAGGCCGCCCTCGTCGCCGGGGAGACCTTCGGCGTATGGGGTGGTCTGACTCCTCAGGAACGCAGGTCCCTACTGGCGAAGCGGCGCCGCCAAGCTTCGGCCCGGCCACGACCCGAAGAGGTCAGGCTCTCTTCCGCGTAGCTACTTGCCTTGTTGACGACGCTGCCAGCGCGTCTTCTTCAGCATCTTGCGATGCTTCTTCTTACGCATCTTCTTGCGACGCTTCTTGACCAGCGACGGCAAGGGCTACTCCTTCCTTCCTAAGCGGATCGCGAGGCCAGAGCCTTTCATTCGGACTGGAACAGGTCCCGGAGGGTTACCTGCCCCTTGGAGTGGCCCTCGAGGTCGATCCTGACAGAACCTAACCGAAGTCCTCGGACACCCTCACTGATCGGAGAGATCATCCGCAGGATGTCCTCACCCGTGTCGTATTCCAAGATCCCGATGCCGACGCAATGGCCCTTGCCGTCCTCCATGCCTACGACGAGCCCTTCGAGTCGCTCGAGCTCGAAGTCGGGCGGCAGCGTCGGCATGAACACGGTCGGCTTCACCCGCCATCGCGACGTCCCGTGAGCGAAGTACTCGGCGAAGCGCCGTTCCCGGTTGGTCACGCGATCGAAAGGGGAGAGAGCATCTTCTTCGGGCGCTGCGTCGACCTCGAAGATCTCGGCCGGGCTGAACCTCTGGGCGATCCCAAGTACGGGATCTAGTTCTCCCCCTCGCTTGAACGCGACGATCGCGTCGGGATCCGTGGCTTCGATCTTGTAGAACTTCAGCAGCTGCCCCAGGGTTCCGGTGACCAGGCCCGTCGTATCGACAACGATCAGCTGGCAGCCCGACTCCTTGGCTCGGGCGATCAGCTTCGCGGTCGCATTCACGAGCGCGGTGACGTGACCTTTCGGCGACAGGGAACCCACGAAACCAAGGGCATCAGCCTGTGCGATCGTCCCCGCACCGAGATCCTCCATGCCCACACAGAGCTTGAGGCCCACCGTCGTGGGAGGACCTACGGCCGACTGACCGATGTCAGCGTCGACGACGGCCGCCGGGATACCCGCCTGCGTTGCCTTCCGTACTAGATCGACCGCGAAAGTCGACTTCCCTGCATCGATGCTGCCCAACAGCATGACGACGCCGGGCGCGTTCAGCAGACGCTCGTGGACTTCGCTCCTGTTCACGCTAGAACCTCTCTGTCCGCCTGGCAGCGTGAGGGCGCGAACCGATCGGCCTTGGCTAGTACTTAGCCTGCGTCCATGTACCTCTCATCGAGATACCGGTGGACGTCGTCTTCACGGATCCGGTATCCCCTTCCCACGCGGACCGCGGGAAGCTGACCGGAGTTGACTAGACGATAGACCGTCATGTTCGAGACCCTCAGGCGCCGAGCAACCTCGGTGACCGTCAAGAAACGCGCCACCGCGGCGGCGTCGGGCGACGGGGTACCGATGTCTTCGCTCATGAGGGAAGCGATCATACCAGCGGTTTACGCAGGTCAAGAGGGGTTTTCTCCTCGGAGCGACGGAGCGGCGCCGCCGAGTATGACGGCTCCGAAGGTGCGCCAGACCGGCTCGTACACCCGCGGCCGGCGATTGTCGTCCATCGGGATGATCGTCACATCGCGTCCTTCCCCCCATGCGACCGCGAGAGCATGGTCGTTGACGTCCATGATGGCGATCGTCGGGATGCCGCGCTCGATGGCGGCGCCGGCGAATCCATGATCTGCGAACACGAGGTCGGGCCACGGTTCGGCCTCCAGGAGAGCTTCCATCGCATCGGACTTGTGGGTGTGACGCAGGGACCCCCAGTCGGCGAGCACCCCGACCCCACCCACGTACCGAACCTCACGTTCACGTCCCTTGTAGGGGAACGTCTCCCCCTCCCGGAGCCGGAGGATCTTCCCGCCTGCCTTCGTGTACACGTCCGCTAGGCGGGAGTTGTGCTCTAGGAGACCCGTGGGGTGGCCCGTTGCGATGAGGATGGAGGCGCCGGTAGCCGCCGCGTCGCGTAAACGCTGGGCAGCGGTCACGATGCCCTCGACGGTCCGATCGGGATCGATCACGTCCTGATGGTCGACGTCCTCCACGTCGGGCGAGCACCCGGTGAGCTGCGCCATGAACCTCAGGACATCGGCTCTCGAGTGATCTCCGCTCATGGACAACCCGAAGGTCGCGTCGGGGTCGCCCTCGAGCAGAGCATGGATCTTGGCCACGCTCGAGTGACGAGCGTGCGAACGATGGGGCCCCGTCACCCCGGCCGCGATCAGAGCGTCGCGCACCTGTGCGAGATCGATGTCGGACATGGCAGCATCCTACGAGCGACCCGTCGGATGGGTCTCGTCAGGAGGATCTACATGGGACTGGAACTCTTCTCGCTCGAGGGCAAGGTTGCGCTGGTGACCGGAGCTTCCCGAGGGATCGGTCGGGCGATCGCGCTGGGTTTGGCCGAGGCCGGAGCGGACGTCGCCGTGGCCGCCCGGAGCGAGAACGACTTGGGAACGCTGGCCGAAGAGATCGAAGCGATGGGCAGACGCAGCTTGGTCGTGCCGACCGACGTCACCCAACGCGAGCAGATCGAGACGATGATCGCCCGCACGACGCAAGAACTGGGAGGGTTGCAGATCCTGGTCAACAACGCCGGCGGGACGCGCTTCATGTCGCCGATCGTCGGACTGCGGCCCGACGGCTGGGACAAGGCGATCGCTCTGAACCTGGATTCCGTGTTCCATGCCACACAGTTCGGAGCCCAGGCGATGCTGTCTGGAGGCGGCGGCTCGATCATCCAGATCTCCTCGGTCGCCGGCATAGCCGGAGCACAGACGCTCTCGTATTACTCCGCGGCCAAGGCGGGGGTGCGAGTCATGTCTCAAGCCGTCGCCAAGGAGCTGGCCACGTCCAACATCCGTGTGAACTGCATCGCTCCCGGATGGGTCGCGACCGACCTCAACGCCTTCGCGCAGAACGATGCCAACTTGAAGCGGGCGATCGAGCGGACCGTGCCGATGGATCGGTTCGCCCAACCTGAGGAGATCGTGGGCGCTGCGATCTTCCTTGCGTCGGATGCATCGTCCTACGTCACCGGCACGACCATAGTGGTCGATGGGGGCCAGACCGCTTAGCGGGTGCACGCTCCCGTATCGGTAGGCGAATCCCGGCGGATGCCTCGCTCGATCTCATCTCGAACCTCTTCGGCGGTCAGCGCGTAGCCCGTATCAGGATCGGTCGTGGAAGCCGCGAAGACGACCCCGCCCACACGCCCATCCGGAAGGACGAACGGGCCCCCGGAATCCCCCTGACGGACCCGCGAGCGCAACTCGTACACCTGCCTCGTGACCTCGCGGCGCCCGTAGATATCGCGCCCGACCGCGTCGAAGTAAGCCTGGATGGCGGCAGGCTTCGGGACTAGACGACCCCCTTCCTCGCCCGGATAACCCAACGTTGCGCCCTGGGTGCCGGAGTCGAGCCTCTGCGGCTGGAGGGGCAGCGGTGGTCCGGAGAGCCCGTCGGTCTTGACGATCGCGACGTCGGTGTCCTTGTCGAAGACGACGACGACCCCCGCGTGCTCCCCGTTGTCATCGTGGACGGTGATGTCGTCCCCGCCGGCGACAACGTGGGCGTTAGTGACCACGGTCCCCTCGGCCGCCACCCAACCGCTTCCAAGCTGCAGACCTCCGCACGCGGGGGTCGTGATGCGGACCGTCGAAGCAGCCCCGGCCCGGGTCGCCTGCCGCGCGGTCCGTCTCGACGGAAGTTCCACCGGCGGTCCGCTGTCCCGTGGCAGCGTGGCGAAGACCTGAGGGAAGCCCGACGTGTTCAGGTACTGCTGGATGTAGGCGAGGACGTTCGGCGGATCAGGCAGCCCATCGTTGAGACGGTGAAGGATCGTGGACTCGTTCAGGGCTCGCGCCACCGGCCGCGATGGACCCTGGACCAGGAGCGAGCCCAGCAACCAGAACGCCACCAGGGTGACGACCACGCTGACCACGACGCCCGCACCGGCGTTCAGACCCCCCAGGTTCGCCCGACGAGCTTGGTGGCCGACCCGGTGCCCGATCAGGAAGCCGACCGTCTGACCGATGGCCATGGCCACGAACACCACTACGAGTGAGATCAGCGCACCCTGAAGCCCGGGTCGCGTCGTGAAGTTGCCGGCGATCGCTGGACCCAGCGCGATCCCGACGATGAGGCCCAGGAGACCACCGCCGAACTCGAAAACCTGCCCGATCAAACCCTGGCGATACCCCCGGAACGCCGCGAACACAACGAGGACCAGGACGACGACGTCGACCAGGTTCACAACTGGATCCCGAGCCCGGTCCTGATCGCCTGGAACGTGAGCCCGAAGATGAACAAGGAGGCGATACCGAACGGTACCCAGGGGATCTGACGGAACCGCTCGCTCTTCGCGGCACGGTGGGCATACACGAGCAAGAGCAAGGGGAACACACCCCCGTACGTGTAGTGCAGCCACTGCCGCAGGCCCTCAGCGTCGGGACGGCGGCCGACGACGAACAGGACGATCCCGACCAGGGCCTGGAGGACGAGGATGACCTGAAGGCCCCCGAGGAGGCTCCAGAACCAGTCATGCGGGGGACGGTTACGGATCAGCGACCAGATGGTCCACAGCATCAAGACGATGGATGCGGCTGGGATGGAGTACGCGACGTAGCGATGAAGGTCGGTCACGGACGAGAACCCTAAACGGGTGCGCTATCCGACCGTCGCGAGGTCTCGCAATCGGGGGATGCAGGACGTCAGGACGGACTCGACAGAGCGTTCAACGGTGTCGCGCGCAGGCTTCGACACGTCTTCGGCCCTCAGATCATCCATCCAGCTCGCCGGGATGAGCTCGGAGGAATCACACATCTCTGCGAAGTGGATCGTCCAGATCCGAGGCACGACCGTCTCTGCCTGGTAACCCCCGCCACCCGTGGCCACCCATCGGTTGCTGCAGTGCTCGCGTACCACCGAATGGATCGTGCGGGCCATCCCAGGATAAGCACGCATCGTGAGTCCGAGGTGGGCGAGCGGATCGCCGTGGTGAGTGTCGCCTCCTAGCTGGGTGACGATGAGGTCGGGACGGTACGCCTCCGCAGCCGCCGGCAATACTCGATCGAGTACCCAGAGGTAATCATCATCGCCGATGTAAGGGGGCAGAGGCACGTTGATGGACGTGCCCCGCGCTGCTTCGATGCCGATCTCATCCTCGTACCCCGTCCCCGGATAGAGGTAGCGCCCGCTCTCATGGAGAGAAACGGTTAGGACGCGGGGGTCGTCGTAGAAGATCCACTGGACGCCGTCTCCATGATGGACATCCACGTCGAGGTAGAGGATCCGCCACTCCGGCCGCAGCTCCAGAACCTTTGCGATCGCCGCGGCAGGATCGTTGTAGATGCAGAAACCGGAGGCTTCGCGTCTCCGCGCATGATGGAGCCCTCCGGCCGGATTGAACGCATGCTCCACACGCCCCATGGCGACCGACTCCGCCGCCACGATGGATGCGCCACAGACGGCCGCCGAAGCCGCGTGCATCCCGTCGAAGATGGGATCGTCGGGCGTACCTAGGCCGAACTCGAGGCCCGCGTGATCCGGCAGATCCCCGTCATCGATGCCTCTCACCGTCCGAACGAAGCTCTCATCGTGGACCGCCAGGACCTCCGCCTCCGTGGCCACTCGGGAGGGGATCTCGACGACGGACGGGAGGCGGGGCAGTCCCAGGTCTCGGATGTGCTCGTAGGTGATCAGGACGCGTTCGGGCCGGAGGGGGTGATTGGGCCCGAAGTCATAAGCCCGGGCGATGTCCTCGACCACGATGAGGCCGACCCTGTCCCCTTCGATCCCGGCCGCGCGCCCACTTGCCATCACGTTCCGCACCTCCGGAGACTCTCGGCGAAGACGCATCCTAGTGGCCAAGTCTCGGCGCTCCGGCCCCGGCGCTTCTGGGCCGCCTATGATTCGAGA
>Ga0299913_10005910_pt1 | contig 10531 bp, 9 predicted proteins | sample RVTome_9_FD_201360 | JGI IMG/M metagenome (GOLD analysis project Ga0299913, IMG submission 201360) | Soil microbial communities from uranium-contaminated site in the Upper Colorado River Basin, Wyoming, United States - RVT155D38 (version 2) ... | reverse complement strand
CCCCGCCCGGTGGGGGGGGGGCCGTGGGGGGTGGCGGGGGGGGGTGGGGGGGGGGGTGGGGGTGGGGGGGGGTGTCGGGGTGGGGGTGGGGTTCGGCGTCGGCGTCGGGGTGGGGGTGGGGGTGGGCGTAGGCGTCGGGGTGGGCGTGGGGGTGGGCTCCGGGGTCCCCGTCGATGTCGGCACCGGCGTCGAGGTCGGCGTGGGCGTCGACGGACCGCCGGGGCCATCCGTCACCGGGGGGTCGTAGGGCGGCTCCTCCGTCTGCGGGTCCGGCTCGCCGTGGATCTCCTTCATCACCTGCGTCGACTCGGCGTACTGGGTGTCCATCTGCTCGAGCGCCTTGCGAGCGTTGTCCTCGGCTGCCTGCTCATTCGCCTCGTACTGCTGGACCGCTGCGTTGTAGGTGCCCATGGCCGTCTCCTGCTCGGGAGTGGCCGGCACGCCGGGGAGGGGGCCCTCCGGCTTGGTGGGCATCTGGTTCATGGGGCCGGACAGCATGATGCCGTTGCGCGCTTTGATGGCCTCGAGTGCGGCGTCGTGGGCGACAGCCAGGGCGCCCGAGCCCTTCTTCAGGTCGGCGGACTCGACGTCGAGCTTGTCGGCGATGACCGAGAACTTGGCGACCATCGCCTCACCCGTGCGCCCCTCGATCTCGCTGGCGAGCTTCTGGCTGTTGGCGCGGATGCCCTTGGACAACTCGTCGATCCACGTGGAGTAGGTCAGCCAGCCGCTGGAGGCGGCGGCGAGGGAGTCGTCACTGGCGGTGGTGAGCACGGACTGGAGACGATCGCGGTAGTAGCGGCTCACCATCACTGATCACTTCCCGGAGCATGGGAGTGGGCGGGAGGAGTGTTGCGGTCGCCGTCCATCTGGTCGACGGCGGCCTGCGTGCGGGCGAGCAGGGCTTGGGTCGCCGCCTCGGCGTCCGCGTCGGCCGCCGAGAACTCCTTGTCGAAGATCGTGATGGCGTCCGTCGCGACCTGGATGCCGAGGATGGCCTCGAGGAGGGCGTTGCTGATCTTGGCGTGGGCCTTCTCCGTGTGGATCCCGAGGACGGCGGCGCTGCCGCTGCCCCCGAACCAGTCCCCCTTGGGGCTGGTGAAGCCCTCGAGGTCGAAGCCTCCTGCCGTTCTGTTCAGGAACCTGACGATCTGCTCGATCACGTCCGGCGGGACCTTGACGGACGTCAGCGTGCTGCGGACTCCGCTGATGCCGCCGACATCGGCTAGCAGGACCATGGTTTGCCTCCCCTTGGCTCCATGTCGTGGACAAGTCTGTTTGTGCGCGGCGCAGGCCGCGGTCACACTCGTTCCCAGGACAGCAGGCCCCAAACCTGCCTCTCGGAATTTCAGGTCGTAGTGTGCGGCCTCAGGTCCTCATCGTCATCTCGGAAGGCTGGATCTCGTGATCGCACGCTCGGGCGCGGCAGTCGTCGCGGTTGTCCTGACCTTCGTCCTCGCCGCCTGCGGCGCGGACTCCGACGACGAGACCGGGGACGGGTCGCAGGCTCCGGACACCTCCGAGTCGTCGTCGCCCGCGACGGAGTCGCCCAGCGAGACCCCGACGGAGACGGAGTCGACCCCGGAGGTCGCGCCCGCCACGGGTCCGGTGATCAAGGTCAAGGGCATGCGCGTCAACGCCCCGAAGGGATGGCTGACGAGCATCTCGGTGGCGGCCGGACAGTCCGCCTACCCGCGCGGTGTCATCGGCACGCTGGTCGGTCTCCATCTGTTTCCCAACAGCCAGCTCTTCACGGTCGAAGAACTGGCCGTCGAGGAGCTCGACCACCTCGGAGCGCGGAGGAAGCGGCACGACGACCTGCTGATCGACGGATATCAGGTCTACCACCTCCAGGGGTCGCCGGAGCCCGGCGTGGAGGTCGAGCGGTTCGGCACGATCGTCAACGACGGTCGCGTCGCGATCGTGTTCCGCTTCGCCAACGGGGAGAGCCGGGCTCAGCGCGACGAGATCATCCAGAGCGTCCTCGCCACGCTGCAGCTCACCGGGTGACGTCTCCTGCGACCCGGGTTGCATCGGCCTGCCGGGCACGGAAGGCTCGGCGGACCGACCCGAAGGAGCAACCATGCAGCAGGTGAAGGCCGTCGTCGCCCGAGCACAGGGCCAACCGGTCACCGTCGAGACGATCAACATCCCCGATCCGGGCCCGGGTGAGGCGGTCGTCAGGGTGCAGGCGTGCGGGGTCTGCCACACCGACCTGCACTACCGCGAGGGCGGGATCAACGACGAGTTCCCCTTCCTCCTCGGGCATGAGGCGGCCGGTGTGGTCGAGTCCGTCGGCGAGGGGGTGACCGGGCTCGAGGTCGGCGACTTCGTCGTCCTCAACTGGCGAGCCGTCTGCGGCAGCTGCCGCGCCTGCCACCGTGGCGAGCCGTGGTACTGCTTCGCCACCCACAACGCGACCCAGAAGATGACGCTGGAGGACGGGACTGAGCTTTCACCGGCGCTCGGAATCGGTTCCTTCGCCGAGAAGACCCTGGTGGCCGCCGGCCAGTGCACGAAGGTCGATCCGTCCGCGCGCGCCGCGGCGGTCGGCCTGCTCGGCTGTGGCGTGATGGCCGGCCTGGGTGCCGCGCTCAACACCGGCAACGTCAGTCGCGGCACGTCGGTGGCCGTGATCGGCTGTGGCGGCGTCGGGATGGCCGCCATCGCCGGATCGGCACTGGCCGGCGCCTCGAAGATCATCGCGGTCGACCTCGACGACCAGAAGCTCGAGTGGGCCAGGGGCGTGGGCGCCACCGACACGATCAACTCGTCCGGCACGGATCCGGTGGCGGCAATCCAGGCCCTGACGGGCGGCAACGGCGCCGACGTCGTGATCGACGCCGTGGGTCGCCCCGAGACGTGGAAGCAGGCCTTCTACGCCCGCGACCTGGCCGGCACTCTCGTCCTCGTCGGCGTGCCCACGCCGGACATGAGGATCCCCGACATCCCGCTGATCGACGTCTTCGGCCGCGGTGGGGCCCTCAAGTCCAGCTGGTACGGCGACTGCCTGCCCTCGCGCGACTTCCCGATGCTCGTCGACCTCTACCAGCAGGGGCGGCTCGACCTCGACGCGTTCGTCACCGAGGAGATCGGCCTCGGCGACGTCGAGGCGGCGTTCACCAAGATGCACGAGGGCTCGGTCCTGCGCTCGGTGGTGGTCCTTCCATGACCGTCCGCATCGATCACGCGATCACCTCCGGCACGTTCTCCCTCGACGGCGAGACGCACCAGGTCGACAACAACATCTGGGTGGTCGGCGACGACGAGGACTGCATCGTCATCGACGCACCGCACTCGGTCGACGACATCCTCGCGGTCGTCGCCGGGCGCACGGTCAAGGCGATCCTGTGCACCCACGCCCACGACGACCACGTCCGCGTGGCCCCCGAGCTGCGCGTGGCAACGGGGGCGCCGATCCTGCTGCACCCGGACGACCAGCCGCTGTGGGAGCTGACCCACACCGACGAGCTGTGGGACGTCGACATCGAGGACGGCCAGTCCATCAAGGTCGGCGGCGCCGCGCTGACGATCCTGCACACGCCGGGCCACGCGCCGGGCGCGGTGTGCATCTACGTCCACGACCTCGGCTGCGTCTTCACCGGCGACACCCTGTTCGAGGGCGGGCCGGGCGCGACCGGGAGGTCGTTCAGCGACGCCGACCAGATAGTGGACTCCATCCGACGCCGACTCTTCGAGCTGCCCGACGAGACGGTCGTGCACACCGGCCACGGCGCCGACACCACCATCGGCGCCGAGCGCGAGGACCTCGACTGACCGTCTGGTGCAAGACTGCCCGGATGCGTCGTTCGGTCTGGGTGCTGGTCGCGCTGAGCCTCGTGGTCTCGGCCTGCAGCCCCGACCCCGAGGCCGATCAGCCGTCCCCGGGCGAGTCGCCGTCGCCGGCCGCGGAGGCGACCGAACCACCCACACCCGCGGAGAGGCTGGGTCTCGTCGAGGGCTGGGGACCGTCGGCAGGCGAGCTCGAGCGCGCGGCCACCATCGTGGGCCGGATGCGGCTGCCGGACCTGGCCGGACAGGTGATCGTTGCCGAGTGGCGAGGCACCGCAGCCCCGGTGGCGATGGTGCGCAACCTCCACCTCGGCGGGGTCATCGCCTTCGCCGACAACGTCGCCTCCACGCAGCAGATCCGCGGCGTCAATGCCACGCTCGACCGCGCCGTACGCCGCGACTGGCCGCTCTTCCTCGCCGTCGACCAGGAAGGCGGCATCGTCGAGCGGATCAAGGGCGACGCGACGAGGTTCCCGACGTTCATGAGCGCGGGTGCGGCCGGAGACGCACACCTGACCAGGAACGCGGCCCGGGCCAGCGCTGCCGAGTTGCGCGGGCTGGGCTTCACCGCGGTGTTCGCTCCCGACGCCGATGTCACGTCGGGTCCGGGCGATCCCACCATCGGCTCCCGATCGGCGGGCTCTGACGTCGAGACCGTGATCGAGCAGGTCGGAGCGGCGGTCGATGGCTACGCCTCCTCGGCGCTGGTCCCCGTGCTCAAGCACTTCCCCGGCCACGGCTCGGTGCCGCAGGACAGCCACCTCACGCTGCCGGTGCAGACTCGCACCCGCAAAGAGCTGACCGCGCTGGACCTGGCTCCGTTCGCGGCCGCCGTCGAGCAGGGCATGCCCGCGATCATGGCCGGCCACATCGACGTCCGCGCCATCGACCCACGCGTGCCGGCGTCCATGTCGAAGGTCCTCGTCACCGACCTGCTCCGCACCGAGCTCGGCTTCAACGGGCTCGTCGTCACCGACTCGCTCTCCATGGCGGGCGTGCATGCGACGTACGACGCAGCCCACTCGGCCGTCCAGGGCCTCCGTGCCGGCAACGACGTCCTCCTGATGCCGCCCTCGCCGGCTGCTGCCCGCGCCGGCATCGTCGCCGCAGTCAAGACGGGACGACTGAAGCGGTCTCGCCTGGAGCAGGCCGCGGCCCGCCAGATCGCGCTGCTGCTGCACTTCGCCGGCAGTCGCGAACAACGTCAGGGTCAGCCGCCCGGCGCCGGTGGCGCTGCATCCCGCGCTCTCAGCGCGGCCGCGCTCACGGTGGTGGCGGGCAGGTGCAGCGGCCGGATGGTCGGTCGCTCGGTCACGCCGGTCGGCGACCCGGTCGCGGTCGCCAGCTTCTCGGGCGCGGCGCGAGCGGCGGGCCTGACGGTGCTGGTGCGCAGGGCCGTCCCCGAGTCACTGGCCGACGCCGAGCCACGACCGAAGCGTAAGAAGCAGGAGAGCCGCAAGGACTTCGCCCGGCGGAAGAAGGCCTGGAAGAAGCGGGAGCGTCGACGCGCCTCCGCGCTCAACCGGTTCGTGGCGGCCGAGGACGCCCGGCTCGCCCGCGGCACCAACATCGGTTTCACCGGCTACCAGGACTCGCCCCACGACGGCGAGATCGCGGTCGCGACCAACACGCCCTACGTCCTGGGCACCCTTCAGGCGCCGGTCCGGATTGCGACGTACGGCGACACTCCGGGCGCCATGTCCGCGCTGGTCGACGTGCTGCTCGGCGAGGTGGAGGCGACGGGGTCGTTGCCGGTCCCGGTGCCGGGCGTCGAGCGCGACGGCTGCTAGAAGGGCTCGACGAGCAGGGCCGTGCCAGCACCGGCGACGCGTGTCATCACCAGGGTCGCTGTGTTGTCTCCGCGCAGGTCGAGGCGCTTGCGCAGCTGCTCCGGCACGATCTCCACACCCCGCTTCTTGATCGTCAGCGTCCCGATGCTGCGCTCGCGCAGCGCCGCCTTGAGCGGCTTCTCGCGATAGGGCACCTCCTCCAGCACCCGGTAGGACCGGGCGAAGGGAGTCTGGAACGACGAGTCGCTGGTGACGTAGGCGATGTGCTCGTCGAGCAGGCCGCCGTCCACGCCGGCCGCGACCGCGGTGACCAGGCCCGCGCGGATCACGGCCCCGTCGGGTTCGTAGAGGAATCCGCCCAGCTCGCGCACAGGTCGTGCGAGCCCGAGGTAGGGGTCGTCCTCATCGGTGATGGTGGCGAGTCCACCGTCGCCGATCACGGTCGCTCGGCGGTCCGTGATGGCAAACACCGGCGCCCACAGCACGGCTTCCTTCACGTCGCCCGACTCGCTGACCCACTCCGCCTCGACGCCGTCCGGGATCACGTCGTGCGGGATGCCCGGCGCCACCTTCACCACGCCGCGCCCCGCCAACAGGCCGAGGACGAACGGCCAGGGCGGCGTCCAGCCGTCGATGTCGAACACCCGCCCCCGGGCGCCCCGGCGCGCGGGGTCCGCGAAGGCCGCGCCGAAACCGCTCGGGTCGATCGCGGCCACGTCCGCGACCTCGACGGCGCCGGGCAGGCCCAACGCGGCCAGGTTGGCGCGGGCCGCCGCGACGCGCACCGGATCGAGGTCCACCCCCGCCGCGGTGAGGCCCGCTCGGGCGAACGCGATCAGGTCGCCTCCGATGCCACAACCCAGGTCGACCACGCTCGTGGGCTGGGCCGCGGCGAGCCGCGCCGCACGGTGCTCGGCGACTCGCAACCGCGTCGCCTGTTGAAGGGCGTCCGGCGTGAAGAACATGTGGGGCGCCAGGTCGCCGAACTTCGCCACCGCGCGGGTCCGCAGCTCCGCCTGCGTCAGCGCCGCAGCGGCGCGTTCGGGGTCCGGTTCGGCCTTCCGCACCGCGGTCGCCGCGCGGATCGGATCGCCGGCTGCGTCGGCGTACGCCCCCATGGCGACCTCGAGGAGGTCACGGCCGGCATCGGTCAGCAACCATTCGAGCGTTGGCACGTCCATCCGCGCATCTTGTCAGGTGGGTCTCGGCGACCCGGAGGGGTGGAGATGGCAGGGTCATGCCCGTGCGCACGTTCATCTGGCCTCTGGCCCTGGTCCTCGTCATCGCCGTCCTCGCCGGAGGCGGTGTGTGGCTCTCCCAGCGAGAGCAGGACGGGCTGAAGGCCGGGACACTCATCTCCGAAACGGCGTCCGAGGCCCTGGTGGGCCGCACGGCGGAGGTCCGGGTCCCATGGGGGAGCCTACGGGTGACCGTCTCGGAGCCGATCGAGCAGACCGAGGACGGCAAGCAGGCCGGCCCCGGCGCGAGCCTCGTCGGTGTCCAGGTCGCACTGGATGGGCCGGAGGATCTGTTGGTGGCTGACCGGCTGCCCGGTGGCGCCATGCAGGACCCGACCTTCACGCTGGTCGCCGACGAGGAGGAATACCTGCTCGAGGGGTTGACCGGCTGGGTCGAGGGCCACGAGATCGCCCAGGTCGCACGTCGCCAGTACGTCGCCCTGAAGGGCGAGCCCGCGGAGATCAGCCTGCACGTGGGCTATGACGGCGTCGACCAGGTCGTCGACGGCCTCACCGGAGACGTCGACCGTGATGCCGCCGAGCCCCTCTACGAGCTCGGCTTCGCGAACGGCGCCCAGCCGTGCGGCGACCCCCTGTGGAGCCCCGGTGCGTCCGACGTGGGCGACAACGTCACGACCTGTGTGGTGACCTCGTCGGCCCAGCGGCCCTACGTCGCCGGACTGGGCTGGGCCCCGGAGGGCAGGAACTGGATGGTGGTCACGGTGCTGACCGGTGCGCCGACCGAGTTCGAGGGGCCGGACGGCACCTACGAGGTGGCGGACGCCACCTCGACGTACCTCCTCGACGCCCGGGCCCCGGAGGAGAGCTTCGCGCTCAACGACGCCCTGCCCACCGGGGCAGCCGAGGACACGAACGACCCGCAGGTCCTCGTCTTCGAGGTCGACCCCGATCGGCCGACCGGGCAGTTCGAGGTCCGCACGCAGTTGACGGGCGAGACCGAGGTGACGACGGGCAAGAAGGGCAACCGGAAGACGAGGACCGAGACGTTCGAGGCGCTCGTCGCGCAGGGTGCCTTCGTCTGATCCCGTCGGCTCCGGGACTGAGCCACTCTGGCACTCGGTTGGGGGGAGTGCTAACGTCTGAGTTGGCACTCTCACCATGAGGGTGCCAGCGCTTGCAATGACGTGCGATCCCCGCGACGGCGCGCATCACGGCAAGCCCAAGCGTGCGAGAAACATCCGTTTCTCGAGTCCAGTTCAGCCCAACGTGGAAAGTGGAGGTCGACAAGTGTCGGTCAACATCAAGCCCCTCGAGGACCGCATCGTCGTCAAGCCGCTCGACGCCGAGCAGACCACGGCCTCTGGCCTGGTCATCCCGGACACCGCCAAGGAGAAGCCCCAGGAGGGCGAGGTCATGGCTGTCGGTCCCGGTCGCGTCGACGACAACGGCAACCGCGTCCCCGTCGACGTCGCTGTCGGCGACAAGGTCATCTACAGCAAGTACGGCGGCACCGAGGTCAAGTACGCCGGTGGCGAGTACCTCATCCTCTCCGCCCGCGACGTGCTGGCAGTAGTTTCCTGATTCTCTCCGCCCGGAACGTCATGGGTTCGGTTGTGCGAACAACCAGATCCCATGACGTCCGGGCGGACCCTTTTCTTTCCTAGGAGCATCTGAATGCCCAAGATTCTGGAATTCGACGAGAACGCCCGTCGCGCCCTCGAGCGCGGCGTCGACGCCCTCGCCAACGCCGTCAAGGTGACGCTCGGCCCCAGGGGCCGCTACGTCGTCCTGGACAAGAAGTGGGGCGCCCCCACGATCACCAACGACGGTGTGACCGTCGCGCGTGAGATCGAGCTCGACGACCCGTTCGAGAACCTCGGCGCGCAGCTGTGCAAGGAAGTTGCCACCAAGACCAACGACGTCGCCGGCGACGGTACGACCACCGCGACCGTGCTCGCCCAGGCGATGGTCCACGAGGGCCTGCGCGCCGTCGCGGCCGGCGCCAACCCGATGGGGCTCAAGCGAGGCATGGACGCCGCGGCCGAGGCCGTCGGCGACGCGCTCCGCGAGGCCGCGCGTGAGGTCGAGTCCAAGGCCGACATGGCCTCGGTCGCCACGATCTCCAGCCGCGACGCCCACATCGGCGAGCTGCTCGCCGAGGCCTTCGACAAGGTCGGCAAGGACGGCGTGATCACGGTCGAGGAGTCCAACACCATGGGCACCGAGCTCGAGTTCACCGAGGGCATGCAGTTCGACAAGGGCTACATCTCGGCCTACTTCGTGACCGACCCGGAGCGCATGGAGGCCGTCCTCGACGACGCCTACATCCTGCTGCACCAGGGCAAGATCGGCTCGATCCAGGAGCTGCTGCCCCTGCTCGAGAAGGTCATCACCGCCGGCAAGCCGCTCTTCATCCTCGCCGAGGACGTCGAGGGTGAGGCGCTCTCGACCCTGGTCGTGAACAAGATCCGCGGCACGTTCAACGCCGTGGCCGTCAAGGCGCCCGCGTTCGGTGACCGCCGCAAGGCGATGATGCAGGACATCGCCGTCCTCACAGGTGGCCAGGTCGTCGCCCCCGAGGTCGGCCTCAAGCTCGACCAGGTCGGTCTCGAGGTGCTGGGCCAGGCCCGCCGCATCGTGATCACCAAGGACAACACCACGATCATCGACGGTGCCGGCGACACCAGCGCCGTCGAGGGCCGCGTCAACCAGATCAAGGCCGAGATCGAGTCGTCCGACTCCGACTGGGACCGCGAGAAGCTCCAGGAGCGCCTCGCCAAGCTCGCGGGCGGTGTCTGCGTGATCAAGGTCGGCGCCGCCACCGAGGTGGAGCTGAAGGAGAAGAAGCACCGCATCGAGGACGCCGTCTCCGCGACGCGCGCCGCGATCGAGGAGGGCATCGTCCCCGGCGGTGGCTCGGCGCTCATCCACGCGGTCTCCGTGCTCGAGGACAACCTCGGCCTGACCGGTGACGAGGCCGTCGGCGTGCGGATCGTTCGCAAGTCCGCCGACGAGCCCCTTCGCTGGATCGCTGAGAACGGCGGCGCCAACGGCTACGTCGTGACCACCAAGGTCCGCGAGCTCGGCCTAGGCAACGGCTACAACGCCGCGACCGAGGAGTACGGCGACCTGGTTGCCCAGGGCGTCCTCGACCCGGTCAAGGTCACCCGCTCCGCGCTGGTCAACGCCACCTCGATCGCGGGCATGCTGCTCACGACCGAGACGCTGATCGTGGAGAAGCCCGAGGACGAGGAGCCGGCCGCGGCCGGCGGCCACGGCCACGGGCACGGTCACTGACCGACCCGGCTCGACGGCCCGCCACCTTGACCAAGGTGGCGGGCCGTCGCTTTTGTTCAACCCGAGACCGACAGGACCTCGACGTTGGGGAAGTCATAGTCGAGCTTGAGCAAGCAGGAACCGTCAGGCAGGCAAAGCGTTTGAGTGGTCGTGAGCTCGCTGAGGGTCGTGGCGTCGAAGAAGAAGTCCGTCCGGTAGGCGTAGTCCAGCCGGCCCCAGTACCCGTCGCGAAGATCGGGCAGGAAGGCACAGGGCGAGTGGGTGGCGAAGAACGGGCTGACGTAGGCCGTCTCGTCCTCGAAGACCTCAACGGCGGGAACAAGCTCGGCCACTGCAGGCGCTGAGACAGCCGCCCAACCCCCGTAGGCAATGTTGGAGTCACTCAGGAGCAGGTGGACCGAGGTCGCGTCGCCCGGAACCGGAACGCGGTGCAGCGTCCAGAACAGGTCCGCA
>Ga0299913_10005909_pt1 | contig 10531 bp, 11 predicted proteins | sample RVTome_9_FD_201360 | JGI IMG/M metagenome (GOLD analysis project Ga0299913, IMG submission 201360) | Soil microbial communities from uranium-contaminated site in the Upper Colorado River Basin, Wyoming, United States - RVT155D38 (version 2) ... | reverse complement strand
CAGGGCCTTGGCCTTGGCTTCCGCCGATCTTCTCAGCAGGCTCTCTGGTATCTCAACCACTCGACACTCCTTACAGCGGTCCCGAGATTCCGCCGTCCTTGCGCACACGCCAGAAGTGGACCGCCAGAAAGACGACGAGGATGAACGGGAAGGCGAGCACATGCAGGACGTAGAAGCGGAGCAGCGTGGCACCTGTCACCTCGACACCCGCCAGGAGCGCGAACTTGACCTGTTCCCCGATCACGGGCGAGAAGCCGGCCATGTTGGAGCCGACGGTGACCGCCCACAGCGCCAGCTGGTCCCAGGGCAGGAGATAACCCGAGAATGACAAGAAGAGGGTCAGGAAAAGCAGAATCACGCCGACGACCCAGTTGAACTCGCGAGGCGGCTTGTAGGCGCCGTGGTAGAACACCCGGCTCATGTGGAGGAACACCGACAGCACCATGAGGTGGGCACCCCAGCGATGCATGTTCCGCACCAACGACCCGAAGGCCACGTTCGTCGACAGGGCCTCCATGTCCGAGTACGCGAGCTCCGCAGTCGGCGTGTAATAGAACATGAGGAAGATCCCGGTGATGGTGAGCAGGATGAACAGGAAGAAGCTGAGACCCCCCAGGCAAAGGGTGTAGGAGAGCCTGACCCCGTGCCGCTTCACCTTCACGGGATGGAGGTGATAGAGGACGTTGTTCATCACTACGTAGGAGCGGTTCCTGGGGCTGTCTGAATAGCCCTGTTTGAACGGCGAGCCGGGACGCATGATCGACTCGGCGACCTGTGAGCTCCAAAGCTTTTCGGTGCCCTCTTTGATCCGGTCCCTCAGACCGACCCGTCCGTTTCCGTTGGCCATGAGTCGTCTACGCCTCCCTACCAGCGCATACCGTACGAGTAACCGTTCTTGAAGTCCCTTTGCCCGGTGTCGAAGTCCCACGGACGGCGATCGAGCCCGAGCTCTGCCGCCTGGTCGGCCAGGGAGCCCTCGAACTTGCCCAGGGTGATGACGTTGGTCGGGCAACGATCGATGCAGAGCGCACATCGAGTGCACTCGTCTTCGTCGACCACGAAGAAGCCCATGTTCTGGGTGTCCACGTCGGGGTGATCCACATTGATTGCCTCGTCGATGGCGTCGAGAGACAGGTAGTGAATGCACTTCCAGGGACAGATGTCGACACATCCCTCGCAGAGAATGCACTCCGACTGGTCGATGTGGAGGAACTGCTTGGGGCGCAGCTTGTCGGCGAAGTAGTCCCCCTCGACGAGGGTGAGTTGATAGTCGTCCCTGATCGGGGGGGTCTCGTCGATGACGCCTTTGGGCATCAGTTTCCCTTCACCAGGGGCCGCCCGTAGGGCGACTTCTTCTCGGCGGGAGCAGCGGCACTGGCGGGCCGGCCCTCTTTGATCTTCTGGATCTGGATGGCGAGGACAGCGGCGAAGCCGAGCAACCCCAGGCTGTACCCCATTTGAATCGAGTCTTTGACCGCGGCCCAGGAGATGTCGATCGAGTTCCCGAGCACCAGGAACGGGGGAATGGCCACAGCCACCCTCTGCGACGACCAGTCGAGGTCGGTCTGGGCGAAGTTGAGCCACTCGGAGGGGACCATCCCGAAGTAGAAGATCAGGGCCACCCAAGCGATCATGGCGGCGACCAGGGCACGTGCCCAGGTCATCCTTTGGTTCAGCACCCACAGGAACGTGGCACCGATCAGAGTCATCGTCGTGGCGCCGAGTATCACGAGATACCCAACGCCCTTCCAGATCATCCCGCGCGGCCACCAGTTGAGATATTCGACGACGACCGGCGTCTCGACGCCGTCGACCAACTGGGTCTGTGGCAAGGACGACCAATGGATCCAGATGACCCCGAGAACCAGACCGAGGAATCCGGCAACGAGCAAGGTCCCGCCGATCTGTCTGCGGCGAGAGTCGCTCAATTCTCCAAGGCGATACATCTTCGTTCTGCTGTCCCAGACGCGGAAAGGATGTTTGTTACTGCGTTTCTACCACAGGTCGGGGTCGGTTAGAGAACCCGCGGGTCGTGACGACGACAGTCTGAATGTGGTGACGGACTGATTCCACGAAGTAGTTATGCTCCCGCCGTCTCGTCACTTGCAAGGAAGTCGGTTGGCTGACACCCGGACTGCGGACATTCGAACCCTGCTCGGCGGTGGCTCCGCGGAGGATCGCCTCGCCGTAACCCACTTCCTGGTGGGCGCCGTCTTCTTGATCGTCGGTGGCACCCTGCAACTGCTTTCGCTCATCGCCCTCCGGTTCGCCTACCTGTTCCCGATCTCCTACGGGCGACTCGATCCGGCGGCCAATCTCTCGCTGATGATTGGCTTCGCCACCATCTCCCTGGTCGGGGGGGTCTACTACGTGCTCCCCCGTCTCACCGGGACACGACTGGCCATGACACGGCTCGCCGGGCTCGGCCTTCTCGGGATGGCCGGGCTGACCGGTCTCGGAGTAGTGACGATCTTTCTCGGGCTCGGTGACGGGGGATTGCCGCTGGGTCTTCCCTGGTGGCTCGACGTGCCGCTCGCCGGAGCACTGTTCGTCCCCGCTCTGGCCACGATCACGACGATCCGCAGCCGCGAGGAGAAGCGCAGCTTCGTCACGCTCTGGTTCGTGCTCGGCGGCATCGTCTGGCTGCCGCTTCTCTACCTGGCCCACCTCGTCATGTATGTCCCCGGTGTCTCCTCGGTGACCTCCGCCTACGCCCAATCATTCTTCTCCGGCGGCTTCGTGACCATGTTCTTGGTCACCGTGGGCTCGGGTCTCGTCTACTACACGACCGTCAAGGAGATGGATGTCCCCCTCGCCAGCCGCCAGCTCGCCCTGGTCGGCTTCTGGTCACTCGGATTCGCCTCGGTGTGGTGGGGCGCGGCTCAGCTCATCTTCGGGCCCGGGCCCGGCTGGGTCGCCGGCGTCACAGCCGCCCTCGGTCTGGCCTGGCCGATCGGTGCCCTGGCCAACGCGGCCAACGTCTCTATGACCCTCGAGGGCTCTTGGACCGGGCTCGGAGAGAGACCGGCCGTGCTCTCCGGTGTCCTCGGGCTCTACCTGGGCGTTGGGGTCGCCGTCGTGGCCTCCCTGGCAGGCTTTCGGTCGGTGGCGGCGGTGACCTCCCTCACCGCATTCTGGGAAGCAGTCGAGTACGTGTCACTCTCGGGTCTCGCGGCACTTTTGATCTCGGGTGCCAGCTTCGCCGGGCTCCCCCGGATGGTGGGCAGGCGACTGGAGAGCCCGACCAAGGCGAGGAGATTCCAACGTCTCACCATCACCGGCTCCGTGGGCGTTCTGATATCCATGGGTGCGGCCGGGATCTTGTCCGGCTACTCATGGATCGCAGGCTCCAACGGCGGGGCCTATGTCGACGCTGGGGAGGGATGGGCGGCCGGGCTCGGGGCCACCTACGACACCTTGATCCTCGTCGCCCTTCTCTTCGCGATGATTCTGCTCGCCGGGCTCGGAGGCTACGCCTCGATCATCTTCGGGACCGTTGCCCGTGGCAAGGCGATCCCCCAAGAGGTGCTGGTGAGCAGGGAGAGCGCCGATGAGTGATCTCTCCGCTGCCTCCGAGGCACTGGGTCTCCCCGAGACGCTGGTGCAGCGCTCGGCCGAGGCCCGGGCCGCCGAGACCGGCGCCAGCGTCGACGAGATATTGGCGCAATGGGCCGGCGGTGAGACAGCACCGGCTCCTGCGCCGGCTCCCGAGACCGAGGCGGCTGAGCCTGCCGAGGAGACCTCGCCAACCGAGGCACCGGCCGACGAGACCTCCGAGCCGGCGGCCGCCGAGGTGGTCATCGAGACACCGGGCGAGCCCGCTGAGGCTCCCGCCCCGGCGGCTGCCCCGGCCGGGCCCTACAAGCCCCCGGTGCTGGTGGGGGTGCGCGACAGCCCCATGACCGTGCTGGCCGGCGTGGTCGGCCTGTTCGTCATAGTGGTCATGGTCGGCCTGGTCGGCCCGTCGATCCCCACTGACGCCCCCGGTGCGCGCTCCTCAGCCATCGGCTACTCCGCGCAGGCTCTCCACGGTCGGGAGGTCTATGCAGTCACAGGCTGCGCGGCCTGCCACACTCAGATGGTCAGACCCGTGGTTGCAGATGTGGGATTGGGCCCTGTGAATCTCAACGACACCAACCAGATCCTCGGAACCAGGCGATTCGGCCCCGACCTCTCCGACGTGGGGACCAGGGTCACCGCCAGCCAGATCGAAGCAATCGTCAACGGGTTGGGCGAACACCCGACGCACAACCTCGGCCCACAGGACCTCGCCTCTCTAGTGGCCTATCTGAGCGAGTCGGCGACGTCGACTCCGGGTGCCGGAGACCCCGGGACGGAGGGCTCATGAGCCTGAGCGACGCTGCCGCCGCCTTGGGGATCCCCGAAGCGCTCGTGGAGCGGTCGGCTGCGGCCCGGGCGGCCGAGACCGGTGCCAGCGTCGACGAGATCCTTGCGGCCTGGGCAGGCGGCGAGGGTGTCGAGTCGGCCGCAGCCCCCGAGCCCACGCCTGAACAGGCGACCGAGGAGGCGAGCACCGTCGAGCCGGACGAAACCGGAGAAGCCGACGAAGGTGGAGAAGCCGGAGAGGCCGCCGAGCCCCCTCCACCGACACCTGTCATCGAGAAACCCGCTCCGGCGGCCGAGGCTCCGGCCGCGAGGGGAGCCCCGACACGGGCCCCGGTACCGGCCGAGGTCACCATGGCCGAGGCGGCTCATCTCCCCGAGGTCGTCACGGTGCCGACGGCGGGGATCAAAGAGCGCCCCAACTTCGCAATTCCCCGCTGGCTGGTCGGGCTTCTGCTCGTAGCTCCCATCTTCGCCCTGTTCGCCCTGGGAGGATCGGCCACCGGTGCTTGTGGAGAGGCGACCGAGTTGACGATCGACGTCGTATCCGGCGAGATCGTCAACTGTGACGGCTCCGAGTTCACCGGCGCTGGGCCCGGTGGAGGTGGCACCGACTTCATCGCCCTCGGGGGCGATCTGTACGCCGGCAATGTGAGCGCAGCTTCCACCTGTGCCGGTTGTCATGGGGCCAACGGTCAGGGCGGAGTAGGTCCGGCACTCAACGGAGTGCTCACCACATTTGGTGCCTGTGAGGACCATGTCGAATGGGTGAGGCTGGGATCGGATGGGTGGCGATCGGAGGTGGGCAACACCTACGGCGACACCAACAAGCAAGTGACCCAAGGAATGCCGCCGCATGCCGCGTTGACCGAGGAACAGTTGCGAGCCGTGGTGGCCTTCGAACGAGCCCGATTCGGCGGCGCCGGCGCTGACGAGACGCTGGTCGCCTGTGGTCTCGTCGAGAGCGGGGACGGGGAGGGTGCCGGCGGCGAAGGTGGCGAGGAGGGCGAAGCCCCGGACGGAGAGAGCGAGCCCACCGGGACTACGATCCCACCCGAAGCCTCGGGTTAGAGGTCGATCTCTTTCTGGAGGGCGTCCTTGAGCAATCGGCGGTCGTCGATGACTCCTTCGGCGAGGACCCGGTCGTGTGTTCCCAGGATCACCGGTACCCGCAACCCGTAGAGCTTGGTCAGCTCGTCATCGCTGTCGATGGCGACCTCCTCGATGGCGACGTTCATACTCTTGGCGACCTTCTCCAGCACCGGTCTCGCCTCGTCACAGAGATGACACCCTTGACGGGTCAAAAATCTCACTGATAAATTCCTCAAGAAGTCACTCTCCGTGGCCGATAAGGGCGTTGCATGCAGGAAGGAGTGGTTCCTCCCCTCACACCTAGGGCACGTTCCCGAGGTGTGAACGGATAGCCTCCCAGCCCGCCCCACGGTGGAGAGCCCTCCTTCATGTAGTCGAGGCCCCCGCCACCATTCGGGGGCCTCGACATTTTTGTGGGGCCTCCCGTCACTCCAACCGTTCTGTGCGGGTTTACCGACGCACACGGGGGACAGACCCACACAGAATGGGGAAAAGGGCCGTGTGGGGCATACGATCGGGCCGTGCGACCGGCCACCGCCATAGTCATTGTCATCCTCTTGGCCATCATCGCGGTCGCCGGGGTCATCCAGCTGTGGCTGATCTTCTCCCAGCCAGGGTGACCGCCACCCCCTCCGCCAAATTCAGCTCCTCGTCGGCACGACCGCCACGCACCGCCACCGCTAGCAAGCCCACCGAGTCGATGTGGATGAGCACCGCCCCCTCCTCCACCTCCGCGTATGAGCTGACCCATGGCACCGAGTGCACCGCCGACCCGATCTTCACGGTGACAACGTCACCAGGGCCGACGCCCACCGAGGCGAGGTCCTCGGGGCCGACGTTGGTCTGGACATTGCCGAACGTGTCAACCCACCAGGCCTCCCCGGTCACGATCGAGCCCGTAGTCTCTGTGAGCGGCAACAAAAGAGGGACGATCTCCTCGCCATTGAGCTCGGGGCCCAATTCATCGATCGTCGCATCACCAGAGGCGATCAGGGCCGCAGCGGGGGCGAAGAGGTCTCTCCCGTGGAAGGTCTCGCCTGGCGAGGGAATCATCGCCTCCGGGTTCTCGATCGAGACGATCCTGGTGGCGCCGCCGACCATGGCCACGGCCGGGGAGAGAAGACCATTGTCGGGCCCAACGAACGTGCCCCAGGACGTCTCGGCGGCGATCGCCCTCCGACTCGTGCCAACACCCGGATCGACCACGGCCAGGCACACACCTTCGGGCAGGTACTGAACCGCCCTGGTCAGAGCCAACGCAGCGGATTTGACGTTTCCTCTCGGGAAACAGTGGCCCACATCCACGACCCTCGAGTCCGGGGCCAGCTTGGCGAGCACCCCGTGGACGACCCCCACGAACTCGTCCAGGTGACCGAAGTCTGAGAGGAAGCTGATCGGTAGGGACATCGGCGCCGACGGTAGTGGCAGTCCTCACGACGCTGGGTCGCAACGGGTCGAGTGCGGTCATTTACCTATATTGCGCGTATGGCCGACCCACAACACGAGACTCTCGCCCGGCACGCGGCGGAACCGGGGGTCACCATGCTCATCGGTGGCCTCGACACCGGGAAGACGACCGTGGCGATGGATGCCGTCAGGTTCGCACTCGCCGCCGGCCGCCGGCCTGTGCTCGTCGACGCCGACATTGGCATCTCGACCGTCGGCCCTCCGGCCTGCGTCGGTTTGAAGGTCTTCGAGACCGAGGACGACGTCGACAGCGTCCGCGAGCCGGACGCCCTCCACTTCGTCGGGGCGATCACGTCCTCGCGGCTCGTGCTCCAGCAGGTGGTCGCCACCGCGGTCATGGTGGAGCGGGCGCGGCACCTCGGCGATGTCATCGTCGTGGATACGACTGCGATCGCCTCGGGTGTCTCAGGTGAGACCCTGAAATACCACAAGGCCGAGTTGTGTCGGCCCGACCGGGTCATCGCACTACAGCGGGGAGAAGAGATGGAGCCCGTGGTAGGGATGTTGCGTCGCTTCCTCGACCTCGAAGTGCTCACCGCGCCGACCGACCCGGGTCTCACCCCGCTGGGACCGGACGACCGCGCCCGAATGCGAACTGAGGCGTTCGCCGAGGCGCTGCGGCCGCCGCTGGAGCGTTGGAAGGTACGACCGACTGTGTTTGCCCCCACCCTGCCCGTCGGGCTCAACCTGGGACGTCTCGACAAGGTGCTCGTCGGCGTACAGGACGCCTCCGGAGGATGTCTCGGGCTCGGTGTGCTCCAGGTCGACGATGAGACGCTCCGGGTGATGACCAACGTGGGCGAGGGGATGACGGGGCTACGGCTGGGCTCGATCCGAATCGATCCGGAGACCTACGAGGGGACTGTCATCGATCTCCGGGAGCTGATGTTCGGGATCTAGGGCGAATTCGGGACTAAAGGAACCACTCTGGGTGGTCGATATCCACCCTCATGCTGGGGAAAACTCGATGGATCTCACTGGCTCTGGTGGTGGCCCTCACCACATTCGGCATCAGTGCATCTGCCGGAGCCGACTCGGGCTCGGAGAACTCGTTCCTGTCCGCCATCAACTCGTCCCGAAGCTCGGCAGGGCTGGGCCCGGTGAAGATGGACGGGGGGCTTCAGGCCCACGCCCGCCGGCACACTGCGGACATGATCGCCGCCGGCAAGATCTATCACTCGTCGAGCGGTGAGCTCCAGGCCGCAGCCGGCAGCGGATGGTCCAAGCTCGGAGAGAACGTGGGCCGTGGAGGATCTGTCTCCAGCCTCCATCAAGCGTTCATGAATTCCTCGGGCCACAGGGCCAACATCCTCGGCGACTACAACTACGTGGGCATCGGCACCGACACCGCATCCGGCGTCCTCTACGTGACCGTCGTATTCATGAAGAAGGGAAGCACCGCACCTGCTCCCACCCCTACCACCACCGCACCGCCCAAGGCGACCCCGACGACCAAGGCACCGTCGAGCTCCAAGTCCACGACCGCTGCGCCGACCACCACTGCGCCGACCACAACTACCACCATGCCACCCACTACAACGACCACGCTGATCGTCGGCCCCGACAAGCCGGTGACACCTGGTGAGTCCTGCTTCAGCGCCACCCGGCTGTGGTGGATGTGCCACGATTAGATGGCGGCGGACTTTGGACGCGTGCTCCGGGCGCGCCGACCTGAGTCGCACCTCCGGGGATCACCCTCACCACATCGCCAGACACAGATAGGGCCGTCCAAACAGACGCCGGTCCGCCGCAGCTACCGCGCTCATCAACCCTGAACTGCCTTCTGGGTGGCAGAAATCTCACCGCGGACTGGAAGCTGTCAGCCGACCGGCGTCTGTTCCACTGGCGATTCTCAGGTCAGGACGCCGGCCGTGAAGGTGAATCCCCTACCGGGCGGGAACGGCCTCGGTCTCGGTGACTCTCAGTGGAAGTCGGCTGACCATGAACAAGACAAACGCCCCAGTGACCTTCCGGAGCATCCTCCGCACTTCCCCGAACGGACGCTTCTCCGGCCTGCCTCTAGGGCGTTTGCCTGAGGCCGAATGTACGCATCTGGGCGCCCGATATCAACGACCCCGAATCAGGGCTCGGTGACTGTGATCCAACATAACCAATCGTTGAATCACCCCATGGCAAGTGTTACCAACAGGAATCCGGGTTTTCCACAGGGTTTGTCCACATGGGGATGTTCACAAGTTTCTAGGGCGTTTTTTCGCGACCGGGAAAGCCGGCGCGCACCATCGGGCGGAAGGCCAGCTCGATGGTGTCGTAGACCTCGCCGAGCACCCGGTCGAGCTCCTCGAGCGTCACCCGGTCGGCGGCGAGACGACCCCGCAGGACGATGGCGTTCTCCGAATCCACTGCGAAGAAGCATCGCCATGCCCGGGCGTTGCGCACCATCGCCTGACGGTGCACCTCTGCAGGGGCCACCGGCTCGGGGAGGACGTAGGCCTCGAACGTGAGGCTTCGCTCCCCGACGTCGAACCAGACCGTGGTGGCGTCGCGGGTCTCCTGTCGCATCCTGACTGCCCACCGCCTATCGACTTCCTCTGCGTACTCGACCGATCCTTCAGCGTCCTCGAGCCAGAGACGGATCCGTTCCTCGAGGACGTCTCTCATGTCATCTCGAGAGCCAATCGAGATTCCAGGTGTCCCACCAACCGACCTCCCCCAAAGACCGGGGGTCGCATCGTCGACTCGAGGGCAGCCAGCGCGGTCGGAGTCAACGCACCGACCTGATCGAGGGCGGCGACCGCTCCGAGGTTGGCCACCGTACCCAAGCCGTCCCAGCTCTTGACAGCAAGACCCAGCCTGTCACGCAGGCCGACGCCGACGCACCCGGCGGCGCCTCCTTTTGCCACACCGTCGAGGGTGATGGCGATCTCGGTGTCCCCCTCCCCGTTTGCTGCAACCAATGCGGGGTACTGGTGCATCGCCGCGCGGGCATGCTCCAGACGACGCTCGGTCGCCAGCTTGGCGAACATGAGTGCCATCGCCGTCACCGTTGTCCTCAGGACCGGCGCCCCGCAGCCGTCGACACCGACCGGTTCGACCTGGTACTCACCCAATTCGCTCACGAGCGCCACGACCCGTCGCTGCAGGGGGTGGTCGGGAGAGAGGTACGACTCGGTGGGCCAGCCGGCAGCGACACAGGCGCGCAGGAAGCCGGCATGTTTCCCCGAGCAGTTGTGCCAGACACGACGCGGCTCGCTCCCTCCTCGTCGGACCACGAGACGCGATGCTTCGGAGGCCAGCGGCCAGGCCGGAGGACACTGCAGGGCCGACTCGTCGAGACCTGCCACTCGCAGCATCGAGGACACCAGAGCGATGTGCGCCGGAAACCCACGATGGGAGGCGCAAGCCACTGCCATCTCCAGTGGTGTGAGGTCGGCTCCGGCCTCCTGAGAGACCGTTGCCTGGAACGGCTTGGCGGATGACCGGATATAGAACGGACGGTCGATGTCCCCCGACGAGCCGATCATCGTCCCGGCGGGTGCGACGACGGCCACGGCGCCATCGTGAGAAGTCTCGACTAGGCCGGAACGAACCTGTTCTGCAAGCAAGGTCAGCCGCTGATCGGCGCCTCGTCCTGCTGGCTGCGGTAGCGGGAGATCATCTCGTCCTGGAG
>Ga0299913_10005908_pt1 | contig 10532 bp, 8 predicted proteins | sample RVTome_9_FD_201360 | JGI IMG/M metagenome (GOLD analysis project Ga0299913, IMG submission 201360) | Soil microbial communities from uranium-contaminated site in the Upper Colorado River Basin, Wyoming, United States - RVT155D38 (version 2) ... | reverse complement strand
CCGTGCGACCGACGGGCAGGCACCGCGAGGGCTGGTCTGCGGGTGCAGTGCCTGACCGTACGTGAGGTGAGGTGAGGGTCAGCCCGCGGCGTCGGCGGAGCAGACTCCGCCGACGCACGATGGTGCAGGGTGGAGTCTGCTCAGAGACCCAGGCACTGCTCGAAATAGATCCCCAGGTTCGACATTCCGCGGCAGGCAGGACCGCGCAGCTGCGCCTGGATGGGAATCTCGCCATCCGGGCCTACCCCGACGTATGTGCTCACGTCTGCGACGTCGTCCCCGTCGAGGTCGAGGGCGATAATGCCCCGGAAACCGTCGCCGTCCGGCCCAACCACCCCACGCTCGAAACGGTTGGCGAGGCCGTTCGTGGTCCACAGAATCTCGCCCGATGGCCCAATCAGGACCTGGGCTCCGGCCATCGGGTCGCTCTTGCTGAGGTTCGTGCACTCGAAACCCAGGGCCGTTGAGGCGATCAGCAGGCTGGCCAGGGCGCCCGTAAGGACCGCGGTAAATCGTCGTCGTCGGCTGCTCATGAGGTCCTCCTTGTGGTGGGTGGTCGTCATGCTCGGGGCAACCGCGAGCCATCGATCGCTGGCGTTGACGGTGGTCACCTTCCGACGGCATCACCCCCTCGCTCGGGCTCGACGTTCCCCGTGCCGCCATCTACGGTGACCCGCATGCCCGTCTTCAGCCGGGCCGTGGCGTCGCCGCAACCGACCACGGCGGGGATCCCGTACTCGCGGGCGATGATCGAGGCGTGGGCCGCCGGGCTCCCGACGTCGGTCACCACCGCCGCAGCCCGAGTGAAGAGTGGCGTCCAGGCTGGGGCGGTGATCGACGCGACGAGGATCTCGCCGGACTCGAGCTCGTCGAACTGCTCCGGCCCGCGGACCACCCGGACGAGACCGGTGGCGCGACCAGCCGACGCCGGCGTACCCGAGACGATCGCCGTTTCCGATGGCGCGGATCCAATCACCCCCGACATGCCGTCGAACAGCTTCTTCACGAGCGGGTTCAGCCGTCCGACGGTCAGCGGTGGCACTAGGCGGGCCTGTTGCGCCAGCGTGGACCGGCGGCCGGCCACGTCGACGCGCGAATCCGGGTTGCGGTCGCCGAGCGCCGACAGCGCTTCGTCACGGGTCAGGAAGAAGATGTCGTCGGGCTCGGCGGTCACTCCACGCGAGGCGAGCGCCTCGCCGATGCGCAGCACCCCCCGGCGCATGACCGGCCACGCGATCGTCAGCTCAGCCACCTGCTCCTCGCGCACCGGGACGAGGTGCTGGGCATCCGCCAGCAGCCTGCGGAAGGCTCGAAGACGGCGTGGGGAGGAAGCGAGCGCAGCGAAGGCTGCCTCTTCCGCGGCTTGCCTGTTCGCAACCAGCGCAGCGTGATCGGCGCTCGGCCTGGTCGCCGACCCCCCTCGCGGCCCGGGCGCGTGCCACCAGTCCAGCGAGGTCACCGCATGTCGAGCCGGATCGGCCGGTGCCTCGAAGCCGGTCAAGAGCGGCAGGTGGCTTCCGCCGAGCGACGGCGCTAGGTGGCGGCGGTAGAACCGCGCGAGGTTGATCTCCATCTTGTACCCGGCCCCTGCCAGGGCCGTGACCAGGGTGAAGGACTCGCCGGCGAGGTCGGCCAGCTCATCGATGAGGGCCGGCAGCTCGGTCACTGCCAGGGCCTCGACCCGCCGTTCGGCATCCTCCACCGCGGCCCGATACCGGGGCTGGAGGTCCGCTCGCCACTCTCGCTCGACGATCGGGAAGCTGTGCCGAACGGTGGAAGGGTTGATCCCGGCAATGACGCGTGGCGTCCGAATCAGGTGCCACAGCATGTTCGGCAGGTTGCGCGCGAAGGCCGCGGGCGTGGCCCAGTTGAGCGTGTAGAAGTACCAGCCATTGACGATCACGTGGTAGGGCCGTGGGATGCGCTGGCCGATCAGCCGCAGGTAGTCGGCATGCGTCCGCTCCTCCATCGCGGACAGCAGCCAGGACTCGAAGAGCTGCGTGACCGGCTCCGAGATCCACTCGCCGAACCGAAGCTGCCGCGTGTACGCGCCCGGGGCCGGCGGCTCCCACGACACGTCGGGCGGGAGCGCCGTCATCGGGCGCGCCTGGAGGATCCACAGCGTGCCCTCGGCGTCGATCGCCCATTCGATGTCCTGCGGCACGCCCCTGGCGGCCGCGATCCGAAGGGCCTCGGCTGCCACCGCCTCCGCCTGCCGTCCCTCGATCGCGCGCTCCGGTCGGCGGCGGGCGGTGGTGCGCCCATCGGTCACCGTCCACTCGTCGCCAAAGGCCGCACCGGAGACCAGCCGTTCGCCGAGCCCACGGACCGCGGTGACAACGCACGACTCACGATCCCCGGTCACCGGGTCGGCCGTCAGTGCGACGCCGGCGGCGACCGGCTGGATCATGCGCTGGATGAGCACCGCCATCGGGGCGCCGACACGGCGGTCGTAGTCGGCGACGCGCTCGGCGGAGGCGCTGGCGAGGCATCGATCCACGGCGCCCGGGAGGTCGCCGGGCGCGACGTCGAGCACCGTCTCATACATCCCCGCGAACGAATGCTCCGCGCCATCCTCGGCGATCCCGCTTGAGCGGACCGCGAACGGGCCCGCCCCCAGCTCGGCCGCGGCATCGACAACCGCCGCTCGACGAGCCTCCGGAGACGCGGCTCCGACCCCGGTCGGCAGGACCACTCCATCCGGGACTCGAACCCCATGGGCCAACAGCTCGCCGAGGCTGGCCGCCTTGCCACCGACCTGGGGCGCATCGGCCAGGCGAAGCTCGCTCAGTCGACGGATGGACGGCGCGCTCATCGTGCCGCCTCCCCACCACGGGCGGCCGCGATGGCGGCTCGGAGGGCCCGATCGATGTCATCGGCGATCTCCTCGACCGACAGTTCCAGCTGGTCGCGCCACATCCGCAGGGCCGATGACGAGGTGAGGACGAGGAGAAGCCGCGCGATCCGGTCTCGCTCACGCTCCGGCAGGTCCGGCGCGATCGCATCGGCGATCTTCTGCCCGATCCTGAACCGATTCGGCGCGTGCACCCGGCGAACCTCGTCCGCTGCGGGGCTGGCGAGCGCCGCACGCATCGTGTCGTCGAGCCCATCCATGCTGCCGATGAGCGACACCAGAGTCCCCCGCAGGTCGTCGATCGACGTGGGCAGGGCGCCCGGATCGATGCCTGCACGCTGCTGGAGGTGCGGCTGCAGTCCGGCGAGTAGGTCGCGCTTGGTCTTGAAGTGCCGGTACACGGTCGGCACCGATACGCCCGCTGCGCGTGCGACCGCCGGTACGGTGAGGTCCGCCAGTCCCCCAGCCATCACGCGCGTGGTCGCATCGAGAATCCGCTCGCGGGTGGTGGCTGCCTGCTGGGCGCGGAGCTCGCTGCGGTACCCGCGTGCCTCATCGTTTGCGATAGGATTCATGTAGTCAATATACGAACCGTGTCAACCTTCGCTGGCTGGGCGCAAGATCCGAGGATGTAAATGACCCTTGACATCGGCGGAGCGCACTGGCACGATGATGTCGTGTTAACTTGACTAAATGCCAAGGAGCCTCGACATGATGACCGATTCCACGGACGCCGAAGCCTGGGCGGGCCGGATGATCCGCAACAGTATTTCCCTGTTCGCCTGGACCGTCGCCTGGGTCGGGAGCCTGGCGCTGGCCTCGTTTGGGCCGGGGCTCTTCTGGGACGACCAGCCCGCGCCGACCCTGATAGCCATCGCCGGCAGCGTCCTGATCGGCATTGCCATGCTGTTCGCCAACAAGCGCCACCTGCAGGCGATGGATGAACTGCAGCGCGCCATGCAGCTCCAGACGATGGCCTGGACGCTCGGCGCCGGGCTCGTTGGCGGCGTCGCCCTGACGCTGCTGGCCCGACACGGACTGGTCGGCTTCGAGGCAGAGATCGCCCACCTGGTGGCGTTCATGGCGGTGATCTACATGATCGGATCCATCGCCGGCGTCCTCCGCTACCGATGAAGAACCGGCTCAAGGTGCTGCGCGCGGAGCGCGATTGGACCCAGGCCGACCTGGCGCTGGCGCTGGCGGTGTCGCGGCAGACGATCAACGCCATCGAGACCGGCCGGTACGACCCGAGCCTGCCGCTGGCCTTCCGGCTGGCGCGCGTCTTCGGGCTGTCGATCGAAGACCTCTTCCAGGAGGAGGACCAGACCGAGGCCTGAGCCGCGGAACGCCACCCAGCGGCGGATTGAGGCCCCACCGGGGCCTGTGCTATCCTCCACGCCGATGCGTTGACGCGGGATCAGTACGCGCGCGCCTCGTGAACAGCGAGCCGGGATCGGTGCAAGCCGGCGCACGAGGAACGCGGAACTCACCCGTCGAGCAGCCCAGGTGCCGGAGAGGCTAACTGGGCCGGACCGGCCTCCGATATCGGGCCAGACGAGTGGACCGACCAACGTGGGGTTGTAGCTCAGCTGGGAGAGCACCTGCATGGCATGCAGGGGGTCGGGGGTTCGAGTCCCCCCAGCTCCACCATTCATCGGTCAAGCTCAGGTGGTACCGCGAAGCGCCCCTTCGTCCCGAGCAGACGGAGGGGCTTGTTGTTGCTCGGAGCACGCGACCGATGATCCAGGCCAGGGACGCCGAGGCGAAGGTGACCCGCGACGGGCGTCGCTGGACCCTGCGCCCGGCACGCCCGACCGACGGTCGACCGCTGGCTCGCCTGTTCGCCGACGTGCGCACCGAGGGCCGCTGGCTGATCACCACGCCCGGATCGGTGAGCGAGCCGTCCGAGGCGTTCTGGATCAGCGAGCTCATCCGCGCCGCCGAGCACCTGGCGCTGGTGGCCGAGGCCGACGGCGACATCGTCGGCAACGTGCTCGTGAACGTCGACCGCGGCGTGGCGACCGAGCACATCGGCGTTCTGTCGATCTGCATTGCGCACGACTGGCGCGACGTCGGCATCGGCTCGGAGCTGGTGGCGGCCGCCCAGGCATGGACCGTGGAGCGTGGCCTGCGCAAGCTGTCGCTCGGGGTCTTTCCCGACAACGAGCGGGCGATCGCGGTGTACGAGAAGCAGGGGTTCGCCCGCGAGGGCGTGCGACGCATGCAGTACCGATCCGGCGACCGCTATCGAGACGAAGCGCTGATGGCCTGGTTCCCGCCCGGCCTGGCTGAAGAGAGGAGCGACCGATGACCACCCCACCGCGGACGAGCGCCGCGCGCGTCGGCCGCTACGACCCGAGCGCGTTCGAGCAGAAGTGGCGCGAACGGTGGGAGGCGGACCAGCTGTACGTGGCCCGCGACGAGGATCCGCGCCCGAAGCGCTACGAGCTGCACATGTACCCGTACCCGTCGGGTGACCTGCACATCGGGCACTGGTACGCCTTTACCGGCCCGGACATCGTGGCGCGCATGCATCGGATGCAGGGCTACAACGTCATGTTCCCGATGGGCTTCGACGGCTTCGGGCTGCCGGCGGAGAACGCGGCCATCGATCGCAACATCCATCCCGCCAAGTGGACGTACTCGAACATCGACAACATGCGCCGCCAGATGCGGCTGATGGGGCCTAGCTTTGACTGGACCCGCGAGGTGGTCAGCTGCGACCCGGAGTACTACCGCTGGCAGCAGTGGCTGTTCCTGAAGCTGTACGAGGCAGGGCTGGCGTACAAGGCGATGGGCGCGGTCGACTGGTGCCCGAAGGACAAGGTCGTGCTGGCCCGCGAACAGGTCGAGGGCGTGGATCGGCGCTGCTGGCGTTGCGGGACCCAGGTCACCAAGCGCGACCTGGAGCAGTGGTACTTCCGCATCACGAACTACTCCGACGAGCTGCTGAACTTCGAGGGCCTGGACTATCCGGAGCCGATCAAGGCGATGCAGACGAACTGGATCGGTCGCTCTGAGGGTGCGGAGATCGACTTCCCGACCGAGGCCGATGACGTCGAGCCGATCCGTGTCTTCACGACGCGGCCGGACACCGTGTTCGGGGCCACCTTCATGGTCCTGGCCCCCGAGCACCCGCTGGTCACCGTCCTGACGACCGATGACCGCCGCACCGAGGTCGAGGCGTACACCGCGACCGCGCGTCGCGAGACCGAGATCGAGCGGATGAGCACCGATCGCGAGAAGACCGGGGTCTTCATCGGCGCTCACGCGTTCAACCCGATGACGGACGAGCGCGTCCCGATCTGGATCGCCGACTACGTCCTGCCCGGCTACGGGACCGGCGCGATCATGGCCGTCCCGGCACATGACGAGCGCGACTACGAGTTCGCGACGAAGTTCGAACTGCCCATCCGGTACGTGGTGGCGCCCGCCTCCGGCGAGCTGCCGGACGGGAAGGCACTGGTCGAGCACACCGACGACGAGGTGCTGATCGACTCCGGCGAGTTCACCGGCATGCCGGCGTCGGAGGCGATCGGCGCGATCACCCGTGCGTTGGAGGAGCGCGGTCAGGGCTCGTTCGCCGTCACCTACCGGCAGCGCGACTGGGTCGCCGGCCGCCAGCGCTACTGGGGCGCGCCCATCCCGATCGTGTACTGCGACGAGCACGGTCCGCAGCCGGTGCCCGACGACCAGCTGCCGGTGGTCCTGCCGGAGGACGTCGACTTCGCGCCGACCGGGGTCTCGCCGCTCCAGGGTCACGCGGAGTTCCTGGCCGCTTCCTGCCCGGTCTGCGACGGCCCGGCCCGGCGCGAGACGGACACGATGGACACGTTCGTCGACTCGAGCTGGTACTTCCTGCGCTACTGCTCCCCCGCCTTCGATGACGGTCCCTTTGACCGTGCCAAAGTGGACGAGTGGATGCCGATCGACCTGTACACCGGCGGATCCGAGCATGCCGTGATGCACCTGATGTACTTCCGCTTCTTCACCAAGGCGCTGCGCGACCTGGGTCTCCTCACCTTCGACGAGCCGACCCGGAAGCTCCGGAACCAGGGGCAGATCCTGGGCGCGGATGGGAACCGGATGAGCAAGTCGCGCGGCAACGTCCAGAACCCGGATGAGCTGGCGGCGCGATACGGCTCCGACACGGTCCGGGCGTTCCTGATGTTCATCGGGCCGTGGGACCAGGGCGGCCCGTGGAATGCGACCGGCATCGATGGCATCCATCGCTGGCTGGGGCGCGTGTGGGGCGCCGCACTGCCCGAGGAGCGGCGCGTGCAGGCGGCGGCTGCCTCCGAGACCCTGGGCACGGCCGAGGAGATGGGCCGCGCGCTGCGCCGCCTGACGCACTCGACGATCGATGCGGTCGCATCGGACTACGAGGACCTGCACTTCAACACCGCCATCAGCAAGCTGATGGAGCTCACGAACGCGATCATCCGCGCACGCGAGACCGGCCTGGCCGGGACCGATGCCTACGCCGAGGCGGTCGACACGCTGCTCCTGCTGATGGCACCCGTCACGCCGCACGTCGCCGAGGAGCTGTGGGAACGGCGCGGCCACGGGTACAGCGTCCACCAGCAGGCATGGCCGGCTGCGGATCCGTCGCTGGTGGCGGCCGATACCCTGGAGCTGCCGGTGCAGGTCGACGGCAAGCTGCGCGACCGGCTGGTCGTGACACCCGATACCCCCGCCGAGGAGATCGAGCGCATGGCCATCGCCTCGGAGCACGTCCAGCGTTACCTCGGTGGTCGCGCGCCGCTGCGGGTCGTGCAGATCCCGGGACGGCTCGTCAACGTGGTGACGCCGAAGGGATAGGGTTCTCTGCTGGCGTCGGCGCTGGCGTCTATCCCGTCTAGACGATCGGGCCGTGACGACGATCCGTGCGCGCCCGGCGCCGGTAAGGCAGTGGTAATGCCGCGGTAAGCGCTCGCCGCATAGGCTGATCCCCTGCTTCCGAGGCCCGGCGCCGAGTGCCCGGGTGCCGGGCTTCGGACGCAGTAGCCAGACCCGCTCGCCTCCCGAGTGGAGGTGACCGATGTCTCGTGCCGATCGCGTGCTGCTCGCCGCCGGCGGCGGTGCCCTGGTGCTCCTTGCCGCGGCGGCCTGGATGCTGTTCGCTCCCTCGATCGGCGAGGCGTCGCCGGCTGCCCAGACGGATCCGTTCGCCGAGGCGAGCGTCCTGGTCGTCCCGTCGATCGCTCCCGCGTCCACCGCCGCGACGACGGTTGTCGTCGACGTCCAGGGCGGCGTGGCGCATCCCGGCGTGCGCGAGCTGGCCGCCGGCTCGCGAGTCGCCGATGCCATTGCGGCCGCGGGCGGGTATGCCGCGGATGCGGACCTCGCGGCGGCGGCCGGCACCATCAACCTGGCCGAGCCGCTCCTGGATGGCGGCCAGGTGCGGGTTCCGCGCGTCGGCGACTCCGCCGTGGTGGCGCAGGGGGCCGCTCCCGGAGACGGGGCACCCGCCACGGGGGACGGAGTCTCGGGTGACGGCGGGCTGGTGAACCTGAACACGGCCAGCCCGGAGGAGCTCGAGGCACTCCCGGGCATCGGCCAGGTGACCGTCCAGAAGATCGTCGCGGCTCGGCAGGAGCGTCCGTTCACGTCGCTCGACGACGCCGTGCAGCGTGGCGTCATCCATCGTGGGCAGCTCGAGGACATCCAGGCGCTGGCCACCGCGGGCTGAGCCATGGGCGTCGCACGCTTCACGCTTCCGGCAGCGCTGGCGGGGCTTGCGACCGGCATCCTGGCGGCGGACCTCGGGCTGGCCCCGGACCCGATCGGCGCCGCCGTCGCCGGCGCGGTGGTGATCGCCATGGGAACGCTCGCCGGCGGCCGCCTCGCGCTCATCGCCGTTGTCGGAGTGGCCCTCGTGGCGGCAGGGGCCGGAACATGGCGGCAGGACGCGACCGCACCGGGTGCCACGCCGCCGGATCGATCGGTGACGAGCCTGGTAGACGGTGCGGAGCACCGGATCGCGGGCACTGTCGCCGACGACCCGCGACCACGCGCGGACCGGGTCCAGCTAATCCTGGCCGACGTCCAGGTCGAACGTCACGGAGCGTCCGCCAAGCTGGCGGATCGGCTGCTGGTCTGGCTGCCTCGCGGGGTCGATGCACGGAGCGGCGACGCGCTGCTCCTCACCACCGAGGTGGAGCTGGCCGAGGATTTCGACGGCTTCGCCTATCGCGAGCACCTCACCCGGCAGGGCATCGGCGCCATTGCGCGGGCTCGCGGCGCCGAGGTCCGGCCCGCGTCTGCGGGACCGGGGATGGCCATGGCGGCCCTTCGCGGCGCGCTGCTCGGCGGCCTCAACGACCTGGTGCCGGAGCCGGAGGCGGCCCTCGGCGCCGGGATCCTGCTCGGCGTCCGCACCTCGATCGCCCCGGAGATCAACGACTCGTTCGCCGCGGCGGGGCTGACGCACGTGGTCGCCATCTCGGGGTGGAACATCGCGATCGTCACCGCGCTGGTCCTGTCACTCATCCGCCCGCTGGAGCGCCGGGCGGGCGGCCGATGGACGACCGCGCTCATCGCCGCCTCGACGGTCGGGGCGTACGTGATCCTGACCGGCGCCAGCCCGTCGGTCGTGCGGGCGGCCCTGATGGCGGGAGCGATGCTGGTCGGGCGGCTCGCCGGCAGTCGGGCGCACGCGACGTCGGCCCTGGGACTGGCGGCGCTCGCCATGCTGCTGGTTGCTCCGTCCGTCCTGTGGGACGTGGGGTTCCAGCTCTCCCTGCTGGCGACCGCGGGGCTCATCTGGTACGGGCGATCGATCGAGCAGCGACTGCACCGATGGCCCGCCTGGCTGCGCGAGCCGGTGTCGCTCACGCTTGCGGCCCAGCTCACGACGCTGCCGGTGATCCTGGTGAACTTCGAGCGCCTGTCGCTCGTGGCGCCGCTCTCGAACGTCCTGGTCGTCCCGGTCGTGCCGCTCGCGATGCTCGCCTCGGCCGGCGCGTCGGTTGGCGGGCTGATCGCCGGGACGGTCGACGGATTGCCCGGTGACATCGTGGCCTGGTTCCCGGGCGGCTGCGCCTGGTTGGTACTGCGACTGATGATCGCGATCGGGGACCTGTCGGCGGCCATCCCGCTCGCGTCGGTCGACGTCTCGGTTCCGCAGCCGTTCGCGGTGGCCTGGTATCCCCTGCTCGCCCTGGCCGGATGGGCGCGCGCCGACCCGACGGCTCCGGCGGCACGCGTGGTGCCGGACGAGGCGATGACCGGAACGATCGCGGCGGTGGGTCGCATCCTGCGGCCGGCCCCGGCGCTCGGCCTCCTCGTCGCCATCCTGCTCGCCGTCACCGTGGCGTCTCGCCCGGATGGGCAGCTGCACGTGATCACCCTCGACATCGGCCAGGGTGACGCGATCCTCGTCGAGACTCCCGCCGGACGCACGATGCTCGTGGACGGCGGTCCCGATCCCGAACTGACCCTGCGCCGGCTCGGTGCGAACCTCCCGTTCCATGCTCGCCGGATCGACCTGATGGTGTTGAGCCATCCGCACCAGGATCACGTGGCAGGCCTGATCGAGGTCCTCGACCGCTACCGTGTCGGGACGCTCCTCCACGCCGGCATCGGCTTCGAGAATGCCGCGTACGACCGGCTGCTCACCGACGCCAAGGGGACAGGGGTGGCGGTCAGACTGGCACGGGCAGGTGACCGCCTGGCA
>Ga0299913_10005906_pt1 | contig 10533 bp, 8 predicted proteins | sample RVTome_9_FD_201360 | JGI IMG/M metagenome (GOLD analysis project Ga0299913, IMG submission 201360) | Soil microbial communities from uranium-contaminated site in the Upper Colorado River Basin, Wyoming, United States - RVT155D38 (version 2) ... | reverse complement strand
TGCGCAAGGAGTGCCACGGATCGGTGACGATCACGGCGGTGGCCCAGCCCTCCTCCTGCATCCGCGCGGACACGGCGCGCATGCTGCTGAGGGTGTCGCCGCCGGTCTCGACGGCGACGACGCTGTCAGGAGGCACGCCGTGATCGGCGAGCCACACCTTGCCCGCGGCGGCTTCGGTGAACCGGTCCCCCGCCTGGTTGCCCCCCACGGTGATCACCCGGGGAGCCACCTCGTCCGCCCACAGCTCCGACGCGTGGTCCAGCCGCGCCGTGAACACCGACGACGGGCGTCCGTCGAACTGCGCGGCGCCGAGCACGACGATGACGTCGGACGCGCGGCGGTCATCCTGTCGAGCGACCCACCAGATGCGTCCGGCCGTGACCAGCAGCACCAGGAGGACGAGCACGACCAGGGCCGCCAGGGTGCGGGCGGCCCAGCGGAGCATCGTCACCGGCTGTCGCTGCCCGCCCCGGCGATGCTCGCCCGGCCGGCTTCCAACCGGGCCACCGGGACGCGGAACGGCGAGCACGACACGTAGTCGAGCCCGACCTCGTGGAAGAAGTGCACGGACTCGGGGTCGCCGCCGTGCTCCCCGCAGACGCCGATCTTGAGGTCGGCCTTGGCCGCCCGCCCCTCGTCGACGGCGATCTGCACGAGCCGGCCGATGCCGTCGCGATCGAGAGTCTCGAACGGGGACACGCCGAAGATGCCGAGCTCGAGGTAGCGCGAGAAGAACGCCGCCTCCACGTCGTCGCGGGAGAAGCCCCACCCCATCTGGGTGAGGTCGTTCGTGCCGAACGAGAAGAAGTCGGCCGCCTCGGCGATCTGGCCGGCCGTCAGCGCCGCCCGCGGGACCTCGATCATCGTGCCCACGAGTGCATCGAGCTCCTGACCCGTCGCCTCGGCCACGTCGGCGAGGATCTGGACAGCCTCGTCGCGGATCACCTCGAGCTCCTGAACAGCACCGACGAGCGGCACCATGATCTCGACGTGCGGATCGCCGCCGTCTGCCTTGCACTGCGCTGCCGCCTCGGCGATCGCCTTCACCTGCATGCCGAACAGCCCGGGTACGACGAGGCCGAGCCGCACCCCGCGCAGGCCGAGCATCGGATTGGCCTCGTGCAGGCGGCGGACCGCGTCGAGCAGCGTCCGCTGGCGGGAGACGTCGTCACCGGCGCTCTCGCCGACGGCAACCTCCACCGACAGGTCGGTCAGGTCCGGCAGGAACTCGTGCAGCGGCGGGTCGAGCAGACGGACCGTCACCGGCAGCCCGTCCATCGCGGCGAAGATGCCGACGAAGTCGTCCTTCTGCAGCGGCTCCAGGGCGTCCAGCGCTGCCTGCCGCTTCTCGTCGCCCTCCGCAAGGATGAGGTCCTCGACGTACTGACGCCGCTCGCCGAGGAACATGTGCTCGGTACGGCACAGGCCGATGCCCTGCGCCCCGAAGCGGCGTGCCCGCTCGGAGTCCTCGGGGGTGTCGGAGTTGGCCCGCACGGCGAGGCGCCGGGCCTCGTCGGCATGGACCATCAACCGGTGCACGGCCTGCACCAGCTCGTCGGCCGCACCGTCGGAGTCGAGTGCCTCGGGGTCGAGCTCGCCCTCGAAGTACTGCACGACCGGCGATGGCATCACCGGCACCTCGCCGACGTAGACCGCACCGGACGTGCCGTCGATGGAGATGACGTCGCCCTCGTTCACGACGGCTCCGCCGCGCGCCTTGAACGAACGACCCTTGAGGTCGACGTCGAGCTCCTCGGCGCCGCACACGCAGGTCTTGCCCATGCCCCGCGCCACGACGGCCGCGTGGCTCGTCTTGCCGCCCCGGCTCGTCAGGATGCCCTGTGCGGCGATCATCCCGTTGAGGTCGTCGGGGTTGGTCTCGCGCCGGACCAGGATCACGTGCTCACCCTTGGCGGCCATCTCCTCGGCCCGGTCGGCGTCGAAGACCGCCTTGCCGACGGCGGCACCCGGCGAGGCGTTCATCCCCTTGGCGATCTGCTCCCGCTCGGCCGAGTCGTCGAAGCGCGGGAACATCAGCTGGGCGAGCTGGTCACCGGTGACCCTGGTGAGTGCCTCGTCGAGGTCGATGAGCCCCTGGTCGACCAGCTGCGTGGCGATCCGGAACGCGGCAGCGGCGGTGCGCTTGCCCACTCGGGTCTGCAGCATCCACAGCTTGTGGCGCTCGATGGTGAACTCGATGTCGCAAAGGTCGCGGTAGTGGTTCTCGAGCTTCTCCATGATGGCCAGCAACTCGTCGTACGCCGGCTTGTCGATCTTCTCCAGGTCGGCGAGCGGCACGGTGTTGCGAATCCCCGCGACGACGTCCTCGCCCTGGGCGTTCTGCAGGTAGTCGCCGTAGACGCCTTGCTGACCGCTGGCGGGGTCGCGGGTGAACGCGACGCCGGTGCCGGAGTCCATGCCGAGGTTGCCGAAGACCATCGAGCAGATGTTGACCGCCGTCCCGAGATCGGCGGGGATGCGCTCCTGGCGGCGGTAGAGGATCGCGCGTGGTGCGTTCCACGACAGGAACACCGCGCGTACGGCGAGGTCCATCTGCTCGCGCGGGTCATCGGGGAAGTCCCGCCCGGAGTGATCGCGGATGATGCCCTTGAACGTGTCCACCAGGGACCGCAGGTCGTTCTCGTCGAGGTCGAGGTCGTTGTCTGACCCCCGGTCCTTCTTGACCTGCTCGAGGGCGGACTCGAAGTGCTCGCCGTCGATGCCGAGCACGGTCTTGCCGAACATCTGGATCAGGCGACGGTAGGAGTCCCACGCGAAGCGCTCACTGCCCGACTGCTTGGCCAGGCCCTGGACCGACTCGTCGTTCAGTCCGATGTTGAGGACCGTCTCCATCATGCCGGGCATGGAGAACTTCGCGCCCGAGCGCACGGAGACCAGCAGCGGGTCCTCGGCCTGACCGAGGCGTCGCCCCATCGCCTGCTCGAGGGAGTGGAGGTGGGCGCTGACCTCCTCACGGAGCTCCGGCGGCTCGTCGCCCGACTGGAGGTAGACGTTGCACGCCTCGGTCGTGATGATGAACCCGGGCGGCACCGGCAGCCCGAGGTTCGTCATCTCGGCGAGGTTGGCTCCCTTCCCGCCGAGCAGGTCCTTCTTGTCCTTGTTTCCCTCGGTGAAGTCGTAGACGTACTTGGGCAAGGCCCGCTCCAAGGATGTGGCTGACGGTGGCTTGGACGCTCGCTCGGAGCCTACCCGCGCCCCACGTCGGGGCGACAGCGAGCCGCCGCCGCGCAGCCTCGGCAGGAATCGGGAACCCGGCCCCGATGTTGTCCGCGACATGCCTCTCTCCGGAACCTACGAGCCCAGTCCCGACAAGCGCTCGCGCGAGCAGGTGGAGCTCTACGAGAGCTCCCGCGGCGCCAGGGGGAACACGCTGCGAGGCAAGCCCGTGATCATCCTGACGACCAGAGGGGCCAAGTCCGGCCTGGTGCGCAAGACGCCGCTCATGCGGGTCGAGCACGACGGCCGATATGCGGTCGTGGCGTCACAGGGCGGCGCCCCGAAGCACCCGGTCTGGTACCACAACCTGGTCGCCGACCCGCACGTCGAGCTGCAGGACGGGCCCACCAGGCAGGACATGACCGCCCGAGAGGTGACCGGACCGGAGAAGGCCGAGTGGTGGAAGCGCGCCGTCGCAGCCTGGCCCGACTACGACGGGTACCAGCGGCGCACGGACCGGGAGATCCCGCTGTTCGTGCTCGAGCCGTGACCGCTCAGCGCGCGGCTGCGTCGGCGACACACAGCGTCGCCCAGGGCAGCGCCTCCAGCCGCGCCGGCGGGATCGGGTTCCCGCAGACGTCGCACACGCCGTAGCTGCCCTCGGCCAGCTTCTCCTGCGCCCGGACCACGTCGGCCAGCGTCTCCTGCAGCCGCTCGTGCACCGCCACCTGCGAGAGCCGCTCCACGGCCATGCTCGTGCCGTCCCCGACGCGCTTGCCGAACGAGATCCCGCCCTGGTCGACGGGTGCCGAGAGCCCGGCGAGCTCCGACTCCAGCTCGGCCCGCTTGGCGGCGAGCGCCGACTCCACCGCCGCTCGGTCGTCGGTCATCCGGCGAGTCCCGCACCCAGGTAGCCGCGGGCGATCGTCGTCACGAACTGGTGCACGGCGTCCTCGTTCGGTGCCAGCGGACCGGGACGGAAGTGCGGCGAGGCGAGGCCCCGCTGCACCGACTCGCAGGCGGCCCAGTCCTGCCGGTTCGTGCGGTCCCAGAAGTCCACGGCGTACGCCGGGTCGATGCCCGCGTCGGGGAAGTACCAGCTGCACTCGATGCGGGTCAGATCCGGGGCCAACGGCTCGAGCCGGTGGGTCATCACGTAGTCGGGGTGCATCGACAGCAACAGGTTGGGCAGCAGCCCGAGGTAGAGGACCCGGCGCGGGTCGACCCCCTTGATCGCGCGGCCGGCGCTGCGGCCGTCCAGCGACATCGTCTCCGCGCCGTCGCGCAGGTCCATGCAGCCACCCACCCAGAGTCCTGGCAGGTCGTAGTTGTGACCGCTCGCCGGCGGGCTCACCCGGCACAGCTCCGGGTGGATCAGCGGGCAGTGGTAGCACTCGTGGTAGTTCTCGGTGGCGACCTTCCAGTTGGCGGCGACGACGTAGTCGTGGGTCGCGAGCCGCACCAGCAGTTCCGGGCGGTACGGCGCGACCAAGTCGTCGAGGGCGCCCACGTGCTCGGCGAAGCCGCTGCCGTGTGCATCGGCGTTGACGAACAGCCAGCCGTGCCAGCGCTCGACCGGAAGCCGCACCAGCCCGTACGCCGACGGGTCGAACGACTCGACCTCACGCAGGCCGGGAGCCGCGATCAGCGAGCCGTCGAGTGCGTAGCTCCACGCGTGGTACGGGCACACGATGGCCTGCCGGCTCGCCTCACCTCCCTCTGGGAGGAGCTCGTGCCCGCGATGGCGACACGTGTTGGCGAAGGCCGCCGGCTCGTCGTCGTCGGTCCAGACCAGCAGCACGGGCACGCCACCCACGGTCATCGCCTTCTGGGTGACTGCGTCGTCGCGCAGGTCACGCAGGTCACGGTCCCGGCCCACACACACCCACGACGCTGCGAAGAAGTGCCGCCGCTCCCAGGCCAGGACGTTCGGCGAGGTGTAGGCCTCCGCCGGCAGCATCGTGCTGCGCCCGAACGGCTGGAGCGCGTTGTCGAGGGTGGCAGGCTCCAGCGGCGGTGCGGTCATCGCGGCCCACCGCGGCTGCGCCCGGGACGCAGCCGGCTCCGTCGCCGGTCGGCCAGCACCTGGCGCACGACGTTGCGGCCAGGGATGCCGGTGACGCCGCCGCCGCCGTGCGTCGCCGAGCCGGCCTGGTAGAGACCTCGTAGCGGCGTGCGGAGGTCGGCGTAGCCCGCAGCCGGCCGGGCGTGGAAGAGCTGCGCCGCGGACAGCTCCCCGTGGAAGATGTTGCCGCCGACCAGTCCGTACTCGGCCTCCATCTCGTGCGGGCCGATCACCTGCCGATGCAGGATCGAGTCGGTGAACCCCGGCGCGACGGCTTCCATCCGCGCGACCACCCGGTCCGCGTAGGCCGAGAGGTCGCCGTTCTGGGACTGCGCGGACCACTCGTGAGGCACCCACTGGGTGAACATCGAGACGATGTGCTGACCCGTGGGTGCGAGCGAGTCGTCGAACACCGAGGGGATGCAGATGTCGGCGAAGGGTCGCGCCGAGGCGCGGCCGGAGACGGCGTCCTGGAACCCATCCTCCAGCTCGTCGAGGGAGTCGGCCAGCACGATGGTCCCGCCGTGGACCTCAGGGTCGAAGCCGGGCTTGCCGGCGAACTCGGGCAGCCGGTCGACCGCGAGGTTGACCTTCACGACACCGCTGCGGCTCTTCCACCGCTCGATGTCGTGGATGAAGTCAGCCGGCAACGCCGCCCGGTCGACGAGCCGCAGGAACGAGATCGCCGGGTGCGTCGTCGTCACGACGACCGGCGCGGCGAGCTCCTCGCCACTCTCGAGCACGACGCCGGTCACATCGCCGGACCTCGTGCTGATCCGCGCCACGGTCGCCGAGGTGCGGATCTCGGCACCGAAGCCCCGGGCAGCCGAAGCCATCGCCTGCGTCACCCCGCCCATCCCGCCGCGCGGGAAGCCCCAGGCTCCCGTCCGGCCGTCGCCAAGGTCGCCGATGTGGTGGTGAGCCATGACGTACGCCGTGCCGGCGGACCGTGGGCCCGCCCACGCCCCGATGATGCCGCTCACGGCGAGCACGCCCTTGACGGCATCGGACTCGAAGAACTCCGCGAGCAGGTCGCTGATGCTCATCGTGAAGAGCCGGGTCGCCTCGACCGAGCGTCGGACGTCGAGGCCCTTCAGCCGGCGCAGCAGCTTGAGCTGTCCGGCGATGTCGGCGGGCCGCCGTGAGCCCAGTCTCGGCGGGATGTCGCCGAGGAGCGGGCCGAACACCCGAGCGAGGTCGGCGATCCAGGCATCCCAGGCATCGATGGCCGCGGCGTCCTTGTCGGAGAACTTCGCGATCTGCTCGCGGCGACGACCCTTGTCCTCGGGCAGCTGGAGGTAGCGCCCGTCCTGGTGCGGCGCGAAGTAGGGACCCTGGGGGTAGACCTCGTATCCGTGCCGGTCGAGTCCGAGGTCGGCAACGAGACGTGGTGGGAGGAGGCTGACCACGTAGGACAGCGAGGTGACGGAGTAGTCGGGGCCGAACGGGTGCTCGGTGACCGCAGCGCCGCCGACCACCGGCCGTGACTCGCACACGACCGTGCGCAGTCCCGACCGGGCGAGGTAGGCAGCGGCGACCAGGCCGTTGTGGCCACCGCCGACTACGATCACGTCGTACTGGTTCATCGCGCCCGGCCTACCCGCCCGAGACGGCGAGCTCGGCGGCGGAGTCGAGCTGGCGGGCGATGCGGTCGTCGAGCCAGCCCTCGGGCAGGGCCACCCGTCGCGGCGACCCGAGCCGTCCTCGGGGCGCGCCCACGGCGTCCGGGGGGAACGGCTGGCTCTGGTCCAGCGTTGCGAGCAACCTGTCGAGCTCGCCGCGGGTGGACACCAGACCGAGCTGCTGGCGGGCGGCGCCACCCACCGCGAACCCCTTGAGATACCAGGAGACGTGCTTGCGGAACTCGCGCAGGCCCTTGTCCTCCCCCATCCAGTCGGCCATCAGCTCGGCGTGCCGGCGCATGATCCCGGCCACCTGGGCCAGGCCCGGGTCGGGCAGCGCCGGAAGCCCGTCGAAGGCGCGATGGAAGGCCCCGAACAGCCACGGTCGGCCGAGGCAGCCCCTGCCGACGACGACGCCGTCGCATCCGGTCTCCCGCATCATCCGGACGGCGTCGCCGGCCTCCCAGACGTCGCCGTTGCCGAGCACAGGCACCTCGGTGACGTGCTCCTTCAGCCGGGCGACAGCGGACCAGTCGGCCTCCCCCGAGTAGGCCTGGGCGGCGGTCCGCGCGTGCAGCGCGACCGCGGCGACCCCCTCGTCGGCGGCGATGCGGCCGGCATCGAGGTAGGTCAGGTGCTCGTCGTCGATGCCCTTGCGCATCTTCATGGTCACCGGGACGGGGCCGGCGGCCCGCACCGCCGAGCGCAGGATGGCCCGCAGCAGGTCGCGCTTCCACGGCAGCGCCGCCCCGCCTCCCCGGCGGGTGACCTTGGGCACGGGGCAGCCGAAGTTGAGGTCGATGTGGTCCACCCGCCCCTCGGCGACCAGCATCGTGACGGCCTCGCCGACGTAGTGCGCGTCCACGCCGTACAGCTGGAGGCTTCTGGGCGTCTCGCCGGGCCCGAACTCGATCATGCGCATGGTCTCGGGGTCCCGCTCCACGAGGGCACGGGTGGTGATCATCTCGCTGACGAACAGCCCGCCGCCGTACTCCCGGCAGAGCCTGCGGAACGGCGAGTCGGTGATCCCCGCCATCGGGGCGAGCACCACCGGGGGCCACACGGTGAACGGCCCGATCGTCAGCTCCTGCATGCGGCCATCGTCTCAAGCCGGTGGCCGGACGGCGAACCCGCGAGGGTCAGCGGCTCACGGAGGTGCGCAGGCGCTCGGAGAGGCGGTTCAGGTCGGGTGCCTCGCTGGACCTGGGCGAGGCCAGGATCAGCAGGCCCACACGCGCTCCGTGCTGCACGACCATCTCCGACCAGAGCCACTCGCTGGCGCCGACGCCGTACTCACGCCGCCGGTCGAGGACGGTGCGGGCGCCGATGCGAACGGGCTCGACCACGACGGTGAGCGGGTCGTCCGCGCGGACCTTGCCCGCCGGCTCCTCGCACGACCGAGCGATCTTCGCCATGCCGGCGACGAACCTCGAGGCCTGCGCCGAGCTGGCGTAGTCGAGCACGATGGCGACCCCGGGGGCGTCACCGGGACCGCGGTAGGTGGCCTCGAGCGCATGCTGGGGCACGGGCAGCACGGGCGGCGACGTCAGCCCGGCGCAGCCGAGCGGCACGACCGCCTGGACGACCTCGGAGGCACCGCGCTCACGAACCCAGGCCCCGTTCCCGGTGTAGCCCTCGGCCACGTCGCCAGGGTCGATGAACTGCTGCCATCCCCGGCCGAGGTCCGACGGTGGTGGGACGCTGAGCTCATCGAGGTCACCCGCCGTTCTGGCCGGGACGACCAGACCGGCGGCATCGGTCTTTCCCGGACTGGGCAGGGGCGTTGCGGGTGCAGAGGGGGTCGCTGGTACGACGGCCTCGCCTGCGGAAGAGACGGACTCAGTGGAAGGGCTCGGGCCGGCCTGGCGCACCGGGTCGTCGGCTCCCCCACAGCCCGCCAGGACGGCTACGGCAGCCGTAACGGTCACCAGGAACGAGATCCGCCTTCGAGGCGGGAAGGCGCTCACGAGACCGGGTCACCCTCCGTTGGCGGAGAAGTGCTGGTAGTCGGGGTGCGACCAGCGGGCTCCCCACGGCCAGCCTTCCGCCCGCATGCCGGCGGCGATGGGACCGGACGAGACGATCATGCCCTTCCGCACCCAGCGGCGGTTGAGGTAGGTCCGCGAGCCCGCCGGATACACCTGGGTAGCAGTGACGTAGGGGTTCTCGACCGTGTTGATGTCGATCGCGTGGCCGTAGGAGTGCTGCGAGAGCCGGTACGGGTTGCCGGTCACCTTGCGGCAGTTGAACGCCGACGTGTTGTCGGCCGCCATGGCCGCGATGTCGCTGCCCTTCCAGACGTCGACCGGGCGGATCTGGCGGATCGGGAACCGGGCGCCGAATGCCCGCTTGAACACGCGTTGCATGTCGTCGGCGGCGCTGGTGCGCACGATGAGGTCTCCGAGCCGTGGGACGCCGGCCCAGTCGTAGTAGGGCATCTTCACGCGCCGGAGGCTGGCCGGGCCGACCGGGCACCCGGACCGGTAGGTGTAGGGGATCTCCCGCGCGGTGATCGTCCGGACGGATGCGCGCCAGTAGCCGGTGACGACAGCCGACTTCCCCGACAGCTGCGTGATGTAGCCATAGATGAAGCTGACCCGGTGACCGCCCCTCACCGCGTACACGCTCGACTTGGGCAGTCCCAGATAGGCACGCTCGCCGCTCATCGCGAGGTACTTGGCGAGGATCCCCCCGTAGACCGCCCGGGCGCCCGTCCCGGCCGACCAGTAGATGCGGCCCTTGGCGAAGACGCTGACCCGGGCTCCTGCGACCTGCGCGGCCACCTCCTCGCTCGTCGGCATTCCGAGGACCCCGGTGCTGCCGCCCAACGCGAGATACCTGGCCAGGATGGCCCCGCTCACGACGCGAGCACCGACGGCGGAGCGGTAGATCTCGCCACCCTGGAAGACGGTCCGGCTGCCGCCGGCGACGGCGGTCTCATCCGTGGTGGGCAGCTTGAGCAGTGCTGCGGTCGCTCCCGCGAGGTACCTCGCGAGGACCGCGCCTTGCAGCGCGTGGGCGCCGGTCACGTCCGACCAGTAGATGCGTCCGCCGGTGAACACCTGCTGCGCGCCGCCACTGGCCAGCGTCTCTGGTGCCGCCGTGGGGAAGCCCAGCGTCCCCCCGGCTCCTCCGGCGGCCAGGTATCGGTCGCGGATGGCGCCGCGCACGTCCCACGCGCCGGTGCCGGTGGACCAGAAGATGCTGCCAGCGGTGAAGTCCTGGACACGGCCGAGGAGGACGTTCTGGCTGTTCCGGACGTCGCGCGGCTTATCGTTCGGCGCGGCCAGCTCGGGGCCGAGGTCACCCGGAGTGCCCTGCAAAGCCACCCAGCGCGCCTCGATGGCGCTGTCCCCGGGCTCGACAGCGGCCTGGGCGGCGGGCAGCACGAGCAGGCCCAGCAACAGTGCCAGCGGCAGCACGACCAGGCGAACGGTCCATGAGTTCACGGCGAACATCACCCCTGAGTAGCCATCGGCTTACCGGAGGGTATTCCTAACCGGGAAGGGAACGCCGGATTTGGTGGAAATGTCACGTGGTCGTTCAGCAGCCCACCAGTCGCTGGCCCAGCCACCCCTCGACCGCGTCGAGCCCGACCCGCTCCTGCCCCATCGAGTCCCGCTCGCGGATCGTCACAGCCTGGTCGTCAAGGGTGTCGAAGTCGACCGT
>Ga0299913_10005905_pt1 | contig 10535 bp, 13 predicted proteins | sample RVTome_9_FD_201360 | JGI IMG/M metagenome (GOLD analysis project Ga0299913, IMG submission 201360) | Soil microbial communities from uranium-contaminated site in the Upper Colorado River Basin, Wyoming, United States - RVT155D38 (version 2) ... | reverse complement strand
TCTCCGTCCGGCACGTCCCGGTGACCTCGGCGCCCATCGACTTCGCGATCTGCACGGCGAACGGACCGACGTTGCCGGATGCGCCGTCGACGAGGACCTTGTCGCCCGGGCGGATCGTGCGGCCGCTGCGCGTCCGGAGCGCCTGGAGCGCCAGGACGGCGGAGTGCGGCAGGGTCGCAGCGACCTCGAAGCTCATCCCTTCCGGGATCGGCAGGAACGCCGCCTCGGGTGCGCACGCGTACTCGGCGAACGCGCCGCTCCCGTACGAGAACAGGTCGGCGAAGACCCGGTCCCCGGGCTTGAACCGGGTGACCTCGGGACCCACATGCTCAACGACCCCGGCGACATCGAGGCCGACGGCCTTCACCTTCGGGACCCGGAAGCCGGCGAACAGGCGAATGAACTGCCACCGTGGGAGGATCCCATCGAGGTCCGCGCGGTTGACGGCCGCCACGTGCACGCGCACGAGGACCTGGTCGCCCACGGGGTTCGGCCGGTCCACCTCCCGGACCTCGACCACCTCCGGCGGGCCGTAGCGGTCGCGCATGGCTGCTCGCATGCCTGCATGGTGTCGCATCACAGTTGCCGGTGTTCGGGACTCGACACGTATGTGCGACACTCCGAGGCTCGCGGCGTCAGGTGCGGAGACCGGAGTGCAGGGCCGAGGGTCGCGTGGAGGAGGACACCGTGAAGCTGGCCACCCGTCTGGCGGCGCTCTCCGCCGCCGTCGTGCTCGTGGCTGCGTGCAGCAACGGCGCAAGCGGCGTGCCGACCCAAGCTGGAGCCAGCGCGCCGGCGACCCAGGCCGCCCCCACGGCCGAAGCGTCGCTGGTGACGATCGCGCCGCCCACGGACCTGATCACCGAGGGCACGCTCACCGATTGCGTGGACATCGAATACCCGCCGATGGAGTTCTTCCCCCCGGACGTCACGGACCCGAACCAGGCGATCGGCTTCGACGTCGACGCCGCGAGGGCGGTCGCCGACCGGCTCGGCCTCGACCTCGAGATCCGCAACACCGCCTTCGACGCTCTCATTCCCGACCTCCAGGCTGGCCGCTGCGACATTGTCTGGTCGGCGCTGTACGTCTCGGAGACGCGGCTCGAGGTCGCGGACGCCGTGCCGTACATGGCCACGGGCCAGGTCGTCATGGTCCCCATCGGGAACCCGCCTGGGATCACGCAGGAGAGCGACCTCTGCGGCAGGACGATCTCCATCCAGGGCGGCGGCCTCGTCCAGGAGCGCGCTGAGGCCGCGAGCGCGGCATGCGAGGCGGCTGGGAGCCAGCCGATCGACATCCAGGCGTATGAGACGGTCGCCGAGGAGCTCCAGCAGATCATCGGCGGCCGCGTCGAGGCGGTCTGGGAGACCGACACGGCCGTCCTGAACTTCCAGTTCAGCCACCCGAACGAGTACGAGGTGGCCTACGCGCTACCACGCGACGACAACTACGGCGTGTACTACGAGAAGGGCAGCACCGACGTCGGCGACGCGCTGACGGCGGCGATCGCGGCCCTCAAGGACGACGGCACGCTGGCGACGATCGCGCAGCAGTACGGGATGGATCCGGCCATCCTCGAGGTGGTCGAGTAGCGGAGCAGCGATGCTGACCGAGGCCTGGGCCGTCGCCCCGCGGCGGCACAGGCCCACGGCTGCCACGCATCGAGGATTGGCTTGAGCTTCGACGTCGACGTCTTCATCACGGCGCTGTTCTCGCGAGCCCTGCGCGAGGGTGTCGTGCTGACGATCGCGCTGACGGTCGTCTCGTTCGGCGTCGGCCTGGCCATCGGGCTCGTCATCGCGCTCATGCGCGGCAGCCGGTACGCCGCGCTTCGTGCCGCCGGCTGGACGTACATCTGGCTGTTCAGGGCCTTGCCGACGCTGATCCTGCTGTTCCTCGTCTGGTATGGCCTCCCGCAGCTTGTTCCAGCCCTTCGGGGACCCGGCTTCGAGCCATTCCTGGCGGCGGCGATCGCGCTCTCCGTCAACGAGGGCGCGTACGCCGCCGAGATCATCCGCGGCGGCCTCCTGTCGATCGACGACGGCCAGCGCGTCGCGGCGCGAGCGCTCGGGATGCAGCCGGCCTCGGTCTTCCGGCGCATCGTGTTCCCGCAGGTGGTCCGGGTGATCACGCCGGCCCTTTCGAACGACTTCATCACCCTGCTCAAGCTGACGAGCCTGGCCTACGCGCTTTCGCTCCGCGAGCTCCTGACCATGGCCCAGATCCAGGTGTCCAGCTCGTTCCGCTTCGCCGAGTGGTATGGCGCGGCGGCGATCTACTACCTCGTCCTCGTGAGCGTGTTCATGCTCATCCAGGCTTGGTTCGAGCGCCGGTACGTCTGGGCGTCGCAGCGTCGCGGTTCGCGATTTGGCGTGCTCCGCGGGTTCGGTGGGGCCGCTCGATGAGCCGCTACCTGCCGCCCCAGGAAGGCGATCCGCCGCTCGCCCACAGGATCCTCGATCCCGAGGTGATCGCCGAGCTCCAGGCACTCCCGGCGGAGGTGCCCGTCATCGAGGCGATCGACGTCCACCGCGAGTACGGCGCGCATCGCGTGTTGCGAGGCGTGTCGTTCAGCATCGGGCGCGGCGAGGTCAAGGCGATCCTCGGCCCGTCCGGCTCGGGCAAGAGCACGCTCCTGCGTTGCATCGCGCTCCTCGAGCCCCTTGATGGGGGCCAGGTCCGCATCGAGGGGGCGCTCGTCGGCGCTCGTGATGCCGGCGGCGGCCGTCTCGAGCCTCTGTCCGAGTCCGCCGTGGCCCGGCAGCGCCTGGACGTTGGCATGGTCTTCCAGCGCTTCAACCTGTTCCCGCACCTGACGGCGCTCGGGAACGTGATGATCGGGCTGACGGAGGTCCGCGGGCTGTCGCGCCAAGACGCGCGAGTGGTCGCCGATACGATGCTCGAGCGCGTGGGCCTCGGGCACCGGCGGTTGTTCTACCCGTCCGAGCTCTCGGGTGGCCAGCAGCAGCGCGTTGCGATCGCGCGGGCACTGGTCATGAAGCCCAAGGTCATGCTCTTCGACGAGCCGACGTCCGCCTTGGACCCTGAGCTCGTCGGCGACGTCCTGCGGGTCATGGAGGAGCTCGCCCGCGAGGGCATGACGATGGTCGTGGTCACCCACGAGATCGGCTTTGCGCGGGGTGTCGCGAACCGGGTGCTGATGATGGACGACGGGCAGATCATCGAGGAGGGTCCGCCGGACGCGTTCTTCGAGAGCCCCCAACAGCCCAGGACGCGGCGGTTTCTCGAGGCGGTGCGCTAGGGCCCCAGCGCGAACAGCGCGAGGGACTCGTAGGCGAGATTCGCCGCTGCCAGCGACGTCAGCTCCGCGTGGTCGTACGGCGGCGCGACCTCGACGACGTCGACGCCCGCGATCGGCAGCCCGGCGAGGCCGCGCAGGATCAGCATCGCCTCACGCGTCGACAGGCCGCCCGGCTCCGGCGTCCCGGTGCCCGGCGCGTGCGCCGGATCGAGCACGTCGATGTCGATGCTGATGTAGACCGGGGAGTCCCCCACCCTGCCCCGGATCCGCTCGATCGCCGCATCGATCCCGGCCCGGGCGACGTCGGCGGTCGACACGATCTCGAACCCGAACCCCGCGTCGTCGGCGAGGTCGCTCGTTCCGTACAACGATCCGCGAATCCCGACGTGGACAGACCGCTCGCTCGCGAGCAGCCCCTCCTCGAACGCACGCCGGAACGGCGTCCCGTGCGTGTACGCCGCCCCGAAGTAGGTGTCCCAGGTGTCGAGGTGCGCGTCGAAATGGACGAGCGCGATCGGACCGCGGTCGCGCTTCGCGACTCGCAGGAGCGGCAGCGCGATCGTGTGGTCGCCACCCAGCACGAGGAGGCGGTCGGCGCGCTCGAGCATTCCGGCGGCCCCGGTCTCGATCTGCGCGATCGCCTCACCGATGTCAAACGGGTTCGGCGCCAGGTCGCCGGCATCGGCGACCTGGTGGACGTACCACGGCTCGACCTCGAGCGGCGCGTGGTACGGGCGCAGCAGCTTGGAGCCCGCTCGGATCGCGGCCGGACCGAATCTCGCGCCGGGCCGATAGGAGACCCCAGAGTCGAACGGGACCCCGAGGATCGCCACGCCCGCCCGCTCCACGTCTTCGAGCCGGGGCAGACGCGCGAAGGTGTCCGGGCCGACATAGCGCGGCCGCTGGCGGCCGTCGGGCGCGCCGATGGGTTGCATCTCCGGCGATGGTATCGGTCTGCGAGCGGCAATCGACGATTGCGCCGAGAATCGATGGCGGACACCATCGACCAACCGACTGGAGGCGGCATGAACTTCAATAACGTGCTCATCGGTTCGGAGGACCCGGCTCGGCTCTCCGAGTACTACACGAAGCTCTTCGGTGATCCGAAGTGGACGGACGGCGGCTACACGACCTGGCTGCTCGGCAGCGGCGCGATCAGCGTCGGCCCGCACAGTGAGGTGAAGGGCCGGAACGCGAGCCCCGGGCGGCTGATCCTGAACATCGAAACGGACGACGTCCAGGGCGACTTCGCCCGGTGGCGCGATGCCGGCGCGACGGTCATCAGGGAGCCATACACCTTCGACGAGGCGCCTGGCTCGTGGATCGCCACGTTCGCCGATCCGGACGACAACTACTTCCAGCTGATGACGCCGATGCCGGAGGCGCTAGGCTAGGATTCAGGTCCAGCAAGAAAGCAGACGAGGGACGATGACGAAGCGATCCGAGTTCGCGCGCCAGCGGCGCGCCGCCGAGAACGAGCGCATGGTCGAGATCGAGCGCGCATGGCGCGGCAGCATCCCGAATGAGGTCGCCGCCGACTTCGACGCGAAGATCAGGGAAGCGAAGGCGCGCGGGCCCTTGCCGCCCCCGCCGGACATGGCGCCCGGCACCGCACCCAGGCCGCCTCGCCCGGGTCGGGAGCCGAAGCCGCCCAAGACGGAGACCCGTCCCCGGCGGGGGCGTTAGCCCGTGCGGCGCCGGAAGGTCACCTATCCCGTCAGGCCGGGAACTCCCGGCGGCCCGTCCGCCGACGAGCGCGCCGCGGCGGCCGCCAGCCGGACGGTCTCGATCAACCTCCAGGCGATGACCGGCCGGCCGGAGATCAAGGTCGGTAGTCGGGTGCGGATCACGAGCGGGCTGTACTCGGGCGAGCTGGCGGTCGTCGAATCGGTCGTCGGCGGCGTGATCCCGGCCGCGGTCGTGCGGACCGACGCCGCTCGGAGCCGGCGCGCCCGGACCGTGGACCTCATTCCCGTCACGGCAGCCGACGAGGCCGCCGCCAGCGGCCCAGGCGAGGCGACGACCTAGCGCTCAGGCCGGGCAGCCCGACCTCGCGCTCAGGCGGTCTCCGGCCCTTCGGCGCCGCCCTCCTCCGGTTCGCCCTCCAAGGCTGCCGCTTCCGCAGCGCGTTCCGTGCGGCTGAGGTGGCTGACCTCGACGATCTTCGGCTCGCCGTCCCGGTCCTTCCAGCGCGTCTGAAGCTGGACCTCGTCGGTCTCGCCGACGAGCCGCACGACCACGACGACGCTCGAGCCGCCTCGCTCGACGGATTCGACGGTCGCCTCGGTCGCGGGGAGGGGCAGCATGGCGACGACCTCGCCGAGGTTCCGGCGGAGCTCCTGGCTCAGGTGCTCGATCGCACCTTCGATGTTGCCGGCGACGAGCGCATCGCCCACCGCCTGGGCGCTGGCTCGAACTCGATCCTCATCCATGGCGCCATGCTAGCGGCCGCGGACTTGGTGATGCCGGTGGCCTGATGAAGTGGCCACGCACCGACGGCTTCACCTGGTGATTCCCTGCCAGAGATCCGGCCGGCGCACGTTATCGCCCGCTCAACCGGATTCCTTTGCCACAACGTCAACCCACGGGGCTTGGCGACATCGGCGGCGTTGGTGACGTCCTGCGATGGGGTGAGGCGTGCCATCTCAGCACCAATCCGTGCTCACCCCACACTCAGGGAGTGTTCGCCCGCCCATGGGTACCCCAGAACGGCGGGTCGAAGCCGACGGATGGTGGCAACCTTGTGCCGAGCGTTCGTCGATTGGGGATCTGGCAACAAGGCGCGCGGCCCGAGCGGCCCGAGCGCCCCGAGCGCGCCCTGCGGCTCAGGTCGGGGTGGTGCCTCGCGAGAAGCGCTCGCCGGGCATTGCCGCAAACCCCCCAGGAGCGGCGTTTCGAACGCCATCTTGGCGCACCGGAGCTGGCGGACGGGAGCCGCCGCGAGGACCTGGCGGCCGGGAGGCCGCCGGACGTGCGCCTGCGGGACGCGGGCCTGCCGGTCGACCGGTCGGCCGCCGGCCATCGCGGGCTCGCGCGTGCGCGGGGCGCCCCGATGGGTGGCGGCCCGGGCTGCGGCCGGGCATGCCGCGACTGCCCCGAACCTCGCGAATCGGCTCTGCGCGGATGCCCTGGTCGGGCTCGAAGCCGGCGACGAACTCGCGCGGGATCGGGATGCGCAGGAGCCGCTCGATGTCATGCAGCAGCTCGAGCTCGTCGATGCAGACGAGCGACACCGCGTCGCCCTCCATGCCCGCGCGGCCGGTTCGGCCGATGCGGTGGACGTAGTCCTGGGGCTGCGTCGGGAGCTCGAAGTTGACGACGTGGGGCAGGCCGTCGATGTCCAGCCCGCGAGCCGCGACCTCGGTCGCGACGAGGATGTCGATCCGGCCTTCCTTGAAGTCGTCGAGCGCCCGGATCCGCTGGCCCTGCGTCTTGTTGCCATGGATGGCGCCGGCGCTGATTCCGTCGCGGTCCAGCTGCTCCGCGAGGCGGCTCGCACCGTACTTGGTGCGGGTGAAGACGAGGGCCCGATCGATCCGGCCACTGAGGATCAGGTGGCTGAGGAGGTCGCGCTTGCGGCGCCGGTCGACGGGGATGATCACCTGCCGAACGAGCTCGATCGCGGCGTTCCGCCGCGCGATCTGGACCTGGGCGGGATCTCGCAGGATGGTCGCGGCGAGCTGTCGGACGTCGTCCGCGAACGTCGCCGAGAACATGAGGTTCTGGCGGCGCGCCGGGAGGAGCTCGATGATCCGGCGGATGTCGCGGATGAAGCCCATGTCGAGCATGCGATCCGCCTCGTCGAGCACGAGGATCTCGACCGAACGAAGGTCGATCTTGCCCTGGTCGGCGATGTCAAGCAGGCGGCCCGGCGTCGCGACGACGATCTCAGGCCCGGCCGCGATCGCCTGGAACTGGGCGTCGTAGCCGACACCGCCGTAGATCGTGGCCGAGCGAACCGGCCGATCTCGCCCGTAGGTCTTGACGAACTCCTCGGCCTGGAGCGCGAGCTCCCGGGTCGGGGTCAAGACCAGGCAGCGAATCGGCAGGCCGCTGGCGATCTTCGGGCGCGCGCCGAATGACCGACGGCCACGGGGGCGAGATTCGCGGATGGGATGCCGCGGCGTCGGGCGGTTCTGGTGCAGCAGCTGCAGGATGGGCAGCACGAACGCGGCGGTCTTGCCCGTTCCGGTCTGGGCGCCGGCGAGCACGTCTCGACGCGCGAGCACGTGTGGGATTGCCTCGGCCTGGACGGGCGTCGGCTCGGTGTAGCCCTCGGCCGCAACGGCACGAAGGAGCTCGGGCGCGAGCCCGAGGGTGTCGAATGACATGAAGCGATGGCTCCTGATCGTCGGCCCACCCGCTGCCATCTGCAACGAGGACCGGTCAGGGCGCTCACATGGGGTTCGAAAGGTGGTGGTCTGTCACACCGGGCGCTGACCGGAGCGCCCATGCCAAATCTCTAGGTGGGCACACTAGCAGGTTTCGTTGCAATCGACCATCCGTTCGCAAACGCGACGCTTCGCTGCCCCGGTGCGTCAATCCGGACGGGCGAGGCGTTGCTCGAGGAGTCGTGCCGCGACGCGCTGGACGAGCTCGATCGGGATCGGCTTGTCGAGCGCGAACTTGAGCGTGCCCTTGCCCGCCGCGAACGGCTTGATCGCCCGCGCGAGGTCAGGATCTGCGTCCGGAATCGGGTACACGCTCACGTGCCGCTTCCAGCCCGAGAAGTAGACGACGTAGCGGCCGTTCAGTGCGAACGTCGGGATCCCGTAGCTGATCCGCTCTTCCGCGCCGGGTACGACGGCGCGAATCGCCGCTCGCACCTCCTCGAGCGTGCGCTGCACCTGGGGCGGGAACGACGCGATGTACTCGTCGACCGTCGCGAATGCCACCATTCGGCGCTACGTCCCGAAGCGACCGCGGTGCTCGACAGGGATCAGCGGCATCCCGGCGCGGACCTTGAGCTCCTGGACGGCCCACGTGTTGCCGTCGGGGTCGGCGAATCCAAAGAACGTGCCGCCGTCGCGATCGTCGAACTTCGTGATCTCGCTAACCTCGACGCCGCGATCGAGCAACTCCTGGCGCGCGGCGTGGGCGTCGGAGACCACGAGCTGCAGCCCGCGCATCGAGCCGGGCGCCATCTCACGCTGCGGCGGCAGGTCGCCGATGACGATGGAGCAGCCGGAACCGCGGGGCGTCAGCTGCACGACGTGCATGTGCTCGTTCTTCGTGTCGTGGTCGAGGATGAAGCCGACCTGGTCGCGGTAGAACGCCACCGAGCGGTCGATGTCGCTGACGGGGAGGAGCACGACTTCGAGGGTCCAGTCCATGCGTCGATGATGCCAGCCGGCGCGCGACGCCGGTAGAGGCGGCCCTCGGCGGCGCCGCCTCGTTCGCGCGCCACCACGCGAGGTCCCTGGCCGCGGCCGGCCCGAGGATCTCACCGCCTCGGCATGAGCGGCGGGTTGTGCCCGCGCAGCGCGCTGGTCAGACGTCGTCCCTGGCGAAGTTGCGAGCCTGTCCGCCCTGGAACTGTGTCCTCGCCTCCTCCTCGGCCGCCTTCGACACCTCGAGCGCCGCATCGGCGGCCGTGGCCTCGTTCCCCGCCGTCCTGGCGGCAAGCTCAGCGGCTTCAGATGTTCGCCGCGCCGCGAGCTCCGCGCGTTGGGCGGCTTCGCGGCTCAGCCGGGATGCCGACTCGGTCTCCTTCGCGGCCATCGCGGCCTCCTTCGCCGCCGACGCAGCGAGCGACGCGACGCTCGCGGTCTCCTCCGCCGCAACGCGGTCACGTTCTGCCGCCCGCCAGGCCGCGAGGAGCTCAGCGGCCGAGCCCTTGCCAAGGCGGTCCCCCCCTTGCGTCTGCCACGGCCTGACCCCCAAGGACGATGATGGCTGAACGGTATGGCATCCCCGTGCAAGCCGCTTCGAGCTGCGCGCGAACTACGAGAACTGGTCGCCGGACGGAGCGATGATCGCCTTCAGCTCAGAGCGCGACGACTGCCGCCTGGCCGCGCCGACCCAGGAGTGCTGGGATGACGGCGAGCCCGACGACGATCATCGAGACATCTGGCTGATGGGCCCGGACGGCTGGGACCTTCGCCGCGTCACGGCGGAGGCAGGCCAGTTCGTCGCGTTCTCGCCCAACGGTGAGCACCTGCTCATCTCAGGGCGTGGGCCGTACGTCGTCAGGCCGGACGGCACCGCCGCCTCGAGCTCCGCGCCGAGGGGATGCCACTCGCGTTGGGCGGCATCCCCGACTGGACGGATCCGGAACCCTAGCGGGTTGCGCCGACGGGCTGGGCTCGGGCCGCACGCTCCAGCTCCGCGACGTCGATCTTGACCATCTTCAGCATGGCCTCGAGCACGCGTGCAGCAGCCTCGCGGTCCGGGCTGTTGAGCAGCTCCGGCAGCCGGCGCGGGACGACCTGCCAGGACACCCCGAACTTGTCCTTCAGCCAGCCACAGACGCTCTCCTCGCCACCATCGGCGGTGAGCGCCGCCCAGTACCGGTCGACCTCGGCCTGGTCGTCGCAATCGATCGACAGCGAGATCGCCTCGTTGAACGTGAAGTCCGGCCCGCCGTTGAGGCCGATGTACGAGTGACCGTCGAGCGTGAAGTTCACGGTCAGGACCATGTCCTTCGGGCCGCTCGGCGTCTCACCCGGCGAGCGATCGATCGAGGTGATCCGGCTGTTCGGGAAGATGGAGGTGTAGAAGCGCGCGGCCTCCTCAGCCTTGCCGTCGAACCAGAGGCAGGGTGAGATCTTATCCATGATGGGTTCTCCTCGGTACGTCCAACCACCCTACCTGACCCATCCGATTGCGGGCTTGCGGGAGCCTTGCAGCGGCGCCCGATCCGGCGGTCAAGGTTACCGACGACTCGAGGGTCGGTAGCACACCTCGATCTCACCGTCCGGTGCGAACTGCCCGCAACTCGATCGCGAGCGTCGTGCCGTCCGGCGCTGGACGAGCACTTCGCTTCGGATTCCTGCGCTGACCATCGCCAAGGCGATCCATTCGGCGTATCGTCCGCGCCACGCACGAGGGCGAAGCGGTGGTTGAGTACGGCGGCGGGATCAACAACGGCCCAGCCGGGCAGGTCGGCGGCGGCAACGCCGTTTCGGGCGGCGGCTCGCCGGCCGCGACCCAGCCCGACATCTTCGGGTCGATCACGAACACGTTCAGCGATATCGTGGATCAGGTCGCGGCGCTGCCGACCGAGATGCTCGTCCTCGGAATCGTCGCGTTCTTCCTCGGCCTGATCGTCCT